>Ga0334722_10006931_pt1 | contig 11093 bp, 13 predicted proteins | sample C3_bottom_MG_FD_207210 | JGI IMG/M metagenome (GOLD analysis project Ga0334722, IMG submission 207210) | Sediment microbial communities from Yellowstone Lake, YNP, Wyoming, USA - C3_bottom | ecosystem: Environmental > Aquatic > Freshwater > Lake > Sediment | place: USA: Wyoming | collected...
AGGCACTTTCCGAGAATCGGGAGAGTCTTAAGGCGAAGCCTCCTTTTCAAGTTACTTCCCCCGCCGGCTCCGCCACGGCATACCGACCGCGTTTATCCGGGGGAAGTAGCTAGCCGAGTCGCGGCTGAGCACGCAGACATGCGCCCGGCATGATTCGAACATGCGACCTCTGCCTCCGCAGGGCAGCGCTCTATCCCCTGAGCTACGGGCGCGGGGACGCCTAGTGTAGCGGCGTGCCCCTCTACCTCACCGAGCACGACGTGACGGCTCTGCTCGAGCCTGCCGACGCCGTTCCGGTGATCGAGGACTGCTTCCGGCGTCTGGCCGCAGGGTCGGCCGAGAACCTGCCGAGGCGACGACTGCCGCTGACGGGGGGAGCGCTCGCCGTGATGGCGGCGACCGATGCCGAGCTCGGATTCGCCGGCATCAAGAGCTACGCCGTCGTGAGCGGGAAGGCCGGCTTCGTGGTGTGCCTGTTCTCGCTGGAGGACGGGTCGCTTGCGGCGGTGATCGAGGCGGACAAGCTCGGGCAGCTGAGAACCGGCGCGGCGAGTGGCGTCGCGGCGAAGCACCTGGCGCGACCCGGTGCAGGATCGATCGGGCTGATCGGCTGTGGGTGGCAGGCGGAGAGCCAGCTGGGCGCGATTCGCGCGGCGGTTCCGAGCATCGAGAGGGCGCTCGCGTGGTGTCGCACCCCGGAAACCCTCGAGACGTTCTGCTCGGGAACCGGCGCGACACCCGCAGAGAGCTCACAGGAGGTGGCGGTCTGCGACGTCGTCGTCACGGTGACCTCCTCCCGCGACCCGGTGCTTCGCGGCGAGTGGCTCCGATCCGGTGTACTCGTGTGCGCGGTCGGCGCGAACGACCCGAGGCGTCGCGAGCTCGACAACGTCGTGCTCGAGCGCGCGACCTTCGTCTGCTGCGACTCGCTCGAGCAGGCACGCGTCGAGTCAGCCGATCTGATCGAGCCAGTCGCCGCAGGTGTGCTCGACTGGCTCGAGGTGCACGAGCTTCAGGAGGTCGTCGCCGACGAAGTGCGAGGGCGCTCCGCAGACTCCGACGTCGTGATCTTCAAGTCCAACGGCCTCGCCGCCTGGGACGTGGCGATCGGCGTGGAGGTGCTGCGCAGGGCCCGGAGGGAAGGGCTGGGACGCGAGCTTTAAGAACTCGGTGCCGCGGCGAGAGTCTCCTTCTCGGCGGCGATGTCGTCCTCGGCGAAGGCGTGAATGATTTCGGGCCGGTCGAGCAGGCGTGCGCGCTGCACGGGTGACTGAAGACGGTTCACGACGTAGTGATCTTCGAGGATCTCCCGTAGCGCGCGTCCTCGCCCATGCTCCCGGACCACGTACTGCGCCACTCGCTCCTCCTTCGCCGAGCGCTGAAACAGGAACGAAAACAGGTTCGAGAACATGCGGGCGATTGTATCCTCAGCCCGGTGAGGCGCAGATCGCGGCCGGGCAGGTTCGCTGAACGCACGCTTGGGGGCGTCGACGACACAGGTGCCGAGGAGCGCATCGTGTTCTGGATCGAGCGGCAGACCGGCGCTCTCTGGGTGGTCGGCCGTGCTATCAACCCGCAGCTGCGACCCACGGACGACCCTCGCCCGGAGGACGTGATCTTCGAAGGCTACGAGCTTGAGGAGGCGCTCTCCCGCGCGAACGAGGCTCTCGAGGACGACGTCCGCGTGCTCGAGGCAGACGGCAGGACACCGGACGTCAGACCGTTCACACGCCGGGAGGTCTTGCCGCGCCTCGAGCGTTGGTTCTTCGGCCGCTAGATGATTGATCGACCAATCATCTAACTTGAAGCGCAGGGGACTAACGCCCCGCCGCACGATCGCGCGACTTGCGTGCACCATCGCGGCCGTCAGCTCGAAGGCTCGGGCCAGTTGAGGTCTGCGTCGGGAATCGGATCGCCGTGCGGGTCGTGCGTCGGGTAGCCGAGCGCCTGGTCGATCCGTGCCTCGAGCTCCTCGGAGATGACGTGCTCGAGGCGGTCGGCCTCTGCGTGCACGTGGTCGACGTGGATGCCGAGCGTCTCGGCGAGATAGAGCTCGAGCAGGCGATGGTGTCGAGTGACCTCGATCGCGACGCGCTCGCCGTCCTCGGTCAGCGCGACGCCACGGTACGGAGCATGCTCGACGAGTCCGAGTGCGGCGAGCTTCTTCACCATTGCGCTGGCCGACGCGGGCGCTACGCCCTGGCTGCGCGCGAGTGCAGTCGTGGACACGCGGCCGCCACTCTCGCCGAGGACGAAGATCTGACGGAGGTAGTCCTGGATCGCATCGCTGAGCGTCGGTCGCGCCACGAAGCGAGAGTAGACGACGAGCTCGGGCCGCGAGACAGGGCGGTTCCCCCGCCGCGGCGCCGGTGTACGTTGCTAGCGTCGTGCGGCCGTGCGCATCCACGTGGGACATAGCCCAGATCCCGACGACGCATTCATGTACTGGGCCCTCACTACGGACCTGGTCGACACGCGCGGGTTCGTCTTCGAGCAGGTGCTCGCCGACATCCAGACGCTCAACCAATGGGCGCGAGCGGGACGCCTGGAGGTGACGGCGCTTTCGCTTGCCGCATACCCGTTCGTGCAAGACGACTACGCGCTGCTTCCGCACGGCGCGAGCATCGGCTCGGGCTACGGGCCCGTGCTCGTTGGGCGCACGCCCGAGCCCCTCGACTCGATCCGCCAGAAGGAGGTGGTCGTCCCGGGAGCGATGACGACCGCCTTCCTCGTTCTCCGTCTCGCGCTCGGCGATTTCCGTTTCCGCGAGCTCCCCTTCGAGCAGATTCCGGCCGAGGTCGCCTCAGGTCGGGCGCCTGCGGGGCTGCTCATTCACGAGGGACAGCTCACATTCTCGGATCTCGGTCTCGTCAAGCTGCTCGACCTCGGCGAGTGGTGGCTGCTCGAGACCGGGCTCCCTCTTCCTCTGGGCGTCAACGTCGCCCGTCGCGACATCGGTGCCGAACGGCTCCACGACCTTTCGGAGGTGTTGCGAGAGGCGATTCAGTGCGGGCTCGACCACCGGGAGGAGGCTCTCGAGTACGCGCTCCAGTTCGGTCGCGGCATCGACGCCGCGGTCGCCGACCGCTTCGTCGGCATGTACGTCAACGAGCTGACTCAGGACTACGGGGACGAGGGACGCAAGGCGGTCTCCGAGCTGCTCCGTCGCGGCGAGGCCATCGGCGCCTTCCCGCAGCCCGTCCAGATCGACTTCATCGACTAGTCGTGGCGCTCGAGATGCGACCTGAGTGCGAGCGATGCGGGACGGCGTTGCCGCCCGACTCGGACCGAGGGTGTATCTGCTCCTACGAGTGCACGTTCTGCGAGCTGTGTGCCGAGGAGGATGCGCACCGGTGTCCGAACTGCGGCGGTGAGCTGCTGCGACGGCCGCGTCGCGTGCAGACGTGAGCGTCCGGAGCCGTGGCCGGCAGCGGTGGTGACGATCGGGGTCTGGCCTTCCGGCCAGACCCCGGTTTGCCGGTTGGCCCATGAGCAGGCTGGAAGAGCGGCTGGACGCCGTCTATGCGATCGGCGACGGACCCGGTGCGAATCGGATCGGCTACTCGCTCGAGGAGGACGAAGCGCATCGGCTGGCGACCGGCTGGATGGAGGAGGCCGGCCTAGAGGTCGAGGTCGATCTCGACGGCAACCTGATCGGCCGTCTGTTCGGAGACGACCCCGCGCTCCCGGAGGTGTGGTCAGGTTCGCACCTCGACTCCGTTCCCCAGGGCGGGCGGTATGACGGCCCGCTGGGCGTGGTCGGTGCGCTCGAGGCCGTGGAACGTCTTGGCCGCAAGCGGAGGACGCTCGCCGTCGTTGTCTTTCGGGAGGAAGAGCGGGGCTGTGTCGGGAGCCGTGCGCGCGTCGAGCGCGGCAGGCTCCCCGGCGCCTTCGTCGAGCTGCACCACGAGCAGGGACCGCGCCTCGCGCTCGCCGACGCGCCGCTTGCAGTCGTGACCGGGATTGTCGGCTACGTGCGAGCCGAGCGCGTCGTCGAAGGGCACGTAGGGCACGCGGGGACGACCTCGATGGATGCACGCGACGATGCGCTAGTTCGGGCGGCGGAGGAGATCCTCAGGATCCGAGACATCGCGCTGTCGATCGAGGGGGCCGTCGCGACCGTTGGCAGGATCGAGGCGGAGCCGGGTGGGATCAACGTCATCCCGGGCCGTGTTCGGTTCACGATCGATGCGCGCGCTCCCGATTGCACGGGCCTGGACCGGCTGATGTCCGAGCTCGGAATCGACCCTGCCGGCGCTGTGCCTCCGACCGCCTTCACCGGCGAGCCACTGCACGCGCTCCGTCAGGCGCTCGAGGCACGCGGGCTGCAGCCCGTCGAGCTCTTCTCAGGCGCGGGGCACGATGCCGGGGTGCTCGCACGCGCGGGAGTTCCCTCCGCCATGCTCTTCGTTCGCGCATTGAACGGCGGCGTCAGTCACTCGCCGGACGAGCTCTCATCGCCGGAGGACGTCGCGCTAGCGGTCGACGTACTCGCCGACGCGCTCGACCGCCTTGCTTCCTCCTAGACCGCTAGATCGAGGCGCCGGCGTGGGCTACGTCTCGCGGAAGACGATCTCCTGCGCGCCTTCCCACAGGAACTTCCGGCCGAGCTCGCGCAGATTTTCGTTGCCCTCCACGATCGTGGCGAAGTGATTCCCCGCCAGCTGGCCGGCCTTCGACGCGAAGTTGACATAGCCGTAGGCGAGCAGGATCTCGGTCTCGCTCACCCCGCCCGGATAGAGGACGATCTCACCAGGGTTCGGGTAGCACGTCGCGTTCTCGGGCCCGAGCCCCAGGTCGAGGTCGCCGAAGGGGATCCAGCCTCCCTCACCGCTCCACCGGACGTGGATGATTCTCGACTCGAGCGGGAGCAGGCGGCGGAACGCAGCGACCGTCTGTGGTGCGTCTGACTGCTCGAGTCGCGCCACGAAGTGAAAGCCGCCTGCGTCGATCTCGAGCACGGCGGAACCCTAGACGATTGATCGAGAAGCACGATCAATCGTCTAATGGTCGATTGCGCCCTGATCCACCCAGGCGATGACTGCCTCTCGCTCCGCCTGGGTCATCTTCGTCAGATTCCCGAGCGGCATCGCCTTCGCCGCGACGACCGTCTTGATCCGGTTCGCTTGCGCGACAATCTGGTCAGATGCCTCGAGCACAACGCCGGCGGGCGGGCTCGAGAAGTTTGGCTGCGTCGGGTGCATCGCGTGGCACGACACGCAACGAGACCGGACGATCGATTGCACGCGCGTGAACGAGACGGGCCCGGCGGCGCTCGAGCCGCCGGATTCCGGCTGCAGCCAGAAGGCGACTCCTATCGCTGCAGCGACGACGAAAGCCGGGATCGCCCAGATCGTCCGACCGCCGTGCCGGAGGTTGTAGAAGAGCCGTGCCCAGGTGCCGAGCAACATGAAGACGACGAGCACGAGCCAGGCGTGGTCGGCACCGTACGTGAACGCGAAGTGGCCGGCCAGCATCGTGAACAGAACGGGCAACGTCAAGTAGTTGTTGTGGACCGACCGCCGCTTCGCGTCGATCCCCGGCTCGGGGTCGGGGTCGCGCCCCGCCTCCTTCGCGCGTATCAGCTCCCAGTGCGCCGGGATGATGTTGAAGAGGACGTTTCCGGCCATGATCGTTCCGAGCATCGCTCCGACTTGGAGGAACGCTGCCCTCGGCGCGAACAGCTGCTCGGATCCCCATGCCGCGAGCGTGGTCAACCCGACGATGCAGGCACCCAGCACGAGCTCGCGCCCGCCGAGCGCCCGGCAGAGGACGTCGTACACGACCCAGGCGGCGGCGAGCAGACCGAGACTGAGCGCGATCGCCTGCCAGGGCCGTAGGTCGGCGACCGAGGCGTCGATCAGATACGTGCGCGAGTTGACGTAGTAGAGGACGACCATCAAGCCGAAGCCGGTCAGCCATGTCGTGTAGGCCTCCCACTTGAACCAGGCGAGGTGCTCCGGGAGCTCGTGGGGGGCGACACGGTACTTCTGCACGTGATAGAAGCCGCCGCCGTGCACCTCCCAGAGCTCGCCGCCGACGCCGGCCTCGCGGTCGGCCACGTCTCGGGGGAAGCGGAGCGATTGGTCGAGGAGGACGAAGTAAAACGACGACCCGATCCACGCGATCGCTGCGATCACGTGGAGCCAGCGGATCAGCAGGTCGAGCCAGTCGGTGACGTACGGGTCGACCGCGAGCGGGATCCAGATCATGCTCGTCGCCACCGGTCTTCGGCGATCGCGACGAGCTCGGCCAGCGCGGTCTCCAGCTCGTCTTCTGTGGGACGGTCGATGCGGCTCTTCAGCACCTCGAGGATCTCGGCCTTCGGCCGCCGGTTGACGAAGACGACGAAGCGGAAGCCGTGCCGACGCTCGTAGTCCGTATTGAGTCGCGCGAGCTCGGCGAGAACGGCCGCGTCCTCGTCTGATCCCTGTTCCGCCGCCGAGCGTGCGGAGAGTCCCTCGCGCTGGCCGATCGCCGGATGGGCGTCGAGGATCTCCTTCTTCTCGTCGTACGGAAGCTCGTGGACCAGCACGCGCGCGCGACTCAACGGATCGGGCTCGCGGGCGAGCCGTTCGACGAATCGTGTTCGTCCCTCGAAGAGCTCGGCCAGCTCCTCTGCGCTCAGCTCCCGCGGTACGTGGTGCATCCGTATGGAGAAATCAGGAGAGGGACGTGGTGGTGGCCCTCGCCGATCTCGATCTCGAGCTCGACGCGCCGGAAGAATGGTGACGGCGGGTGGAAGACGAGCGAGTACACACCTGGCTCGAGTCCGTCGGCGATGCGCGCCCGCCCGTCCGTGTCGGTCTCGACGCCTGCGATCTCGGCGCCGCCGCGGTACAGCTCGACACGCACGCCTGTGGCCGGGCGCCCGGCGCCGGTATCGAGGACGTGTGTGGAGAGCGAGGCGATCACACCGCGAATCTTCTCGCCTGGACCCGATGTGCGCGAGCGATCTCGGCCTCGTCGGCCCGCGTGAGAGAGCTGTCCCGTACGACGTCCGCACCGCCGACGACGAGCCGGTCGACGCGATGTGGCCCGGCGAGGACGAGTCCGGCGACAGTATCCTGAGCGCCCCCGAGCTCGAGGCCGTCTGTCGCCCAGATTGCCAGGTCAGCCTGCTTGCCCGGCTCGAGCGAGCCGATGTCGTGACGACGCAAGACCGCTGCGCCGCCCCGTGTGCCGAGCCGCAGCGCGTCGCGGGCAGTCAGGGCCTCTGGGCCGCCACGCCCGCGCGCGACGAGCAGTGCCTGCTTGACCTCGAGAAAGAGGTCACCGCGCTCGTTCGACGCCGAGCCGTCGACGCCGAGCCCGACGCGCGCGCCCACATCGACGAGCTGGCGCACCGGAGCGACACCGGCTCCCAGGCGGAGATTGGAGGTCGGGCAATGCGCGACGCCGGTTCCCGTCTCGCCGAAGCGCGCCACGTCCTGATCGGAGAGGTGGACGCAGTGTGCGCACCACACGTCGTCTGCCAACCAACCGAGCCGATCGAGGTAGTCGACCGGCATGCACCCGTAAAGCTCGCGGCAGTAGGCATCCTCCTCGACGGTCTCCGCCAGGTGCGTGTGCAGAGGGAGGCCGAGACGGCGCGCAAGCGCGGCGGACTCCTCCATCAGACGGCCCGTCACCGAGAAGGGTGAGCACGGGGCCACCGCGATCTGCACGCGGGCGCCTGGCCCGGGCTCGTGGAGCGCGCCCGCCAACCGCTCTGTCTCGGCCAGCACAGTGTCGAGCTCCTCGACCAGCTCGTCGGGTGGCAGACCGCCGTCCGAGACGCCGAGGTCCATCGAGCCGCGGGATGCCACGATCCGCACGCCCAGCTCGCGCGCCGCCTGCACCTCGGCCTCGATCAGGCCGTCGCGTCCCCGTGGGAAGACATAGTGGTGATCGAATACCGTCGTGCAGCCGGAGAGCGCGAGCTCGGCGATACCGGTGCGCGCCGCGGCGTACTCCGCCTCGGCGTCGATGCCGGACCAGACCGGATAGAGCTCCCGCAGCCAGCTGAAGAGATCGGCTTGCTGTGCTCGAGCGCGAGTGAGGGTCTGATAGAGGTGGTGGTGCGTGTTGACGAGGCCCGGCGTGACGACGGCGCCTCCGAGGTCGACCCGCTCGTCCGCTTCGGGCTCGCTGCCCGGGCCGGTCTCGACGACGACGCTGTCCTCGGCCAGCAGCCACCCGGAGGGGTGCTCCGTCCCGGCGTCGTCCATCGTGACGATCCAGCCGTTCGCGTATAGCCGGCTCACCAGGGCCCGGCCGTTCGGGCGAAACACCCACTTTGCAACAGTCTGTTGCAAAGCCGCCGGGCGGCTTGGCCGGGGGTGGAAGGCCTCATGCCTCGAGCGGAACCAGCTCGAAGCGATCGACGTCGACCAGCCCGCGGTCGGTGATCTTCAGGCTTGGGATCACCGAGAGGCCGAGAAAGGACAAGGTCAAGAACGGCGTTGCGCCGGACCAGCCGAGCGTGTGCGCTGCGTCGTTGCACGCGCGGCTCTGCGCGATCACGTCCGACAGTGGTGCGTCGGAGAGCAATCCGGCCACGGGTAACGGGCACTCGGCGCGAATGTCGCCCCCGGCGACCGCGACGATGCCGCCACCCAACTCGGCGAGGCGCGCCACGGCCGCGGCCATGTCGTCGTCGCTCATGCCGACGACGACGATGTTGTGGGCGTCGTGCGCGACGCTCGATGCCAGTGCGCCACGCTGTAGCCCTGATCCCTTGACGAAGCCCAGCCCGATGCGGCCGGTGGCCAAGTGCCGCTCGACGACGGCGATCTTCGCGAGGTCGCGTCCGGCATCCGCGACTGCCTGCCCGTCCTCGACCACTGCCTCGCTGGTCACCGATTCGGTGACGACCTGATCGGTGACGAGTCCGATCGCACGCACAGGTGCGCCGCTCGATGCGATCGCGAAGCTGTCGGAGGTCACCGGCTGAATGCGGACGGTCTGGCGCACCCAGTCGGGGACCGGCCTGCGGGGAGCGTCCACGATCCGCAGGCCGCGCTTGAGCACGACCTCAGGCACGAAGCTGTCGAGGTCGGGTAGTACCAAGAGGTCGGCCTGGTAGCCGGGTGCGATCGCTCCGAGATGCGACAGGCGATGCCAGAGCGCCGGGTGGTGTGACGCCATCAGGACGGCGTCCTCAGGCGCAGTTCCGGCGGCGACGGCGTCGCGCACCATTCCGTTGATGTGGCCCGAGTCGACGATATCCTCGGGGTCGCGGTCGTCGGTGCAAAACGCGATGCGCGACGGCCCGTACTCCTTCACGAGGGGGAGCAGTGCTTGGAGGTTTCGCGCCATCGACGCCTCGCGGATGAGCAGCCACATGCCGGCGCGCAACCGTTCCCGCCCCTCCTCCGCTGTGAGCGCCTCGTGGTCCGAGGCGATGCCGGTCGACGCGTAGGCCTGCAGTGACCTGCCGAGCACGCCAGGTGCGTGACCGTCGACGTGAGCCGAGCCTTCCAGCTGGAGCTTCTCGAGCTCGGCGGGCAGACCTTCGATGACGCCGGGGAAGTTCATCATCTCGGCGAGGCCGAGGACGCGACGGCGGCGCATGAGCGCCTCGAGGTCACCCGCCGTCAGCGGACGGCGTGGCGATTCGAACGGTGATGCGGGCACACACGACGGGGCCATGAAGAAGACCTCGAGCTGGAGGTCGGCGGACACGTCGAGAAGCCAGTGGACACCGTCGACACCGAGTACGTTCGCGATCTCGTGGGGGTCGGCGACGACGGCGGTCGTCCCCAGCGGCAGCACGAGTCGCGCGAACTCGTCGACGAGCAGCTTCACCGACTCGAGATGCATGTGGGCGTCGATGAAGCCGGGGACGATCCAGCGTTCGCCGGCGTCGAGCACCTCTCGACCGTCGTACTTCCCAAGTCCCGCAATGAGGCCGTCGGCGATCGCGACGTCGACGTCGAGCCACTCCCTCGTGAAGACCGAGAGCACCCGTCCGCCGCGGACGACCAGATCGGCAGGCTCGTCGCCGCGGGCGACGGCGACGCGTCGGCGCAAACCCTCCATGGCTTCGCACCCTAACGCGCCATGTCGGTTCGACGAACGTTCGGGTAGCTTGGGCGTGCCGTACCTGCGCGAGGAGAGGTGAATGGACGTTCTGACCCCCCGAAGCCTGGACGAGGCCGTTCGCATGAAGGCCGAGCTGCCTGAGGGGCGGTTCGTCCAAGGCGGCACCGACGTTCTCGTAGAGCTCAACTTCGACCGCTCTCGACCCCGGGCGCTGATCAACCTGAACGAGGTACGGGAGCTACGCGGCTGGTCGGAGGAGAACGGAACGCTCGTCCTCGGAGCCGGTCTGACGTACGCCGAGGCGATGCGCTCACCGCTTGCCGATCTGCTGCCCGCGCTCGCAGAAGCGTCGAGGACGGTCGGATCGCCTCAGATTCGAAACCGCGGCACACTCGGCGGAAACCTCGGTAGGGCTTCTCCCGCGGGCGACTCGCTGCCGCCGCTTCTCGTCGAGCGAGCGACGATCGAGCTCGCGAGCGTGCACGGGGTACGGGCCCTTCCACTCGACGAGTTTCTGCTCGGGCCGAACCGGAATGCTCTCGAGCCCGACGAGCTGATCGTGTCGCTGCGAGTCTCGCCGAGCGGATCACGCCAGACCTTCATGAAGGTCGGCCCGCGCAACGCGATGGTGATCGCCGTCTGCTCACTCGCGCTCGCCGTCGACCGTGAGCGAGGCGAGGTGAGGGCGGCGTTTGGCTCCATGGGGCCTGTCGCGGCGCTCGTGCGAGTGCCGCTCGACGAGGTTGACGGTTTCCCGGATGCGGTGGCCGCCGCGTCCAGCCCGATCGACGACGTTCGCGGTACCGCGGCGTACAGACGGCACGCCTTGCGCGTGCTGACCGCGCGTGCTCTCGAGAGGTGTCTCGCGTGAGGATCGCGCTCACCGTCAACGGTGAGGTGCGGGAGACAGACGTCTGGGGCGGCGAGAGCCTCCTGTACGCGCTTCGTGAGCGGCTCGGACTCCCCGGCTCGAAGAACGCGTGCGAGCAGGGCGAGTGCGGGTCGTGCTCCGTGCTTCTCGACGGCGTGCTCGTCTGCTCGTGCCTCGTGCTTGCAGCCCAGGCGGA
>Ga0334722_10006932_pt1 | contig 11093 bp, 5 predicted proteins | sample C3_bottom_MG_FD_207210 | JGI IMG/M metagenome (GOLD analysis project Ga0334722, IMG submission 207210) | Sediment microbial communities from Yellowstone Lake, YNP, Wyoming, USA - C3_bottom | ecosystem: Environmental > Aquatic > Freshwater > Lake > Sediment | place: USA: Wyoming | collected...
CTCGAGATCGTGAGCGAGGGGACGATCGATAATCCCGATCCCGGCAGAGTCGGCGGTCCTGTCAGCCACACCTGGACATTGCGGACGCTCAAGGAGGGGTTGACCGAGATCCGCCTGGTCTACCGCCGGCCCTGGGAGGTAAACGTCGCCGCAGCCGACACCTTCTCAGTGCGGTTGAGGATTTTGCCATGAACAGCAGAGCCATCGCTCAGTCCGCAGTCGGTCCGTCGCTGCAGGGCACCCGGGCCCATGTGACGAATATCACGGAGCCGTCACCATGCCCGAGTTACTTTATATTCGGGAACACAGGGCGGAGGTGGAATGATCGCGAGCTTGCGCCACATTGAACGGGGAAGATCGTCTGGTGGAAACCTGTATCCAACGGTTCGAGAAAAGACGATTGCTGGCACGCCGGCGGCGTGAACAAAGGAGGGCAGTGTCATGGTAGGCAAATTTCTCGGCAGGCAGAGGTGGTTCGCCGGATTCGTGGCGGCCTTTCTGCTTCTCGGCATTCCGTCCTTCGCGAGCGCGTCCCCGGATGAACTGCAGCGGACGAAGGACCACATCCGCTCGAAAAACAGACACTGGCTGGCCAGTGAGACCGAAATCTCGAGACTCCCCATGGAGTCCCGCAAGATGCGGCTCGGGCTGTTCGCGCCAGAGGCCGCCGCGACGGGGACAGCGGCCAGCGCGGCGCCGGGCCCCGGCATCACCGGGGTGGCCCCCGCGACGCTGGACTGGAGAAATTACAACGGGTACTCCTACGTGACGCCGGTGAGGGACCAGATGAACTGCGGTAGCTGCTGGGCCTTTGCAACCACGGCGGCCCTCGAGGCGAATCTCATGATCGCCACCGGCGGCGTCAGCGACCTCGCCGAGCAGATCATGGTCTCGTGCAGCGGCGCCGGCAGCTGCAACGGCGGGTACATCGACCGCGCGTCAAACTTTATCCTCGGCACGGGCCTTCCCAGCGAACTCGCCTATCCGTACACGGCTCAGAACGGGGCCTGCGCCAACGCGCTCGCCGGCTGGAAAAACGCAACCTCCGGGATCACGTCCTGGCACTACGTCGCCGGGACCAGCCGCCCGACGCTCAGCCAGATCAAGGATGAACTCGCCACCTACGGCCCGCTGGTGACGACGATGAGCGTCTACAGCGACTTCTACTACTACGCGGGCGGCGTCTATCAATACACGTCGGGAACCTATCAGGGGGGGCACGCGATCCTCCTGGTCGGATACGACGATGCTCAGCAGTATTTCATCGTCAAGAACAGTTGGGGCGGCAGCTGGGGCGAGTCGGGGTATTTCAAGATCGGTTACTCGGAACTTGCCAGTGTCGTCGGCTTCGGCAGCTACAGCATCGCCTACTTCACCAACAAGGTCGTCCCCGGCATCACGGTTGTGGCGCCGAACGGCGCCGAGTCGTGGAGTGCGGGGACCGCGCAGACCATCCGCTGGTCGTACACCGGTTCGCCCGGGTCGACGGTCGCGCTCGACCTCTACAATAACGACGTGCTTGCCGGTTCGATCTCCGCGTCGACGCCCATCGGCACGGGGGGCAGCGGCTCGTTCACCTGGAACATCCCCGAGACTCTTGCACCGGGCAGCCTCTACCGCGTTGCGGTGACCAGCACCAGCAACGGCACCTACACCGATGCGAGCGACAACTACTTCAGCATCACTCCGCCGGTGGCCCCGGCCATTACGGTTGCCGCGCCGAACGGCGGTGAGAGCTGGACGCGCGGAACCGCGCAGACCATCCGCTGGTCGTACGTCGGTTCGCCCGGGTCGACGGTCGCGATCGATCTCTACAGCAACGGCGTGCTCGCCGGCCCGATCACCGCGTCGGCGCCCATCGGCACGGGGGGCAGTGGCTCGTTCACCTGGAACATCCCCACGACTCTCGCCGCGGGGAACCTCTACCGGGTTGCGGTGACCAGCACCAGCAACAGCGCCTGCACCGACACCAGCGACAACAATTTCAGCATCGCCGCGCCGACGGGACCGACCATCACGGTCACCGCGCCGAACGGCGGGGAGAGTTGGGCGCGGGGCAGCGCGCAAACGATCCGCTGGAGCGTTACCGGTGCGCCCGGCACGTACGTCAAGATCGAGCTGCTGAAAGCGGGCAGCAGCGTTTTGGTGATCTCCCCGCGGACAACGACGTCGACTGGATCCTATCTCTGGAGAATTCCCACGCGGCAGACCGTCGGCAGCGATTACACCATCCGGGTCACCAGTTACAGCAACAGCGCTTACAAGGACGTCAGCAACAGTACGTTCAGCATCAAATAGGTGAAGCCCAGCGGGCCCGCCCTCGCCCCACTCTGAGGGGGAGGACGGGCCCGCCTTATTGATTCCGGGAGAAATTATCTCCTCAACCTCCTCGAGGCCGCGAGCCCCCCGTTGTTCCCCGCTGCACGGCCCGCAGATCCAGCCGCATTTTCCGCCTCAGCAGCGCCTCCTGATTTCTCCGTCTCTCTTCGTCGTTTTCGAGAACCAACGACGGCACGGCCTTGGGTTTGCCGTTTTCATCCAGCGCGACGTAGGTCAGGTAGGCCGACGAGGTGTGTCTGACCTCGCCAGTGACGAGGTTTTCGGCCTCGACCCTGACCCCGAGCTCCATGGAGGTTTTACCCGCCATGTTCATGCTGGCCTTTAAAAACAGCAGGTCGCCCACAAAGACCGGACCGAGGAAGTCCAGCCTGTCGATCGATGCCGTGACGGTGTTGGACCGCGCATGCCGGCCGGCGACGACGGCAGCCGCGGTGTCGATGAGCTTCATGATCACGCCGCCGTGCACGTTCCCTGCGGGGTTGGCGTCCTGCGGCAGCATGACCTGCGCCATGGTGACACTCGTCTCGCCCACGGTCTTATCTTTCATCATCCCTCCCCGAGAGACATGCTACTGCTTTCGGCACGGAGAAGAAACCGCTCGCGGGAGCGCTGCCGGAGGCGCAGGAATCTCCGCGGCGAACGACAGAGGCGCCAAGCAATCCCCGGTCCGGGCGTTGTATTGTATTTTTCATTAGCATGTGCGTGGTCCGCGAGAAGGTTTGTGCTCAATGATATAACCTCCGTATACTTGAGAGGTGACCATGCCTGTGGTGATTTGAGGCACATCGACAAGTCGCCAATGGTTGCGGGCCTTTGGCCCGCGCTATACTAGTGGCCGGGAACGAGAGTCAGCGACGCGAGGCCAGCGAGGAGAACGATGGACAACCACCCCTGGGTGCAGGAGTTCGGAGCCGCCGTCACCGTCTGCGACGACGCTGGGATCATCCTCGAGATGAACGATCGCTCGGCGCGGATGTTCAGAGAGCAGGGCGGTGTCGCGCTGCTCGGCTCGAATGTGCTGGATTGCCACCCCGAACCGTCGCGGACGAAGCTCAAGCTGCTCATGGAGCAGCGGCAAGCGAGCACGTACACCATCGAAAAGAACGGCCGCAGAAAGTTGATCCACCAGGCGCCCTGGTACCGCGACGGAGAGTACGCCGGTTTTGTCGAGATCGTGCTCGCGCTCCCGGAGCCGATGCCCCATTACATCCGCGACGGCGCCATATCATAAATCCCGACCCCGGAGGCACGCGCGGCGCGACAACGATATCGTCGATCTCTTTCCGATTGACATCCTCGGTCGAAGGACTAGATTGAAATTCTCTTGCCGACAATGGGTTTTGCCGATATTTCGTGAACTGACACCGGCCTCGGCATTTCGCCGGAGGATCAGACGAAGATCTTCCGCCCTTTCCAGCAGTTCGAGGCCAGTGTGACGAACCAAAACGCGGGTATCGGTCTCGGCCCGAGCCTCTGCAAGAGTTTGCTCGAGTTGCAGGGCGGGGGGATTCATGGGGGGAAACGCCGGACGATGAGAGGCAACCGCTGATGACACCGGCCCGGCGTACCCGCATCCTGATCGCCGGCGGGGCTCTCTTCGTGTTGTTGCTGGCGGCCGTTTTCCGCGCCCCTTTGCTCGAGCCGCTGATCGCCCTGGGCCTGCGCCGGACGCTCGGCATCCCCGTTACCATCGCGCAGGTCGGGGACGGCATCCTCGCCGGTCTCGATCTGCGGGGTGTCAGCGCGCGCAGGAAGACGGAAACTGGGACGCTCGTCTCGTTCACGGCCGAGCACATCGGCCTCCGCTACACTCTGACGTCGCTCCTCCGCGGGAAAGAGGCCTTTCTCGATACGCTCGACGTGACGCTGGAGGGGGCCCGGCTCGAACTCGATCTCACCGATTCTCCCGCCACCGGCCCGAATACCGACGAACGGCAGACCGTACCGACTTCCTTGCCCGTCTTGCCGCGGCTGACGGTGCGCGATTCCCGGGTGCAGGTTCGCGGCCAAGGGTATACGCTCGAAGCCGACGGATTGCACGGTGAGGTGGCGCGCGCCGATCAGGCGCATGAGCAAGTCGTGGACATCCGGTCTGAGCGGTTTTCGCTGCGGCACCCGGCGCTGCGGGAGGGGACACTCTCTGTGGCGATCGCGGGGCGCTACGCGCCGCGATTCCTGGCGATCACCGCAGCGCAGGTGAACGGCGAGCCGCTCGTTGAACGTGCCCGGCTCGACCTGGGGGAGCGCCCGGGGAATCTCGACGCGCAACTCGCTCTCAAGTTCTGGCAGGGATCGATCGAAATCGGGATGGTCCGTCGGGGAGCCGACGCCGAGGTGCACTGGGATGCGCGCGGGGTCGATCTGCAGCCGCAGGTCCTCTTTGTCAATCCGGCCGTCGGCGCCCTGCGCGGGCAGCTCACCACCAACGGCGCCGTTCGGCGTGGCGGCGGCGGGATGGCGACGCTGGCAGGCACCATCTCCCTGGACTGGAAGGGTGCCCTGCTCGCCGGACGCGCCGTTGACCACCTGGTGCTCCAGGGAGCCGCGACGCCGGGGTCTGTGTCGGTGGGGCTTGCAGAGGGACGCATTGGCTCCAACGAGATCGCGGTGCACCAGGTCACCATCCCCACCGGCCCCCTTCTTGAAGGTCGCTGGCGCGCCATCCTCGCCGCGTCCTCGGGAACCTTCACCGCCACGTTTGGGGATCTGCCGGCCTTCCTGGCCTTCTGGGGTGTCGGCGCGGGCGGCGGCCTCCCTGCCGTGCCCGCGCATCGCCTTCGTCTGGAAGGGTCGCTGGAAAAGGGAACGATCCGGCTCGCACGAGGCGACCTCGCGACCGGTCCCGGCAAGGCCACGCTCGCTGCGGTCACCGTGGCATTGCCGCGCGAAGACCAGGGATGGGGGGAGACCGCTTTCAGCGGCAGCGCAACCGTCGACATCCCCAACTTGCGGGACGTGTCGTCGCTCTTTCCCATGCCGTCCCTGAGCGGATCCCTGCGGGGCGAGATCTCCGGCGCGGGCACCCTCGCCCTCCCGGAGGGCCGCGCTTCCCTGACGGGGCGGGGTATCGGTGTCGCAGGAAGGCTGCTCGGCGACGTAGATCTGCGGGCGCGGGGCACGGCAGGGCGAATCGAGATCGACACGCTCCAGGTGCGGCAGGGAGGACACCGCTTCACCGCGCAGGATGTCCGGTTCGTGCCGGCCACCCTCGCGGCGCCGGACCGCAGCGCTTTCTTCGCAAGTCTCGCCGGTTCATTCACCCTCAGCTCCACCGATCTGCCCGCTCTGGCTGTCCTGGCGGGAATACCGCCCGAAAAGATGCCCCGAATTCCGGCGACGCACCTGCTGACGGCGGCAGGTACGGTACAAGGCAGTACGATCGCCGTCACGGCGGGATCCTTCGCCGCGGCCGGAAGCTCGATCACCCTGCGCGCGGCGCGTATCGCCCTGCCCCCCCCGGGAGCGGATTGGCGCAGGGACACGACCTTCACGGGCAATCTGGAGGTCGACAGCCCTGACCTCGGACCGATCGCGACGATCTTTAACCTGCCCCGGTTGCAGGGAACTCTCAGAGGGCGAGCCCAGATCTCCGGCAGTGTGGGCGCACCAAGCGCACGAGGAGAGGCCTCCGGCCGCGGAATCGTCATCGGCGGCCACCATGTCGGCGACATCGCCGTCAAGGCCACGGCAGAGCAGCAACAGCTGAGAATCGTTGCGCTCGAAGTTACCCGCGGCACGGATCAGTTGCGCGGGCGGGGCGCGTATGACCTGGCGAAAGGGACGGTGCTCGAAGCCGAGGCGGACCTCTCCCTCGCGGACGTGGCACCTTATCTCGCCGAGTTCGTGCGCGAGGGGATCCCCGTATCGGGCAGGTTGCACGTCAGGCTGCATGCCGCCGGTCCCTTGCCGGCGGCGCCACTCGTTCTCGAGGCCGAGATCTCCGAGGGCCACAGCCGGAGCGTGCAGGGGGTGCGCGGCGTCGTGGAGGCAAAGATCAGCTTTCCGGACACGCTGTTGCGCCCCCGCTTCAGCGTTACCTCCCGGCTGGCCGGAATGAGCGGCGGACCAGCGAGTCAACCGATCCAAGCGTCGTTTACCGCGAACTACGAACCCGGCCAGCTGCGACTCGATGCGTTCGAGATTGCCGGATCCGCGGGCCTCGCGGTGAAGGGCGAGGGAACGCTTCCCCTGGATCTCGCGACGGCCGAGATCCTGAGCCCCGGTCCCATTTCTCTCCGGGCGCAGGCGAGCATCCCCGCCCTCGAGGAACTGGCCTTCCTGTTTCCCCCGCAGTACGCCTTCACCGGAACCCTGCACGCCGATGTCGGTGTCAGCGGGTCCTGGCAGGAACCCGAAGGCCGCCTGGAAATCCGCGGGGAGCGATTGCAGCTTCCCCCGGGGACCCGCTACGCTCCGCCGGGCCCCTACACGCTCGCGGGAACCCTGACGTGGGGCAAGGCCGAGGCGCTGGCCGAGAAGGTGCGTCTCGAGTCGCAGGCGCTCTCCTGCTCCCTGTCCGGCACCTGGTCCTCGCCCCCCTCGCTAGCGTCGCTTCTCTCCGGAACGAGAGACGCGGCGACGGGGACGCTTTCCCTTCGCACCTCCTTCAGCGCGCCGGATATCGGCTGGCTGCGCGAATCGGCGGAGGGGCTGCGGAGGCTGAGTGGGAGCGTGGCGGGTGAACTCGAGGTCGCAGGGCCGGCGGGCGACCCGGTCCTCTCCGGCGAGATCCGCGTCGCGGATGGCGCGCTGCGCTACCAGGATCTGCCGCCGATCGACTCGCTCACTGCCGCCGCATCCGTGGCGCGGCGGAACGTGACCCTGAAAAAATTCAGCGGCAACGTCGGCGGATCGCCGTTCACGCTTTCCGGGTCCCTGGATTTCTCCCGCGCCGACAACCCGGTCCTCGACCTGCGGCTTCAGGGCAAGAACGTCCTTCTCTACCGCGACGAGGGACTGCGGGTCAGGGCGGACAGCAATCTGACGCTGAGCGGGCCGGTGAGCGCCCTCTCGCTCACGGGCGAACTGGCGCTCACCAACAGCCTTTATCAGAAGAACATCACCGTCGCGAGCCTCTTTTCCGGCAAGGACAAGACAGCGAAACGCCAGACTCCTGGTCTGGCCGGGATCTCCTTCCCCGAGCCGCCCCTGCGGGATATGCGCTTCGACGTGCGACTCATCACTCGCGAGCCATTTCAGATCAAAACCACGGTCGTCCGCGGCGCCGCCCGACCCGACATGCGGCTCACCGGGACGGGTCTGCTGCCGCTCCTGCGCGGCCCGATCCTCTTCGACGACGCCCAGGTGCTGCTGCCATCGGGCACACTCGAGCTCGAGCGCGGCACGGTACTCTATCGTGAAAGCGATCCGGACCGCCCCGCGCTCGACTTCGGCGGCCGGATGCAGGCACGAGGCTACGAGATCACGGCCGAGGTCGGCGGCACCCTCGACAGCCCGGAAGTTGTCCTCGCCTCCATCCCTCCCCTGCCCAGGGAGGAACTGCTGCTCTTCGTGCTCACCGGCGCACCACCGGGGAGCGGCAGCACGGCCGGCGGCGCCGCCACCGCCATGGCGAGCCCGCTGGCGGTCTACCTCGGCAAGAACGTCGTCGGGCAGCTTCTCGGGGGGAGGTCGGGAGACGGGTCGACCGCGTTTCAGGACCGGATCGAGTTGCAGATCGGGCGGGAGATGACGCGCAGCGGGAGCGCGACCTTGGACGCGGGTTTGCTGCTCAAAAAGAATCTCATCGCGCGTGGCAGCACCTTGTACCTCACGAGCGAGAAGGATATTTACGATCAGTACAACGCGGGGTTGAAAATCCTTTTCAAGTTCAAATGAGGGCAGGAAAAGAGCGATGCGTCCGCAGCTGATCTCCAATCGGAACAAGGGTGAACGCCCGGGAGCCTCCGCCGCCTTGCGGACTGCGCCCATGCTGGGAACTGCGGTGTCCGTGCTGCTCGTGGCGGTCGTACTTTGTACCGCGCCGGCGGCGCGAGCCGCGACTGCGGTGCGCATCGAGGGGAATGCCGCGATCAGTACGCGGCGCCTGCGCGAGGCGGCCGCCGCCGATCTGGCGGGGCTGGAAGATCCGGCACGACGGCAGGCCGCCGCCGAAGACGCCGCGTTCCAGATGCAGAGCAGCGGCCGCCAGGCAGGCTACGCGTTCATCGAGGTCGATTACGCGATCACGGGCGAGGGCTCCGACGCCGCCGTGGTCTTCAAGGTCCGTGAGGGTCCCCTGGTGCGGCTCGGGGAGGTCTCCTTCTCGGGGAACGCGTTTTTCACCGCGGCCCAGTTGCTGCCGCACATTGCGCAGCAGCGGCCGACCCCGTACGTCGAGGCCGACGTCCGCGCCGGGCGCAGCGAACTGCTGCAGCTCTATCGGGAACAGGGCTTTACCGACGTGAAGATCGGGGATCAGCAGGTCACGCTGCGCGCCGAACGCAGCATCGCCGACGTGCGGTTCGAGATCGCGGAAGGAACCCGTTTCGTGATCGCGGGCGTCGAGTTCGAGGGGGATACGCTGCCGGAGGCCAGTCCGGCGCTCAAGGGGCTGGAATCCAGCCTGCCGGGGCAACCGTTCTTCGCGCGGCGCGGGCTGGCGCTGGGCAACAGCGTGACCGAGGTCTTTACCGCGCTGGGCTTTCCGGACGCCGCGGTGAGCGTGCGCGAAAAGCCGGGCCCGCACGCTGGCGAGGTCGTGCTCCAGGTCGCGGTCGTGAGCGGGCCGCGGGTGCGGATCAGCCGGGTTGAGGTCATCGGCAACAAGCGAACGCGGTCATGGTTCATCCTCTCCCGGATCCCGGTCCGGCCGGGGGACTGGTTCAACGAGAAGGCTTTGCAGGACGCTTTCCGGGATCTCTACCGCACGGGCGTTTTCTCGCGCATCGTCCACTCTCTGGAGGGGACGGGAACCGAGCGCGTCTTGCAGGTGCACGTCGAGGAGGCTCCGTCCCGGGAGGTGGGCGTGGAGGCCGGCTGGGGCGCCTACGAACAGCTGCGCGGTCGCGTCAGCTTCCGCGACCGCAACATCTTCGGCACCATGCGCAGCGCCGGCACGGAAGCAGGAGCCTCGATGAAGAGCCGCTTCGTCAAAGCCGACATCCTCGATCCCCGGGTTCTCGGCAGCGATTTTTCGCTGAGCGTCCCGCTCTCCTGGCGCTTCCGGGAGGAGCCGACCTTCACCGAGGATGAAGTGGAGCTGGCCCTGCACCTGTACCGCCTGTTCTCCGGCAGGATCACGGCGGGGCTGAAGTACGCTTACCGCTTCGACGGTCTCTCCCGGCTCTCGCCCGACGTCACTCCCGACGCCCGGGGTGAGCGGTACAATTCCGGCAGCGTCAAGGCCAACCTCGACATCGACCGGCGCAACGACGTCTTCTACCCGTCGCGCGGTTGGCAGACCGGCCTGGCCGTCGAAGTCGCGGATCGACGGATCGGCGGCTCGCTGGATTTCCTGCGCTGCACGGCGAGTGCGAAGCTTTTTCAATCACTCGGCGCGGGTTTCGTCGCGGGGCTGCGGCTGGACACGGGATTCGTCATACCGACGCAAAGCAACGAGGACATCCCGGTCAGCGAGCGCTTCTTCACCGGCGGGGATGGCAGCGTGCGCAGCTTCGATGAGCAGCAGGTCGGACCAAAGGGCCCCACGGGCGACCCCCTGGGCGGGCTGGCCTCGACGGTGGTGGGCATCGAAGTGCGGCGGCGCATCATCGGCAATTTCGCCGCCAGCCTTTTCGCCGATTTCGGCAATGTCGCGCCTAACCGTTCCCTGGATAGTGCCGCCACGGCCATGGCGAGCACCGCGGATCTCGTCGATGAGATGTGGCAAGACTATCTGCGGGACTTCCGGGCCGGGGTCGGCCTCGGCTTCCAGTACCTGACCCCCCTCGGCCCGGTGCGCCTGGATCTGGCCTGGAACCCCGCCCCGCGAGCCTCGGAGAGGGAGGCTGACTTCGCCTGGCACTTCAGTGTCGGGATGGCGTTCTAACAGGGTGCGGAAAGAAGCGTGAACGCGAAAAGGGAGTGTCAGCCTGCTCACAGGCTGGCATCTCCCGTCAGGGATTTTCCGGAGTGCGCCGCCTTTTTCAGGGGCGCTTCCTGCCGGAGTAACGCCTTGACAAACCCTGGCCACGGCCGGAGAATCTTTCCAATTAGCAACATACTCTTCACAGGCTTCATGCTCGGCGAGCACAACAACGAGTGACCCGGAGAGCGAGCGTGTCGACTTTTGATAGCGCACCGCACTACCAGAGTCTCGTGCGCTGGACGGGAATTATCCCGTGACCTCAACCTGCTGCTGCCGATGAAACCCTTGTCGGCGACACCCGCCGCAATCGCTCAACCGACGCCGCTGGAGCTCGCGCTGTCTGGGGCCTGGACCGCGCGCGGGATCTGCGCAATCGAGCCGCAACTCAACGCGCTGTCCGCGCCTGCCAAGGCGGAGATGGTCGTCGACGGATCGCGCGTCGAGGCTCTCGATACCGCCGGGGCCTGGGTCCTGCATAAGCTCCTGCAGCGACTGCGCGACGCCGGCGCCAGCGTGCAGGTGCGCGGCCTGCGCCCGGAATGCTCCAAGCTGCTGGAAGTCGTGGCAGACCACGTCGCCGACCGGGCCGGCGAGCCTGCGCCTGCCGCCATCCCGCCGCCGACGGCGCTCGAACGCATCGGCCGGAGTGCGGCCGCCGCCTGGGAGCAGACCGTGGCTCTGCTGAGTTTCGTCGGCGAAACTGCGGTCGCATTTGCGGGGTCTG
>Ga0334722_10006934_pt1 | contig 11092 bp, 8 predicted proteins | sample C3_bottom_MG_FD_207210 | JGI IMG/M metagenome (GOLD analysis project Ga0334722, IMG submission 207210) | Sediment microbial communities from Yellowstone Lake, YNP, Wyoming, USA - C3_bottom | ecosystem: Environmental > Aquatic > Freshwater > Lake > Sediment | place: USA: Wyoming | collected...
CCGGTCCCGCTTGTTCTTCTGCGCGGTCAGGAGCCCTTCTTTCACGGCCTCGAGCCTGGCCTGATTTGCTGCTCGCTTTTTTTCGAGCCCCGCAAGGACCTCGGGCAGCCTTTTTTTCTGTTCCGTGAGCGCTCTGATCCTTCCATCCAGTTCCTGAAGCTGCACAAGCATGTTAAGCTGTTCGTCCATCGCGCCTCCCGAAAAATAAAAATGCGCCTCTCGGCGCATTCTTGTGAACTGAGACCTACCGTGCGGTATGCCGGCAGATACCCGTGTTAAACGTCGCTGTTGTTGAGGTCCCCAGCATCTTGCTGTACATCCTTCCGTCAAAGTGTGGTGGGCCCACCAGGACTCGAACCTGGGACCAACCGGTTATGAGCCGGTAGCTCTACCAACTGAGCTATGGGCCCTGCTGAAAACGCCTGTTTCTGAACAACCGGTGCGACATGCAGGACTGTCACACCGGACTGCATCTTGCCACAAAGCTTGTTGAATGTCAAGAAATCGCCGGGGAACTGACTGGCCCGCGGCTATTCCATGAAGCTCTTCAGCTGTTTACTTCTGCTGGGGTGGCGCAGTTTCCGGAGTGCCTTGGCTTCGATCTGCCGGATGCGCTCGCGCGTCACGTCGAACTCCTGACCGACCTCTTCGAGAGTATGGTCCGTCTGTTCACCGATGCCGAACCGCCAGCGGAGCACTTTTTCCTCCCGTTCGGTCAGCGTGTTCAGCACCCGGCGTACCTGCTGGTGCAGGTTCTTTCGGATGGCTGACTCAAGCGGAGAGGCAACCTTCTTGTCCTCGATGAAATCGCCAAGGTGGCTGTCTTCTTCCTCGCCGATCGGCGTTTCCAGCGAGATGGGCTCTTTGGCGATCTTCATGATCTTCCGCACTTTTTCGACGGGCAGCTTCATCGTGGCTGCGATCTCCTCGGTGGAAGGCTCCCGCCCGAGGTCCTGCACCAGTCCGCGCGAGGTACGGATGAGCTTGTTCATGGTCTCGATCATGTGCACCGGGATGCGGATCGTCCGCGCCTGGTCCGCGATCGCTCTCGTGATGGCCTGACGGATCCACCATGTGGCATAGGTGCTGAACTTGTACCCGCGCTGCCATTCGAACTTGTCAACGGCCTTCATGAGGCCGATGTTCCCCTCCTGGATCAGGTCCAGGAACTGGAGGCCCCGGTTGGTGTATTTTTTGGCGATGGAAACGACAAGCCGCAGGTTGGCCTCCACGAGCTCGCTCTTGGCGTACTTGGCGCGCTCTTCTGCCCGTTCATAGGACCGGAGCGCTTTTTTCAGGTCCTCGGCCGGTATGCCGCATTCGGCTTCGACCTTCTTGATGCGCTTTCCGGCATTGCGGTAGGTGCGTTCGATCGCAAGCAATGCCTCCTGCCGCATCTCGAACCGCCGTGCGGCATTTTTGAGCTCCCGTTCGCCCTGGCGCATCCTCTTGAACGCCTCTTTCAGGTCGGTCAGGGACCGGCCGGTCTTGCGCTCGAGCCCGTGGATCTCCCGCTCTGCCTGCAGGATCTCGCTTACTTGCTCCCGGAGCTTCATGACAATGCGATCCGTCTGACGGCAATGGATGTTCAGCGCTTCGAGCTTGTCAAAGAGGGCATAGCGCGACGTCTGGATCTTTTCGCGCAGGTCCTTCTTCTTCGCCTCGGTGCAGCGGCTGCTGGCCATGTGGTTCACGAGCGTGTTGAGGTCTTTGCTGTGCCGGTCGATCTCGCTGATCAGCTTGAGCACGCGGGCATGCACTTCTTCCTCGTTCTGAGTCTGGATATCCTCCAGGTCGTCCTCGCCGGCATGAACGACCTCGTGGATGCTGACCTTTCCCTTCCGGAGTTTGTCGCCCAGGTCGCGCACGTCCTGCAGCGAAAAAGGCAGGCTGTAAAGGATCTGGGATGCTTCGCGCTTCCCCTCTTCGATCCGCTTCGCGATCGAGACCTCGCCTTCCTTGGACAGGAGCGGCACCGTCCCCATCTCCTTCAGGTAGAGGCGGACCGGATCGTCGGTCTTGCCCACGCCGACCTCGACCTCTTCCTCCTCGGCTTCTTCTTCGGCTGCATCATCGAGACTGGCTTCTTCGCCGTCAGCGCCTTCTTCCAGCTCATCTTCGGCAGGCTGACGCGTCTTGCTGTCATGCCGTGTATCCGTGATATCGATGTCGATCTCGCCGTCTCCGAACAGAGAGATAATGCTGTCCAGTTGTTCGGTGGAAACATCCTCCGGAGGGATCGCATCGCTTGCTTCCTCGTAGGGCATGTAGCCCCGCTCGGTGCCCGTTGCCGGTTTTTTCATATTCCCTGCCTTGCCCTTCTTTGTCATAGAGTGATGCTCCTTTTAATGATCCGCTGTCCGGGAATCGCGGTCACGAATTGTATGCGCTGCCTGCCCTGCTTCCGTCTTGGCGGTTATTTGCCGGGGATCTTCCTTCCCGGCCTTCTGCTCAGTTCCTGCTGTTCTTCGCTCAGCCGGACAAATTCCGCGCGGTCGCCGCGGGCATCGGCCTCCTGGATCGCTTTTACCAGCAACTTCATTTTCTTTTCCGGGTCTTTTTGCTTGATGACCTCGACACAATCCTGGAACGATTTCGCCGGATCGTCGTAGACCATATCCAGCACGGCATAATGAGAGATGAGGTTTTTCAGCTCCTCGTCCTCTTCCCGCAGCAGTGCGCTGGTATCCAGTTTTTCCTGCTCGTCCAGCATCTTGAAGAGACGCCCGGCTGCACGCTGAAACAAGGGGTCCGTAAAATCATTGGGCTGGATCTGGTCCTTCAGGCTTCGCGCGATCTCCTCGTCCTTCAGCATCAAATGGATCAGGATCTCTTCCGCCCGGGGCCGTCGCCGTCCCGCCGCTTGCGCGATCGGAACGGTTCCCCCCGCCGGCGCCAAGTGCGGTTTCAGCGTCTGCTTCGGCATCTCCTGCCGGAGAACGGTCTCGTCGAGATCGAGGACCTCCGCCGTCTTCTTGAGGTAGTGGTCCCGCTCAATCCCGCTCGGCAGCCGGGAGATGTACGAGAGCATCTCCTCCGCTTTTTCGATCTTCTCGTCGATGCTGCGGCTGGGGCTTTTCCTCACCACCTGGTCGATCACGAAATCCATGAACTTCGATGACTCGCGCAACCGGGCGGCAAAGGCCTCCTGGCCCTGTTTCTGGAGGAACGTGTCCGGGTCGTCGCCGCCCGGCAGGGAGACCACGTTCACCTTCATGCTGCTTGACACAAAGAGATCGAAACTGCGTAGCGATGCCTTTATGCCGGCCGGATCGGGGTCGAAGATCAATACGAGCTTGTCGGCGAACCTCCGCATCAGGCGGAGATGCCCGTCGGTCAGCGCCGTTCCGAGCGTTGCAACGGCGTTCCTGATGCCGTACTGGTGGCAGGCGATCGCGTCGAGATATCCCTCGACAATGATGAAGTATCCCTGCTTGCGGCCGTTGTCCTTGGCCATGTCCAGTCCGTAGAGGACATGGCTCTTGCTGTAGAGCGCTGTTTCCGAGGAGTTCAGGTATTTGGGCAGGGAGTCGTCCATCACCCTGCCGCCGAAGGCGATCACCTGGCCTGCCATATCGCGGATCGGGAAAATGATCCTGCCGCGGAACCGGTCGTAGTATCCTTCGCCCTCGCTCCGTTTGACCACCAGCCCCGCCCGTTCCATCTGGCTAGGGGTATAGCCCCGTTGTTTCAGATGCTTCAGCAGGCCGTCCCACTCAGGCCTCACGTAACCGAGCGCAAACTCCCTGATGACCGCATCGCTCACACCGCGCTTCCTGAGATACTCGCGTGCCGCGCTCCCGGCCGGACCCTCAAGTTCCCTCTTGAAGTACTCTGCCGCCTCGGCAACGATGGTGAGGAGCGTCTTTTTCTCGTCCTCGGACCTTTTGTCCTGCCGAAGGTCCCGCGTATCCTGCGGCAGCGTGATACCTGAGCGCGCCGCCAGGGTCTTTATTGCTTCAGGAAAATTAAGCCCTTCCTGCAACTCCACAAACTTGAAAACGTCTCCACCGACGCCGCAGCCGAAGCAGTGAAAAATCTGTTTTTCCGTGTTCACGTTGAATGACGGTGTCTTTTCCGAATGAAAGGGGCAGAGGCCCAGCCAGTTTTTGCCCGTCTTCTTGAGCGCGACGTAACCTGAAATCAGGTCGTAGACATTGATGCTGTCCCGTACCCGCCTTATGACATCATCGGAATACATCTTATTTCTTCAGCTCCACAACGGTAACGCCTGCGCCGCCTTCACCAGGCTCGCCCGTTCGCGTTGCCGCGACCAGCGGGTGATGCTTCAAATAGCCGGCAATGGCGGTCTTGAGCGCCCCGGTCCCCAGTCCATGGATGATCGTCGCCACGGACAAGCCGCTGAGCCCCACGCGGTCGAGGTATCGATCGACCTCGGCAAGCGCCTCTTCCACACGCAGTCCAAGAAGGTTCAGCCGGTCCGGCGCCTGCTCCAGTTCGTGAAGGTCCGCACCCCATCCCGGCGCAGCGGACTTTCGCGGCTTCCCTCGCTCGCCGGGCACCACCTCTTCGGCCGAGATCTTCAGGGTCCTGCCGTCGAGTTCTATCTCCAGAACGCCATGCTGCACGCTCAGGACCGTGCCGCTTCTCGCGAGGCGGGGGACCCTGACCTGGTCTCCGGGATGCACGTCCTTCATGGCGCAGGGCGGTATGTTTCCCCGTTCGACCTTCTCGGGCTCAAGCGTGCGTGCGAGGGACTCGATCTCCGACCGGACGTTCCTGATACCTGCCGGCTCCGGAACCTTTACGTTCGAAAGTTCCTTGACCTTCTGGCGCATCAGCGCAAGGACTTCCCGTGCCTCCTGGTGCGCCCTGGCCCTGACCGCCCGGGCTTCTTCTCTTGCCGCCTGCAGCGCGGCTTCTGTTTCTCCTTGCTGCTGCCGGACTGCTGCGAGGTCCCTGGCAAGAATGTCCCGCTCGCTGTCGAGCCGCCGCGCGTCCTGCTCCACCTGGCGCAGCAGCGTTTCAAGCCGGGCGTCGTCATCGCTGAGCCGGGCCGCCGCACGCTTGATCACGGCGTCCGGTATGCCGAGCCGGGCCGCCATATCCAGGCCGTAGCTTCTGCCCGGCCTGCCGGGCGTGAGGCGATAGGTGGGCTGCAAGGTCACCGGGTCGAACTCCATGGCCGCATTGGCAGCGCCGCCGGTCTCTGCTCCGAACAGCTTCAGTGCATTCTGATGCGTCGTTACCATGGTGACGCATCCCCGTTCGATCAGGCTTTCGAGCACTGCAACACCGAGACCGGCTCCCTCGGCCGGATCAGTACCCGAGCCGAGCTCATCGAGCAGCACCAGGGAATGCTCGTCCGCCAGCCGAAGGATCTCCGCAAGCTGGCTCACGTGGGATGAAAAGGTGCTCAGGTTCTGCTCCAGGCTCTGTTCATCGCCGATATCGGCAAAGAGGGAGCCAAAGCAGGGAAGCTCACTTCCCTCTGCAGCGGTAATGGGCAGGCCCGCCTGCGCCATGAGACACAGGATACCAACGGTCTTCAGGACCGCCGTTTTACCCCCGGCATTGGGGCCGCTCAAGACCAGGACCCGCGCCTCCCTGTTCACCACAATGTCGTTCGGGCAGATCTCTTTCAGAACTCCCGCGGTTTTCGCCTTCCACAGAAGCAGCGGATGCCGCGCGGAACGGAGCCGGATCTCACCTTGTGCCGACAGCATCGGCACAGCGGCCTTGTATTCGATGCCAAAGCGTGCGCGGGCGGAGATCGCATCGATCGCCGCAAGCGCGCCGGTCATGACCTCGATCGGCTCAACATCCTGCGCAACCATGCCGCTCAGTTCCCGCAGGATGCGTTCCACCTCGTCGCGTTCTTCCATACGAAGTTCGGCGAGGCGGTTGTTCTGCTCCAGTACTTCAAGCGGTTCGACAAAGAGCGTGGATCGCGAACCCGATTGTCCGTGCACGACGCCCCTGATGCTCTGCCGAAAGTTCGGCTTGAGCGGGAGCACATAGCGGTCGTCCCGCATCGTGATCACCGGCTCCTGCACGACCTTCTGAAAGGACCCGTCCTGCAGAATACCGGACAGGCGGCCCAGGATATCGTCACGCATCCTGCTGATCTGCTTCCGTACCCTGCGGAGCGCTGGGCTGGCTGAATCTCTGACCTCCGCCTTCTCATCAATAGCGCCGGAAATCGCGTCTTCGATCTGCGGCAGCGGCTGTATGTGCGCAGCGCGGGCACGAAGCAGAGGCGCAGCCTTGTCTTCGACGCGTTCGAAAAAACCTTTGACCCGTCTGCCTGCTCCAAGCGTTGTTGCGATCTCGAGCAGTTCCAGCGGTGCGAGCGTTATGCCGCTGATACGAAGCCTTGCGACTGCGGCACTGATATCCAGGATCCCGTCAAGCGGCAGGTTCTCTCCGCTCGCAAGCAACCAGGTGCATTCCTGCGTCTCTTGAAGCCGCTCCGCTACCACGACCGGCGACTGCGCCGGAAGCAGTTCGAGAACAGAGGCCCGGCCGGGCTCCGATGCGGCAAAACCGGCCACCAGGCTCCGCACCTTGTCATACTCCAGGACCTTCAAGGCATGTTCGTTCATAAACCGTGACGGCAGTCGCTGCCGGTCATGCTGACCGTTTGAACCGCTTGAAACCGGAGCACTCAACAATCTGAAGCGGTCCGCCTGCCTCGAGCTTATCGAGCAACAGGTTCAGGCCGAGCGTGTCACTGGACATATGCCCGGCGATCACCACGCGAAGATGGTGCTTTTCAGCCTCTTTCCGGTGATCTTCGGGCAAATGCATCGTAACAAGGGTCCCGACGCCGGACTGTGCAAGCTTCTCGATGGTCTCTTTGGCGCCAGAGGTGCCGCCGGTCATCTTCACGAAGATCCTGCCCGTGCGCTGCTCCTCTGAGCCGACGAGGATGCGGGGGCCGGCATTGTTCCTTCGTGCTTCCTGGTATTCCGGGATTTCCTTCAAAAGTTTCAGAATGTCTTTTAGCCGCTGCGGCGCCGTACGGTCAAAGAGCTGCTGCAGATAGCTCGACACCTGGTTGTCGGCCGGTGTATGGATGCAACAATAAGGGATATCGAGCAAGCGCGCCGCATCAACAGGACGGGTGTGGTTCGCCGGCAGCAGGCTTCGCTCAACTTCTTTCATTCTGCTTTTCAGCTGGTCCTCGGCAACATTGATCGGCACGCCGAAGCGGTTAAGGATATCGGCCTGCATTTTCATTACTTCGTAAAAATTGGCGTAGGCACGGCCTTCGGGGTGATGAGCGAGAACAAGGTCGATCCCGGCACCCTTCTCATTCAGCCGGTCGGCGAGGAGCAGTTCCGGTGTTTCGATATCAATGCCGATCAGGACGTTCCGCACCTGCCGGTCGAGCCTGCCATGGAGAACCCTGCTGTCGGCATAGGGATTGATTAGCTGTTCTGGATCAAAAAAGGCCTGCTCGTCGGGCTTGAGTTCGCCAAAAGAGACTCGCTTGTCATGCAGCTCCTGCTCAACGACGGCCCTGCCCCGGGGGTCGGCATCGATACCATGCTGGATCGCGAGATTGAACAGTTCCTGAAGCGTCACGGCGGGAACTCCTAAAAAAATCAGGGGGCCTGGTCCTTATGGCCCCCTGTTCAGCCTTGTCGTAGAATGCAGCTCGCTCCGGCAAACTGGCCCTTAACCGAGTGCACTTTTTACCAGTTCGCTGACCAGCTTCCCGTCAGCTCGGCCGCCCACCATGGGGATCAGGGTCTTCATGACCTTACCCATATCCCTGCTGCCCTGGGCTCCCGACTGAGCAATGGCCTCACGGACCAGTGGCTCCAGTTCTTCGCGCGACAACTGCCGGGGAAGATATACCTCAAGAAAGGCGATTTCCGCCGTTTCCTTGTCAACGAGATCCTGACGACCGCCCTTGGCAAATTGCTCAACAGAGTCTCTCCGCTGTTTGATAAGGGAACGTATGGCTTCTAGTACTTCGTCCTCGGTCAGCGGGCTCCGTTTCTCAATCTGCCTGTTCTTAAGGGCAGCGCTCAACATGCGGAGCGTTGAAACCTTTTCTTTTGCTCCTGCCTTAAGGGCACCCTTTGTGTCTGCGTCGATCTGCTCCCGTAAACCCATTCGGTTCCCCCTCTAGTGCATGAGCAACACGACGCTGCATTAACTCTGTCTGAAGATTCGTGCTGTTTTTGCTGCCTTCTTGCGCGCAGCCAACGCTTTTTTCTTCTTTTTCACGCTGGGCTTCTCGTAATGCTCCCTTTTCTTGACCTCGGAAAGAACGCCCTCTTTTTCAATGCTTTTCTTGAACCTTCTAAGTGCGACCTCAAAAGGCTCATTATCGCGTAATCGTATACTCGGCACCCCTGCTACACCCCCCTCCCAACACATCTTATTGATTTAATTATAATAATGTATGTCCACCTGTCCGGATAGAGCTTGTTGGAGCTGTGTAACGATTTTTTAAATAGCTAAACCGCTCATCATTATGGCGAAGAGCGGCATAATCTGAAAAATTAACAAGTCCTCTGATGAATGTCAAGACAAATTTTCTTTAATTTCGATACCTTGTAGGCGGATTTTTCTGAGAACAAGGAAGGTAAAAATTTCTAACTCCGATACGCTGCATTGATCTTTATATACTCGCATGACAAATCACATGTCCATATCGTTGATTCTGCTTTGCCTTTATGCAGATCGATAGTAATCTGCACCTCGCGCTGTTTTAGCGCAAGCCCAGCCTCGCGGTCAGCTGCCTTGCCCTGGCCCAGACCCTTTTCTGCGATTTTGGCCTTCCCTATCGAGATGTCGGTGCGGCTCTCGTCCATGTCCACGCCGGAATAGCCAAGCGCCGCCATGATCCTGCCCCAGTTCGCATCTTCCCCGAAGAGGGCAGTCTTGACAAGGCTCGATTTTGCCACGGCAACGGCAGCCCGCTTTGCCTCTGCGGGATTCTTCGCTCCGCGCACCACGATCTCCACGAACTTCGTTGCGCCTTCTCCATCGCGGACCACCTGTCGCGCAAGTGATCTTGCCACGGCATCGAGACAGGCCTGGAATTTTTTATGCTCCTTCGTGCCTGCAGCGATTCTCTTGTTCTCGGCCGCGCCATTTGCCATGCAGAGGATCATATCATTCGTGCTCGTGTCGCCATCAACGGTAATGCTGTTGAATGACGTCTCCACTGATGCCAGCAGACATTTTTTGAGCAGTGGCGGGGCAATGTTAGCATCGGTCATGATGAAACAGAGCATGGTTGCCATGTCAGGGTGGATCATGCCCGAGCCTTTAGCAATGCCGGCAACCGTGATCGTCTTGCCGCCGATCTCCTCCTGCACAATCGAGAGCTTCGGATAGAGATCGGTGGTCATGATCGCCTCTGCGGCCTGCTCCCAGCCCGCAGGCGAAAGCAGTCCGGCAGCGGTCTTAATGCCGGACTCAAGCTTCGGCATTGGCAGAAATTCGCCGATCACGCCGGTTGACGCAACGTATACGGCATCGGGCCTTACGCCAAATTCCCGTGCCGCGATATCCGCCGTGGCGCGCGCATCGACGAGGCCCCGTTTCCCGGTGCAGGCATTGGCGCAGCCGCTGTTTGCCACAATGACCTGGCCCTTGCCCGACTTTACCTTTGCAGCATCAAGCAGCACGCAGGCCGCTTTTACGCGGTTCTTCGTGAACACCCCGGCCATTGCCGCATCTCGGTCTGAATAAATGATCGCCAGATCCTTTTTGTCGGTTTTCTTGATGCCACAGTGGATACCCCAGGCTTTAAAACCCGGCACGGAAAAGCTTTTTGTGTCCAGAATCCTCATCGTTCTACCCCTGTCAGAAGAATAAGCGGATCTGCGCTGCACGCATTACGGAAAGAGCCCGGCGTTTGCGAGGCCCGTTGTTTCTTCGAATGACATCATCAAGTTCATGTTCTGCACCGCCTGACCCGCCGCACCCTTGACGAGGTTGTCGATGGCCGAGACCACGATCGCACGACCGCTGCGAGGATCGGCAGTAACGCCGATATCGCAGAAATTCGATCCCCGCACGTTCCGCACGTTGGGCTGCTGACCCAGCGGCAGCACACGAACAAAAGGTTCCTGTCTGTAGAACTCCCGATACTGCGCGTGGAGCTTTATGGTGTCGGCGTTTTCCTTGAGCCGGGCATAGATGGTCGTCAGTATTCCCCGGTTCATCGGGATAAGATGCGGCGTGAATGACACCGTCACCGGCTGATTGGCAAGCGCGCTCAGCTCCTGCTCGATCTCCGGCGTATGACGGTGCGTGCCTATCTTGTATGCCATGAGACCTTCATTTGCTTCCGGAAAATGATAGGCAGGCGCAGGACTCCGTCCGGCTCCGGTGACCCCGGACTTCGAATCGATGATGATGCTTGATAGGTCCACCTTGTCCTGCTTGATAAGCGGAGCTAGTCCCAGTATCGCGCTCGTGGGATAACATCCGGGGTTGGCGATAAGCGAGGCTTTTTTGATCTGTTCCCGCCGCAGCTCGGGCAATCCGTAGACCGCCTGCTTCAGCAGCTCGGGGTACTGGTGGCCATGCTCATACCACTGCTCATAGACCGCCGGGTCTGCAAGCCGGTAATCCGCGGAAAGGTCAACGACCTTCGTGCCGAGCTCCCGGAACTTGTTCGCAGCATCCTGGGCCGTCACGTGCGGAAGGGCGAGAAACACCAAGCCGGCCTTTTTCGCTATAACGGCAGCGTCCAGAGGCTCACAAACAAGCTTGGTCAGGCTGGCCAGGTGGGGGAAAATTGCAGTAATCGGCTGACCTGCAGACCGTTCAGACGTAATGGCGCTCACCGTCACGTTCGGATGGCCAAGGAGGATCCGCATGAGCTCCCCGCCCGTATATCCGCTCGAGCCAACGATCGCCACGTTTAATTTTTCTTTACCCATTACCAGCACCTGACCTGGAGCCCCGCGTTTCCGCCGGGCAAAATAAAAGGGAAGGCATCTCTACCTTCCCTTGCATTAAAACAGGGCATGCAACATATACAGCAGTAGGTATTGATCCCTTATCTCTTCGAGAACTGGAACCGTGCCCGTGCGCCCTTTTGACCGTACTTTTTGCGCTCTTTCGTTCTCGGGTCGCGGGTCAGGAGGCCTTCCTT
>Ga0334722_10006935_pt1 | contig 11092 bp, 9 predicted proteins | sample C3_bottom_MG_FD_207210 | JGI IMG/M metagenome (GOLD analysis project Ga0334722, IMG submission 207210) | Sediment microbial communities from Yellowstone Lake, YNP, Wyoming, USA - C3_bottom | ecosystem: Environmental > Aquatic > Freshwater > Lake > Sediment | place: USA: Wyoming | collected...
CGAGCGCAAGGTAGAACCTCGATGATCCCGGGTCGCCCTGGCGTCCCGACCGTCCGCGGAGCTGGTTATCGATCCGCCTCGATTCGTGCCGTTCCGTGCCCAGAATATGCAAACCGCCCGCAGCGAGGACCTTTTGTTTTTCAACGGCGCACTGTTCGCGGCATTGCTGCAGGGTCTTCTCCCATTCCGCCGGTGTATGCTCCTTCCCCTTGAGCATCTGGCGTGCCAGGCCCTCGGGATTCCCGCCCAGCACGATATCGGTGCCGCGCCCGGCCATGTTCGTCGCGATCGTGACCGCCGAATATCTGCCTGCCTGGGCGACGATCTCGGCCTCCATCTCATGGTACTTTGCGTTCAGGACAGTATGCTTGACACCCTTCTTCTTGAGGAGCGAGGACAGGACCTCTGACTTGACAATGGAAATGGTGCCGACGAGGACAGGCTGGCCATGCTGATGTTTTTCCTCGATCTCCCTGACCACCGCGTTGAACTTGCCTTGTTCGTTCTTGTAGATGAAATCAGGGTTGTCCGCGCGGATCATGGGCTGATGGGTAGGTATCACCATCACATCGAGATTGTATATCTTCCCGAATTCCCCGGCCTCGGTCTCCGCAGTGCCGGTCATGCCCGCCAGCTTGTTGTAGAGCCGAAAATAGTTCTGGAAGGTGATGCTGGCCAGGGTCTGGTTCTCGTTCTCGATCTTGACGTTTTCCTTCGCTTCGATGGCCTGGTGCAGACCGTCGCTCCAGCGCCGGCCGGGCATCAGCCTGCCCGTGAACTCGTCCACGATCATCACCTGGCCGTCCTTCACCACGTAGTCCACGTCCACGGTGAACAGGGCGTGGGCCTTCAGCGCCTGGTGCACATGATGCACAAGGTCGACGTTCGCGGGATCGTAGAGATTGCCGGTGTTCAGGAGCCTCTCGACCTTGATGTTGCCATCCTCGGTCAGCGCAACGGTCTTGGTCTTTTCCTCGATGGTATAGTCCGTGTCCTTGTTGAGGCTTGGAATGATCCGGTTGATCTTGTAATATTTGTCCGTGGATTCTTCGGCTGGCCCGGAGATAATGAGCGGCGTCCGGGCCTCATCGATCAGGATGGAATCCACCTCGTCGACAATGGCAAAATTGAGCTCCCGCTGGCAGTAGTCCGCCAGGTCGAACTTCATGTTGTCGCGAAGGTAGTCGAACCCGAACTCGTTGTTCGTCCCGTAGGTCACATCCGAGTTGTAGGACACCTGCCGCTCGGAATCGTCCAGTCCGTGGACTATGACTCCCACTGTAAGCCCCAGGAACGCATAGATCGGCCCCATCCATTGAGCATCACGCCGTGCAAGATAGTCGTTCACCGTCACCACGTGCACGCCCCTGCCGGTCAGGCTGTTCAGGTAAACCGGGAGCGTGGCCACCAGGGTCTTTCCTTCACCCGTGCGCATCTCGGAGATCTTTCCCTCATGCAGTATGATGCCGCCGATGAGCTGCACATCAAAGTGCCGCATGCCGAGGGTCCTCTTCGAAGCTTCCCGGACCACTGCGAAGGCCTCGGGCAGGAGTTCGTTGAGGACCGTTCTTTCCATGGCGCGCTGCTCGGCCGGGTCGCTGATGCCTTCGGCCCGCTCGCGTATCATGCGCCGGAAATCATCCGTCTTGGCCCGGAGCTCCGTGTCGGTGAGCTTCGCGATCTCCGGCTCGAGCGCATTGATCGCGTCGAGGCGCGGTTTGATGCGCTTAAGTTCGCGTTCGTTGTTGGTGCCAAATACCTTCTTAAGTATCGTTTCTATCATGAGCTGCGTCTCTCCGCGGGACCTTAAAAGTATCCGCCATCATAATCATTTTCCCCTGCAAGTTCAAGGGAAATGTGCCAGGCAGGGTCACGAGAGTCGTGAAAAGTGCGACTAAGGTCTTTGACGTACCCAAGCGCAAGCTTTGTTCCGCTGTCTTCTGCCGGGGGTCCTGGTGCACAGACAGTGCATATGCAGGAGACGATCACAAAGCACCTGACCGCAGCATGACTCACGGAGATACGGCCAAGCCAGCCTTTTTCGGCGCGCGGAAGTGCTGCAACGTATCAAAGGATTCCGATCAACGTATGAAGCCCCACATGCTTGGCACAGCAAGCCGCCGGGCTGCCCAAAGAAAACCGGGCCTTTTGCCTCCGGGAAGGAGTGCATTCCCCACAACCTGCTGCAAAATGGTTCAATTAGACCTTGACAATAGTTTCCAATTTGCGATAATGGGATACCATGAAATCCAACCTGACAGATAAATCCATTTTCGAAATGCAGGCGGAGATCTGCAAGACCCTCACGAATCCCAAGCGCATCGAGATCCTGAGCGTCCTGAAGACCGATGAGCGGACGGTCACCGAACTCGTGAATGCCTTGGGAGCGTCCAAAGCGAACGTCTCGCAGCACCTCGCGGTCATGCGCCACAAAGGCATTCTGACGACCCGGCGGGAAGGCGTGAACATCTATTACCGCGTGGCAAATCCCAAGGTCATCGATGCTTGCTCGTTGATGAAGGAAGTTCTGTTCGAACAGCATATGGCGAAAAAGAAAGTCGTAACCGGCGTATAACCGGTCCTATTAGATCTGATAATTTCATTTTACTGCATTCAATAGCATTTCTTACCGCAGGTGACCATCGCTCTCCCGCCTCTCGACGCGCTTCACCTCCATTCACAACAGATCATCCTCATGACGGTACGTTGAAACTGATGCACCTCATCTTTTCCGGATCGCACGCGGAGATATCCACAAAATAGAAAATCCCGAAGAGGGGGGTTCTTCGGGATTTTAAGCATGTAATGCATTTTATTGGCCGCTTGTCCGGCTGTGATGCAGGAAGACCGTGATATCACACGGTTGCGGATTCCTTATGATGCCTTCGTAACATTCGACGCTTGCGGACCTTTCTCGCCCTGCACGACGTCAAATGACACTGGTTGGCCTTCCGACAGGGTCTTGAAACCCTCGCCCTGAATGGCCGAATAATGCACGAACACATCCCTTCCACCGCCATCAGGTTCGATGAACCCGAACCCTTTTGCCTCGTTGAACCACTTCACTTTCCCGTTAGACATGGTGATTGCTCCCTCCTTGGCGTACGTACGCCCTTACACTCGACTCCCCTTCACTGTTTCAGAGCAGAAGTACCGTATCGAACCACGGGGATGAGCCTGTTGCGTCCCCCATGCTCAGGTCCCCGACCAGCAATATATTGAATATATCTATGAACGATGGAATTCACTACCATAGGAAAGATGGGCCTTGGGAAGGTTGCTGCCGCTACCTCATTCTTGCTTAGTTCAGATATTTTGCCGGATTTACCGGAAGGCCGTTCAGGCGGACTTCGTAATGGAGGTGAGGACCGGTGCTCGAGCCGGAGTCGCCTGCATAGGCTATGACATCGCCCCGGCGAACGCGTTGGCCGGACTTGACGTTTATCCGGGAATTGTGCGCATAGATCGTTTTGATCCCGTAACCGTGACTGATCTCCACCATATTGCCGTAACCCGTACCGAAGCCGGCTTTGACCACGACGCCATCGGCAGATGCCACGACAGGGGTCCCGGTCTGCGCGGCGATGTCCAGACCTTCATGGAACTTGAGAATGCCGCTGAACGGCGACGTGCGGGTGCCATACCTCGAAGTGACCCAGCCGCGCACCGGCCAAATGGAAGGCGTCGATGCGAACAGGGACCGTTTGTCCTCGAAATATTCGATCAGCATCTGGAGGCTTGCTTCCTGGCGGGAAGCCGCTCCTTTGAGCTGGGTAAGCTCCTCGCTCATTTCCTTGAGCGCCTCGGCCTGCTTCTTCTCGCCGAGGGCGGTCAGGTTCTGAAGGCCGAGTTCGTCGGGTCCACCGATGCCCAGGACCTGCTGTGCCTTGTCACGGGGGCCGAGGCTCACGACCCGGCGAAGTTTGGTGTCGAGGTCCCTGAGCAGGAACATCTGGCGTTTGTAGTCAAGGAGGTTCAGGGCGAAGTTCTGGACCTGTGCCTTTTGCTGCATCAGCTCTTCGCGCACGGTCTGCAGCTCCCAGACCTTGTCCTTGACATCGTTGTACTCATAGACAAGATAGAAGGATAGGATGACGATACCGAGGAACGACAAAAGCGTGGACTTAATGGCGGACTTTGAGATCTGGAGCGTGCGCACACGGGAGTTCGGTCCGGGAACGAACATGATCGTAAAATATTCTTTTTTCTTGATATTTCTCGACTTCCCTGCCCGCATCATCCCTCCACTGCAAAAAGGCGCACGAACCACCGCATAAACACTAGCATAGCGGCAGCTTTATTGTCAAGGATTTCTTTGTTCGAACGGCCCTTGCGACACTATATCTTGGGCAAAACCAGATTGTGCGTCAATATCTAGACGGAGCGCAGCACAGCGTCGCTCCTGTCAACACAGAAAGGGTTCCAGCGGACAACCGGAACATTGCGGCGAGCTCTTTTTGCAGTGCAATTTGCCCACCCGGACAAGGAGCGCATGATATTCATTAAATAGTGCCGCATCACCGGGCAGATTGCACATGAACAATTGCTGAACGTCTTCATAACGGGCTCGCACGGGAACCAGGCCATGCCGGGACAAGATCCTTTCTGTATACGCGTCCACAACGAACACAGGCCTTCCCGCTGCATAGAGAAGAATGGCATCCGCCGTTTCGGGCCCGATCCCGTTGATCTGCAGAAGCCCCTTGCGAAGCTCCCGCATATCGGCACGCAGCATCAGGGCAAGGCTGCCTCTGTAGCGTTCCGTCAGAAACGCCATGAGATGGGCGAGGCGGGCCGCTTTGATGTTGAAGGTGCCGCTCGGCCGGATGAGCATTGCGAGACGACGCGGGGCTGCATCGCGAAGGCGGGCAGGTGTAAGCACGCGCGCCCGTTTCAGATTCATGATGGCCTTTTCGACATTGGCCCAGGAAGTGTTCTGGGTCAGGACCGCCCCGACCATGACCTCGAACGGGGTGTCGGCGGGCCACCAGTGTTGTGGACCATAGGCCTTGTACAGGGCATGGTACATGGCCAGGAGCCGTTTTCCGCTCTTGCTGACAGTCATGGCCGCTCCTCGGGTCCATGTTACCCCTGGGTCGAATCTCTCACCCACGCAAGGTACGCGGGCAGGCCGGCCGCGATCGGCAGGGCGACTATCTCCGGGACGGTGTAGGAGTGAAGCGCGGTGACCCGTTCACAGACCTTTTCCATGAGCGCCATCCTGCTTTTGCATACCAGCAGCACCTCAGCGGCCTCCTGGGTCCTGTTCTCCCAGAAAAAGAACGACCGTACACCCGGGATACAGTTGACGCAGGCAGCAAGATGCTCCGTGACAAGCGCCTCTGCGATCTTCGCACCTTCCTCCGGTGAACTTGCCGTGATCAGAATGACGATCTCTTGATCCATCGTATCCTCCTGCGACCGTCCAAAGCAAACGGCATCTGCCTGCGAGCATCCGTGCGTTCCGCCCGATCAACACGTACGGCTGATCGTTGTTACTTGAACTTCACGCCGCCCAGCCCTTTGAGATCGAGCATGACAAGGTACTGCGTCTCGCCCGGTTTGTTGATATAGGACAATCCCAGCCCCCAGCACTGGGACGCGTAGTGAGCCGTATATTCACGCTGCGTCGTGACCCGCCGCTCCACGTCCTGCCAAACCTGGCCTTTCAGGTCCCATTTGCCGGCTTTCAATCCAAGTCCGGCTATGAGGAACTGGGTTCTTGGCTCGCGAAGATACTGATGGGTCATGTCGACCTGAACGATCTCTCCCTTGACGGCGACGCTCTCGGAAGACGAGGAGAGCCTGTTCGTATACGTATTGTAGTTCGCATTGGCGGCGATCGTGAGCAGCTTTGGCGTCTTTACGGCGAGCTCCGCCTTCACTTCGGAGCGCGGCTGGGCGTTCACGAGGTCCTTGTTCCGCGCCTGGTTCAGGTCGTAGGACTCGGAAAGCCGGAAGACCATAAGGTCGAAGGTACGGACGGTCGCGCCCTCCTTATACCTCGCCGTGAGGCGGTTGATCAGGGCGAAGGTGGCCACGTTCTCCTCTTTCACCTGGTCCACGGAATCCAGCGCGGGGATGTCCCCCTGCTCGATCCGGGGAATGTAGGAATAGCCGAACATCGGTTCGATCGAATGGCGGACCCGCCCGATGCCGGACTCTTCATCCTTGCCGTAGACCCGCGAAAAACGGGCGTTCAGGTCCGCTCCGGCATAGGTATATTTTCGTTCGGCGGGTTCAATGGTCGTCGCGCCCTGGTCGTAGAACGTTGCCCGTGCTCCGACGCGGGGCGTGAGGCTCAGGGCGTTCCCGCTGAACACGGCGGTGAGCTCCGGTTTGAGGTCCGCACGCTGCACCGTCTTTCCCTCTGCCAGGGAAAAATTTGCCGCCGACCCTTCGAGCCGGAGGTGCAGCAGGGGGCCGAGGGTCTCCCCGTAGATCGTATACCGGAGCTCGGGCACCTTCTGGATGGTCTTGTCGTTCGGCTGCGTCAGGTCCGTCGAATACTGGCCGAGCAGATAGAGGGAAGCGGTGTTCCAGCGCTCCACATAGAACGCGTTGGAATCGATATAGGGCCGCGACCGCAGGTCCATTTTCTTCTCGAGAACGCGGTAATAGTCCTGATCGTTCACCAGGTTGATGTCCGAGCGGAACGAGAGGTCTTCGGCAAATTCCTCACGGTGCTGGAACTGGAATTCCCACCGGTTCACGCCGGTATGCGAAGTATCGAAGTAATTGTAGTATGCCTTGCCCGCCGAGTCCCGGGAGTTCACATACCGGTATTCGGCACCCGTTCCGATGCCGGCGCGAGAGCGATAGTCGGAGATAAAGGTCATGCCCTTGGAATCGGAGATGGCCCAAAATACCGAGTTCTTCATGAGGAAGCCCTCGGTGCTGCTGAACCCGATCACCGGGATGAGAAGGCCGCTCTGCCTGCGCACCGGGAAAAGGAGGTACGGCGTATACACCACGGGCAGCCCTATCATGTTGAACGAGACACCGCTCCCCGTGGCATAGCGGTCCATGTCCACATCGAGCTCCCGCGCCTTCAAATACCAGTCGCCTTCATCGCAGGTCGTGAATACCCCGTTCTCCACATGGTAGGTCGATTCGCCGCGGCGTTCGATCCGGTCGCCCTTCAGATAAAAGTTCTCCTTGCTTTTATACACCTGGCCCTTGGTGATGACGCCGACCCGCGTGTTCATGTTCATTTCCAGCCGGTCGGCCATCACCGTATCGCCCTTGTCCCGGAGATATACGTTGCCCTCGGCAACGGCGTCGCCGGTCTTGTTGTTCAGCATGATCTTGTCGGCTTCCACTCTGATGTCCTGCTGCTCGATCCGCACATGTCCTTCCGCCGTATAGGTATCATTCGTTCTGTCATGATCAAGTTTGTCGGCGATCACCGTGACCGGGACCTTTTTCGGCAGTTCCTCCGCGACCGCGGAGGACAGCATGCCGAGGAGAATTCCTCCGACGAGGGCGGGGAAAAGGCGGGATACCACGCGGCCGCGCATGGCATCTGTTTCTGCGGTTGTTTTCATTGCATGATAGGTTGTCCGCTCTGTTCGGTTCATCCCTTCAACCCCTGCAAAGGACCGGCTGCCCCGGGCCGCAACACCGCCCGCGCGTCGCCCACGGTATACAGCGATCCGGTGATGAGAATGAGGTCGCTCTCGGCCGCCCCCTGACGCGCCAGTCCGATGGCGCCGGCAACGGTCTCTGCAGCATCCACCCTGCCCGGGAAAGCCCCGATCTCGGCCAATAGCGACACGATATCCAGCGCCCGTGCATAGTTCGGCCTGGTCGCAACGATCCGGTCCGCCAGCGGTACCAATTGAGAGAGGATGCCCCGGTGATCCTTGTCCATAAGGATCCCGATGACCAGGACGACGTGACGATAGTTCGTTTTCAGGTCCCTGACCGCATCGGCAAGCGTCCGCGCTGAAGCGGGATTATGGGCACCATCCAGATAGATGTCCGGTCTCTCCGCCACTTTCTCCAGCCGGCCTTCCCAGACGGCGCCGGCTAGGCCGTTCCGGAGAGCCGGTTCAGGAACAGCCATTCCCCTTCCGTCCAGACATTCGATCGCTGCCAGCGCTAGGCTCGCATTACCCACCTGGTGGCTGCCGAGCATGCCGATGCGAAGGTCGGCAAGCCGGGTCCGGATGCCCCGGTACTCAAACATCTGTTCCGGCCCCCGGGTTCGCAGCACACCTTCAAAGTCCTTCGGCATCCGGTGCACCATCGCACCGCAGGAAGCCGCCCTTTGTTCGATCACCTTGACGGCTTGCGGCTGTACAGCACCGGTGACCACCGGCACGCCCTGCTTGATTATACCCGCTTTTTCCTCTGCGATCCGTTCCAACGTGGTGCCGAGGAACTCCGTATGCTCGACATCGATGTTCGTGATCACCGATACCATCGGGGTGATCACGTTCGTAGAGTCGAGCCGGCCGCCCATGCCCGCCTCGACCACGGCCGCATCGACGCGCTCTTCCGCAAAGCACGTGAAGGCCATCGCCGTGGTGACCTCAAAGAACGTGGGGGTCAATGCTCCCCCGTCTGTCGACTGCAGGCCCTCGTAGCGGGCACGCACGCGCTCCGCAAGGTCAATCACCCGCTCCTCGGTTACCGGGACATTGTTGATCCTGATGCGTTCGGTAAAACTTACCAGGTGCGGCGACGTATAGAGCCCTACGCGGTACCCCGCGGCCTGAAGCATCGCGGCCAGAAAGGACGCAGTAGAGCCCTTGCCGTTCGTCCCGGCGATATGGACCGAGCTGAACCGCAGATGAGGATCTCCCATGAGGGCCATAAGCTGGCGGCTGTTGGACAGGCCGAACTTGATCCCGTGCTTCTGTAGTCCGAAGAGATATTCGATGGTTTGTTGATACGGCATGGCGTGCCTGCGGTTACCGGGCCGGCGGGGACACGGGAGGGGCCGCGGACCTGTCTTCCGTCCTGTTCGCGGGCTTCTCCGCGGGAAGGTCGGCCGGTTTGACCGCCGGTTTTTCCTCCGGTCTGATCACCGGTCTCACTGAAGGGATCTCAGCCGTTTTCGGCGCCGGTCTTGCCGCTGGCTTTTCATCGGACGACTGCGGGGGAGCCGCCTGGGTCTGCAGCTTCATGACAAAAGGCAGTAGTTCGCTGCCGGCGGCCGCAAGGCGCGCCCTTCGGTAGGATATCTTTCCGGCGCCCTGGATACGGTTAAAGAAAGTGAACAGTTCGTCCGGGGTCAGGTTTCCCGATATCTCGCGCACCTTGTCGCTGAAACGCATGGTCTTGAGCAGGGCGTGCTCCTTCATGGCATCGTTGATCGTCCTGATGCCCGCCTTCTCGTTCGTCTTTTCCACGGTGATCGTGATCACCAGCGGGTCCGCCTTCGGCGCGGCGGCGGCCGGAGCCGAAGCCGCTTTCTGTTGCGGCGGTGGGGGCACGGCGACCGTCGCGGTCGGCTGGGTGCGCGTAGCGGATTCTGCCGTTGCGGGAGAGGCATTGCCTGCGTCAAGCTTCTCGATGTCCGGATCATGCAGGATGGGATCGAGCACATACAGGTATGCCGCTGCGGCCACCGCGGCGATCATGACCAGCCACAGCGGACGGAAAATGATCTTGCGGGCACCTGCAAGGTACGAAGCCCCCGCTCTCACGCGCGCGGAGACCCCGTCCGGAGGATCCAGGTCCTTCAGGAACCGCTGGGTCTCGTCGATCCGCCGGAGCGAATCGAACGCGGAACGGCATACGGCGCATGACGCAAGATGGCGGTCGATGCGCTTCTGCTGCGGCATGAATAGATGGCCCCGCAGGTAGCGAGGCAGCAGTTTACGGGTATGTTCGCATTCTTTCTTCATGAACGACCTCGGTCTTCCCTTTGCCCTTTTCGATTTTGCATCATATGCACGAGCGCTACGTTCCCCCGACCTTCACCTGTTCGGCGGTCAGCAGCATGTCCCCGAGGAACCGTTTGCCGATATCTTCGAAACGCGCCGGGGTGTCGGTCACAAAATATTTCCGCACAGCGGGACCGGCGCCGGGGCGCTGCCACTTGAGCTTGTCGAGCACCGAAGCGACCTCCTTGGCCGTCTCGGTCGCGGAATCGATGAGCGTGATGCCGGGACCGACCGCCCGGCCGATGACTTTTTTGAGGAGCGGATAGTGGGTGCACCCCAGGACGAGCGTGTCGATGCCGCTTGACCGGAAGAACGCGAGATAGCGTTCCGCGGCCAGGACGGCCACGTCGTTCTCCGTCCAGCCTTCTTCCGCCAGAGGAACAAAGAGCGGACATGCCTTGCTGAACACCTGAATGTCGGGGTCCAGCGTCCGGACCGCCTTCTCGTAGGCGCCGCTCCCGATGGTGGCTTCGGTGCCGATGATGCCGATCTTCCGCGTCCGCGTTGCGGCTGCCGCCGCCCGCGCACCCGGTTCGAGCACACCGATGACCGGCAGCGGGAACTCCTTTTTCACTGCGTCGAGACTGACAGCGGACGCCGTATTGCACGCCACGACCAGCATCTTGATCTCCTGGGAGAGAAGGAACTGGGTGTTCTCGAAGCAATACCGGGTCACGGTCGCGGCAGACCGGATGCCGTAGGGTACGCGCGCCGTGTCGCCCAGATAGATGGTGTTCTCGAGCGGCAGCGCGGCCGCAAGCTCCTTGAGGACCGTGAGCCCGCCAATGCCGGAATCGAATATGCCGATGGCCTTTTGCATAGAATTAACCGATCAAACCATGTACCGCAGAAGTAAAAATATCCGCTGTTGACGTCCTCCGCGTGTTGCGGTACCCCGCAATCCGTGGTTACAAACCGTTGCCGTAATAAAATGATCCCATTTCTTCGTCGCCTTCCTCTGTGTCTCCGGGGTGAAAATGCTTTTCGCTTTACGGGGCCTTCACCAGGTCCGTCCTTTTCACAAATGCCCGCGCGAGGTCGATATGCCCCGCAAGTGTCTGCGACTCCCTGCCGTCCACAAGGAACCTGACCTGGTGGACCTCCGGGAAATTCTGGGTCAGCGTGTTCACCAGCGCGTAGACAGCAAGAAGCTCCTCCTCTGCCGAGGCCCGGACCTCTTTCTGGTTCGGTGATTC
>Ga0334722_10006936_pt1 | contig 11092 bp, 9 predicted proteins | sample C3_bottom_MG_FD_207210 | JGI IMG/M metagenome (GOLD analysis project Ga0334722, IMG submission 207210) | Sediment microbial communities from Yellowstone Lake, YNP, Wyoming, USA - C3_bottom | ecosystem: Environmental > Aquatic > Freshwater > Lake > Sediment | place: USA: Wyoming | collected...
GTCTGGCCTCGCTCTCGGATTGGATGCTATCGCCCATCGTGCAGCACTCAAAGCAGGTCTCCAAACCATTGCTCTGCCCGGCTCGGGAGTTTCTTATAACGCTATTCACCCGCGCACAAATGTTGAACTGGCAGAAGAAATTATTGAATCTGGAGGTGGAATCATCTCTGAATATCCAGATGATATGAAGGCCACTCTCTGGTCATTCCCCAAAAGAAACAGAATCATGGCAGGAATGTGTCATGCGACGATTGTGATAGAAGCTCAAACCAAATCCGGCACACTCATCACCTCTCGCCTTGCGACTGAATACAATAGAGAGGTGGGGTGCGTGCCTGGGCCTATCACTTCTCCATCTTCAGATGGTCCACATATGTTAATCCGCCTCGGCGCGGCTCTCATCAGAAACTCCGACGACATACTCGAACTTCTGGGTTTAAAAACTAAAGGAGAAAATATGCCCCTCGTAGATGTGGAAGACCTAACCGACGAAGAACAAATTTTCATAAAAATTCTAGAAACCCCAATTCCTCGCGATGAACTTATTCGCAAGGGCAAAATGGATGTGAGCAAATCCAACGCCGTGCTTTCCCTCCTCGAAATTAAGGGTTTGATTGTTGAAGAATTGGGTGAAGTGAGAAAAACTTTCTAATTGACACAATTTGCACAAAAAACATATCTATAGTATTTGTTAGGTATGAAGCTACTCATTGTAGAGTCACCAAGCAAGGCCAAAACTATCGAGAAATATCTCGGGAAGGATTTTCGTGTGGTCGCATCTGTTGGCCACGTACGTGATTTACCCAAGTCAAATAAAATTGCTATTGATATAGAAAATGGATTTATTCCTCACTACGAAGTTACAAAAGGTAAGGAACACGTCATCTCTGAAATAAAAACTTTGGCCAAGAAAGCAGATGAAGTCATCCTCGCCACAGACCCCGATCGAGAAGGAGAAGCCATCGCCTGGCACATTGTGCAAGCCTGCGGCTTGGAAGTAGGAAGCAAGAAGCAGGAAGCAGGAACCAAACGTATAGTCTTCCACGAAATCACCAAAGAAGCGGTTGAAGAAGCTCTCAAACACCCTAGAAAGATTGATATAAGCCTCAAGGAAGCCCAAGAAGCCCGCAGGGTGCTCGATAGATTGGTGGGCTACGATTTATCGGGTTTGATTTGGAAGAAGGTCAGATATGGCCTTTCTGCGGGTCGGGTCCAGTCCCCTGCTCTCCGCATCATTATGGAGCGCGAACGAGAAATTCGTGCGTTTAATCCAGTTATTTTCTGGACCATCAATGCCCTTCTCCAAGACACAAAAAAGAATGAATTGAATTTTTCTTGCTCCGTTGAACCAACAAAAAAAGAAGAGGTAGAAAAAATAATTAAAGAAGGAGAAAAAGGAAATTGGAAAGTGATTGATATCAAAGAGACCAAAGTGGCTCGTGCTCCGAAAGCACCCTTCATCACTTCAACACTACAGCAGACTGCTTCGAGTCGCCTCGGCTTCGCACCTTCACGCACTATGCAGGTCGCCCAGAGACTTTATGAAGCGGGACACATCACTTATATGCGCACGGATTCTACAAACCTCGGTGCGCAAGCTCGTGCAGATATCAAGACAACGATAAACAAAAAATACGGCGCAGAATATTTCGAGTCACATACTTTCACTAAGAAATCCAAGAATGCTCAAGAAGCCCATGAAGCCATTCGCCCAACTCATGCAGGTGTAGAAATTGCTGGCATGAACGATGAACAGAAAAAGTTATACAGATTAATCTGGAGTCGAACCATCGCCTCTCAAATGTGCGACGCACAAGTGATGCGCACCAAAGTTGTATCCAAGCCCTCCCCTTGGGAATCTGAATCTAAAGGGAAGGGTTTGGATACATTCCCTGACTTCTGGCTCAATGGTTCTAGAATTTTATTCGATGGTTGGACTAAAGCTGATCCTATGGCTCAAGGTGAGGATGTCATCTTGCCTGAACTTAAAGTTGGAGAAGCCTTAAAACTTTTAAACATTGGCTCTGAACAGAAACAAACAGAACCGCCCGCCCGCTACAGTGAAGCCGGTTTAATTAAAGAGCTAGAGAAGCGTGGTATCGGCCGACCTTCAACCTATGCTTCGATTATAAAAACTTTGGATGACCGAGGTTACGTAGAGAAAATTCAAAAGGCCCTCTGCCCTACTGATACAGGAGAAGTAGTCAGCAATTTCCTCGAAGCAAACTTCGCGAATTATATTAGCGATTCCTTCACCGCCGAAATGGAAGACGAATTGGACGACATCGCGAACGGCAAGAGAACTTATGTGAAAACCCTTTCAGATTTCTACAAACCTTTTTTAAAGGATGTGAAGGCCAAAGATAAAATAGAAAAGGTCACAAACCTCGGCGAAGCACCAAACAAAGAAGAATGCCCGGTCTGTGGAGGTCCGATGATTGTCAAACTTGGTCGCAGTGGCAAATTCCTCTCGTGTGCGAAGTTTCCTGACTGCAACGGTGCCCGCACTATAGACGGTAAGGCACTTGAAGGGCCAAAAGATACAGGAGAACTTTGTCCGAAGTGCGGTAAGGGAAACCTCGTCACTCGCGAAGGTAAGTTTGGAATGTTCACCGCTTGCTCCAGATTTCCTAAATGCAAATTTATCAAAAAAGACCCTGAACAAGAGAAAGCCAATTCTACAGGTATTCTCTGCCCAACTTGTGGTGTTGGACATATGACTGAACGTCGAGGTCGATTCGGAATATTTTATAGTTGTTCAAATTATCCTGATTGCAAATATGCCATCAAGGCCAAACCAACCGGTAACTTGTGTAAAATTTGTGGAAGTTTAATGATGGAAGGCACGAAGACTATTCCAGAAAGATGTTCAGACAAAAAGTGTCCCAACCATAATCCCCACAAATTAAATAAACCAGAATAATTTATGACTAACATCAACGACATCATACGACTCATAGACGGAGTAACGAATGATGATGTTGAGCTCATCAATAAGGCTGCTGCTTTCTCAAAAAAAGCTCACGAAGGACAAAAACGACATTCTGGAGAAGAATACTTCACCCATGTAGTTGAAACGGCAAAGATTCTGGCAGAATTGGGCATGGGCGCTACGACCGTCGCAGCCGGATTTCTCCACGATACAGTAGAAGATTGTAATGTGACTTTGGAAACCATCGAAAAAGAATTCGGGAAAGAAATTGCCTTCTTGGTCGACGGAGTAACCAAGCTTGGTAGTCTACGCTACAACGGAGCCGATAGACACAATGAAAGTCTGCGCAAACTCTTCGTGGCTGTTTCTGAAGACATACGAGTCATTATGATTAAACTTTCTGATCGTCTTCATAATATGCGGACTCTCTCTTTTGTCCCCCAAGAAAAACAAGTGAGGATTGCTACAGAAACATTGGAAATTTATGCTCCTATCGCCTATCGTTTGGGCATTCGAAAACTCAATCGAGAACTCGAGGACCTCGCCTTCCCTTATGTTTACCCCAAAGAATATGAGAATCTAAAAAAATCCATGCGAGAAAGTGAGCGAGAAAGAAATGAGTCAATCGAACAATTTATTCGCTCGGTGAAAAAATCTCTGGCCAAAGAGGGTTTGGTAAATATTAAAACTGATTATCGAATAAAAGGATTGTACAGTCTCCACAAAAAACTCCGAGAGAAGAAAGACATCGAAAGGATATTTGATATAAACGCCGTGCGCATATTGGTAGATACACCAGCCGATTGTTATAGAGTGCTCGGAGTCATACACGCCTTGTGGAGGCCTCTCCCAGACAGAATCAAGGACTATATCGCCTTCTCTAAACCAAACGGTTATCAGGGTATTCACACCACTATTTTCACCGGTGATGGAGGAATGGTTGAAGTTCAAATAAAAACCCACGAGATGCACAAATATTCTGAATACGGAGTAGCTTCACACATCAGTTATAAAGAGGGCAAAGTTGGACAAGATGCAGAAACCATCGGATGGGTCGGCTCTCTCCTCCCAAAAACTGAGAAAAAAGAAACACACAAATCCACTATGGAAACTTCCAAGGATGTTCCCCGCTGGATTCAAGAGCTTGTAGCTTATCAAGAAAATTCAGAAGGTGGAGCTACTTTCAGAGAACATTTGAAAGACGACTTCTTCAGCAATAGAATCTTCGCCTTTTCTCCAAAAGGAGATGTGGTTGATTTGCCTATTGGTTCAACTCCAATAGACTTCGCTTATTCAATTCACTCCGACATTGGAAACCGTATGATGGGTGCCAAAATAAATAAGAAACTTGTTTCCCTCGATACTCAAATCCAAAACGGAGATATCATAGAAATTATGACCAAGGCTTCGGCCAAGCCAAATCAAAAATGGATTGATATGTGCAAAACTCAAATGGCCAAACGCCATATTCGCATCGAACTATCAAAACTTTCTAAAAAATAATTAAACCGAGAAATTGTTTATTGAATACAAATCGTCATCTTCTTTGTCCATATCTGTGCCCTCTGACATTTCTATCTTCTCTTCTTCGGTTAAAATAGGTGCATCTTCTACTTTTTGTTCTGTTGTCTCCGCTATTTTCTGTGACTGTTTTTTAGTCAAAATATCAAAAAGCATTTGCAAATCATCTTGAGAGAAGAAATCGATTGTTAATTTGCCTCCTTCATCCTTCTTCTCTATCCTCACACGCGTACCCAAAGATTCTTTCAACTTTTCTTCCAAATCCACGAGGTCTGGATCCATTTGTTTGCGAGCCTTCTCGAACGCGATGCGACGAGCAATGCCTTCTGCATCACGTACATTCAATTTCTTGAACATAATTTCTTTGAAAAGAGTTTCTTGTTCGAGAGGTCTATCCACAAGCATCATAAGGGGTCGTGCATGACCTTCGGTAATCTTGCCTTCCGAGAGAGCGTCGAGAATGTGCGCCGGAAGCATAAGTAGACGAAGAGTGTTCGAGACATATTCACGACTCTTCCCTACTTTCTTCCCAATCTCAATATGTTTGAAACCAAATTCTTTGGCCAATTTATCGAAAGCACGGGCTCTATCTACAGCATTCAAATCCTCTCGTTGAATGTTTTCTATAATCGCGAGTTCAAGTTTCATGAGGTCGGTTTCTTCTCCTGTGCGAATAAGGACCGGCACCTGAGTAAGTCCCGCAAGGCGAGCAGCACGGAGACGTCGTTCTCCAGCCACGAGTTCGTATTCAACGGCCAATCCCCCTTCGGGTTTCTCCATTTCTTTCCTTGTAACTACTAGTGCCTGAAGCACACCGTACTGACGCACAGAATCTGCGAGACTTTGGAGCTGGAGAGCATCAAATTCTCTGCGAGGTTGATATGGGTTTGGGTGAATTTTATCCACCTCAATCCAGAAAATAGCATCGTTATAAAACTGACTCATGAGTAGATTTTAACACGACTTTGTTGTAAGTTGTATGGGTGAAAAGAATTCTTGCCGGGAGTGCTTCGCACGCTCCGGCGGCGTTCGGAATAAAAGAATAAGTAAATTTCTTCTTTTTTCCTCACTTGCCGGAGTGGTGGAATGGTATACACGCGCGACTCAAAATCGCGTCTCGCAAGGGATGGAGGTTCGAGTCCTCTCTCCGGCACCAATGAAAAAGACAAAGGTTTTAATTATCCTCGGGCCCACAGCGTCTGGAAAAAGTGACCTCGCGGTACGAATCGCGAAGAAGTTTAAGGGCGAGGTTATTTCAGCTGATTCAAGACAGGTTTATAAGGGCCTTGATATAGGGACTGGGAAAATTACCGAACAAGAAATGAGAGGAGTCCCCCACTACCTTCTCGATGTAGCCGACCCACGCAAATACTTTTCTGTGGCTGAATATAAAAGACTGGCTCTATTGTCACTACGATATATCGAAACAAAAAAGAAATTACCGATTATATGTGGTGGCACGGGATTTTATATTGATACCTTGATTGGGAAAATAAATTTGCCTGAAGTGCCTCCGAATAAAGTTCTGCGCAAGAAACTTGAGAAATTTCCTGTTGAGAAACTTTATAAAATGCTTCTGAAAAAAGATCCAAGAAGGGCCAAAGAAATTGATCATAGAAATAAAGTGAGGATTATAAGAGCGTTGGAAATTGTAGAGGTATTGGGGAAAGTACCAGACCTCACCCCCAACCCCTCTCCTAGACGTAAGGAGAGGGATGAATATGTTTTCATAGGTATTAAACCCAACCAAAAAGATTTAGAAAAAAGAATTTATCAGAGAATTTTGAAACGTTTAGATGGGATGATTCGTGAAGCTAAAAAGCTGAAAGCTAACAAGCTGTCCTATACTCGCATGGAATCCCTCGGACTCGAATATCGCTACCTTGCTCGCCTACTGCAAAAGAAAATTACTCAACAAGAATTTATTGACCAACTTTTTTCTGCCATTAAAGATTACTCCAAACGCCAGATGACTTGGTTTCGTAGAAATCCAAAGATTAAATGGTTTACTCCGAATGAATACGGAAAAATAGAAAAATATTTGAAAACTAAACTCTAGGCGGGCGATCAAAGATTAGACTGGAACAGTATACAGAATATGGTCCTTAAGTGGAACAGTGTGTTTCAAGGGTTTAATCTTGTTGGGTAATTTTAACATATGACCTTAATCATAAAGAATCAATAAAATCATTAATTTCCTTAAATGAAGAAAGCGTTCTGACTTTATGTTTATGCGGATCAATAATTTCAGTTGGAGTTAGCTTCCCTTTTCTATATCCAAGATGATACTTTTTATAAAGAACGTGTTTCATAAGTTTATATAATCCCTCAATTGTTTCGTTTTCTCTTTGAAAATATCTCTTAATAAGAATTGCCCATTGAGTAGGTATGTTTTTATATTTGAGATGAATAATCTTATCTGCAGAATGAAGGCCTGGTTCAATCAAATGTTTAGTGGTACCTTCGATAATCCACTTCTCATTTTTAAAAATTTCATTAATTTTTTCAATACTTTCCTTTCTATCTCGTACTTTAGAAAACTTAACTTCATAGTAAAAATCATCAGTAGAGTAATGTGGTATCCCTAATTTTGCAGAAATTTTTGCTGCAAGTGTAGATTTCCCCCTTCCTGCATCTCCGACGATAAGTATTTTATTGAGAGTTTCTTTTTTCAAGATAAAACTAATTAAAATTAGAAACTAAAAACTGAATAGTATTTTGTATGACTTTACTTGCTTGGTCATATGCCCAAGAACTGTGAGTATGACCTTTTAATATTTCAATTTTTTGATGTGTTTGAACTACAGAAATTAAAGCTTGTTGGTTTTCAGCAGAAACATATTCATCGTTCTCACAAAAAACTATATATGTCGGAGCTGTTATTTTTTAAAAACAATCAGCAATATTTGCTTGATGGGCTTGTTTCCAAAAATCCCAACCTACTCTTTGACCTCCTTCCTCCATGTATTCCCCATTAATCTTTAGTATATCCATTGATGGATCAGGAACCCATGCAATAACTGACTGGAGTTTATTTCCTAAATGAAAAGCAGCAACCAAAACCGCCGAACCTCCCATGCTTTGACCTAATAAAGAAACGTTATACCCTTTTGAAATATAATCATTTACTATTTCCTCTATTGCTTTCACCCAATCATCAAACCTTGAATCAATAAAATCTCCTTCCGAATCTCCGCTTCCATACTGATCAAAACGAAGTGAGCTTATATTTTGTTTTTCCAACTCCCGTGCAACTTTAACAAAGAACCTATTTGGCCCAATTTTAGTACTTCGAAAACCATGACAAAAAATGACGACATCTTTACTTCCTGCATCATTCATCACAGACGCTATTTTCTTTTTATTTACCTCAATAAATTTTATGCTTTCCATAAATTTTAACGTGCGGGCGATGAAGGAATCGAACCCTCACTAAGGCGTTTGGAGTGCCTTGTACTACCACTATACTAATCGCCCAGTGAGGCCATATTAACAAAAAACTCGCCCGAGGGCGAATCTTTGTTTAAGCTTTCTTCTCTTTATAAACGGTGTGTTTCTTGGCTATCGGGTTGTATTTCTTGACCTCGATTTTGCGCTCAACAGATTTCTTATTCTTGCGTGAATAATAAGTGTGGCCTTTGCCTACACCCTTTGCATCTCCGACGGAGACGAGCTTTATAAGATGGACTTGTGACATAGAAGAATAGAATACCCAAAACCAACAAAACTTGCAAGTCATTCACCAAAATGTGCGCCGTAATAGAGGACGTTAGAACTGAACTTATGAATTATACCCCAAGTCCGTATGTACCTGATCTATCGGCTTGGGCTGAAAAGGTAAAGTGATTTCACCCTTTTACCCTGTAGCTACTGTTATTGGAGCCGTAGGGGGTAGGCCCTATGCCACATACCCCCGTATTGTTTTATAAAAAAGTAATGGTACTTGCATGGATCCAGAAAAGGTAAGGTGATGCTACCCTATACCACCATGTACTTTTAGTTTAAACGAGCTGTGAGCCTCTACCTCTAAATTTTAGAGGTTAGGGGCATATAGAGAAGCCCCATGTGGAGCAAGTGGCTATTGGTCCCTCTTAGACCCCTTAGACATGAAGCGTTTCTTATCTACCTCATCAAATAAGATATCGAAGGCACGATCCAGCTTTCCTTCAATCTCTTTAACTTCCGCCTCATTTTTAGGTTCAATGTAGTGATATACGACCTTCATTTCCGGCTTCTTTTTCATAATGACTTAATTATGGCTATCTTCCAATTTTTGACCTCCACTCTTCCTTCTGCCACTAGGCGATGACGAATCTTTAGGAGAACCTCACCCAGATCCTTAAGAGATTGAATTGTTTCTTCACTGAATGCTTTTCTTTTTATTTCTTTCATATAGCCATTTGTCAAAAATGATACCAGTCAACCGATCCATATCATCCCTTAATTTTATTATCTGTTCTTTAGATAGCTTGGTATCTTTCGGTAAGTGTTTTTTAAATTTTTCTATGCTTAACATTTTGGGTTATTTTTTATTCCTTTTATTAAACCCACCAAATAACCAATATATCCAAGATAAAAAGAATAGTAAGAATAAGATATTTCCATATGGTTCCGGTATGTGGGTCAAAACAATGCCTATGAGAGCAATGATGGGAAGAAAACAGCCGAGAAACTCCCAAATTGATTTAATTGGTCTTGTCTTCATTCTTACGGCAAACTTTCGCAAGCGTCACCATCCTTATCTTGGTCGAGCCTGTGAATATCATTATTTATCCCCCCACACATTTCATAGACTGATTGGGCTTCGGCATGGGTAGAAAAGTCAGTGCAGTTATATGTGTTTGCTGAGCAGGAGTATCCGGAAGTTGATTGTGGCTGTTGAGTGGTGGGTGTGGGTGCAGGGGTAGACTGTTGTGCCGGTGCAGTTTCTTTTTTCTCGCATATACCAGGTGCCCAAAGACCTCTTTGGTTAGTTTGAGCATTTTTTTGAGCTTCCTTAAATTCACTCTGATATTTATAAGGGAGACTATAAGTATATTCATAGGCATAGCCACTGAGGATCATAGATTTATTGAAGAAAAATCCGTCCTCACGATATACATAAGCAAGTAAGCGACTATACTTATCACGATCTCCTTGAGTTGGATCCATCTCTATATACACGCGCTTACCCGTTAAAAGCTCTTTAGCTATGTTTGAAGCTTCTACACCAAAGCATTCTACTGGCTTTCTTGGATCAACTGTTTCCGGAGTATTGATGCCAATAAGTCTAATTGTTTCTGATTTGCCATTCAGATCAATCGTCAAGGTATCACCATCTACCACTTTGATTATTTGATATGGACCTTGGCTTCCAGGAACCTCTAATTTGGCAGTAGCTTGAACAGTGGATACTTCTTGAACTTGCTCCTGCTCTAATACCTGACTTACTTCCTGTGAGCTAGATAAATTGCTGGCCTGCGGATCGCCAATGGAAAAGCCAATGACTACAAGTAGGAGAAAAAGAGAGACTGCCGATATTCCTAATATTTTTAGGTATTTCATGTCCTATTTCTGACCTTATGAATTATACCCCAAAGCCCATATATCCATAATCTATCCTCCTGGGCCCAAAAGTAGAGCAATTTACCCTACACCACCATACACCATTGTTATTAGTGAGCCGTAGGCGATAACCCCTCCATGACACACCCTGGGCTGTTTTATAAAAAATGTAATGGTACTAGGGTTTATAACCCCTAGTCTTTTTTGATTACTTTTTCAACATATTCGTTAATAGATATTTTGTGGCCAGAGAAGTCTTTAAAAATTAAGTCCAACTCTTCATTAGTTTGGAAATGGTCAAAGTAAATTTCTGGTACTTTCTTCCACCCGTTTTTTTCTGCAATTCTGGCCATCACCTGATCGTTAAATGTTTTGACCAAATAATGTCGTAAGTCATTTAGCCTTTTCTTATAACGATTAACCGTATAAACATCATAGTAAGAGGTTATGTTTATGCCTGTATCAACCACATTGCCAAAAGCCGTCTTAACCTCACTTTTCATCAGAGAGTTTTTTCTCTTCTCTTCGTTGAATATTTTATGTCTTGCGTATTCTAATGGGAAAGAGTGATTTTCTGGCTCAAGGGTAGTGCGTTGCTGATCAATCCCAAACTGCCAGAACGCTCTTAGTTTGGAGACTAGTTTATATATCTGACGAACCGGAGTTTTAGATCCAAATGGATAGTAAAAAGACACAATCTCATCATCCTTAAATTCAAACTTTCTTTTGTATCTTCTTTCGTCTCCGTACGTTGGCTTAAAATGGTACTGGAAGTAATACGAGTACAAAGAATATTTTTGAATAAATCCACTCTTAAATAATCGCTTACGAGTGGTCAGTGTATCCAATCTATCAAAGGAGGTGGGTAAGGTTAATTTTTTACCCCCAATCTCTACCTCATCCCACTTAATAACATAATGAACTCTCCCGTATAGCAACAAATCGTGTAAGGACCCCGTAAGAAAACCAGCCAAATTGTGGTTGCTACCATATAAATCTCTTGAGATTCGAGAATACTTTGATAAAAAGTATTTTTCTAAAGATTCTTTTAATACATCATGGGGATGATTAATGTGAAAATAATTGTGTTCGTGG
>Ga0334722_10006937_pt1 | contig 11091 bp, 12 predicted proteins | sample C3_bottom_MG_FD_207210 | JGI IMG/M metagenome (GOLD analysis project Ga0334722, IMG submission 207210) | Sediment microbial communities from Yellowstone Lake, YNP, Wyoming, USA - C3_bottom | ecosystem: Environmental > Aquatic > Freshwater > Lake > Sediment | place: USA: Wyoming | collected...
CCTGCATCGCATTGTAGAGCGAGTGCTTGCCCCCGCAGCTCGCGATCACCTCGGCGTCCGAATAGACGAGACCGTTGTCGCGCTCGAGTTTGGTACGGATCGCCTGCTTGAGCTCTGGCGTTCCGCCGACCGCGGTGTAGCGGAACTCGCCGCGACGGATCGAATCGTGCGCGCTCTCGCACACGTGCCACCACGTCGGGAAATCGGGTTCGCCGGCGGCGAATCCGATCACCTTGACGCCCTGGCGCTGCATTTCCAGAACCTTCGCGTTCATCGCCATCGTCGACGACGGCTTGACGCGTCCCAAACGCTTCGAGAGGCTCGGCATGACGTTTATACTCTCCCCACCTTCGCGAGAAGGCGCTGCTCGACCGGCAACGGCACCAGGCCGTGCACGTTTCCACCAAGGGCCGCCACCTCCTTGACGAGCCGTGAGCTCGTGTAGAAGTGCTGCTCGTCGGCCATCAAGAACACCGTCTCGATATCCGAAGCGAGATGGCGATTCATCATGGTCATCTGAAACTCATACTCGAAATCGGCGACTGCGCGCAGGCCGCGGATGATCGACCCTGCGCCGGAGCGGCGGCAGTAATCGATCAGCAAACCGTGAAAGGAATCAACCGTGACCCGGCCGGAAAAGGGCGCGGTAACCTCCTCGAGCAGGCCGACGCGCTCGGCGGGCGTGAACATTCCGGACGGTTTGTCCTGGTTGTAGGCCACCGCCACGCGGACCTCGTCGAACACCGCCAGCCCCCTGCGGATGATGTCGAGGTGCCCATTGGTGACGGGGTCAAAGGACCCCGGGTAGACGGCAAATCGCGGATTCATCCTTTCTCCTTCGGTTCCGGCACGTCGGTCGGCTGCGGTTCCTGCGCCTCTGTGCGGATGCCGCCCGCGCGTGCGTCCTCGCCTGTCGCATCGCCGGAGCGCTCGTAAAGAAGCAGCATGGTGTCGCCGTACGCGTCTTGACGCTGCAGCACCAGTCGGCCCACGCGCGGGAGCGGCTTCTCCCGCGTCGAAGTTTCGGCCGCCACCCAGCCCCGCTCGGCCACCAGAGCGCCCGCGTCGAGCAATTCGAGCGTTTCCCGGGTCAGATCCTTGGCGTAGGGAGCATCCACGAAAACACCATCGAACGTTGCGCCTGCCTGCGCCTGTGCGCGCAGGGCAGAACGGAAATCCCCGGCAAGGACGCGTACGCTTCTTTCCAGTGCCAGTGCCGAGACATTGCGTCGAAGCGCCGCCAGCGCGGATTTCCCGCTCTCGATGCACAATGCACCGGCCGCGCCGCGACTGACCGCCTCGATCGCGAGTGCGCCGGTGCCGGCAAAAACATCCAGCACCCTCGCATCCGACAAACCATAACGACTCTCGAGACGGCTGAAGAGCGCTTCGCGTACCCGGTCGGCCGTTGGGCGCGTCGTCGTTCCTTGAGCTGCTACCAACCGTCTTCCGCCGAGCCTGCCGCCAATCACTCTCACTTCGTTTGACCCCACCGGCCGCCGCACGAGCACGTTCTGGTGCAAGCCGGCATGAACCAGGGTCGGACGGGAGGGACGCAGGTTTATAGCCGAAGGCCCGGGACCGGGCAAAGTAGCGGACGTTCGCATCTTTACTGGACTTCCTGCGTGCTCTACGGTCGCGGCGTGAATGCTGCACTGGTGCCCGTTCGCTCGATCGCGGGCGCCAAGAAACGTCTCGCTTCGTGCCTCGACCGCTCGCGCCGGGAAGCTCTCGCACTGGCGATGCTCGAAGACATGCTGGCCGCGCTGTCGCTTGCTTCACGCCTCGACCGCATCGTCGTCGTCAGTTCCGATGCGGAACTGCTCGCGCATGCCCGTCGCTGCGGCGCGGAAACGATCGAAGAAGGCCCGCCCCGGGGCCTCAATGCGGCCGTGGCGATGGCGGCGGCGCAGCTGGAGAGCCAAGGCGCGGAAAGGCTGCTGACCATTCCCGGTGACGTTCCGCTGCTCGATCCCGACGAGATCGACGTGCTGCTGGAGACAGACCCCCGGCGTTATCCCGTCGTGCTGGCCCCGTCGGCCTCGGTAACCGGCACGAACGGACTGCTGACCAGCCCGCCTACCGTGGTCGATTTCTGTTTCGAAGGCGCGAGCCTCGACGCCTACCGGCGTCAATGCCGCAGCAAGAAGATCGAGATGTTCGTCTTGTGTCTCGAAAGCTTCGCGACCGACGTCGACACTCCGGCCGATCTGGCCGCTCTGCCGAGCAGGCACGGCTATCGCACGTGCGAGCTGGTCAAGCAGTGGCGCAGCCTCATCGACGATTTCCTGTCATGCGAGGCGCTCGGCGGCTGATACCTTCCTCTGCGCCGGCAGCGAGCCCGGCGCTTGCGGGTATCGTCAACAAGGAGGGTTCGCTTCAATGCTCCTCCGGTGAGTGCCGCCCCTCTATCCAACCTCCAAATAGGATGCTAACCCGGAAGCTGCGGTTGCCCGGACAACCGCGCGACATCGGTCATCGTCGAACCATCAGGAGAACGCAGATGAGAATAATCGGATCCACGAAATCGAAAGTGCAACGGCTCCTTCAAGCTGGCCTCGGAGCGTCGGCCATCGTTCTTCTCGCAACGACGCTCGCTGCTGCATCCCCTGGCTCCGAGCCGTCCCTTTCACAGGTGACGGCTCCGTCTGCGAAAGACTTCGTCAACGGAAACTTTACGTGCACGAGCCAGCACTTTGCCATCGTGAACGAACGGCAGCAGCGAATTGCCAACGCACCAACCGTTGAAGAAGCTCGCGAACTCGCGCTCACGCCTGCGCGGGCGGCAAAACACGCACTGCAGGTCGCGACGCTGGTTGCGCCGTCAAGCGAAAAGCTGACGGAGGCGCGCGCGAAGCTCGAGACGTTCGAGACGCGCGTGCAGCAAAGCGATACGCCCGCAGCGGTTGCAGGAGCGTTCGGCCAGTTGCTCGACCTGGACCTGCGCAACGGCAACTACGTGCAGCTCGCCGACCTCAACGTGCGGCATGGCGACGTTCGCGGCCCCGGTAGCTGCCACTACACGACCGGTGAGATCATCGCCATCGTGATCGGCTTCATCCTTTTCATCATCCCGGGAATCATCCTGATCATCGTTCTGTGCTGAACGCGGCACGGCGACTGGGCCGAACGCCATCTGTTGACGGTCGCAAACGCCTGATCCTGCAGCGCGCGCGAATGAACGCGCGCCGGTTGGGCGAGACCTCTGCAGCAGGATGTGTGGGTGAAACGCGGCTGCCGTGACGGACTCGGCAAACCGGGACGCTGATCAAGGTTCCGCTTCGACGCCTCTGGTGCTCATCACGACCCGGACAAGCTGCGCGGCGGAGGTAACGTCGAGCTTGGACAGGACGCGTCGTCTGTGCCCCTCCACGGTTCTGACGCTCAGGCGCAGATCCGACGCGATCTCCTTGGAGGTTTCTCCAGCGACGAGCAACGACATGACGTCACGCTCGCGCGGCGTCAGCGACGACAGGCGGCGCAGAGCCTCGGACTTCCTGGCCGCCGCCTCGCGTGCGACGCGGTCGGTCTCGAGGGCGGCCTGGATGCGCTCGATCAGCACTGCCGGCGGAGGCGGCTTCTGCAGATAATCGAACGCCCCGGCCTTCAGCGCCCGCACCGAATTCGATACGTCGCCGTGGCCGGTCAGCACGATGATCGGAAGCATGACCTTGCGACGCTTGAGCTCGTCCTGAAGGTCGAGACCGCTGCCTTCCTTGAGCCGCACGTCCAGCACCAGGCACCCCGGACGATCCGCGTCGAACACTTCGAGGAATTCCTGTCCGGAAGCGAATGTCTCCACCGGCAGGGATACCGACGCCAGCAGATCGCTGAGCGACTTGCGAATCGCCGCGTTGTCATCGATCACGAAAACTGTCGCTGGTTCCTGGCTCATATCGCACCGCTGTGTTTGCGTCGCTGTTTCGTACGGGTGAGCGGAAGCGAGAAGCGCACGACGACTCCGGGGCCGTCATCCGGCGGGCCTTCCATCCAGATCCGGCCGCGGTGCGTTTCGAGTATGGAGCGGCTCAGCGCGAGCCCCATTCCGAGTCCCCGGGCTTTGGTCGTAAAAAAACGCTTCGAACATACGGTCGGCCGCCTCCATGGAAACCCCTTTGCCGGTGTCCCGGACGCTGACCTCGCCCATGCCGTTGACCCGCTGGGCGCTCAAGATGATCGAACGATCCGGACCGCCAGCTTCCTCAATGCTGTCGATCGCATTCTGGATCAGGTTCAGAAGGACCTGCTCGATCTGGACCTTGTCAGCATGCACGTCCAGTCTGGCGTCAGCAACAATCACGCGCAACCCTATCCGGGTCCGCTCCAGTTCCCGCACAAGCAGGTGGGGGACGCTGGAGACGAGCTCAGCCAGATCGACGGGATTGAACCGCGGCTCGCCCTTGTCGACGTAACTGCGAAGCTGGGCCACGATCGCTGCGGCGCGCATCGTTTCCCCCGCCGCATCCGAAAGCAGCTCGAGCAGCTTCGACGCGTCCGTCGTGCCCGCTCGTACATACCTCGAACACGCTTCCACGACGTTCGAGATCGACGCCAGTGGCTGGTTGAGCTCATGGGCAAGGCCCGAAGCGAGTTCCCCCACGGTGCTCAGCCTCTGCGCGTTGGTCAACTCGATGTGCCGCTGCCGGACCCGCTCTTCCTCACGACACCGAAGTTCGTTCTCCCGCAATGTGTTCTGAATGCGTTTTCGTTCGGTGACGTCGTCTATCTCAACGAGCACGAGACCGGTTCTTCCCCGACCACAGCGCAGCTTGCGCGCGCTCACCACCAGCTCTCTTCTTCCCAGCACCGGCGATTTGCAGTGGATTTCGTATTCTTCGACCGAACTCCCTTTCTGTGGCACTGCCCTGAGCAGGCGCAGCAGTGGCGCATCATCGAGAGCGCCATTGCCTACCTCGCCGATCGTGCGCCCCTTGATGGATTGCACGGTCTCGTGAAACAGTTCCGAGAATTGCTGGTTGATCAGCTCGACACGGAGTTCGTCGTCGATCACGAGCATTGGAACGCGAACAGACTCGAGGATCTCTCCTGCGCAAACCAGATCGTCGTAAGCGGCTCGCGCAGAGACATCCGCGATGACGATCACCACCCCCGAAATCGATCCATCGAACGAACGATACGGCAGCACTCTGCGAACGTACCGTGGCCCGTCCTTCGCTTGCACGACCCTGCTCGCCCCCTCCCCCGTTTCGATCGCCGCGAGCGCATCGGCCACGAGAAATGGATCGACCGAGGCTTGCGAAAGGTTACGCATACTGCGGCCTACGTCATCGAGGGCGAGATCGAGCAGCGAGGCTGCCGAAGGGGTGAATCTCCGGACGCAAAGATCGTTGTCGAGCAGCACCATCGCTGTGCCGGTGTCGGCCAGCAGGCCTTCAATGTCCCCGGACACGCTTCCGGTCTTGCCGCACTGCGGCCTCCCGCAAGACTCATGTGCGCGTGAACTGCCTTCGTCGCAGGAATCCCGACGCGAGAGCTCTTCGTGCCTGGACGGAATCGGTGGATGGATACCCGGGTTCATGATTGCAGCGCCGCCTCCACAGACTTTCGCTACCGCGTCGGTGGGAGACGACCACGCCGCCAGCGGCCGGTTTGATTTTAATGAACCGGTGACGCACCCGATAGAGCGTAGAAACACGCGGGCGAACGATGGACACCGGGCATGAGTTTTTTCTACGGGAGGCCGGGCCTGTCCGGGGGGCCGCTCAGATGCCCATGCGTGAACGTACTCGCGTAGCACTGCGGCCTTGCTGCCAAGCCAGTGGTCTGTCGAAATCAATGTGGCGTCGGTGTGCCGTCGCTGCGGTAGTTCTTGTCATCAGGGTACCTGGACCCATCCCGGATCCGGGAACCGCCTGAAGTCCGGAGTTTTCCGGCACCGCAGTGCAGGAACGGACGAACCGGCCACGGAGACAGCGGACATGAATGCGATAAGAATCCTCGCGATCGTGTTGATCCTGGGCGGGGCGTTCGGTCTCGCCTACCGCGGCTTCAGCTACACCAAAGAAACCCACGAAGCGCAGCTCGGCTCGCTGGAACTGTCAGTCAAGGACAAGGAAAAGGTCTTCATTCCATCATGGGTTTCCGCCGCCGCGATCGGCGGCGGGATCCTGCTGCTGCTGTTCGACCGCCAAAAAGCGTGACCCTCGCCTGACCGGCCGGTCAGCGGAAGCAACGATGCAAGGTTCACGTGGGATGGACGTCAAAACGCGCGGAGGTTCGTCAAATGAAAACATTTATCGTGCGCCTTCACCAAAGCATGGCGCTGGCGGCAGTTCTTTGCTGCGGCACCGCAGGCGTTTTGTTGTTCGATGCTGCAGTCCCGCACCATGCGATCGCCCAGGATGTGGACGAAGGTTACTTCTACACCAACCTCGCCCCCTACGGTCAGTGGGTCTATCAGGCAGACTTCGGTTGGGTCTGGCATCCCACGCAGACCGGCCCGGGCTGGCGGCCGTACACCGAAGGTCAATGGGTCTGGTCGGGCGATGACGGCTGGGTCTGGGCGTCCGAGGAACCGTGGGGTTGGGCCACTTACCATTACGGCCGGTGGTACTTCGATCCTTTCTACGGCTGGAGCTGGGTGCCGGGCCGCGTCTGGGCTCCGGCATGGGTGAGTTGGCGCGTCGAATCCGGTTACGTCGGCTGGGCGCCGCTGTGGCCTGAGTATTTCGACATTCATCCGGAGTTCCGCTGGGACAACTGGCACCACGACCATGAGTGGGAGGAGCGTCACCACGACCGCGACTGGGATCGCTGGATCTTCACGCGTGATCGGGACTTCACCGAGCCACGCGTCGGTCGCACCGCGATCCGTGACGTCAACGAGCGCGATCGCATCTTCCGCCAGTCGCGCGACGTGACGAAGTGGGACGAGAACCATCCGGAACGCATCGGAAGGAGCATCGACAAATCCGTGATCGAGCGTGCAGTTGGCAGGCCTGTCCGGGAAGTCCGGATCGAGGCGGCGGACGCGCCTCGCAAGCGGGAAGCGCCGGAAGGCGATCGCATCACGATCTTCCGTCCGCGTGTCCAGGAAAGGCCGGAGAATGACAGGAAGACTCCGGACAAGCTCGGCCTGGCCAAACTGCCGCCGCCCGATGCCCGGGAGGTCGATACGATCAAGCAGGAGAAGGCACGTCTCGACAAGGTTCCGGACCAGGACAAGCAGCCTGGGAAAAACCGTCCGTCAGCGCGCGAAAGCGACACAGAACGAGGTGGTGCACCGGAAAGCCTGGAGCGCCGCGATCTGCACGTCCCGGCCACCGGCGGCGCCGCAAAGCAGCCCGCGGGGATGGGTGCGCCGGCAACGCACGAAGGCGGCGGACCTGCCGGCCAGCGCGACGAACGCGGGCCGCGCGGTGTCCAGGGCCAGGAGCCGACGCCGGGTGGCATGGGTCAACCGCCACGTACAAGCCCAAGGCAGCGCGAACCGCAGCAGCCACAGGATCTCAATGCGCCGGATGGACAGCCGCCGCAGCCTGGCCGGCAGCAGCATCATCCTGGATCAGCAGAACCCAACGCGCAGCCGCAACCAATGCAGCCGCAGCAGCAGCCTGAACGAGGCCCTCGGTTCGAGCAGCCGCAGCCTCCTCCGCACCCGCAGCGCCCCGAACAGCCGTCGAGGCCGCAGCCGCAGGGCGAGCCTATGATGCATCAGCCTATGGGAGGTCCGGAGGGAGGTCCGGCCGGACATGATGGACGCGAGGGTGGACCGCGCCCGCCGCAGCAGCAGCAGCAGCAGCAGATGGCACCTCACGGCGGCCCGCGCGGCGGTGAGCCGCAAGCCGAACAACGACAGCAGCAGGAAGAGAAGAAGAAGCAGCAACAGCTCGAAGAAGAGCAGCGACACCAGCATCAGCCTGGCATGCCGCCGATGCATTGAGGTCCAGATTGCCGCCGGCAGCGTCCCACGACGGCCGCCTTCCCGGTAGCAGCGCTTACGTGATCGATCAGGCTTCTTGCAGGTGTTCGGCGCGCCGACGCGACCAAACCGTTGAACGGTGGGTCGCGACACGCGAAATCAACGTCGATGGAGCATCGCGGACTGGTCGAAATGCAGCGGAAAGAAGTGCAGCGGGAAACGAATCCGGAGCCCTCGGCGATGGGATACCGAGGGCATCCGGATTTGGCGGGCTGTTGTTACAGCCAGCCTTGCTTGACGAGAAGAACCGCTGCCTGGGTCCTGTTGCTTACGTCGATCTTGCGGAAAATCCGTTTCAATTCCGACTTTACCGTCTCGCGGGAGACGCGAAGCGTCGCCGCGATGGCGGGATTGGTCAGACCGTCACAGATCAGACGGAGAATCTGTTTTTCCCTGTCAGTCAGGTGACGGCGAGGACGGCTCGGCTCGAAAGACGAAACGCGGGATCCGACAGCGGGCCGCGTGCCTTGTTCCATAGGTCTCATCGGGAGACCTTCTGAAGGCATGTGGATATTCTGCGACGGTGTGGTGTTCGTTTCGATTTTCACGGGGGCTCCTTTTGCCGCCACGTCCGGGTGGCGCAGTACGGAATCTACCGTGCGTGTGCGCCCTGACAAGATAGAAGAAATACGCGAGTGGAATTACGTACGCCGTTTTCCCTATGCTGTTTCCCCGTGAAATTGCTCACATCCCCTTAGACGGCTGGCGGTGGCCACGCTGATGTCGTCCCGGAGTTTTCTCGCGAACAGTCGACGAAAACCCGACTCAGCGCGAACCATCCACGTACGCCTGGAGCTGCACTGCGACCGCTTCCCATCCTGCATGCAGCGCATTGTCCGCCATTGGATAGAGCATGTTCTCCTCCTTGGCGTTGTGCTGCGCGATCAGCATCATCAACGTATCGCCATGATCGAGCACGCCGCCAAGATCGCCGGACTCGACGTGCTCGCCGATCTGCGCGAGCAGTGAACGCATCTGACCGTGTTCGATGCGCATCACTTCGGTCGGACCTCCACGCATCCCTGTGGCAGCTTCGAATGCGGGGAACAGCACCTCTTCCTCCATGTGGAAGTGGCGCTCCATCCTCGTGCGATACTGTTCCCAGAGCTTGCGCGTCTCGGCCAGTTGATCGTTGCTCGCGGCTTCCTCGAGAGCGCTCCACGCGACGTCGCAATCGCGGTGGTCCTGACTGAAGAATGGGTATACTCCCGCTTGAGGTGTGTTCATTTCTGTCTCCTGCGAACAATGTTCGTGAGTGGGAACATCAGGTGCGAAAGGCGATGGGTCCAAGTGCCATGAATCCGACAGCAAAGCTGCGCGTCCTCGACTTGCGGCACATCGCCGGCGCACACGAAACCGCCCCGCCCGACGTCGTGGACACAATCGAACAGATGCTGCCGGACGGCGGTATGACGGAAGTCATAACGTCGCAGCAGGCGTTGTTGTTGAACCAGCGCTTGTCGTCTTCGGGATACGCGGTGGAGTCACGGATGTCGGGTGACCTCCACGTCCTGCGCGTGGCGCGATCGTATCTGCCTGCATTCGAGGACCTTACCGGCCTCGAGCCGCCGCTGCCGCTCGAGCACGTCCTCGAGGCGTGCACGGCACTGGAGCAGGGGCAGGTCTACACCGCGTGGCTCCCGCGACGCCCGCTGATGCTGCTGGCGCACCTCGACGAGCGCGGCCTTCAGTGGGAAGTGCAGGAACACCCGGATAAGCACGCAACGCTGTGGGTAAAGAAGCCATGAGCGTTTCCATGAGCGGGATACGCGCCGAACAAGGCCCGCCGCTGTCGATCCCGATGAGTTTCTTCCTCACCGCGCCGCTTGCGCTGGCTGCCGCCGGTGCGTTGCTGCTGCTTCGCGGCGGTGACGAGATGGGCAACGTCTGGGGTCCCACCAACGTTGCGGTGGTTCACCTGGGCGTCGTCGGTTTCCTGATGCTGGTGATGGTCGGTGCGCTCTACCAGATGCTGCCGGTGGTTGCCGGCGCAGTCGTTCCACTGGTGCGGCTTGCTCACGCGGTTCACGCGTTGTTGGTCCTTGGTGCCACCGCACTCGTAACCGGACAGGCCACCGGTTCGGCAACGGCATTCACGATCGCCATCGTGCTTCTGGTTGCGGCCCTGCTGCTGTTTGCGCTGCCCGCGGGCGCGGCGCTGCTCCGGACGACTGTCGCGGGTCCGACCGCGTGGGGCATGCGACTGGCGTTGCTGGCACTGGCACTGGTCATCGCAGGCGGATTGTGGATGTCCGCAGCGCGCGCAGGCGTGCCGTTTCATGGTGAATGGCTGACGCTGCGCTGGGCGCACGCGCACGTGGGATTCCTTGGATGGATCGGCGTGCTGGTGGCCGCTTCGTCGTGGCAAGTAGTGCCGTTGTTCTTCGTGACGCCCGCCCCGCCCGCCACGTTGCCGTGGCTCGTGCTGGGCGGAGCTGCGTTGTCGCTGGCGGCACTCGTGGGAGTTGCACTTGCGCAATTCCCCTCGTCATCGTTGTTGTGGGCCTGTGTGCCGGGCGCACTCGCGGTGTGGATCGTGCAGCCGGCCTGGGCGCTTTGGGCGCTGCGCAATCGCCGCAGGAAACGCAAGGATCCCAGCCTCTGGTTCTGGTGGGCATCGATGAGTTGCGCCTTCGCCTGCCCGCTTCTCGGCGTTGCCGCCGCCCGGCTGGAACAACCGGTCTGGCCACTGCTCTACGGCCTTTGTGTCCTGTGGGGCTTCGCCGCAACGCTGGTCCACGGCATGCTCACGCGCATCGTGCCGTTTCTGGTGTGGCTGCATCATTGCGCTCCGCGCATCGGAACGCAGCCGGTGCCATCGGCACGCGAACTGCTGCCCGACACGCGCTCGGCACGCGGCTTTCAACTCCACGTCGCTACGCTGGTGGCGGGCATAGTCGCTGCGCTTCTTGCCAATGACGTTGCATGGCGGCTGTTCGGAGCCGGCCTGCTGCTGACGGGGCTGCACCTCGAGCTGGCACTGTGGGCGGCATGGCAGGCCGGCAGGGCACCTGCGAAATCGACGTTGCCTCCTGCGGTGCATTGACGGTGGAGCTGCTCTCGAGAACGCTGGCGGCGCTCGACTGGCCATTCGTCACCGGAGAGCTTGCGCGTCACGCGCGCACGGCAGCCGGGCGCCTGGCCGCGGC
>Ga0334722_10006938_pt1 | contig 11089 bp, 4 predicted proteins | sample C3_bottom_MG_FD_207210 | JGI IMG/M metagenome (GOLD analysis project Ga0334722, IMG submission 207210) | Sediment microbial communities from Yellowstone Lake, YNP, Wyoming, USA - C3_bottom | ecosystem: Environmental > Aquatic > Freshwater > Lake > Sediment | place: USA: Wyoming | collected...
ACCCGTGGCTTGAATCTTCGTGGTAAACATCTGCCTTGGAAGGACAGAGAATAATTTCTCTACTGTTTGCTCTGCTTCTATCTCCACCAACCTTCTAGAAACAATCCTAGAAAAAGCTGGCACCACTTCATCAGCCACAAGGACATCGAGCTTCACTACATCAGCGACCCTCATCTCGGCAATCTCATAAGAGATTGAAGCGAAGCCGGATGAAACACTTTTTAATTTATCGAAAAATCCCCGCATGAGTTCACGCAGAGGCATATGCACCGTCATAGAATTCCTCGCATCTCCAAAGCTTTCTGTCTCCCCTATCTCGGCTTCATGTTCGTAGAGAATTTGCATAATCTGCCCCATATAAATAGCCGGAGCAATAATCACAGCCTTAATCCACGGTTCAGAAACAGTTTGAATCAAATGATCTTCAGGAAAAAAGCTTGGAGAATAAATTGTAATTTTTTTTCCTGTTTTTAAAGTTACTTCATAAGTAATGGAGGGCAAGGTAACAATGAGTTCGAGATTAAATTCTCGACGCAATCTCTCTGTGATGATTTCCAAATGTAGCATCCCGAGGAAACCGCATCTAAAACCCCTACCCAGAGCCCCTGATGATTCTTCTTCAAAAGTGAATGAGGAATCAGACAATTTGAGCTTTAGTAAGGCTTGTTTGAGTAGGATAAAATCATCTTGAGATTCTGGATAAATAGAAGCCCAAACCACCGGTCGAGGGGCCATATAACCTTCGAGAGGAGGCAGGGCGTCGTTCACTAGAGCTATGGTATCTCCCACAGAAGCAATGCCAGGCTCTTTAATACCAGTGACTATATAACCAATTTCACCAGCTGAGAGAGATTCTGTGGGAGTCTCTATCGGGAAAAAGACTCCGACTTCCAGTGCTTTGAAAACTCCTCCGGCCACCTTAAATTTCAAATCTGTATGTCTCTTCACTTCCCCGCTCATCACTCGTACGAAAACTATGACACCCGTATGATTAGAATATTTGAAATCAAAAATTAGTGCCCGGAAGGCGGAGGCGGGTGCGGTATGAGAAAAGTCTGGTTGAGCGGAGCGACCCGAGGACTTTTCGAGAATCGCACCAGCCGGAGCCGGTACTCTCTTAATAATTTCATCTAACAAATTTTCTACTCCTTCTCCAGTTTTGCCCGAAGTTTCCATGATATCTTCTGGAGCACAATGTAGAAGGGTGATAATTTCTCCCATCACATCGTCACGACGAGCCAATGGAGAATCAATTTTTGAGAGTACGGGGATAATCACGAGGCCTGCCTCTCTCGCCATGCTGAGTGTGGTGAGAGTTTGAGCCTGCACACCTTGAGTAGCATCCACGAGAAGAATAGAACCTTCTACCGCCTTGAGAGCGCGAGAAACTTCATAAGAAAAATCTATGTGCCCGGGAGTATCAATGAGATTAAGGATATGATTCTTGTACTTCATTCTCACCGGCTGCATTTTAATGGTGATGCCTCGTTCGCGTTCAAGATCCATAGAATCAAGCACCTGATTCATCATTTTGCGTTTATCTATGGTGCCCGTGATTTCCAACATTCTATCAGCCAAGGTGGACTTACCATGGTCAATGTGAGCGATAATAGAAAAATTACGAATATTCTGCATATACAGCACTATACCACCTCGGGGTCTGGAGGGATAACATTTGCCTTCCAGAACTTGGAGTGAAAAGAATTCCAAGCTTCTTTGAGTTCCCGGCTACCCAATAAATACAAAATTACCAAGGCCACAATTATACCGAGGATACCAGCGAAGAATCCTTGAAGGAAAATACCCAAAAGCGTGGTGGTGCCAAAAAATGGTGCAAATAAATTGAGCCCCAGATAGCTAACATAACCAAGGATCACCGAGGCAGAGAAAGATTCAAACAAAGTACGGTTTACTTCCTTGGAGAAACCACCGAAATCTTTCTCAAATCCAATCCAATGGATGATGCCGTTCAAAATAGTGCCAATTGAATAGGCCAAAGGCAACATAAGCACCACATTTCCCGGCAAGTCTTCTACTTTCATAAGCGAACCAATAAAATATCTAAATTCAGCAAATTCATAAAATACCCTTACCAAACCATAAGCACACAATATAAGGATGCCTGTTGAAAGCAAATTTATAATTAATGGTTTCCTCGTGTGACCTGCAGAATAAAATGCTCTTACAAAAAGAAGCATCAAACTCTGAAAAACTGTAGAGATAGCAAAGAGGGCCAGGGCGGCAGCGGTCAATCGAGTATCATTCCAATCAAATTTTCCTGAACCCAGAAGGACTCTGACTATTTGAGCACGGAGAACAACGAAGAGAGCCGTGATGGGCAAAGACCAAAAGATAATATGTCTAGCAGTCACGGCCATATGCGAGATAAACTCTTTCATATTCTTGTCAGCAAAATGTCTAGAGAGAGTTGGAAAAGCAGCCAAAGAATAACTGACGCCTATAACAGTCAGAGGAACAGATTGAATATTGAGAGATAGAGAAAAAACAGAAATCGAACCTGTGGTCATAAGAGAAGCCATAGAAACCATAAATATTGTTGCGATGTGGTTTATGGAGAGGGTCAGTGTTCTGGGTAAAGACAAGGTCGCCAGCTTTCTAATCGAGCCAAAGTTTATGTGTGTTGAAAGTCTAGGCATGAGCCCAGACTTAAGCACAAAGGGAATCTGAATGAGCATGTGCATAATTGAACCCACAGCCACACCTATGGCCACACCCATCACTCCAAATTGCGGAGCCAGAATCACAATTCCAAGAATGATACCTAGATTGTAAAGAAGTGGTGCGAAAGCATATATCGTGAATCGGTTGAATGCTTGAGTTAGAGAACCCAACAGGTTTGAGAAACCAAGGGCGAGTGGTGAGATAAGAAATATTCTGGACAACAAGATTACCTCCTTGAGCGACTCACCTTCAAATCCTTTGAACAGAATGTGTGAGAAATACGGCATCAAGAAAAACAACACTACACACGAACCAATCATCACTATGGAAAAGAAAGAAAAGATATTATCAATAAAATCACGGAGAGCTTCTTTGCTTTCTCTTTCCTTTTCTATAATGAACGGTACCACCACCGAGAGCGATACTACCGAAGCAATAGTCACAAACAAGAAATCAGGGATGCGAAAAGCTGCGTAGTATGTGTCGAGAGATGTGCCCGCTCCGAAAGAATGTGCTAATAACCGGTCTCTCACAAAGGCCATTATTTGAGAAAGAATGGCAAAGAACCCCAACAGATAAGCGGCCTTATGCAATGTCGAGGTCTCCTTATAGAAGAAACCAAATATCTTTCTCACCATTGGACTATTAATTTATTGGTTAGTAATTGGAGGAGTCTTTCCTTTTTCTGGAGTGGAATTAACTGAGGAAGAAAGTTTGTAGAATGGATCTTTTTTATTCTGCAAGTTCTTCAGAATCGCTGCTATTTCTGTGTTGTCTGGATTAGTCTTCGTGAGATCTTCGAATTCCTTTATGGCCAGATCATTTTGACCAAGTTTGTACATTGAGAGACCTAGGAAATATTTGGCGTTAGCATATTCCGGAATAATTTCGAGGGCCTTAGAGAGAGCTTGGACCGCGCCGGTATAATCAGCATTGTTATATTTAAGCAGCCCGAGTTGGAAGAACACACCAGAATTGTTTGGAGATAATATAGCAACGGCTTCAGCAGCTTTAATCGCTTCTCCCAGATTTTTATCTTCAATTTCAATTTGAGTCAAGAGAAAATAAGCATCGACATAATCATTCTTCAGGGCTAGAGATTTTTTGATATAGTCTCTGGCTGCTTGATTATTCTTGTTTGCCACTTCGAGACGAGCTAATAAGAAATAAATTTCTGGACTATACGGATTTCTCTTTAAAGCTTCTTCATAAGTAGACTTGGCATTCGTGTATGCACCTTGAACAGAGAGAGGTGCGGGAACAAGCGATTCATAAACAGTACCAAGCGTTACCCAGTTTTGATAATTTAGACCATTAATCTTAGTGGCCGTCTGGGCATTACTAATACTATCCGAGAGGGCTTGGCTGAAAAGTTTTTGCCTCTCTTCAACGGTTCCTGTGGTTTGATTCGAGATTTGTCTCATACGAATAACGTTGAGTTCCGAAAGTGTTCGATAGTAAGTGTCATACGAAGCCAGCCCAATAGCTGAATTTAAGTTAGTGGCCGTTGTATCAAAATCACCATTTTGATTTCCCGCGATAAGAGCTCTCTGATAATAAATTCCAGAAACTATTTTCTGTAAAGCCACATAACTAAAGGTGATCGAGCCAACAAACAGCGCAATGAGAACTAAAACAACAACGAAAGATAATTTGAGATTGTGAGCAAAAGAAATACTGGTCCGTGTAATTTGATTATCACTTATAGCCACAGCCACAAACAAACCTGAGAAGAAGAATGCTAGAGAGAAAACAACAATCCCCGGAGCATAGAGAGCCAACATAACCCACAAATATAATGAAGTGATGAAAGATGAAGACATTAGAAACTTTGAGAGATTGTCTTTAATCGGAGCAAACAGAGTCTTCACACCCAACCAAACAAAAGCCAAAAGAAACAAAACCCAGCCCAGAAAACCCAAGATTCCAGTGGTAACCAAAAAAGTCATGATGAGAGAGAATCCGTACGGGAAGCTTATGTTCCAGAAATTAGTATTATTTATGCCGTCTGGTTTATACAACAACCAATCAAAACCGAAAGTATTAGGTCCAGAACCAAAAAGAGGATTAGTGGTTAGAACAGGTTTCGCTACATTAAAGGTCGTGCTCAGGGACGGACGAACATCTACATTCGCAACATTAAACGTTTTGGAAATTACATCCGAAAGTTTTGAATTGCTTCCAATAATAGAGGGATTGAAGAAGAAAAGAAGAGAGATGACCAACAATAAAATGGAGAGATAAGAAAACTTTCGCACATGTTCCTGAGAAATATTCAGTGAGCTTCCAAAAGAGGCATTGTAAACGAAGAAGATAAGAGAAAATACAGCGAGAACAATCCAAACGGATGAGAAATTGAGAACAACCAAAACAAACAAACAAAGTATAAATGTGAGGTAGAGAACAATCTTCTGTAATTTTTGAAGAGAGAGCGTTTCTATGGCTATGAGAATAAGGATTACACCTAAACCAAAGAATACAGCAAGGTCCGTCCACGCTCCTATACTGTTGCTATTCATCCCAGAGAAAACTTTAAAAACCAGAGTATTGGCACCAAAAATAAATTTCACTGCAGAAAAAATCCCTAGCAAAATAAACCCAATGAGAAAACCAATAAAACTTTTGGTTATTTGTTCCTTCGAACGGAGAAAAGTTGGAACGAGAAGAAGAAGGAGAAACCCCAGGAGAACAGAGCCAAAAGTTCCCGCTTCAAAACCATAGCCAAAAAGTGAAATTTGAGCATTAAGTCCAGAGAAAGAAGAGAGGAGAAAAACAACTGGTATCACCAACACAGAAAGAAGTATTTTGTGCGTGGGTAATTCCAAATAACCTTTTCTAATTATCGAAATGATAAAAAGAAGAAAGGCTAAACCGATACCGATAATCAGAAGAATTATCTTGGCCGACTCCAAGGGTACTGCCACTGAAGGGATAAAAAACAGAGGCAAAAGAAAACCCAACATGATGATGATAACTCTCCCCAGCTTGTCTACAAATAAACCTCTATCGCCTGTCTCTCTTTGTATTTGTCCTTCCATATTCTTCTTTATAAATTACTAGTTAATATCTACAATTATAAGTCGAAATACCCCCTCTAGCAAACATCGAAATGCACATAAAACATTGTAAATTAAAGGTTTTGTGTCAAATGAAAACTCCGTCTTACGACGGAGTTTTCATTATGGTATCTATAAGCGGGATTCTGTTTTAGGTAGTAATTTATCTGGGCCCAATGTTACCACTGGGCTCGAGCGGCACTTCCGCCTCATCGGCGGACACGGCCTTGCAAACCCGTAAGTATTTTGCCGTTTCACCCGAACTAAATCGGTTCGTCACTGTTCGCAACTCGCACCTTTCGGTGGAAGGGCGTTACCCTCTACGATTGCTATTGAAAGCATTTTGTCCCGACTTTCCTCTATCAGTACGTTGTAGTCTTACGACGAAAACGACCAAAAGCTACTACTCGATACCATTACTATTATACCACGGATACAAAAATTTTACAATTCAACCCCCAGTGAGAGCTTTAGACTCTCACTGGGGTAATTCATCATGTTTGTCTAAGGAAGTTTTACCCCGTTCATTTCGAATAATAAATATAATTTCTTTACAATGTTTTTTTAAATTATTTTTTCCACCAAAAATCTTAAGCATTTCTTGTCCTTCTGTCTTAGAAACAAAGTTGAAAACTCCCCTATCGTATTCTTTATCACTTGCAAAAATAAAAGAAGATTTATTTTTAGGGATATCATGAACAAGATAATTTTGATTTGTATATGCGAATATTTTTCTTAAATAATCATCTTGCTCTATCAATTTAGACTTAAAAGTTCCTTGGAACAACGAACCAGATCTTTGATTTTTTTTATTAAAATAATATGTGTATCCACCTAGTATTTTTTGCATAAATTTTGCAATTCCTCCATCAATGAGCTGTTTGAGAAAAAAATGAAAATGATTAGGGTTTATACAAAAAGCAACAATAGCCACAAGTGGTTTTGTTTTTAATTGCGAGTGAGAGTCTAAAGCTCTCGCTGACTTATGGTGCATCTCTAAACTACCTATTCCATCAACTTGATTGAACTGTTTAATGCTTTCCTTAAAACGCTCTAGGTCTTTATCACTACTAAAAATATCTCGTTTATCTACCCCTCTATTATAAATGTGATAATATTCTCCGGTTATAAGTGGTTCTTTTCTCATAATCTTTAGTATTACTATAACACTGTCCAGTGAGAGCCTAAAGCTCTCACTGGGGTTAATCCGTCAGAGGAACGTCCACAATGATTTTATTCTCACTCTGTCTGTAGAGTACAGCTCTCTTGGCCTTGGAGAAAATAAGCAATGTGTCTCCTACCTTCGCATTCTGAAATATGGGTTGATTTTTTAATGGTTCGAGGTTGCTCAATGTTACTATTTTGGGAGTCTCGCCTTCTGGTAAGGGTAGATAGACAAGCTTGTTTATCTCTTCAATAAGACTGCCTTTCGGGGCAAAGAAACTATCACGAACTTTCACCACACCCCAATACGCTCCATAAATAACCACAAACGAAAGCAGGAACAAAGCGGCGAACATTAAACTGGATTTAAAAGTATTCATAGCCTTAGTAATTTTCAATATTTATTGTAACATTGCGTGTGAGAATCATAAAACCTCGCGAGAACGGTTCTCGCGAGGTTTTGTAAATTCATTATATTATCGGAGTAGTGGTGCTAGCGTCTGTGGTGGTGGAAGTAGTAGTGGTCGTGGTAGTTGAAGCGGTTGTGTCCACAACAACAGGAGTTGTAGATACGGTAGTAATTGGAGTAGTTGAAGCAGTGGTGTCTGTTGTGACTGGGGTGGTTGAAGCGGTTGTATCCGCCGTGGTGGTTGTTGTAGTTGGAGTAGTTGAAGCAGTGTCAGTTGTGGTGATAGTTGGAGAAGTTGAGGTGGTAGATGTAGAAGTTGCGATAGATCCAGCCACACAAATTCCTGGTGAGGTAACCTGTACACCGTTCGACACTTTCAAACAATACGGTTCGCCGTTGACTGAATCATAAAACGTGATGCCCGTTGGTTTGTCCGCCTGACCTATAGTTAGAGCCATAACAACCATATCCTTGAAATACGTAGTGACACTTGCAAAGACGTTCGTCAACGCGTCCATCAGAGAAGCCATGAATGGAGAAGAAGTCGCGGTGGAAGTGGCTGTTAAAGTAAACACTGAGGAAGACGCAATCAAATCCTCGAGCGCAGAAATCCTCTGGCTCTGATCCCCTACCATCTGATTAAGCGCAGTGAGAGAAGCGGTGGTAGTAGAAGCTTGAGTATTGAGATCAGCAACACTTGATTCTAGAATACTAATACGGAGATTCTGGTCTTGGATAGATTTACTCAACTCTGCTAGTGATACTGTCACAGTAGTGGAAGCGTTTGCTAATTCTGGATCATAGTAAAATCTATTTAGATAAATAACTGCACCACCATTTTTACCTTCTGTTAATGCTTGACCAAGCACAATACCTGGTTTAATTGCCTTGGCTGCTTCGCCCGGTACTCCGGAAGCGGTGACGTAGTCACCAGGTAATATTGGTCCGTTTTCATTATTTATTTTTACAGGCACTCTTCCTGTGATGGCTACTTTCTTCCAACCAGTTTTGTCTTCGCTTCCAAGAACAAGACCTGGGGCAGTAGAGATGATACCGAGGATATTTTCTCCATCCTGTGATGAACCTCTTTTAATAAATTCTGGTTGTGTGGGGTCAATCGCCACTACTTCTCCAGAAGTAATTGTAAGATCCGAAGTTTGATACTGTTCGGCAACATCGAAACCTCCGACAGTGGCTGTGCCACTAAACATTTGTACTGCATAAAGCTTCCTAATAAATCCTGCTGTTGCATCACCAATATCAGAAATTGTGTGATAAACAATATAAGAATCACCCCCTGTATTGCCAGTTAAGTTGTTTGTCCACATAACGTTAGTTCTAGTTACAGAGCCACCATCTGTACAAGTAGAAACACTACTTATTACTCTGTGTGTATTTCTTGTTAAGTTATAAAACACATCACCGGCAACTACTCCACTTCCAGTTGGAATTCCCGCGCCAGCGAGAGTGGGATCACAAGAACCACCAATTGCAGTGGTGCCACTGGATATAGAAGTATTTGCCCCACTAATTTTTCCATTGACTGTAAGGGCCGAACTAGGACTCGTAGTACCTATACCAACATAACCACTTGTACTCAAAATAGTCATCGCATCAGCACCAAGTGGGTAATTATATAAGTGAAAACTTTCATCTCCAATCGATCTGAATCCGAAAATCCATCTGTCAGCACCCCCTGTTTGGAAACCAAATCCTCCACCATCTGATGTTGAACCTCTGTTTATAAGCACAGAGAAATTTGTGCCAGTATGATTTACAGCAATAGTAGCACCGCTCACTCCTCCACCATTTACTCCCAACTTCCCAGCGATGGCCAATGTTCCAGTCAGACTGGCGGCACTTGTAATAGTTTGGCTGTTGTAGGTACCACCTGTGACCGCTCCATTAACCGCTAATGTCCCTACGTTTGTTATAGCTCCTGCACCAAAATTCGCTCCACCATAAATCCAATTGGGTCCAGCACTGTATATACCACTTGGATGATAGCTGGCTGATCCAGTCCCCCCCACATTTGCATTTCCTTGAAATCCATAAGCTGATATATTACCGACCGCATTCAATGTCCCCGTGAAATTTGCTGCACTAGAAATAGTTTGTCCGTTGATTAAACCAGAGGTTATGGCCCCACTGCCAACATTCAAAGATGCTCCAGTAATCGCTCCAGTGGCTCCGAGAGTTCCGCTCACACCCAAGGAGTATCCGAGGTCTGTCGAGGTCATAATGTTCAAGTGATTGGTGCCTCTTGTGAGATATTGTGTCCACAATCCTGTAGATTCAAAGTAGTCACCACCATTCCCCGAGGCATCATACATAATAGTCGGCTGGGCAGTGGCCTGACCAAAGTTGATGCCGTAGTAGCCATTCTTGCTGGTGACGAGGCCGATGGTTCCGTATGTGGTGGCCGACGCGCCGATAACGCTGGTTGAGTTGCCAATTTGGACAGTGCTGGCGAATACGGCTGTCGCATTGGCATTCAAGGTGAGAGCCGTGGTCCCGTTCACCGTTGGGAAGTCGGAAGTATTGTTCACAATGAAATTTAATGCACCACCAGTCGCGGTTCTACCAGCAACAATATAATTAGCGGCATTATTTCCTAACTGCAATCCATACCAGTCTAAAGTTGAACTGTATGTGTTGTCTGTGGTGTATCTCGCACGAATATATTTATTAGCTGCCGTCGTGATGTCATCTGCTGCCGTGACGGTGCTACTGAAAGTCGCTGGGCCATAAGAAGTAAGTGAAGAAGTTGGATTTGTAGCAGAACCTATTACTACATATCCAACATCAGGTTGAAGTTTGAGACCATTGCAACAACCACTGGCATACGCAACTCTGTTCGCCCATTGACCATCAATATATGCCTGAATTGACTGCGTGTTATCCGTATCTTGACCAATAGTTAAGCCATCACTACCACTATTTGATGATATGTCGAGACGCCTATCAGAAATTCCTCCTCCGATTTTTGTATTTCCAGTTATAGCCATCGTCCCCGTGAAGTTCGCCGCGCTGGAAATCGTCTGACCGTTGATTAAACCGGAAGTGATTGTGCCTATATTTGAAAGATTGCCACTTGCATCAAGTCGGAGTGTTCCACCTGTATAAAGATTGTAAGCAACCCTTACATTATTATCTCCATTACCCACAGACATTAATTCAGTTGCAAAATCTGTACTGCTATAAAATTTTGTACCCCCATAAGCAATATTTGCTCCCAATTTAATACCAGTATAAAAAGCAATATTAAGTGGTTGAGTCCACGCTCCGGCTGGCTTATAGATAGCATAATCAGGGGTAGTAAAATTACTTTCCCATGTAATACCACGATAATTTGTAGTTGATACTGAAGTTAAATTACCCAAATTAATAACATCTCCTGTGGTGACATTTCCAGCCACATCAAGTTTGGCTCCTGCCCCTGGTGCTGTCGTCCCAATACCGACATCTCCACTATTTTTTATAGTCATCTTATCAGCCGTACCATTAAAAAACCTCAAGTCAGCACCAGCCATATACATCAAGTAATGACCTGATGTATTAACCAAAGACAATCCTGGTGAAGCAGAATTGTAAATAGCTAATCCAGTTGTTCCATCCATATATGAACTTGGTGTAGGCGTCCCGATACCAACATTTCCCAAACTATTTATTCTCATCCTTTCAAGAGGACCCGTGGCGTTCGTTGTCCCGAAAGTGAGGTCACCAGCCGTCCAATCAACACTACTACCATTCCCAGTGGCTACACCTCCGATTGAAG
>Ga0334722_10006939_pt1 | contig 11086 bp, 19 predicted proteins | sample C3_bottom_MG_FD_207210 | JGI IMG/M metagenome (GOLD analysis project Ga0334722, IMG submission 207210) | Sediment microbial communities from Yellowstone Lake, YNP, Wyoming, USA - C3_bottom | ecosystem: Environmental > Aquatic > Freshwater > Lake > Sediment | place: USA: Wyoming | collected...
CTCCATGCGCCTCGCTTCCATGCTTGGATGTCGCGTACTGCTTTTTCGATCGCTTCCTTGCGGGTCGTTCCGTACGTGCGAAGACCCTCCCGGATGAAGTCGAGATCGACCGCCCATCCGTCACCGCCCCATGGCAGCACGGTTCGATGCGCTTCGATCTTCGGCGGCTCTTTCGCCCCCCCCAACGGTTCCCCTCCTGGTTCCCCACCTTGTGGGGACTTCGCGCTCGACTCTTGCCCGAAGAATTCGGTGCGTGTTCGATGCGGCCTCCCGCCAGCGCAATTCGGATTGCCCCATTTGTTCAGTCCTGCGGCGTCGAGGATGTGCCCGCAGACTTCGCATTTGTTCACGCCTTCGCATCGAAACAGTTGCGGCGCTCGCGCGTACTGCCGTACCTGCGCGAGCGTGAGCTCTTTGCCGCGCAGGTCGGCGGGAATGTCGAGTGGCACCTCTGTCACGCTCGCGGCGAGTGCGGCGAGCGGAAGAGGTAGCACGCCAATCACGTGCTTGCCTCGCACGTCATCCGCCGTTGCATGCTCGATCACGTTCGCGTCCGCCGAGATGATCCCTTGCTCCACAAGGTACTTCGCGAGCGCCTTGTGACGCGTGACGACCACGGTCCCGTTGCGAACATCGCTTGCGAGCAACGGTTCCCCTCCTGGTTCCCCACCTTGTGGGGAGTCAGCCTTCCATCCACTTCGCTCGATCCACTCGACGCTCTGATCGATGAATGCCTTGAGCTCGGCCTTTGTCCCAGCACCATAGCCGTACGTCGGCGTGTAGTACCCGCGTTTCGTCTTCTGGACCATTGCGCCTCGGTATTTTTCCTCCGCGAGTGCGGGCTCGCTTGCCTTCCACCCGCTCTTTTGGACCCAGTCTGCACTTTGGTCGATCAGTTCTTTCAGGCGCTCTTTCGTGGGCGAGCCGTACCCGTACGTCGGTGTGTACCAACCCGTCCGCGTCTTGACGATCGTTGCGCCTCGGTATTTCTCCCCCGCCCCAAGCAACGGTTCCCCTCCTTGTGGGTTGTCGCGCAGCCACTTCGCCGGATCGTCGGAAGGCAACATTTTGTCGAACCCGACGATCTTGTAGGACCACCCGTCCGCACGCATGCCATCGCGCATCCGTTGCTCGTTGTGCTCACGCTCGTGCTTCTTGGCCTCTTCCGGCGAAGACCCTCGGCGAAGATGTTTGCGCACGAACGTCGTGCCTTCGTTGTCGGTCCACTCGGTGTGGACCACGTAATCGTGCGTTCCCGCCGGCGGGGCTTCTTCGCTCCGCAACGGTTCCCCCCCTCGTGGGGACTCGAGCTCGCCCTCGTGCACACGCACCACCTCGGCGCGTGCACCGACGCGCTTTCGCACGGTGACGTCCCACCATCCGTCCTCGAGCGGCACCGCCGTATCGAACTTCCACCCTTGCCGCTTCGCCCACTGCTCGATCTGTCGCAGGGCTTCGCCGTACTCGAGCTCGCCTGCGCGTCTCGTCTCGTTCACCTCTTCGTAGCCAGAGGCGTAAATCTTCCCGTCATCGCCGACGTAGAGCTCGAACGATCCGAAGCTCTTCGAGGCCTTGGTGAGCGCCTCTCCGTGGACGGGCCAATCGCCATCCCAGAAGCCAGCGCCGTGGCCGTTTCTCGTGAGCCAGAAGTCATGGCCCGCGCGCGCGGCATCGTTCTCGGTGAGGAGGCTTCCGTAGCGCTCTTGGAAAAGCTTCGAGTCGCGCTTCATCTGATAGAGCGTGACGTTGGCGATGTCCGAGATGTCCTTCGTCTTGTCGAGCGGCTCGTCGCCATCCGTCGAGCTCCAGAGCGCGGTGTCGAGGTACGCCCGCGTGAACGCGTCGAGACGCGGCTCGGCAGCCCGCACCGGGTTTTCTTTGACGATGCTGCCTTCGGTGTACCCGTCGATGCTCTCGACACCGCGCGGCAGCTTCGCGACGACGTGACCGGCCGCCGGCCAATGGTAGAGGCCGCTGTTGGCGTAGAGCTTCCGTTTCACATATCCCCCGCTGTGCGGGCTGAACACCGTCACGGACCGCGCTCTCGCACCCCGCTGCGGCCCGAACAGCACGTGCGTCGCTCCGAGCTTTTCCCTCGCGCGCCGGAGGGCTGGAACGATGCTCTCGAAGTCGTTTGCGTGCTGTCCGGCCGTCTGCATGGGTCCTAGCCTACTACTTTTCGGGCTTCGGATTGAGGTCGACGCGGTGACCCACGAACGCGACGCCGCCGCTCGATAGGAGCACCTTCACGTAGGGCGACGCGAGCTGCTTTTGGATTTCCGCCGCGGCCTTTTGCGCCGCGGCATCGTTGGGGCACTCGACGACTGCGATGATCCTCACGGCGTACCTCATCGCTTCCTCCGTCCTCGTGTCGGGTAGAGCACACCGAGGCAGCGTTTGCACTTGGTCTCGTACGCTGCCGGCTTCACGAACCGGACAATGCGAGCTCGCCGGTAGCCGTTCCACTTGACCCGCTTCGCGCGACCGCAGAGGAGATGCTTCCCGTGCATCGCGTGCGCGACCTCGTAGGACTTCGCGCGTACGTCGCCAGCGACGAGTCCGATCACCCACGTGATGTCCGGCCTCTTCGTTTTTTTCTTCGTGCGTTTCACGATCGCCTCGACTTGATGATCCATCCGCCGTCATGGATGATCGATCCGGGCTCTGCGTAGAGGATCTCGTTTCCATCGCGCGGCGGCCAACCTGTCACGAGCTCGATGAGCGCGTCGCCCGCCTTGCCGTGCACCATCTCGCGGATGGTCACGTGCGCCTTCGCGAGAGCGCAGTGGCAGCCTTCGATGTAGCTCGCGAGCCTCGCGTTTTCGATCTGCATGCGCTCGAGCTCGTAGTCCTTTTGGCGTTCACGGCGTTGGATCGTTTCGATTTCGGATGTGTCGAGCATCGTCTGTTCCTTCCTATCGTCTGTGGTTGTCTCGTTCGAGCCATGCATACTTCGACTCCTCGTCCAGATCCGAAAACGACGTGTACTCCGCGTTGAAGTGCGTTCCGACGCGTCCGAGCGGACCGTTGCGCTGTTTTCCGATCAAGAGCTCGGCGATTCCTCGATCGGGCGAGTTCTGCCGATAGAGTTCGTCTCGATAGATGAACACGATGCAGTCGGCATCCTGTTCGATGGTTCCGCTGTCGCGAAGATCCGACAGCAATGGACGCTTGTCGCTCCGCTCCTCACACTTTCGATTGAGTTGCGCAAGGGCGATGATCGGTAGCGCGAGTTCCTTGGCGAGCTCTTTGAGGCCACGGCTGATCTCTGCGACCTCCTGCTCGCGGCTTTGCGCTGGTGCATGCCGCGCGAGTTGTAAGTAGTCGACGACCAAGAGGCGCAATTGTTTTCCTTGTGCGACGAGCGTGCGTTGCGTACGCCTCGCCGAGCTTCGGATCTGCGCGAGATTGAGTGCAGGTCTGTCGTCGAGAAACGCTGGCAGTTTTGCAACCGCGATGCTCGCTTCCGTGATGGCCGACCACTCGCTCGCGTTGGCGATGTGACCGGCGCGGGCTTTCGCGATACTGATACGCGCGCGCTCGCACGCGAGACGCATGGCCACCTGATCGTCGGGCATCTCCATGCTGAAGCCGAGCGTGCCCCACCCTTGGCTCGCGACGTGCGCGAGAATCTGAAAGGCAAGCGCGCTCTTGCCCATTCCTGGACGTCCGGCGACGACGATCAGATCTCCGTCGTGCATTCCCGACGTCATCTGATCGAGATCCACGAGTCCGGTGCTCATTCCGGAAATGCCTTTTTGTTCTGCTGCCGCTTTGAGCTGTGCGATCGCCCGCTTCATAGCGTCGGCGATGGGCTTGGCGGCCTGATCAGTGCGGTCGTCGGCGAGGTCCGCACAGATCCGAGCGAACTCGACGATGATATTGGGATGCGGCTCGACGTAGCACTGGGCAACCGCCAATTGTGCGGCTGCGATGAATCGCCGTACGCGCGCGTGATCGCGCACGATCCTCGCGATCGGCAGCACCGTCGCAACTGCAGCCGTTTCGCCGTAAATCTGCGCGATGTACTCGTGTCCACCGACTTGCCTCAATCGATCATCGTGTGACGCGAGCCACGCTGCGACGGTAGGCATGTCGATATGGCGATGCTCTGCGTAGACCTGGAGGCTTGCCTCGAAGATTCGTCGATGCGGTTCTAGGTAAAAATCATCCGGACGCAAAAACCCGATCACGTCGTCGATTACGCCGGGTCTCGTCATCACCTCGGAGAGGACCGTCATTTCCGCCTTTACGTCGTGCGGCGGAGTTTTTCCCAGCCCTTCGATCATCGGTTGCCTTCGAGAATTCCGATAGCCTCACGAACCGCAGCGATCGATATTTCTATTTGTGCGAGCGCCTCGAGTCTTCGTTGGTGCTCTTTACTTCGCACGAGATGAAACTCTCGTTGGAGCTTTTGACGGACTCTGATGGTTTCGGCGAGGACCTTCATCAAGTCCTTCATCAAATCCGTCGTGTGATCACTTTTTGTCATCGTCGTACCCTGTGAAAATTTTGAGAGATGGACGGTCGGCTCGTTCATCGTGTTTTCCTCCTCGCTTTTGGAATTGTTTCGCACGCACGCACCACGTCACCCACACCAGCGTCCAATCGACGCGCTCGTCTCCTTTGCTTGCAAAATCGCTCCGGAACTTCAACCACTCGTCTTCGACGTCACGGACACCGTGCTCTTGTGCGATTCGGCGGTGCTCTTCGTCGAGCGGCTTCTTCGGGTCCATCGTACTTTTTGTTTGAATCTTCGCCTTCTGAGGACCGCCTAGACCATCACGTCCTAGGGCCAACATCCGTTCAAACCTCGATTTCAACCCGAAGCAGGCCTTCACATCTCGGCGCTCTGGCTCTTTGTTGTGCGGCGACCGGACGTGTGCGTCGATGACCACAAAACAGTCCGCTCGTGTAAACCCGTCGTTCAGCCGCTCCATAATCATGCCGGACCACCTGGTCGCGACCCAACCATCAAGTCGCGCACCTGGGTTCAGGCGGTCGCGCCACTCCAGAAGGATCTCTCGCGCGACCTCGCGTCTCGGATCCGGTTTTTCACGTTGACGCTCTGGGTCTTCGCGTTTGAAAAGTTGCGGGGGCTCTTCTCTCCTACCTTTCTTAAGAAGAGAAAGGGTCTCGGACCGTGATCCATGATCGACTTGATCATGGATCCGACAACTGGTTACATTCTGTGACCGGTCATTCACTACAGGTCGAATAGGCGTCAAAACGCTGCGTTCATGAGGGGCAAACGTCCCATCGGGCAGTCTGCGGCCTTTTCTGACGCAATCCCGACGAAGCCAGCCTGTTCGTTCGAGCTCCCAGCGCTTCAACGATAGGATTCGACGGTGCATTTTGAGATCGGCAGCGACCTCATTTAGGTTTTTGAAGATGCAGCCGTGATCCTTCGAGTTCAGGCAGACCCATGTGAGGAGTTGTTTGGCACCTGCGCTGAGCTCCGGAGCGAACTCGGTGGCGTCTCGAAGCACCTGGAGGGGTGCGATGTACGCAACACTTTGGGGGTTTGCAACGCGATCTTGCTGCGTTACACTGCGGTCCGAGGCGTTCATTAGGCGTGTCGTCTCCTGCACCTGGCGAAGTCGAGCTCGCCAGGTGCTTTTTTTTGGTCAGGTCACAGCCGGATTTCCGCTTGGGTGCGTTTTCGCACGCCGGAGTTGCCGGCGGGCATAGTCGGCCTGCGCAGCGCGCTGCTCGGCAGCGTGGCGGCGGCATCGGGTACTTCCGCGCATGGGCGGGAGCGTGCAGCGCGTGCACTTTTTCTTCGCGCGGCTCCGCTCATACGCGGCACGCTGATTGCGGTTCTGGGTATCGAGGTGCGTCTTGCAGAGGGTTTTGCTCGTCTTCGCGAGCTTGCCCTTGCAGATCGCGCACACTTTTCCGCGGAACGTATCGCGGCGCTTTTGCACCCACTCGCGGCGCCACTTGCGGCACGCGGCACACGTTTTGTAGGGCGCGGCTGGCTTCCCACACTCCGTGCAGCCTCCGACGATCATGCGACGTCTTCTCCGAGCGGCGAGGTTTTCAAGAACACGAGACCTCACCGTCGCCTCGCGCGACGGAGAGATCCGCACATCGAGCAACCCGAGCAGTGCTCTTGATGCGAGAGTTCAGCACGATACCGGAGAGCACCGCGCTCTGTCATCTCAAATCCGAGCGAGCCTCGCCTTCTCACGTATCCTCGCTTCAAAAGCCTTTGCATCGTTTGCCATCGAGCATATTTCAAGGTGCCTGCCACCGGATCGTTCTCGAGCGCGCGGCCTAGCATGAGGAGCGCGATGCGATCATTCGTGGTGAGTGCCATGTCGCTACCTGCAGCTTCGAGGATGTCGTCGATGGAAACCATCACGCGCCCGCGCGGTGCGCGTTCTTTCTCCCACAGAAGCCGGCACGCAGTGCCACGGTCAGAGGCCTCATGGGGTGTTCGCCAGCCGATTGATTGTGGGCGCCGGCGCGGCCAACGCGTGTTTCCCTAGCCATTCCGCATACGCCGGCGGGATGGATTCCGTGAGCTCGGCGCGCGTCATCCAGTCGATGCCCATCACCTCGCGCTGCTCGGCGACATGGACGTTTCGTCCGAAGCGCTTGCGATGCCACTGGGGCGTACCGTTTCCGTAGACCGGGATTTCGTCGCCCTTGTGGTTGCACGAGAGCGTGAGGACTGGGATTTGAAACGACGTCTCGAAGAGTCGATGTCGCAGGATCTTCAGCCCGAACATGGTCCCGCAGAGCATGGTCGTGTTGCGGAGAGGCGCGCCGACGACGTTTTCGATGATGTACGGCTTGCCGGATGCGACGAGGAGATCCCGCACCGGTCCAATGAGATCGGGGTGGTTATCCGCAGTTCCGAGGTTTCGTGCGTACATCGTGTAGTGCTGGCACGGCGGACTAGCCCAGATGAGATCGAAGTCGCGCAGCTGACAGATCGGGTTCTTTCCTTCCAAAATAAAGAGGGCATCCGAGAGGATGAAACGAAACGGATACCGAGGTTGCAGGCGTACGTCGACGCCGGTCACGTCGTAGCCAGCGCGTGCGAGACCAGTCCCCGCACCGCCAGCGCAGCAAAAGAGATCAAGCGCCTTCGGTTTCATCGAAAGAGCGCCTGCTGCGGCGGATCGAGCGCGAGGCAGTGCGGAGAAAACCAGATGCGCTCGCGATGCACGTTTTCGTTTTCTGCGCTCGCGTAGCCTCGGTGCGCCTTCCACGCGTGCTTCGTCCACGTATCGGGCATCTCGTGCTCGCCCTCGTAGCCGCATAGCGCTGGTCGTGCCGAGCACCGAGTCGCCGAGGACGCGCTTCCAGTCGCCGCAAACGACGCGCACGCGCCTGAGTCGATGCTGGAGCGCACGAAACCAGTCCTCACATGGCGGTACGCCGCGCATGTTTCCGAGCGATGGCAAGTGCGATGCCATCATCCCGTCCGTGCGGGCGCCCGAGCATCACGGCGAGCGAGCCGGCGAAGGGCTCGACGTAGTTGGGGACGTACCCAAACGCGCGCCACACCACCTCGGCGACCTTGCTCTTGCCGCCAAACCACGGAAACGGCGCGCGGAGCTCGTTCATGAGGCCTCGAAGAGCTCGAGATCGGCCCCGAGCGGCGCGTCGGGCGCGGGCATCGCGTCCTCGAGCATCTGAAACGCGAGGAGACCACCCTTGGTCTCACCGACGAGCTTGAAGCCGGCCTTGATGAAGCACCGCCCCGGATCGCGCTTGTGTTTGACCTTATCCGGATCGACGAAGGAGACCATCCCGAGCTCGGGCGGTTCACCCATCTTGAAGCGCGTCGCGGCGACCGCCTCGCGAATGAGCTCGCTCGAGAGGCCCGCGCCTTTGAGTTCGGTCGTGCAGAATCGCTTCGTGCGATCGGGAAATAAGCGCTTCTTGCGGACGAGATCGGCAAAACCCAGAAGGCCGCGCACCTCGGTGATAGGCCCAAGCAGATCCGTGAGCGGGCCTCGGAGATACTCGTACGTGGCTGCGTGCTCCCACCCCGTGTCTGCGAACACGCGTATGTGCTCGATGCCGAGCTCGCGGAGGTGTAGCGCCGCCGCCGCCGAGTCCTTCCCACCGGAGACAGAGAGCACCACTACGCGTCCCTTGAGATCAATCATACGGCCTTCACCTTTGAAACGGTCCTAGTCCTCATCGGCGTCCTGGTGGTTTGAGCGGCCGGTTTTGAAGGACGGGCGGCGTGGGCACTTCGCGTCCACGCGGCACGCGTCCTTCGCTCACGAGGTTTTTGTACTCGCCGGGAATGTCCGCCACGCGCTGCGCCCATTCGCGCTGCTTCTCGCTGAGCATGTGTCGCTCACCAGACTCGAGCGCCGCGAGCATCTCCGCAAATACCTCCCGCTGCGCGTGAGCATGCCTCGAATCGCGCTTGGATGGATCGAGCTCTAGGATCTCCTTGAGCAGCTTGATGTCGTCTTCGCGACGGCTCATCTCTTCGCTCCCCATGGAATCGCGATCCTCGCGTCGAGATTGGTCGATACGAGCAAGCGCAGCGCCTGCGCTGCTTTCGCCGTGCAGTCGTCGCAGAGCTCGCGCGGCGACGTGTGTGGATCAGGCGCCGGCGACTTCTCGAGAGCGGACTGCACACGAGCCGTGCACGGGGGACAGAGAACCAGAAACACGTGCTGGTACTCTGCATGCCGTTTGCGAGGCTTGGTGACGGTCCTAGCCCTCATGGGCGATCCTCGAAGCGGAGCTCGCCATCGGGACCGCGCACGATGACGCGACCACGCTTGATCTTCTTTCGCGGCTTCGGCACGACTTGAAAGATGCCAGCGGCGATCGCGCGGCGGACGATCTGCACGGGCTTGCCCATCGGGCGATAGTACGTGTACGTGAGATCGCGCGCTGCTCCGTACGTGAGCTTGCTCCGCTTCGCGAGCGTGCCGCACTTCTTCATGAACTTCACCCACTCGACCTCATCGCGCGGATCGAGGAAGTCCATGCCAGCGCTATCGGTGCGGAGGATGCGCAGCGGTTGATCGCGCGTCCACGTGTGACTCATTGCGCTTTCCGTTCGGCGATCGCCGTCCGCAACTGGACCGAGAGATCGCCCGGATCGACCCACTCGAACTCGTATTTCCCACAGTCGAGATCGAGCCACGCCGTGCCTTTGTCCCTGAGCTCGTCCTCGACCGCGATGATGGCATCCAGAAACTGCTGCCTCGCCTCATAGGCGCGCGCTTCGGCCTCGCGCATCGCCTTGCAATACGTCTCTTGCGCGTCGACGAGCTCATCGGCGATCTCGTCGATCGAGCGCTTCTTGGTGGAAACGGTCGGCGACCTCATGGGGCGCGCCCGATACCCTTCTTGATCGCCCCGGTACGGTCCGCGGCTTCAATCATTGGAGCGATGTCGCGGAAGATGTCCACGGCGTTTCGTTCGAGATCCGTCTCCTCGAGCTCAACGGATTGCCAGCACACCATATTGTCCTCCATGCCCACGAAGACGTAGAGCCGAAGCTTGCCTTCTTGCATGACAATGTTGTGCCCGCCGACATCGTGCGGCCACGGGAAGCGCTCGTGGAGCATCTTGAGGAGGAGGAGTGCGGTTCTCATGGCTTCACAACCTTGCGACGTTTGCGCGGCCATTCGTCGAGCCACTTCTTGATCTCGGCAAGAACAACGTACGCCGCATCGTTGGACAGCCGGTACCGAAGGACCTTTCGAAGAAGGATGCGCCGCATGTTGTACTGGCCTTGCGTGTAGCCGAGAATCCATCCACGATCGAACTCCGGACTCATGAGAGTTCTTTCGTGCAGTCCGCACAGAACCGCGCTCCGATCGGAGCAATCGCATCGCATCCCTCGCACTGGTCGCGGCGCTCGTCGCAGTGTTTGCAGACGTACCCGCACCATGGCTCGTGTTCGGCGCCTTCGTCGTCGTACTCGTCGACGCAGCCTTCGATCCAGTGGTGCTGCCCTTCGCACTCCGAGCAGATCCGACAAACCGGCTTGGGCAGCGGCATCGTGACGTTCATGTGGGACGGCGCATGCACCGGGCAATACATCGGATGCACGATGCACGAACACCGAACGGTCCCCGAACTCATGGGCTCCTCCCGAGAATCTGAATCGCCTTCTTCACATCGTCGTCCGTGAGACCCACGGCGAACCCCTTGCCGGCGCTCGAGCCGTCATCAAGGATCACGAAACGCTTCGTGCCAGGATTCGCCTGGAGCCACGCGCTGATCTCGTGGGCGCGCGCGGGCGCATGGAGCTCGTTCGGGGTCTCGTCGATCACCTCTCCCGTGAAGCCTGCGATGTCGAGGATGCGCTGCATGACCGTGTAGTGGTGCGCATACCGCCACGAGCTCGAGATCACCACCTTCGCTCCCGCCCTATCGAGGATCTGATTGAGGCGCATCACAGCCTCGGGATCGACCATCTCCGCCCAGCACCGTGGATCGTTTCGGTCCCAAGGTCGAAGCTCGTGGTTGGGATCGGCACGCTTTCTCTTCACCATGTAGGCATGCGAATTGAGCACGCCATCCATGTCGAGAAATAGGATCTTCACGCATCCTCCATCTCGTAGGACAAGCTCACGTTGTGGCGGAGCTCGCGCTTGCCTGGGACGTACCAATCGCCGGAATCGATATCGTGCGCGAGGCCGTGAGAGAGCTCGCCGCACGTGTCGCACAGATCCCACGAGTATTTGACCTGGCCGACGGTCGCGTGCTCGCGCGTGACCATGGCGAAGCCGAGGAAGTGCTCGAGCGCGTGCCACCACTCGCCTAGAAGCCGTTTCATGCGCTCTTCTCCCTCTCGGCCGCGATCTCCGCGAGCTTGTCCTTCACGCGATCGAGCGTGCTCTGCCGGACCGAGCCGCCCGGATACGCGAACTCGTCGACGGTGCAGCGCGCGAGGCCCAAGACGAGCGCGAGCTCGGGAAGCGTCAGCTTGAGCGCGAGGACGGCCTCGTACACCTCGGACGGCACCATCACCTTGCCGAAGAGGCGTTCGCGGCTCAAGCGATGCTCACTCACGAGGCCCTCTTGAACGATACCACCCACACGAAGGGGTTGGTCTTCCACGGACCGCGCTTGCCGTTGATCTTGT
>Ga0334722_10006940_pt1 | contig 11086 bp, 12 predicted proteins | sample C3_bottom_MG_FD_207210 | JGI IMG/M metagenome (GOLD analysis project Ga0334722, IMG submission 207210) | Sediment microbial communities from Yellowstone Lake, YNP, Wyoming, USA - C3_bottom | ecosystem: Environmental > Aquatic > Freshwater > Lake > Sediment | place: USA: Wyoming | collected...
CTGCCTGGTCACGGCGGCAGTATTTCTGGTACTGGTGCTGGCCGCCCCTTCCCTTCCCGCCATGCTGAGCGCGAATCTCTTCCGAAGCTCCGTTGCCATCGCGGTCGTATTGACGCTTGCCTATTTCTATATTCTGGAGTGGGGCCGAACCGGCAGCACTTATTATCAACCGGTCAGCTTAGTCGATGCCGATGTCAGCGGAGACAGCTTGAGTGAGCTGAAACTCAAGTTCTACAATCCCGCATACGCCCGCATTTTCACGCAAGCCAACCCCGAACTTATTGCCGCCGGGGTGCTCAAAGTCGAAGTTGAAGGAAACAATGCGATGAAGAGCAGATACGGCAGCTCATCACCACTTGCTTAGACGCCTGACAGGAGTCCCCATGACCGACCTCGCCTCGATTCAAAAAGTTCTCGATCCGCTGTTTCCCGGTCTCATGGGCGTGCGCCTCACGCAGCTCGCGCCTGAGCGCGTCGCCGCCGAGCTGAGCGTTCGCCCCGATCTATGCACTACCGGCGGCATACTGCACGGCGGCGCCTACATGGCCTTTGCCGATACGTTAGGCGCCGTGGGCACGGTACTGAATCTTGCCGCAGGCAAGCGTACGACCACCACCGATTCGAGCACGAAATTCATCGCTGGCGCGCGTCTGAACACGACCGTCAGCGCCGAGTGCGTCGCGCTGCACCGCGGCCGCACCACGATGGTCTGGCAGACATCGATCAAGAATGCCGAGGGCAAGCTCTGCGCCGTGGTGACGCAGACGCAACTCGTCCTCGACGCTGCGCCTTGAGCTATGCCTTGCCGAGATGAACTCGGCCTTCCGCGGCAGCCGCGCGCTTAGGCACGCCAGGTGCGCGACGCTCTGCCCTATCAGCTGCTCGCCGACGTGGTGCTCAGCCTGCACTTCGCGCTGGTCGCGTTCGTCATCGCCGGCCTGGTGCTCACCATCATCGGCAACCTCAGCGCCTGGCGCTGGGTCAATGCGCTTGCGTTCCGGCTGGCGCACCTGGCCGCGATCGCCGTGGTCGTGGCGCAGAGCTGGTTCGGCGCCACCTGCCCGCTCACCGCGCTCGAAATGTGGTTGCGGCTGCGGGCCGGCGCAGCCGGCTATGCAGGCAGTTTTATCGAGCACTGGCTGCATCAGCTCTTGTACTACGACGCCCCGTCCTGGGTGTTCACGCTGGCCTACTCGCTGTTTGGCCTGCTCGTCGTGGCGACTTGGTGGCTGTTTCCGCCGGGCGCCAGACACAGGGACATGGATGCCTGATCCCAACACGCGATGAGCTTCGTATCATGAAACTGCCCCTATACCAATTGGACGCATTCACGCGCCGCCTGTTCGGCGGCAATCCGGCTGCGGTCGTATTGCTGGACGCGTGGCTGCCGGATCGCGTGCTTGCGGCCATCGCCGCGGAAAAGAATCTGGCCGAAACCGCATTTGTGATCCCGCGTGCGGACGTTTCACCGCTGCGCTGGTTCACGCCCGCAGTCGAAGTGGACCTTTGCGGCCATGCGACCCTGGCCGCGGCCGATGTCCTGTTCCGCTACCGTTTTCCGGCGCTGGCCCGGATCGCGTTCAGCACGCGCAGCGGCGAACTGACCGTGACGCGCGAGGGCGAACTGCTGCAGATGGATTTTCCGGCCCGACCCGGCCAGCCGGTCCCGGTCACGGATGCGCTGGTTTCCGCGCTTGGGGCGCGGCCGCGCGAGGCCTATCAGGCGCGCGATCTGCTCGCGATCCTGGAGTCCGAGTCTGAAGTCCGGTCTCTGCGCCCGGATTTTCAGCGCATCGCGTCGCTCGATACCTTTGCCGTCATCGTTTCGGCGACGGGCGCTCGCGTGGACTTCGTGTCGCGCTTCTTCGCGCCGGCTGCGGGCATCCCCGAGGATCCGGTCACCGGCTCCTCGCACTGCACGCTGACGCCCTACTGGGCGGCGCGCCTGGGCAAGCGCAAGCTGACGGCGTTGCAGCTCTCGCCCCGCGGCGGCGAGCTGCAGTGCGAACTGCGCACCGATCGCGTGCTGATCGCGGGACAGGTAGTGGAATACTTGCGCGGAGAGATCGAAATTGATATCGACGGGCCGGCTAGCTAAGCTGCGAATCGGAAAGATCAGGAGGCAGCAGTATGAGCATTGAAGTCGAACCAGTCGGCTACGTCAAAGCGCTGCGCCGCCACGCGGAAGACGACTTCTGGGGCGGGGAGGAAGTCTGGATCTCGCTCACCGAGCAGTTCTCCGCGGAGGCACTGCAGGGGCTGTCCGCTTTCTCCCACGTCGAGGTGCTGTTCCTGTTTCACCAGGCCGATCCGGCCAAGATAGTCACGGGCGCGCGCCACCCGAGGAACAACGAGGATTGGCCCGCTGTCGGCATTTTCGCGCAGCGCGGCAAGAACCGCCCCAATCGAATCGGCAGCACCCTCTGCCGCCTGGTTCGGGTGGAAGGCAGCAAGATCCTGGTGGCCGAACTCGATGCGATCGACGCAACGCCGGTGCTCGACATCAAACCCGTCATGATCGAGTTCCTGCCGCGCCAGGAAGTGCGCCAACCGAGCTGGTCGCACGAACTCATGCGCAACTACTGGCGGCGCAAGGAGTAAGTCCTTCAACCTCTACTTGGGAGTCAACAGCCATGGTCATACGCGTCGTCAGGCTGGGCAGCGCCAGAAGCAAGGACGAAGGCACGCGCATAGGCACGGTGCGGCGCCCGCCGCGCGGCGTCCCGAAGACCGCCTTTTCCTCGCAGAACTGGTACGACGTCTGGTTTCCGAACCTGGCGCCCAGTGTCGAAACCATGAAAGCCGCGCAGCAGGCCAGCACCGCCGCCGAGTGGCTCGCCTTCGCCAAGAAATACCGCGCCGAGATGTCCGCCACCGACAACAGCCGCACGCTGGATCTGCTCGCCGCGCTGTCGCAACAAGCGAATTTTTCCGTGGGTTGTTACTGCGAGGACGAATCGCACTGCCATCGCTCCATCCTGCGCGCCCTACTCGCCGAACGCGGCGCGAACTTCGCCTGATCCGCCCGGGCTGCGCTTGTTCCGCCGCGGCAGATCGCCTGAAGATGCCCGTCCCTATTGGCTTGCAGCCGAATTGCCCAGGCGCCGATCGCGCCGCGTATTTGACGCGCCAGGCGCGCCCAATTAGACTACGCCGTTCCGAACAAGAATAATTCCGGAGCCGTCCGTGCCGGCCAACACCCCCCCATGATCCCCTCCCCCGCCGAGCATCTGCTCGACTTGTATCGCGTGATGGCGCGCATCCGCGCCTTCGAAAATGCGGCGGAAGAAACCAGCCGCGGCGGCGTTGCGGTGTTCGGCGCCGCCACCGATACCATCGCGCTGGTGCGCGGCCCGCTGCATCTTTCCACGGGGCAGGAGGCCGTCGCGGCCGGCGTGTGCGCGAATCTCGCGCGCAGCGACTATCTCACCTCCACCCATAGAGGCCATGGGCATACGCTGGCCAAAGGCGCTGATACCACGGCCATGATGTGCGAACTGTTTGGCCGCGCCAGCGGCAGCAACCACGGCAAAGGCGGCTCGATGCACATCGCCGACTTCTCGGTCGGCATGCTCGGGGCCAACGGCGTGGTCGCAGCCGGCATCCCGATCGCGGTCGGCGCGGCGCACTCGGCGAAAATCCGCGGCAGCAGCGACGTCGTCGCCTGCTTCTTCGGCGACGGCGCGATCAACCGCGGACCGTTTCTCGAAGGGCTCAACTGGGCGAAGATCTTTGCCTTGCCGGTGCTGTTCGTGTGCGAGGACAACCGCTATTCCGCGACTACCGCAACCGATGCCATGACCGCGGGTGCGGGCGCGGCGGCGCGCGCGCAGAGCATGGACATCCCGGCCGAAACCGTGGACGGCAACGATGTGCTCGCGGTGGACGCCGCGGCGCGCGAACTGCTGGCGCGCATACGCGCCGGCGGCGGACCGCAGTTCCTGCACGCCCTCACCTACCGGGTGAAAGGACATGTGTCCGTCGATCCCGCTGCTTATCGCGCGCAGAGCGAAGTCGACGGCGCGCTCGAGGCCGATCCGCTGAAACTCGCGGCAACGCGGCTGCAGGCGCTGGGCGTGGCGGTCGCACGCGTCGCCGAAATCGACGCCCAGGCGCACGCCGAAATCGAGGCGGCGCTTGCCGCAGCGCGCGCCGCGCCGTGGCCGCAGACCGAGGCCGCCTACACCGACGTGCAGGACGTCGGAGCCGGCCAATGGCAATGATCAACTACGCCCAGACGGCCTGCCGCGCACTCGCAGAGGCGATGCGTGCGGACGCGAGCGTGATCGCGCTGGGCGAGGACGTAGGACGCGGCGGCATTTTCGGCCAGTACCTAGGACTGCAGCAGGAGTTCGGCGCCGCGCGCGTCATCGACACGCCGATCTCCGAGGCGACCATCATGGGCGCCGCGGTGGGCATGGCGCTGACGGGCTTGCGCCCGGTGGTGGAAATGCGCGTCGCCGACTTTGCGCTGTGCGCGATCGACGAGATCGTCAACCAGGCGGCGAAGAACCGCTATATGTTCGGCGGCCAAGGCAGGGTTCCGCTGGTGGCGCGCCTGCCCATCGGCATCTGGAGCGCCTCGGCCGCGCAGCACTCGCAATCGCTGGAAGCCTGGTTCGCGCACATCCCCGGATTGGTCGTCGTGGCGCCGGCGACGCCGGCCGACAACTACGAACTGCTGGCGGCGGCGATCGCCTGCGACGATCCGGTGATCTACATGGAACACAAGGAATTGTGGAGCCTGGCGGGAGAGCTGCCGCCGCAGCGCACGGCCGTCCTCGGACAGGCACGCGTCGCCCGCCCCGGATCGGATCTGACGCTGGTCACCTGGTCGAAGCAGCTGCACACCGCGCTCGAGGCGGCCGCGCAGGCGGCGCAGCACGGGATTTCGGTCGAAGTGATCGACCTGCGCACCATCTGGCCCTGGGACCGCGACACGGTGCTCGCATCGGCTGCGCGCACCGGACGCATGCTGGTCGCGCACGAAGCCGTGCAGGCCGCCGGCTTCGGCGCCGAGATCGCCGCCAGCGTTGCCGAAGCGCTCGGCATCCCGGTCCGGCGCGTGGGCGCGCCGCGCGTTCCGGTCGGCTACGCGCGCACGCTCGAAGACGTGGCGCGCGTTTCCGCGGAAAGACTGTTGCATGAGCTGGAGCGCTTTGTCGAGCGCGGGGCGCAGCCTTGAACGGCGGCATAGCCCTTGCGCTATAGTTACGCCTGTATCGAGAGGGCTGAACTAGGAAAGCACTGATCGAGTCGCTGACGCCGTCCGACCATTCCAAGAACCGTAAAGGAGCCGAAAAATGAAACGTAGAAACCTGTTGCTGATATTGTCGGCGGCCGCCATGGCCTGCGCCCTCCCTGCTGCCGCGCAGCAGGAGAAATACCAGGCCGAATATCGCCTGTCGACGGTGGTCGGAACCGCGTTTCCCTGGGGCAAGGGTGGTGAGATCTGGGCCAACCTGGTGCGCGAACGCACCAAGGGCAAGATCAACATCAAGCTATATCCCGGCGTGTCGCTGGTAGCGGGCGACCAGACGCGGGAATTCACCGCGATCCGCCAGGGCGTGATCGACCTTGCCATCGGTTCGACCATCAACTGGTCGCCGCAGGTGAAAGAGCTGAATCTGTTCTCGCTGCCGTTCCTGATGCCCGACTACGCCGCCATCGACGCCCTCACCCAGGGTGAAGTGGGCAAGGATATTTTCAAACTGCTGGAAAAGAACGGTGTGGTGCCGCTCGCCTGGGGCGAAAATGGCTACCGCGAGATGACCAACTCCAAGCGGCCGATCAGGACGCCGGAGGACATGAAGGGTCTGAAGTTCCGCGTCGTCGGTTCGCCGATCTTCAACGAAACCTTCACCGCGCTGGGCGCCAACCCGACGCAAATGAGCTGGGCCGACGCGCAGCCGGCGCTCGCCTCCGGCGCAGTGGACGGGCAGGAGAACCCGCTGACGATTTTTTCCGCGGCAAAGCTGCAGACCGTGGGGCAGAAGAACGTGACCATGTGGGGTTATGTCGCCGATCCGCTGATCTTCGTCGCCAACAAGGAAGTGTGGGAAAGCTGGACGCCCGCCGACCGCAAAATCGTCAAGGACGCGGCGGTCGAAGCCGGAAAGCAGGTCATACAGATGGCGCGCAAAGGTCTGATCGCACCCGATCTGTCCGCCATATCCGATGTCGAAAAACTCGGCGTCAACGTGGTCAAGCTCTCGCCGGCCGAGCGCGATGCATTCGTAAAGACGACGCGCAAGGTCTACCAGAAATGGGCCAAGAACATCGGCCAGGATCTGGTGAACAAGGCCGAGAAGTCGGTCGCCGCACGCAAGAAGATCTGATCCTTCGATTATGAATTGCGCCGCCACTCCCCTGTGGCGGCGTTCTTTCGCGGCAATAACATGAGCGAGCATCCCGATCTAATCACGCCGGCGGCGGAAGAACCGCCGCGCATCCCGGTCAAGATCGAGGAGTTCTTCGCCGCGCTCGCGATGGCGCTGATCTGCCTGATCACCTTCGCCAACGTGCTGGTGCGCTATTTCACCGACGAATCCTTCGCCTTCACCGAGGAGTTCTCGGTGTTCCTCATGGTAGTGCTCACCTTCGTCGGCGCATCCGCGGCCTTCGCCAAGAATACGCATATCCGCATGAGCTTCCTGGTGGAGAAACTGCAGCCGCAGACTGCGCGATACATCGAAATCGCGGTCATGCTTGCGGCTGCGATCCTGTTCGCCATCATCGTCTGGTATGGTTTCAAGCTGTTCCTCGACGACTGGAAATTCGACACCACCTCGCCCGGCATCGGCATCCCGCAGTGGATTTACACCATCTGGCTGCCGCTGCTGTCGGCCGTCATCACGCTGCGCGTCCTCGGCCGCATAGCGCGCCTCGCACGCCGCAAGGCCTAGTCGTGCTGGCCCAAGGCAGCCTGATCCTGTTCCTCGGCTTCGCGCTGCTGCTCGCGCTCGGCGCGCCGCTGGCCGTGGCACTGGGCATCGCCGGCACCGCGGTGATCATGATCGAAGGGCTGGGGGTGATGTCGGTGCCGACCAATGCCTACGCCGGCCTGGCGAAATATCCTCTGCTGGCGCTGCCGGTGTTCGTGCTCGCCGGCATGATCTTCGAGCGCGCCGGCGTGGCCCTGCGCATCGTCAATTTCACCGCTGCGCTGGTGGGCAAGCGGCGCGGCGCGCAGGGTGTGGTGGCGATCCTGGTATGCATGTTCCTCGGCGGCATCTCCGGCTCCGGTCCCGCGGACGCCGCGGCGGTGGCAATGGTGATGATCCCGGGGATGGCCAAACAGGGTTATCCGCGGGAATTCTCCGCGAGCCTGATCGCGGCCGCGGGCTCGACCGCGATCCTGATCCCGCCCTCGATCGCGTTCATCGTGTACAGCGTCCTCGTGCCGAGTGCGGGCGTTCCGGCCTTGTTCGCCGCGGGCATGATACCCGGCATCCTAGCCGGCCTGTCGCTGCTGCTTCCGGTGCTGTATTTTTCGATCCGCGAGAATTGGGGCACCGAAGGCGGCGCACGCGACGTGACCGTGTGGCAAAGCTTCAAGGATGCGAGCTGGGGCTTGCTCGCCCCGGTGATCATCCTCGGTGGGCTGCGCTCGGGCATGTTCACCCCGACCGAAGCCGCCGTGGTCGCGGTGTTCTACGGCTTCTTCGTCGGCGTGTTCGTCTACCGCTCGCTGACTTGGGGCGGCGTCTACCGGGTGCTGGTCGAGTCCGCCGAAATTTCCGCCGTGGTGATGATCATCATCTCGCTCGCCGGCGTTTTCGCGCATGCAGGCTCCACGCTGGGCGCATTCGACGCCTTCGCCAAAGCCCTGATCGGCGTCACTTCGACCGAATGGGTCATGCTGCTGATGATTATGCTGATGCTACTGGTCGCGGGCATGTTGCTCGACGCGGTATCGATTTTTCTAGTGTTCCTGCCTATCCTTCTGCCGATCGCCAAAACCTTCAACTGGGACCTAGTGTGGTTCGGCGTGCTGATGACCATGAACATGGCGATCGGACAGTTCACGCCACCGATGGCGGTCAATCTGATGGTGACCACGCGCATCGCCGGCGTCTCCATGGAATCCACGGTAAGGTGGGTGCTGTGGATGGTGGGCGCGATGCTGATCGCCCTCGTCCTGGTGGCGGTGTTCCCGCAGCTTGCCCTGTGGCTGCCGCGAACGCTGGGCTATTGACTGACGGCTAAATTGCCAAGCCTGGTGCGCGTTGTTAAGATAAAATCCGAAGTTACATTCCTGAGGAGGAACACATGAAGATCGTCACTGCTGCTCTCGCCGGACTTGCGCTCTGCGCCGTTGCCAACGTCCACGCCGCTTATCCCGAGCGCCCGATCAAAATGATCGTGCCGTGGGCAGCCGGGGGCGACACGGACAATATTTTCCGGCCATTCGCGCCGGCGCTGCAGAAAGCGCTGGGCGGGACGACGGTCGTCATCGCCAACATCGGCGGCGCTTCCGGCACGGTGGGCGCGCGCGAAGCCAAGGCATCACCCGCGGACGGCTATACCCTGTATGCGGTGCACGACTACGTCCACTCGACCTACTACATCGGCCTCTCCGACGTGAATTACTGGGACTTCGAGCCGGTCTGCCTGATTTCGGCGACACCTTCGATTGTCACAGCGAGCCCGAAGACCAAGTGGAATACGATGAAGGAGATGGTCGAAGACGCCAAGGCGCATCCCGGCCAAATCTCGGTCGGAGCGACGCTGGGCTCGACTAGTCATTTCTTCCCGGCGCTGGTTGAGAAGGCCGCAGGGATCAAATTCAAGTATGTTTCCTACGACGGTCTGGCGCAGCGCATGAACGCGATACTCGGCGGTCATATCGATCTGACCGACGGCAATCTTACGCAAAAAGGCAAGGTCGACGCCGCCCAGCTCAAATTCCTCGCCATCGGCACCGAGAAACGCAGCCCGGAACTGCCCAATGTGCCTACGCTGAAGGAACTGGGCTACAACGTTGTCTATTCCGTGTCGCGCGGCCTCCTGGCTCCGAAAGGCACGCCCAATGATATCCTGACGAAACTCGAGGGCGCCTGCGGCCAGGCAGCCAAAGATCCGGCTTTCGCCGCTTCGATGAAGAGCCAGGGCACGGACGTGCGCTACCTGGACCGCAAGGGCTACGCCGAGTTTCTCAAGCAGAACGACGTCTTGAACAAAGATCTGTCGCGCGAACTCGGCATTTTGAAGCGTTAGAGGGTGGATCAATCGCTCCTGCTTGCGTACGCCATTAAATGACCCGTGACGGTATCGCCGGGCTGATCTGCCTGGCGCTTGCGATTGGCATGCTGGTGCTCACGCGCGGGCTGCCGCAATCGTCTTTCGTTCCGATCGGGCCGGACTTCTATCCGCGCATCGTGCTGGTGATCATGGCGGTGCTTTCCGTCATTTTGATTGCCTCCGATTTGTGGCGACAGCGATCGCCAACCGCGCCGGCGGAGGCTGGCGCGGCACCTGCAGCGCAAGAGCGCAACTACCTCCTGGTCGCCATCACCTTCGCTGTCTTCGCGGGTTACGTGGGGCTGCTGCCGCTGCTGGGCTATCGCCTCGCGACCTTCATCTTCATGGCGGCGCTGCAATCCGTGTTCGAGCCGCCGCGTAGTGCGCGGCGCTGGGCCGTGGTGCTGGTCTCCGCGCTCGCCTCGTCCGCCGTCACCTACGTCGTGTTCGAGCACTATCTCTCGGTGCTGTTGCCGCGCGGAAAATGGACCGGGTGGTAAGCCATGATTGACCTCCTGCTCGCCGGAATCGAGAACGTCGTTCATCTGAAATACCTGGTGCCGCTGTTCCTCGGCACCCTGGTCGGTTTGATCGGCGGCGCCCTGCCGGGCGTCACCATCACCATGACCATCATCATCGTCCTGCCCTTCACCTTCGGGCTGGATCCGCTGCAGGGTCTGGCGACCATGACCGGCGTCTACGTCGGCGGCTCCGCCGGCGGCGCGATTACCGCGGCGCTGATCGGTATTCCCGGCACGCCGTCGGCCATCACCACCACCTTCGACGGCTTTCCGATGGTCCAGAAGGGCCAGCCGGGGCGAGCGGTCTGGCTCGGCATCTGGTCGTCCTTCCTCGGCGGCCTGCTGGCCGGGGTATTCCTGATCGGCGCGACCGGCCCGCTCGCCGCGATCGCGCTCGAGTTCGGACCTTGGGAATACTTCGCGCTGTTCGTGTTCGCGCTGTCCATGGTCGCCGGGCTTACAGAGGGGTCGCTGCTCAAGGGACTGCTGTCCGGCGCGATCGGCCTCGCCATCACCATCGTCGGATTCGATCCGATCATGAGCGTGCCGCGTTTCACCCTGGGCACCGAGTTCCTGCGTAGCGGCTTTCCGTTCCTGCCGGTGCTGATCGGCATTTTTGCGTTTGCGCAGCTGATGACAGACATTGAAAAAATGAGCGCAGCCGACCGGACCAGCGCGCCGATCAAGGCGCCGCCGCTCACCGTGTCGCACTTCAAGGTGCTGTGGGAAATCCTGTCCAAACCGTTCCTGCTCGTATGGTCTACACTGGTCGGCATCGTCATCGGCGTGCTGCCGGCGATCGGCGGCAGTGCGGCGACCGTCATGGCCTACGATCAGGCGAAAAAGTTCTCCAAGCATCCGGAGCGCTTCGGCAAGGGCAATCCCGAAGGCATCATCGCGTCGGAAGCCTCGTGCAACGCCAACGTCGGCGGCTCGCTGGTTACCATCATGGCTTTCGGCATCCCCGGCGACGCCGTGACTGCGGTGATGCTGGGCGCGATGACCATCCACGGCATCCAGTCAGGGCCGCTGTTCGTCAGCCAGCACCCGCAAATTGCCTACGGTATTTACGCCGCCTATCTGCTGGCGCATTTCCTCATGGTCCTGATTTGCGCCCTGGGCGCGCGCCTGTTCCTGCGCGTGGTGACCGTGCCGAAATCCATCCTCATCCCCAACGTGCTGGTGCTGTGCGTGATCGGCGCGTTTGCGCTCAACAACATCATGGAGGACGTGGTGGTGTTGCTGATCTTCGGGCTGGTCGGTTACGCACTGGTGAAGGCGCGCTTCCCGCTGGCGCCGCTCATTCTCGGGCTGATTCTGGG
>Ga0334722_10006941_pt1 | contig 11084 bp, 14 predicted proteins | sample C3_bottom_MG_FD_207210 | JGI IMG/M metagenome (GOLD analysis project Ga0334722, IMG submission 207210) | Sediment microbial communities from Yellowstone Lake, YNP, Wyoming, USA - C3_bottom | ecosystem: Environmental > Aquatic > Freshwater > Lake > Sediment | place: USA: Wyoming | collected...
TGCAAAGGGCACGTTTTACGATGTTCTTCCTGAGATTGCGAGCACGGGCGCGTTGATTGGTGGTTTTTTGTTGACAAAGTCTCTTGCAGTGATGATTGGTTTGATGATGGTTTTGGTGAGTGGAGTATACTGTGGTATTTATGCAAGGGCAAAACATGAGATAAAGGAAACAAAACCGGATAAAGGGCTTGTCTCGTTTGGTCGGAATTTGACGTTTTCGACCGTGCTCAGTTCGATTTCACCGTATGTGGATAAGTTCGTTATCGCAAGCGTGGTTGGTTTTGAGGGTTTGGCAGTGTATGCGGTTGCGATGTCGGTCACATCGTATCTTTCGGTGAGCGGGACTCTTCTTTCAACGCTCCTGCTTCCCAAGCTTTCGCGTGCGAACGCAAGGCAGGCGGGCAAGATTAAGAGGTTTTTTTGGTGGGTGGTGTTGGCGGTTGCAGCAGGAGTGTGCGTTCTTGTAGTGGTTCTTCCCCGGGTCATGCGAGCGGTGTTTTCTGAAAAGTATGGAGCGTCAATTCCCTATGCGCAGGTTGCGCTTGCATCGTTGGTTTTCCTGATTCCGTCTTCAATATTGAGTTCGTATTTTCAGTCGCGTAGGCAGAGGAAGGTGTTGTACGCGCATAACCTGAGTTCAGGAGTGGTGAATTTGGTGTTGCTTGCAGTGTTTGTTCCGCTGCTGGGTACTTTTGGCGCTGTGCTCAGTAAAGTATTGCTTGGTTTTTGGAGGCTGGTTTTTTTAGGGGTTTCATTTCATCTTTGGGTCCGATACCCTAAAGTTCTGCTTCGGAAGCTCAACCCAAAGTGAAAGACAGAAATTGCCGTCCGAAGGAATAGGCAATTTCTTTATTTTTGAGGCAAAAAACTTAAAAAGTCTTCGATGAGGCAGGACTTGTGATACTTGCAGAAGGCGTTTTTGCAGTGATTGTAAGTTTTGTTCTTGCGCGTGTTGCGCTGCCGTACTGGATACGGCGTTCACGGGAGCAGAAGTTGTTGATTACAGACGTGCAAAAGATTCCCGCAGTAAGGATTGCGCATCTTGCAGGTTTGATCGTGGTTCCAAGTGCGGTTGTTGGTTTGTTGTGTTATATTGCAGGGCAGACGTTTTTGCGTTCAGGGGAGGATACGACTGTTTTGCTTGCGAGTGTGGGAACGCTTTTGATTGCGCTTCTGATCGGTGTTGTTGATGATTTGCTTGGGGAGCGTATTGGTTTGCGGCAATATCAAAAGCCGATTTTGACTGTTTTTGCAGCACTTCCGATGGTCGTGATTAATGCAGGGCATGACGTGATGTATGTTCCGCTTCTGGGCGCGGTGAATTTCGGATATCTTTACCCGTTTGTGGTTGTTCCTTTGGGTATTGTGGGTGCATCGAACGGGTTTAATATGCTTGCAGGGGTGAATGGTCTTGAGGCGGGGATGGCGTTGATAGCGCTTGGAACGCTTGGTTTTTTGAGCGCTTTGCGGGGGTTTGTTGCGGCCGAGATGATTGCGTTTTGTTTTATTGCAGCGATTTTGGTGCTTTTTTGGTATAATAAGTTTCCCGCGCAGGTTTTGTCTGGAAACGGGTTCACGTATGCGGCGGGCACTGCGATCGCGGTGGTTGCAATTGTGGGCGATAATGAGCGTTCGGCAGTGTTGTTGTTCATTCCGTATTTCGTGGAGTTTGTGTTGAAATTGCGCGGAATGTTTCAAAAAGAGAGTCTTGCGGTGCCGATGGCAGATGGTTCGTTAAGGAGTAAATATGTGAAGTGGTATTCGCTCAATCATGTGGTGATTTCGTTTTTAAGAAAGGTCAAGAGGCGTGCGTATGAGTGGGAGATTACCGGGATGCTTTTGGGCTTTGAACTTGTGATCGCGCTCGGAGTTATTGCGCTTGCGGTGAGATAGCATGGCGTTTGAACTGATTTCAGCCATTGATGGGGCGGTAAGTCAGGGTGTTCTTTCATTGCGTAGTCCTGTTGTCACGAAAGTGATGGTGTTTTTTACAACAATTGGAAGTCCGCAAGTCATGGTTTTTTTCACCGTTGCACTTTTGGTGGTTCTCATGTTCAAAAAGAGAACGTGCGATGCCGTAGTTGTTGCGATAAGTATGGCAGGAGGGCTTGTTTCAGAGTTGGGGGTCAAGCAGTTAGTTCAGCGTGCTCGTCCGGAAAATGGGCTCGTGCACGCAAGTGGGTTTAGTTTTCCAAGCGGTCATGCGACGATGTCGCTTATTTTCTTTTCATTGCTGATCTGGGTGTTTAAGGATGAGATTGAGAATACCGTTTGGCGAAGAATGTTTATCGCGGCGAATATTCTGTTCTTCGCGCTTATCGGCCTGAGCAGGGTGTACTTGGGCGTACATTGGGCAAGTGATGTGGTCGCGGGCTTTGGTCTTGGCTTATGTTGGGTGTTTCTAACGAGCGTTTGCGTGCGCATGCGCGGTTCAAAGAAGAGTCGTCACGTAAGAAGATAAAGCAGGTGCGGTGGCAGGCCGCAAGATTTTTAAAGGGTTCCAAGTGCGTTCATTGTATGGATACGCGTTCGATTGTGCTCGAGGAGATTACAGTGCAAGAGTTTCAGGAGCGCGAGAAAGTTTGGGGAGATAACCGCAGAATTAACGACCAGGTGCTTTCATCAGTTCAGAACCCTATCAAGAGTTTGACGTATGAGCGCCTGATTCTTGAACTTGCAGAAACGCCCGGAGTTCGTCAATTGTGCGTTCGCGAAGGTCTCTACTGGATTCGTGTCTTGCAAGCGCAGATGCAGGCAAGAGCAAAAGAGCTTGCAAAGATTGCAGGTCAGGATCGGTTCAAAAAGAATTATTTGAATGTCGTGATTGGTCCGCCCAAGGAAGACTTGCGCAACTGCTCGTCAATTGAGTTCGCAGAAAAAGATGCAGAGATTGTCGGGTATAAGGTACGCGTGCAACGTGCTGCAGAGCAGTATTTTACGATCAACGCGCGAGAAAATTGGTGGTTCAACAACGGTCTTTGGGTTCCCGCGTACGCTGATAAAAAGTCCGCAGTTAATCAGTGAGCGTATCTGGTTCGCATTCCATGCGCGCGCGAAACGCAAGGAGCGCGTGACGGTCAAGGCATTCTTCGCAATAGTTTATCCAAAACGGCTTGTTTTTGCTGCAGAGTGCGCATGTTTCCATAGGGACATGAACGGCGCAAACGTTTATAAATGCTTCCCAGAACGTTCAATCAATAATGCTACAGACGGGGCTGTCTGCTAGTGGTAGGCTACACCCTTGGGGTGGGTGTGACCCGAGTTCAATCCTCGGCAGCCCCATGTTCTTTTAATTTCCTTTTTTTGTTTCGAGGATTCAAAAAAGGAAGTAATCGTATCGTTTCATTTTTGTTGAGGCCGACATAGTAGCAAGGGGCATACCTTGGATTCTTATTGATATATTTCCGTATTTTTGCAGCAAACCCCATTTTACTAAGGATATCATTAATTTGTTCCATCATTATTTTTGAAACGCCAACGAATTGTGCAGCATATCTGCCGACATAGCCATCGCAGTCGAGGTATCCACGTAAGAATCCTATGAGGAAAGGAAGAGGTAACTTTGTGGTTCTGAGTCGCACAGAATATGTCTTGGGAGGCGTCCAATCAAGATATGTTTTCAAGAGTGTGTAAATGCGCTTCGAACGATATCCAATCCGAATCACGTGGTTTTTGGTTGAGCGATAGAAGAATGGCTTTTTGTTGAAATATCCTTCAAGAAGCGTGATGAAAGATTGCGCATATTCTTCCTCGTCAAGGGAAAAGAAAAATGCGATACGATAGGCATCATTTTTACAAAAGTTACCATCTGCGGCGAAGGCCCCGATAATTTCTCCCTCCCATTCAGATTGTGAGCTGGTGAATTCGGGTACTACATACTTGCGTCCATTTTGAAAGATGGGTGTTTTTTGATATCAAATGAATCGATTTGCCATCCAGAATCTGTCGGTGAAGAAGGTGCAAAGTTGTCGGTGAGTGCATGTTTTCACCATAAGCGCACGATATATAAGCGCTGTCCTGGCGAAAGTCCAGTGAACTGAGTGAACAGAAACAAGGATCAAATTCTTCATAGCCCCATTCGCTGCGGCTCATGGAGGCTGTGAATCCAGAGCCCTTCGGTCTCTTGGCTTCCCAGTCCCATAAAACGACAAACGCGAAGCGTTTTATCGTACTAAAACAATTGGTCGATGAGAAACGTGTCGGATGCGACGATGAGTCCTTTGAATTGGACCATCAGTTGTTGTGTGAGTTTTTTGAAATCAACGGGTTTTTTTACAAATGCGCTGAAATAGAAGTCCCAGTCGCCGATGCAGCGCATGTAAAATGATATTTCTTTGTGCGTGCGTAGATATTTGACGAATTTTTGCAGTAAAATGGGTTCTGAGAGGTTGAGTTTGCATAAGCAGGTGAACTCGTGATAGCCGAGTTTTGACATGTCTATGACGCCAAAGCAGCGTTGAAGAATTCCTGTTTTTTTCAGCCGTTCGAGGCGGTATTTGATGACGTGAACGGAGACGGATAATGCGCGGGCCAGGTTCACGAGTGGTTCTCTGGCGTTTTTGTTTAACAACCGGAGCAAATCCTGGTCGAGGGGGTCGAAACTCGCGTTCTTGTGATCAAGGTTCCCTTTGTCGTCAAATTTTTCCTTGAAGGTGGTGTTGATGACTCTGCCGAACATGGTTGCAGAGTAGACGGTTTGCAGGATCGTGTAGTTTTTGACGGGGAGTTTTGTGAATATTTTTTGCATGGTTTGGTCAAACTGTCGGGGCGTATCAACCCAAAATGATACGTAAATGCTCCAATTGCCGATGCATTCGATGACGACGGAGACGTCGGGGAGCGATTTCAGATATACTCTGCATTGAGCGGTATCGTGGCCGTCGTTGAGGTTCATGAGGAGAGAATATCTTGTTTTTCCAAGGAGTGCATAGTTCACGCTGGTGCGAAACGATCTGATGTATTTGTTATCGATGAGTTTGTTGATGCGATAGTGAACAACTTGTTTGGATATGTTGAGCATCCGGGCAAGTTGGCTTTCTTTGGTTCGCGCATCGGTGAGCAGGCAATACAGGAGTGCGCGGTCGGTTGCGTCAAGTTGTTTTGTCATAGCAGCAAAAAAGGGTTGATTTTTTTGTTTTTGTCAATATTTTTTTTGAAAAAATTAATGTAGAGATATAAATCTTTCTTTCAAAGGCAACAGGAGGGAACATGACAAATGAAACACGGCTGCAACGGCTCATGGGATTTGAAAGGAATCTCGCGCATCTGGTTGAGGAGTACACACGAGAATTTCAAGGGGTTGTGCGAAGCTTGCTAAGTTCTGATGAGCAGCAGGTTTATGATATCGCAATGCCTCTTTACAGCCAGGCGAGCGGGAGATGGTATGACCCGTGGGGGATTCCGGACAGCATTTCTGATTTTTTGACCATTCTGGAAAAGGAAGGCCAAAGTGAGCATGAGCGGCTCAAGGCGTTGACGGTTCTTCTTTTTCACGATTGTGGTTATCCGCGGCGTGATGAGTCCAAGGATTATCGAACGCGCGAGTTGCGGGAGCTTCATATGCGCGTTGGCGCAGCCAAGTTCGGTCAAACGGCTTTGGGTTTTCAGAAGTTTTCAAGAGCGGACATTTCCGAGATATTTGATGCGATAATAAGGCATGATGACAAATTTTTCGCAGATAAACCGGGAAATGGGTCTCTTGCGGGGCCTCAGAACGCGGCTGATTTATTGAGCGCATTTATTGATGGGGACAATATTTTCATACCTTCGTTTATCAGCGCGTACAAGGACTACGTGTCTCGTTCTGCACGGCCGATGTCAGATGACGCGGAATGCCGCGATTTATGCGGGAGTGAGTTCTTGCAGATGCGGCAGGTTTATTTCTTCGCGTCTGAGGAGGAGAGCAGATCGTACGGGTTGAAACTGCATCCTTCAAGCGCAATCGCGCAGAAACATAGAAAATGCCTTTTGCCCATTCGTTTCAAAGCGACAAAGCAGGTGCTTGCGGCGCATATGTATGCAAGGATAGAGGAACATGATCAGGGGCTGTTCAACGCGGCGTATGAGGGAGATTGGGTTTCATTTAGCTCGTTCGCAGAGGATTATTTGAATGGCTCAATAGCTGCTGCGAAAAAGGGGGAGAGCTATGATTGGTCGCGATATAAAAATAAAATTCAAATTAAATAATGCGATTGCCTAAACCGGTGTTTAGCTCAGGATGCACTTGCACGCCGTGTCGCATCTGCCCGTTTGGATGCCAACCATGCAATCATCGCCTTGGTTGCACTGGCCGTTGGGGTTGCGCGAGCAGGGAAGTCCGCTGGCTGTGGGAGTTGCGCGTCTGTTAGCTGGTGGGATTTTTGGCGGGGGAAATCCGATGGTTCTTGCTGATGTCAGGATGCAATTGCATGTGGTGTCGCACTTTCCTGTTTGGATGCCGACCATGCAATCATCACCTTGGTTGCATTGACCGTTCGGGTTACGCGAGCAGGGAAGACCGCTTGCAGTTGGACCAATGCCGGTGCGTCCTTCTTGTGACACGAATGGAACGATTTGTTTGTTTAATGCGCCGGTTGCTCCTCCGTCGAACATGAGGACGAGTCCGACAACTGCGATGAGTGAAATGACGCCCAGAATGATGATTGAAATGTTTTCTTCTGACATGATGCACCTCTTTGAATGATGATTGTATTCCTTTGGTTTATTTAATGATTTCTCAGATACTTATGATACAATACGTTTTAGCGGAAGTGAGTTTATGATGCAAGAGCACCATTATGGACCAAGTTATCTATGCTACTACAGGCCGGTGTTCTTGAGGTAATCTTTAATAACTCGTCCTATTTGAACCATATCATGAAAAAAGTGGTGTTCACTGCAGTGTTTTTGTTATTCTTGTTGACCGTTTCTGCGCACGAGGTGTACGTGCTTGATAAGGCAGAGATTGAACAGGCAGTTGATACGCAGTCTCCAAATCCGTTTGGCGAGATCGTGCATGAGCAGTCGCGGTTTATGTTTTGGGCATTCTTGTCGATAGTGGTTGTTGCGTGTGTATTTTTCATATCGATTTCGCACCGTCTCGAAAATGTTCTTGAGCCGTATTTGATGCATATGAAACGCTACGCGCCGGTTGTGGGGCGTCTCACGCTCGGTTGCTCTTTGCTTGCGTCAGGGTATTATTTTTCGTTTTTCGGGCCAGAGCTTTCGTTGGGAGATTTTGCAATGGGTCGCATAGTACAAGTGTTATTGTTCGTGTTCGGTTTTTGTTTGGTGGTCGGGTTTATGGCACGTTTTGCTGCGCTTGCAAGTATCGTGCTTTTTGGTATTGCCGTTTTTCATTACGGAAGTTATATGCTCACGTACTTCAATTATCTTGCAGAGATGATTTTGATTGCCGGCTTGGGAGCGGGGGAGTATTCGGTTGACGAGCATGTGCACATCAAGGCGTTCAAGAAAGTAACGCAGTATTTCCGGCAAAATGGTTTTGTGATCGTGCGCGTGCTGTTTGGAATCTCGTTGATGTACGCGTCGGCGTACGCGAAGTTGTTGCACAGTAATTTGGCGCTCGAGACGATTGCAAAGTATCATTTGACGTTGTATTTTTCGTTTCAACCGCTATTTTTAGTGTTGGGTGCGATGATTATTGAGCTGTTGATCGGAATTTTTTTCTTGCTTGGTTTCGAGGTGCGGTTTGTCGCGATTTTTTTCGCAATGTTTCTTACGCTTTCGATCGGATTTTTTGGAGAGGCAGTTTGGCCGCACATTATTTTGTATGGGACTGCGATAGCGATTTTCCTGCACGGGTATGATTGTTATACGTTGGAGAAGCGGTTGTGTACTGTTGAAGAGCCGATATTGTGAGTGTTGCAAAGGAATGGCCACCTTTTTATAGAAGTACGACGTTCCAACGTGGATGCACGCAAGGATGAAACAGTTAAAGGGGATGTCGCAAGCGCAATTGGATGCGCTGTACAAGAAGTCGACGATGGCAAAGATGCCTTCGGGGGAGACGCGGGGGCGCGTGCTCGTTTTTCGGGAGGGGAACCGGCCGTTGACTGCTCGTTTCTTGGAGTTTTTCTGGCGAGGCAAGATTTTTGACGCGAAAAAGAAAACGTTGCTGAATCGAATTGCAGGGTTTAATGTTGCAAAGGCAGTGTTGTATTTTGGAAAGAGTAAGTTGGATGGGAAAAAGTGTCTGGTGATTGATTATTCAGGAAGTTCTAATGTGAGCGTGCGCAATATCATTGATGAGATACGCGAAGTATCTTCGGGCGTTTATTTGGGCAGAGCGTATCGTAATGGCATCTTTACGTTGTATTTTGCGCTTGAAAAGGCGCAATAATCGTTTTCAGGTCAAGAGCTAGTGGTACAAAAAGAGTCCGTCATGGTGTCTCACAAAGTATTTTCTGAGCATGCGGCCGTAGGCAAATGGAAGAAGTGAGAGCAAGAGGAGGAGATAGCTTCCTTTTTGCCAAGGATAGGTACGTATGGATTGAATGATAAAGCGCCGTGACTCGCGAACCTTGCCATCAAGCGCAAGGAGTTCACCAATGTGGCGAAGCCAGCCTGCTGCAATAAGAGGCCGAGTGGCAAGAACCGGTTGGTATTTGTTCAAAAGGACGTTCCATGAATGAATTCGTGGAGCTAGATTGCTGGATAACTGGTTTCCGTGGAGGTGATAGACCGCAAGCACTTCGGGAACGACTTCAAAGTCGTAGTGTTCTGCGATACGTATCCACATTTCCCAATCGGTTCCGGGCGTAAGCTCAGTGTTAAAATTTCCGACGTGTTCAAAGCAGGCGCGCCTGATTAAGGGAACGATACTGATGATAAAGCATCCGCGAAGCATCTGTTCGTAGACATTTCCCCGATGGGCAGGGATGGTTGGGGAGAACGTCTCCTTTCCTGTTGAAAAACAAAATCCCGTGACGACAACTCCCGTACGAAGCGGAAGTGTTTCAAAGAGTTGTATTTGTTTTTCAAGTTTTCGGGGCATCCATTCGTCATCGGAATCGATGAACGCAACGTAGTCTGCTGTGGTGTTTGCAAGTCCGCTGTTACGGGAGTTTGCTTCGCCTTGATTTTGTTCATGACGAATTATGCGGATGCGCGGGTCTTGAAAAGCCCGTATGATTTCCATGGTGTTGTCTGTTGAAGCGTCATCAATGATGATGAGCTCAAAGTTGGTAAACGTTTGTGCAAGAACGCTGCGAATGGTGCGGGAAATCAGCGAAGCGCGATTGTACGTGGGCAAGATAATGCTTACTGCGGGAGTTGCAGACATAGCGTAAAGCGGTTTACAGGTCTATTTAAAACGTATGAAGAATAGTGACGGATGCCAAGGGGCTCAGTAGAAAGAGGAGTCTTGCCACCTCTTTGGTGAGCGACAGTGTGCGAACGGTTTGAACGGAAAGGGGGTTGCCACCTTCGGGGAATTCTCCGTTTTCGGTCAGTTTGCAGGTCGCGAACTGGTGGCAAGACCGAACGAAGTGAGACTTTCTACTGAGCCATGCCAAGGGCAATATTTAAATAGCGCTCAGGCATAGATGGGTGAAAAGAGGCACATGAAGAAAGCTCAATTGCGTATGGCGCTTATTTTGTTTGGCATGATTTCTATTGTGACTCTTGTGGGTCTTGTGTTGCTTTTTGTTCAAAATTACAGTGCAACGCCGTATAACGTTGGAGATATTTATGGGCAAAATCCCGGGATTGCGCCGTTGACAAAGTTGCCGCCGTATCGTCCGGGGGGGCCAGAGCCGCAGTTTCCTGCAGGGCCGCTGCGAACAATTGGTTCAAGGACTCCTGCCATGATTTTTTTCAAAGGAGAATATTCAAACATATACGAGATGAGTAAGTGTTGGAGTGATTTGTATCCTGCGATGGCTGCTGCGCAGGATGCGTTTAAGTGTTATGCAGTGCCAACAAGTAGTCCGGAGTATGAAGTGACGGGTTGGTTTTGGCCGACTTCTTCAGCACTCCCGCGTCCACTCTACGATATTGGCGGCGACATTTATTGTTATGAGAATTTCCCGTATGACCGCAATACGCTTATCGATCGCTTAAAGCCGATCGTGCTTAAGGCCGGATGGGATATTCAAACGGTTAACGGAGAAGACGTTCTCATGTGCACCAAGGGTGCCAATTTCCAGTTCCCGCAAGGGTTGCAAAGATAGTTTTCTTAAAGGGTTGCAAAGATGCTTGCCCAAAGCATTCCTTCATCTGCGATGTAGGTTGGTTTGGAGAAGAGTGTTCCGTCAGGGTTGTAGACTTCAAGGAAGGTTCCGTGTTGCTCGATGGTGCGCGCGTATGCGGCGCGTGCGCTGCGAAATGCAGTGCGATCGTATTTTTTGGCAACGTGAAGGTACATCATGCCCAGATGTGCCCAAATGGTATCGTGCTCGTAGCCAGGGACGAATAGTGATGCAAGGACTTCAGGAGAGTTGGGAATGTGCGCGGTGTATTTTAATGGGAATGGGCTTGTGAGGTCTGCAAGGCGCGCGCCGGTGAGTGCAGCGCGCGCTATCTTTGGGGAGCGGATCATGCCGGTCCACAGCGGCAAGATGGTGGCATCGCCGCTGATGATGTTTTTATCGGATAGGTCATCGCAAAATGCATTGCCCGTCCAATAGTTGTCTAAGAGGAGTTGCGGGTAATCAAATTGTTTTAAAGGATTTTCCAGCGCAAGTTTTTTAGCCGCGCGGGAGAGTAGTCCAAGCATGCACGTGTCGTAGCAGCTGCTTTGGCGTATCGCGTGATCTTTCATTGAGCTTACATGAATGTTCTTCTTAACAAGACCTGTAGGCTCAAGGAGTGGGCTTACTGCATGAAGCTGTTGTTGAAGAAATGGACGATATTTCTCTGTGAGCTCTTTATTTTTGACAAGTGCAAGGGAGTTGTAGAGAAATGCAAGGCTGTCAATGCCAAAGGTAGGAAAATCAAAGGGCTTTCCGCCAGGGGTTATTGTGGTAGTGATTGCATCGTGTTTGATGAATCGGGCAAGTGCATAATCAAGTGTGGCGGTGACTTCCTTTGTGTAGCCAAGCGCAAGAAGGCTTTGCGTGCACCAGCCAAAGTCGCGCGTCCAG
>Ga0334722_10006942_pt1 | contig 11083 bp, 6 predicted proteins | sample C3_bottom_MG_FD_207210 | JGI IMG/M metagenome (GOLD analysis project Ga0334722, IMG submission 207210) | Sediment microbial communities from Yellowstone Lake, YNP, Wyoming, USA - C3_bottom | ecosystem: Environmental > Aquatic > Freshwater > Lake > Sediment | place: USA: Wyoming | collected...
GCAGTGGAATTACCGGGCGAGATTTTTTATCACGCCTGAGGCAAGGGATTGCCATCCAGGTCATTCACTCATCTGGCTATCGCAGATTGCGCCTGTTTCATCTTGCAACACTTTGAAATTATTAGGGAAAAGCGGTTGACGGCGCGGGGTGGGCGGCTTAGAAATAGCCTGTTGGATTTCAGACATTTCTTGGCGAATTTTGCGCTCTCGCGGGCGGCCGTTGCGAAGCAACCAAGCCCGCCACCGGCGTCGCCATGACTACGATTATTCTCGGGGAAAGGCCGTGCAGCTTAATGGTTATGAAAAACTGGCCGCACTCCAGGGGCTGTCTGCCCGTTACGGCTGCGCTTGGGTTGAATACGACGAAAAGATCGCCCAGCCCCTGCCGGTCTTGAATCAACTCGGGCTGGAGGAACTGAAGGAACTGGGCTGGTTCCCGTGGTCCATCGCCGAAGACCGCGCCACCGTGATCACCTGCCAGCCCGGTCCGGAGCTGGTTGAGGAGATCAAAAAAAGGCTGGGAGTCGGCCAGGTGGACTTCCTGGTCACCTTAGCGGATGACCTGGCCCGGATCATCGAACACAACCAGGATCTAAATCCCGGCTTTCCCTTCCCCGCCGGTCGCACCCCCCTGGCCCGGGTGCGCACCTACCTGGCCGGACGACGCTCTCTGCTGGCCCATTATCGCACCCTGCTGGCCAAGAGCCGCACCGGCCTGGCCTTTATCCGCACCGGCATTTCTTGTCTGACCATGGCCCTGCTCTTCCTTCGCCTCCTGGGCGGAGGCTGGCTGCTGTTCCTGGAAGTTCCACTGATGGTAGCCGGTTGCGTCATGGTTTTTGATGGCATCAAATGGTACCTCCCGGCCCGCCAGCTCAAGGCCCGGCTGCCGGTCTGCGCCGATACCGGGGCCAGCGGGGGCAGCACTGTGTTGACCGTGGCCAACGTCGAAGATTTCCCCCTATTCCGACGGAGCCCAGAAGTGCCCGGAGCCCACCAACTGCGCCGGGGCTGGACCAGCCTGTCGCCGGTGATGCGCCGCCGCTTTCTGGCCTCCGACCGAACCGACTTCGCCGAAGAGCGCACAGTGCTGGCCTGCCTGCGCACCCGGATGGCCAAGGCTCGCACCGGCCTGGCCTTTGTCCGCACCGGCATCGCCTTTGTCAGCCTGGGGTTGGCCTTGATTCGCCAGTTTCCCCCCAGTGGCTGGCTGGCTCTGGACTTGGGGTTGGTAACCGTCGGCGTTTTGATGATCAGTGAGGGTTTCCTCTGGTACTTCCGGGGCCGCCAAGCCGGGGTCGCGGGCGCGGCCTCGGTGCAGCAGAGCTTCCTGGCCGCCACCATTTGGGATAGTTTCTTTCCCCATGGTCACTTCCCGCCTGGCCCAAACTCCAGCCAGCTTACCCTGCCGGTGCGCAGCCATGACCTGCCCGGGATCTGGGCCACTACCGGGGTGGCCCTGGAACGAACCGTGCTGGGCGAACGCCGCAATGTCATGGCTAGGCTGCGCACCATCATGGCCCGGGGCCGCACCGGCTTTGCCTTTATCCGCACCGGCCTCTCCCTGGCCCTGATCGGCGCCGCCTTCGTTCTCTTCTTCGGCACCGATTCGCTGGCCTGGAATGTCGGTAACGGGCTGATGGTCGCCGTCGGCCTGCTGCTAATCGGCGATGGCCTGTACTGGAGTCTGCCCGCGGAAAAGACCCGTCGCCAGTTCCCTTATTGTTACGGAGATTTCGAGATCTCCATCCCCGATTACGGCGTCCCGGCCCGCTCCTGGCGCAAGGCGGTATTCAGTCATGATTAGCCCCGACGCCCAGGCCGCCGCCTTCGCCGCCCCAGCTCTTGCCGGACTGATCACCCCCGGGCTGCTGGCCGAGTCCACCCGGGCGGCGCTGGCCCGCAAGGTGCCTTTGGCTCGGATTCTCCATGGTGAATATGGCATTCCCCGGCAAAATCTGTTGCAGGCCTTGAGCGATTATTACCATTGTCCCGCCCTCGAATATGACGAGCGGTTACCCATTCCCCCGGAACTACTGCGGAATACCCCGGGGCCGCGCCTGGCCGCCGAGGGCTGGTTTCCGGTGCTGAAAGATGTGGGCGGCACCGTGGTAATCGCCGCCGTCGCTCCCGATGATCCAGATTTTCTGGCGGCGGTCACCGAGGTGCTGGGCTCCGGCCGTTATGAGTTCCGGGTGACCCTGCCCGATGATATCACCTGGTTCATCCAAGACTTTCTCCATGCCAAGCCCGGCGAGCTGATCGGCACCGAGCGCACCGGCCTGGCCTATTGGCGCAACACCATGGCCCAGTGGCGCACCCGGATGGCCTGCTATCGCACCGATCTGGCCAAGGGGCGCACCGCCCTGGCCGTGGCGCGGGCTGGCCTCGCCCTCACCACCATCGCCGATACCCTGCTGCGGAGCGGCAAGTTTCAGGCTGGCGCCGTCCTGCCCCCGCTGGTGTTGGCCTTGGGACTCGCCTTGGTCGGGATTGGCACTCCCATCTATCTGCGCATCCGCCGTTCCCGGCTCACCCCGCCCCGCGACCAGACCCTGGTGGAGGTGACCGCCGCCACCCTGACTTTTCTCGAGGACTACCATTTTTCGGTGACGGATCACAGCGCGCCCAAGGCCAGAAAAGCCACCATGCTGGCCCGGTTGGGTGATTTTCTGGCCAACTACTCGACAATCATCTACCCGGTTCCGGCCAGTCGGGAACGGACCCACCTGGCCCGGGAGCGTAATGTTCTGGCGGCCCAGCGCACCATTGCCGGCTGCTATCGCACCATTTACGCCAGAGCCCGCACCGGGCTGGCCTTCATCCGCACCGGCGTCTCGGTTCTTGGTGTCGGACTGGGCCTGATGAGCTATTTCGGTCTGGGGGTCAACACGCCCTTCGATCTGATTCTTATCTTGGTGGGGGTGTTGATGATCATTGACGGCCTGCGCTGGTACCTGCCGGTGCGCCGCGAACAGGCAGAGCTGCCGGTGAGCCGGAGCGGCGCCTTAGGGGAGGCCAGGGGATGAAAATCGTTCACAAAATCTACCTTTCCAACGTGGTGCACATCATCCTGATCCTGTTGATCGGGGTGGTCTCCCTCCACTATTTGAATGAGCTCTACACCAAGTTCCGCTTCACCGCCATCGCCGACGACTTGAACGCCACCTTCCTGGAGATGCGGCTGGCCGAGAAGAACTATTTTCTTTACGGCGACGCCGCAGCCTTGAGCGACATTCACGCCAAGATTGAAAAAACCACCGCCACCCTCCACGAGGTCAAAGACGACGTGATCCGGGCGGTGGGGCCAGCCAGCTATGCCGGGCTGGAAGAGCAGCTCGATAACTATGGGAGGATGGTCGCCGCCATTCGTCAGGATGGCCGCAAGGATCAAGAGGCCCGGCAACGGCTGCGGGCGGTGGGGCAGAATCTCAAAATTTACTCCGAGAAGATCACCGCCCTGGAACGCGACAATGTCACCAGTATCATCACCAAGTCCAAAACTATCCTGCTCTTCGCCTTCTGGGCGGTGGTGATCTTCGCCATCTCCTTCAGCCAGCAGATTGTCCGCAACATCAGTAACTCCCTGCGCCGCATCGTCGATCTGACTAAAGCCATCTCCCACGGTAACTTCCAACCCATTGAGGAAAAGGGTTCCGACGACGAGATGGCGGCGGTGATCACCGCCATCAACTCCATGGCCATGGAGTTGAACAACCGGGAAAAGGAGATTGTCCAGTCCAAGAGGCTGGCCTCCATCGGAGTGCTGGTGGCCGGGGTCGCCCATGAACTGAACAACCCCTTGAACAACATCTCGATGATTGCCCAGACCTACGAGGACGTCTATGACCAGCTGAGCCGAGAAGAACGGATTCACTTCATGAATCAGATCGAGGAACAGACCGAGCGGCTGCGGATCATCATCCGCAACCTCCTGGATTTCTCCAAGCCCAAGGAACCGCACCTGACCCGCGCCGAACCCAACGAGGTCATCCAGAAGACCCTGGAGCTGGTCAGCAACATGCTTGAGGTCTCCAACATCCGCACTACCGTCGAGCTGGCCGATGTCCTGCCGGACATCTTCATCGACGAGCACCAGATCCAGCAGGTGCTGGTCAATATCGCCACCAACGCCATCCAGGCCATGGACAAGGGCGGGCAGCTGACCATCCGCAGCCGCTATCTGGAAAAAGAAGACGAGGTAGAATTTGAGCTGCGCGATACCGGCAAGGGCATCCCGCCGGAGTTTCTGGAACACATCTTCGACCCCTTCTTCACCACCAAGGGTGAGGGCGGCACCGGCCTTGGTCTCTGGGTCAGTTATGGTATAGTTAAACACCACTACGGCAACCTCCACGTCGAAAGCTCGCTCGACGGCGGCACCGCCTTTTTCATCACCCTGCCGAGCTGCAACAAAGTAAAGAGGTGTACCGATGTCCAAGTATAACATCATGATCATCGACGACGAGAAGATCGTGGGCGACATGGCCAAACTCTCTCTGGAGAGCGAGGGCTACGCGGTGGAGACCTTCCTGAACGGGGAAAGCGCCCTGGCGCGGCTCAAGGAAAAGACCTTCGAGGTGGTGGTCACCGACCTGAAGATGAAGGGGATTGACGGCCTGGAGGTGTTGCGCACCGTCAAGCAGCTTTACCCCAAGACGGTGGTGATCATGATCACCGCCTTCGCCAATCTGGATGTAGCCATCGAGGCGTTGCGCGACGATGTCCACGACTTCTTCCCCAAGCCGGTGAAGATCAAGGAACTCAAGGCCTCGATCCGGCGCGCCCTGGAAAAACCGGCGTCCTGAGGGGCGGCGGGCACCATGGGTCAGGATTCTCCCCACAGCTCACCCGGCTGGCGGACGCGACTGCAGCGCGCCCTGGGCCAGGGCGGGGTGTCGGCGCCGCGCGATCCGGCGGCCCTCTTCGCTTGCTTTCAAGCGGTGCTGGCCGGAAACAACCGAGCCTTGGAGGCAATCACCGATCTCGGGGAGAAACTGGGCGGCGACTATCTCTTTGACGTCAACTATACCCTGGCCGCTTACGCAGAGCTCTTTGCCGCCATCTCCGAGGCCCTGGAAAACTTCACCATCCTCTCCGGCGGCGCTTACCCGGCCCTGGCCGAGGTGCTGGCCCGCATCGACCGCCGGGTGCAGCGGATGCTCGACGACTCCGGGCCCGATGGCGGCCCGCTGGTGCTTTTCTACCCCGAAATCACCTGGGATTTGGCCGAGACGGTGGGTGGAAAGAACTATAACCTGGCACTGCTCGGTAACGAACTGAACCTGCGCATCCCCGAATCCTTCGCGGTCACCACCACCGCCTTTGACCTCTTCTGCGAACACAACCACCTGGACGATCAGTTCCGCAACCTGGCCACCGCCGCCGACCCGGCGGCAGCCCTTGCTGCCCTGCAAGCCGCGATCCTGGCCGGGGTCATCCCCGAGCCTTTGGCTGCAGAACTGGCCCGGGCCACCAAAAAATTGACGGGCCGCCATGGCGACCGCCACCGGCTGGCAGTGCGCAGCAGCGCTGAGGAGGAGGATGGTGATTTATCCTTCGCGGGCCAGTTCGAGTCGATGCTAAACGTTCCGGCCACTCCGGATGCTGTGGGCGAGGCCTGGAAACAGGTGGTGGCCAGCCTGTTCAGCCAGCGGGCGGTGGCCTATCAGAGCGCCCACGGCCTGGCGGCGGGGCGACTGAAGATGGCGGTGGCCTGTGTCAGCATGGTCGCCGCCGAGGTCAGCGGGGTGATTTTCACTGTGGCCGGGCCGGGCCACGGTGAAAACCTGACGATCAGTGCGGCCTGGGGCCTGGGGCCGGGGGTGGTGGATGGCATCACTGACGCCGATCTCTACACCGTTCGCAAGGGTGAGCCACCGATTATCGAGGACATCCGGGTGGGACGCAAAGAGGTGATGGTGGTGGGTAGCGGTACCCCGGCAGGAATCGCTACATTGGCCACCCCGGAGGCAGGGCGGAACCTGCAATGTTTGGATCCGGCTCTGATACTCGAACTGGCCCAGCAAGCCCAGCGGATTGAGAAGCATTTCGGCAGCCCCCAGGACATTGAGTGGGCCATGGACGGTCACGGCGAAATCTACTTCCTGCAAAGCCGAGCCCTGCGGATTGAGACAGAGGAAGCCCAGCCCCTGGCCGGTTCTAATGCCGTCATCCCGGAATTACCGGTGCTGTTGCAAGACCAGGGGGTGGTGGTCAAACGTGGCACCACAGCCGGGCGGGTCTTTGTGGTGCGCGAGATCTCTGATCTGGAGCGGGTTCCAAAGGGGGCGGTGCTGGTGGCCTACCACGATTCACCCCAGTTCGTCCGGGTGATCCCCTTCATAAACGCCATCATCACCGATACCGGCACCCCCACCAGCCACCTGGCCACGATCTGCCGGGAATTCGCCCTGCCCGCCGTGGTCAACACCGGCAACGCCACAACGGTGTTGCCGGAAGGCAGGGAGGTGACCTTGCAGGCCGGGGATTCCGGGTACACCGTCTATGATGGCGTGGCCCGGGAGCTGCTGCGGGTGGAACGGAGCCACGGCGGCAAGCTTCGTGAACTCTACGAGTTCCGGCGGCAAAAATACCTGATGCGCTACATCACCCCCCTGCACCTGGTAAACCCGCTGGAGGAGGAATTCGCCCCCGAGAAGTGCCGCTCGGTGCATGACCTGATCCGCTTCATGCATGAAAAGGCGGTGCAGGCCTTGGTGGCCGGGGCCACCCGCCAGGCGGGCAGCCTCACCGGGAGGCTGTTGGGTCGGGAGAGCGCCATCCGTAACTTAATTCTGCCCATCCCCATCCGCATGCTGCTGCTCGATATCGGGGGAGCGGTGACCAAGGGCAGCGGCAAGGAGTTGACCCCGGCCAACCTGGCCTGCCGACCACTGCAAGCGATCATGGCCGGGATGCTGGCCCCGGGGGTCTGGCGCGATGAGGCCATGCCCTTGACTGGGCGGGACTTCCTGGCCGGGATGACTCGGGCCGCCGATCCGGGCGCCATCTCCGCCGCCACCGGCACCAATCTGGCGGTGGCCTCGGCCGAGTACGTCAACCTGAGTCTGCGCTTCGGTTACCACTTCAACATGCTGGACTCCTACTGCACCGAGAATCCCCATAACAACCACATCTTCTTCCGCTTCGTCGGCGGCGCCGCCGCCATAACCAGCCGCTCGCTGCGGATCCACTTCATGGCCAAGGTGATGGACAGTTACGGCTTTATAACCAAGGCCAAGGGCGATCTCCTGGTGGCGCGGATCTCGAACATTTCCGCCCAGGAGGTGGCGCGGTTACTGGAAAACCTGGGGCGCCTGATCGGCTTCGCCCGCCAACTCGACGCCGCCATGGTCTCGGAGGAGGCGGCAGAAAGGCTGGCCGGGGAGTTTATCGCTGGCAAGACCCTTTTCCCCTGATGCTTCCGGAGTTCCGCTAAACCGCTGTTTCGGTCCACTAACGTGTCCCGGCATAATCTCTTCTCTCAAGGTTTCTGAGTTTCTACTGCGCCATCATTACCAACTTCCCCGACCAGACTGGCTAGTTGGTAATCCCCGGCCATAAAGGCCCGGGCCACCTGGCTGATCATCTCGTCGCTGCGCATGGCCGCGTCCAGCAGGCGGGAGAAACCGAGAATCCGCCCCACCACCCGCAGCTTTTCCTCCATAACCTCTGCCGTGCCGCCCTGAATGGCGGCGGTCAAGAGATCGTCCCGCAGGTCGCAGAAGAAACCAGCCTCGCCCAGAATTTCGGCCAGACAGCGCACCCGGCGGCGCCGCTGGGTAAGGCTGGTGCCGCCGCCCTTGAAGCGGAATTTGAGGTAATTGGCCTGACTGTCCAGGCCGCAGATGACATCAACCATGGTGAAGTGGAAGTCCATCCGGGCATTGAGGTTCAGAAAATCGCGGGTGACCAGGGCGTAGTTGGGCAGACCGATGGGCCGGGCCGAGCGGTGATCGCTCATAAAGCGGGACATCACCGAACCCACCGCCACCCCGCCGCCCACCGGCCCCCAGTTGAGCCCCGGGGTGGTCACCCCCTCCCAGAGGGCTTGGAAGGGGCGGGAGATGATCTGCTCGGGCCTGACCCAGCGGCCGCGCGCCGCCGCCATGATGCCGCCACCCAGATCGATGAGCGAGACGTGGAAGGGGATGGCGCTTTCCAGGTTCAAGATCACCCCGGCGGCCTTTTCCACCGCCGCATCACCCGCCGCGAACATGGCCAGGACCGCCTTCTCATGGGCGTAGCGGACCAGGTCGTGGAGCGACTGGCACTCGGCAATGGTGAAGGTGGCACCATAGGCATCGGTAAGGTTGAGCGGTACCAGCCGGTCGTAAATCCCGGCCAGCAGCGGCTCCACCGGTCGGGCCTCGTGGTCCTGCCATTTGCTTTTGCGGCCCAGGTGCAGCTGGCGGTGGCGGGCCAATTCCTCCGCGGTGGCGCTATAGACCTCGCCCCGCTCGGTATCGACCAGGACCGCTGCCACCCCGGCCAAGGCCTCGCTGGCGTGACCCAGACCGGTCAGCATGGGAATCCCGTACTCCCGGGCGACGCAAGAGAGATGGTCGGCCGGGTTACCCAGATCCACCAGGAGCGCCGTCACCTCGCGCAGGGCTGCCACCGCCTCGACCAGGCTCTGGTGCATGACCAGGACATAGGGCGGCTCGCTCAGATTTTCCAGATCCTCGCGGCTGCGCACCACCCGGACCAGCCCCACCCCTCGGCCGGGCGAGGCGGTGAGTCCGTTGCCCAGCAGCGGGGTGCGACCTGGCCCCAGTTCGAGCCGCTGGCCGGGAGTAGTGGCGACCTTCAGGGGCCGGGCCTGGAGGGTGACCAGCCGCCCGCTCTGGTCCACCGCCCACTCGATATCCTGGGGGCCGCCCAGCCGTTCCTCAGCCTCGCGGCCCAGTTTAACCAGGGCCAGGACCTCCGCCTCGCTCAAGACCGGGGCGGCGGCCTCATTCGCAGTCAAGGCCTCTTCCCGCACCCCGCCCGCCCCATCACTGACCAACCGTCGGCTCTTACTGGCCACCCGCCGTTCACCGGGGCCGGAGCCGTCCCGGGGCGGCAGATAGACATCGGCCGCCTCACTGCCGCCCACGGCCAGCTCGCCCAGCCCCAGCACCCCGCTGATCAGCATCCGCCCGCCGCTGCCGAAGTTGGGATCGACGGTGAAGAGGATCCCGGCGGCCCGCACCTCGACCATCTCCAGGCAGAGCACGGCCAGATCAAACTCGTAGGGCGATAAGCCGGCATTCTTGCGATAGGAGAGGTTGCGGAGATTGAAGGCGCTGGCGACCACGGCTTTGAAGGCCGCGACCAGCTGGGCCTCCGTCACCACATTCAGCACCGTGGTGTACTGACCGGCGAAGGAATGGGCCAGGCTATCCTCGCCCACCGCGCTGCTGCGCACCGCCAGGCCGCGCCCGGCACCAAAAATGGGAGCCGCCGCCACCGCCAGCGACTGGGTCAACTCAGCCGACAACGGGGTAGCGCCGATCAGCCGTTTGACCTCCTCCACCGTCTGCCGGTCCGGCAGGCCGTCCGAGGCCTTTTCCGCCGCCTTGAGGCGGGTGAGCAGCCGCAGGTAGAGATCCTCCTGTTCCAGAAAGAGGCGGCAGACCGAGACCGGCACCGCAAAACCTTCCGGCACCGCGAAAACCGCGAAGCGGTGCAACCGGGCCAGGTTGGCGGCCTTACCGCCCACGGCCCGGAGCATCTCCGGGCTGATCTGGGCCAGGGGCAGGCAGGTCGGCAGCCGTTCGGGAGCGGGGAGTTGGGCAAAGTCCCGGCGGATCTCGGCGGCCAACCGCTCCTGCCGCCGGGTCAGCCCCAGCGACTCCCCATTGGTGAGATGTTCGAGCTTTTCGACCAGATCGGCGGTGACCTCCAGCAATTCCTTAAGCTGTCCGGCCAAGCCCCCCGGCCAGAAGCTGGGCGAGCGCAGGGCGATGCCCAGTTCGGTGAGCAGGGCCACGGCCCGGTGGTTGTCATCCAGGAGGGCGCGGAAGACCTGGTAACGGGCCCGCAGCACAGCCAGTTGTTCGGTGCGGCGCTCAGCCTGGAGCTGCCGCCAGCTGGTCAGGGGATGTTGCAGCCAGTCAAGCATCAGCGGACTCCTCGCCCAGAGCGGAGTCCTTGTGGATGCGGGCCAGGAAGTCGCTGAAGAAACGCGCCACCGCGCCGGGGTCAGCCATCTTGACATCCAGCTGGCGGGTGAAGGCAATCAGCTCGCCCAGGTGGAAGAGGATCGACTCCATGTGGCTGCGCTCCAGCATCTTGGCCTTGGCCAGGACCAGGTCGCCCTTCTGCTCGACCTTGAAGTGCAGCCCGGTAAGGATCTGGCCGATCAACTGCGCCCGGCGTTCGCGCTTGTCTTCCTCGGCAAAGCCGCCGACAAAGCGAAAATAGATGTAGTTGTCATCGGGCTCGTCGGCCAGGTAACAATCGATAATATTGAAATGATAGCCCAACCGCAGACTGAGGTTGCAGTAATTGTCGGCGATGATTGCCAGATTCTCGCCGGAGTAGTTTGGCGCATGGGTCAGCATGGTCAACGGTCGGCTTAAGCTGGAGAGAAAATCCTTGACCCCGAAGACGACCGGCTCCTGGTCCCAGGCCTCTTCGTGCAGAAGGCCCCTGAGGATCTGGCGGAATGGCAGGCAAGTCACCCGCTCCGGGGTCATCGGCCCGGTTGCCGCTTGGTCCAAGCCGCCGCCGATATCGAGCAGGCGAATTTTCAGCGGGATGGCAGACTCCAGCAGCGGCGCACCCCCGCCGCCCACCACCCGGCCAGAGAGGTGAAAATCGATCAGTTCGCCCACCGCCCGCTCGTGGCAGAAGCGGAGAAAATCGTGGATGGTCCGGCACTTCTCCGGGCGAAAATCCGGGGAGGTGGGATCGACCAGATTAAGCGGGGCAATCAGCCGCAGGAGCCGCCGCAACAGGCTGGCCGCGGGATCTCCGCCCAGTGGCGCGAAGCCGTCAGCCCCGTTCAGGTCGGGGGGCAGCTCGACCCGCCCAGCGTAGATGGTGCGCTCCTCGACATCCACCACGATCTGGGTGCCGGTGGCCAGCAGCC
>Ga0334722_10006943_pt1 | contig 11082 bp, 11 predicted proteins | sample C3_bottom_MG_FD_207210 | JGI IMG/M metagenome (GOLD analysis project Ga0334722, IMG submission 207210) | Sediment microbial communities from Yellowstone Lake, YNP, Wyoming, USA - C3_bottom | ecosystem: Environmental > Aquatic > Freshwater > Lake > Sediment | place: USA: Wyoming | collected...
CAATACTGGCGCCGCGATCATTATCAGTTTCGGAGGCTTTCTTCATTTCATGCTCTGCAATAATACGAGCTTTAAGTTCTGCCATCGGATCAAGTTCAGTGGCAGTAAGTTTCAATTTGCCTGCATTTTGGAAAATATATGGGTTACCAGCAGCGATTTCAGTTTTCAACGTATTTGCGCGGTCTTCATTATCTGTGGTGTATCGTCCAGAAATAAATGCGGCCGTGGTGCCATCAGGGAAAATAAAGGTGCTATTCGGGATACGAGAAAAGAATGCGTGATACGTCTTTGCAGTTTCGATGTTCATTATACTCTCCGAGAATTAAAAAGGCTGCCAGAAACCGAAGCCTCTGGCAGCTAAAGTTAAGCCCAGAAGGGCTAGGCTTAACAAGGAGGACAGTTACTATTACTGTTAGCCCTGCGCACCAGCAGTAAGATTATACACCACCGCGTTTGCAGCTGGATTCTTAACCACCGTAGTGAGTTCTGTAGTAAGCGTACCACCAACAGCATCTATACCATTGTCGTTTACTTCGGCGCCATCTTGGTTAAACTCTTTATTCTGCGTCTTGCGGTCTCCAAGATACGCAACAGCAAAAGTAGAGAGATCGACAGCAATAGCCATTTTCTGCCAGCTTGAATTGGAGTTAAACAGCGGATGCTCAATAACTCGGAAAGTGCCGCGACTGGTCTTAAACGTGGTGAATTGCAGACCATAATTAGTCTGGCCGTCAACCATGTAATAAGTGCCATTCAGGCGCCCAATTGTGGTAAGCACTCGCTTTGCTGCACCACCAACAAACAGCACTCGCTCATTCGATACTCGCGGATCAGTCGCCTGATTAAATACAGGATCAAGAGCCGCTTCAAGCTGAGTGAAGTTAGTGGTGCTACCAGCAGTAGTAATGTTGGTACTACCCATGTAGCTGGGGTAGTAACTAATATTACCGATAATGTTGATTAGTCCATCCATAGTACGGAAAGCCTGACCGTTGCGGGTGCCTTGCGACTTCTGACCAAAAATCAGACCCTTCTCAATATCCGCTGCATGGAAAGCTGCGCAATCTTGCCGCGACTCTGATACATTAGTATCGCCAGCAATCATCTGCGTAGCACGCACCGTATCACTAATTGCCCAAGTATTACGGAAAATTTGGGTATAGTTAGTGATACGAACAGGATTAATAATGAGACTATTAGGACGCAGCGAAGCTTCCTCAAAAGCATTACCAACCTGATAAGCGTAAATGTTAGCGGCAATTGCAGCAGCAGCAACAGTGCCAACACCACGAGTAACAGATACTGAGGTTGCTGAAATCACACTATTGATAATGATGTTTTCTCCAGTTGAATCTACGCGATGGATTTGCCCTGGAAGTAACTGAGCCGTGCTATCTACAGTGAATGTGGAATCGGTGGATAGTTGCCCAGCAGCAGATACCTTAAACTGCGGAAACAACATGGTTTTAGTGAAAAATCCGTGCTCGGTTTGCACTGCTGTTTCGCTGGAAAGCATCGATGTAAGACCAAACAAAGGAGCTTGACCATTCGGCATAAGCCGAGTAATCATGCCAGCAAACGATTTCTTTGCTAGGTCTTGCACCAATACTTGAGACGTAAAAATACCTGCACTCATGATAAGTATTCCTTAAAGAAAGTGAAAACCATTATTTTTACAGCACTACACAGTCGCAAGTAGTAGCACTGGTTTTTACAAATATTAGCCAGCCAGTGGTGGATGCTGGGATAGTAGTTTTACCCTTCAGCGTAACCCCAGTACCAGCAGCAACGGTAAGTGCAAATGCAGCAACAGTAGCTACAATCACAGATACAGAGTCCCCTACATCAAGATTCGGATATGCAGCAACTATGTTTGCAGCAGTGTCTGTGGTTAGGACTCGCCCAGCAGATAGCGAACTATATATATAAACACCGGTAGCCATTTTAGCTACAGTAAAAGTATCTGCTGCATCTGTAGTTACTATTGTCACGTTAGGATACATATTCATACCATCACCTGCACGTGCGTTACGAGTTAGGCCACCTTGATCTTGCACAATTGCACGAATTCCAGACATAATGTTATTCTCCAGAAGTTAGAAAAATTTAGACCAGTCAAACTCTCCAGCCTTTGCAGTTTCCTCTTTAGTCGGCGCTTTGGCCGGAGAAAACACTGTGCCTAGACCTTCAATATATTGTTTTGCCATCGAAGTGAGTTCCGAAGCTGTTGCATTCGGATACTTTACTGCCATCTGTGTTTCCATAGCAGAAATAAGAGGTTGTACAGCAGGATTGGAAAATACTGGGTTTTCTGACCGGAGAGTATCAGATAGCGTATGTTGCTTGATGATTCCTGGAAGTCGCGTGTCGTAAGACTGTTGCGCCTTTGTAAGTGCTTGCTCCACAATCTTAGTGGTAGCAACTGCACTGTTAGCATATACAGTTTGTGCTACTGAGTTCATTGCTGCTGCAAATGCCTCTACAGCTCCTTGTCCGCCAGCAGCAATAGCCTCGAATTGTTCCTTAGAAACTGCTTTCGAGAAGTCTGTCTTTTTTGCTGCTTCCATCAATTTAGTTTGGTCTATTTCTCCAAACATAGATGTAGGTGCATTTGCGTTATCAGCAGGTTTCCATAAGTCTGCAAAATCAGCGAGTGGGGATGAAGGCTCCTGCGAAGCCGCTACAGTTCCGACTGGAACTTGCGGATTCCCAACGTCTGTAGCTCCAGAACCCGGAGGAATATTCCCAGCAGGAGATGCTTGTTGCTGTTGTTGTGGTGCAGGCCCGGTTCCGCCAGTAAGCGCACCAAAAATATTAGTCATCAAACTCATTTGTTACTCTCCTTCGGATTGGTATTGCTGGGATTGTGATAACAGATACTCAAGTATCTCCATCTTGCCGTGCAACTCAGCTTCTTGTTGCGCAAACTGAAGTGGATTAGCAGGGTTAAAGGTAAGAGATACTTTCTCAAGTGCAGCTTCAGCTATAAGATTCTGAATTAGCTTCTGCTGCAAATCATTGAACCTGCTGGCCACTTGTATTTCCAGTGGTGTCAGTTCATATTGGGTGAAACGGTTTTGGATTGTGGGGGGCACTGCAATCTCCTTACTGGTCTGTATTAGTGATATTATTTGTAATGTTATTAACTCGTGTTGCTACTTGTTGCGGTGCAGGCGGCTGTGGTCCTGCACCACCTTGCTGTTTAGGATCGTATCCATAATCCTGCGGCTTAGGTTGTTGAGGTAACTTGTCTGGAGCTGCACCTTGTTTAATGGCTTCTAGGGCTAGTTGTTGCCACTGAGAAACTGCTTGCTCATAAGTTATCTGTTCTTGAGACTTTTCGAAATCCTTTAGTTCTGCACCTTGAGTTTTCATTAGATATGAAAACAGTGGAGCTAAATTGTATCCAGCACCAATCTGTGGAGAGGAGCCTATAACTTGCAGTGCAGTTTGTAAGGCATCTGCACCGATAAGTTTATCAGAAGGTGTAAGTCCGTCAGACACTTTGAAGTGTAAAACTGCTTGGCGCAATGCTACTGGATCAATTGTAACTATTTGTTTGCGCTCACGAGAAAATAGTGATACCCCACCTTGATACTGTAGAATATTAAGCTTTAATATTTCTTTCATTGGGGTAAATATCTGCGCCTCATATAACATTGCAACCTTCTGGTCGTTTCCATTCGAGTGAGACATAACATCCGCGTATTCGTGCAGTGTTTTATTACCTTTTACAAACTGTCCTTGTTTAGCTTGGTTTTGTCCTGTGAGGGTAAATGCAAACTGCTGCACTTGTTGCATCTCTTGCATTGCAATGGATGCTTGATCGTCCCGGAAAGGAAATGGAAATACAGCTTCACCTACTGGCTTACCATAGGCTGATGGCCTTACTGGAATCTTAGCAGAGGGGTTAGCACTATTGATGTGCTCTGCTGAAACTCTTGATGGATCAAAGAGTACGCGATCAGAAATAGCGCGACGACGAGAAGCCAGCCAACTATTTGCAAGTGCGGAGGAAATGTCCTGCATTGGAGACACATCATTAGCCAGCGACTTTGTTTGATAGCCGAGACCATCTTCGTACGGCTGACCAAAAAGAATCGGAAGCAATCCATGAGCATTTGTTTGGCGTTCAGCATATATTAGCACCTGATGATTGACGAAAATAAATTTCCATACTTGGGGAGTATTTGCAGATGGAACTTTAAGGCCAAAATCTGAAGGAAGTATTCGCGCATACAGAACAGTAACCTCGTACATGTTTTTATACTGTATTGCGCCAGGCTTTCCAGACATTCCAGCCCAAGATAGCCAGTCAGTGGTGGCGCGCGGATTCTTCTGTATTAGTGCATCTGGATTAAGTTGCGGGATGTAATATGATTCTATACCTCCAGTGCTCATTCCACCTACAGCGGAAGCTAGTCCAGATTCAAACGCAGGTACCAAGTTCTGGATAATCTTATCTGGCAATTGTGAAACAAACTGTTTCAGAGCCAAGCGAGAGTAGAGTTTGGTGTATCCAGCAAATTCGCCACGCGCAGATACCTCAGTCGGAGAAACTCTGGAATCAAAGAAAGTGTTATAGAGGTCAAGACACTTGAGAGTATTGCCCTCCCAAATCACCTCTTTAGGTTTGGCTTGCGACTTTGAGAAACTTAAATCAGTTTCCAGTGCAGCAGTTACTTCTCTGTTCCAATCAACCTCTATCGCGGAAAGATTGTATTTGAATCCATCGCGGAAAAACTTCATAAGCTCCGAAACCCATTTACCGCGAATTGATTGCTCCTCTAACACGGCAGATAGTTGCATAGCCTCATCCTCAAACTGCGGGGATGAAACCACTCCAAATATAGGGGTACCAGTAAGAAATACTGCTGTCTGATAAGTTACAGCAGCTTCCACCAGAGGCTTTACTACTGGAATACGCAAATTCTGGATACGACTAGAGTCTCCATAGCGATTGGAAAGTTTTGCCGCTTGGTGTTCAGAAGTCCAATCTTGCTCTCTCATGTAAGCAAGATCTACTTGACGAAGTTGCTCTCGTATATTCCACTGTTGATTCAGCAGGGAATAACATGAACGATGAAACTGGAGAATGCCATCTTGAGCAGATTTAGATATAATTACTGGGGTGTTGGATATGGTTGCCATCAGCTTATCCTGTGCTTAAGTTCTGATTCGTAAGAAGTTCGGCAGTGGTCAGGATCAAAATAAAAGATTGTGTCAAGTATTTTAACTGACCACTTCCGATTCTCTCTGTAACATCTACTAGAAATAGTTTCGTCTGGATCACCTCGCAAAATAGTATTAGCGAATTGATCCAAAGAAATAAGAATGTTTTTGAGCCACTCTAGCGGTTTCATAGCATTACAGTGTGGAAGCCAATGAGAACATCTCGTCAATATCAATATCCAACATCTTTACAAGCATCTGCACAAGTGGATTTGTGCGAACAAGTAAATTACTGTACTCCCACTCAGTCTGTGCTACCTCTTTCTGTGGGGATGGTAGTAATGCTATTGCCGCATTAACGGCAGCAAGTTTGCCGGTTTGCAACAGTGCTAGTCTGGCTTGGCGCATCGTTATTTCATTGATTACAGGTGGAAGTGGAACATCAGCAGGCTCTGGCGTATTCGGAAGATGTACAACAGGATCACCGTAGATTGGCCCATTTTCGTCAAACCCTGTAACTGGAGTTTCTGTCCATCCATCTCGCCACTGCTTGTATTGCTCGTAATCAGCGTTGCCATCCGCGAATGGAATTGACGCGCCATCTGATAGGCGGACAACAGAGTTATGTACGGTTAGCTTGTAGTTTTCCATTTAGAGCCTCGCGTTCAATTTCAATCTGGCAGACGCTGTTCCTGCCGCTCTTAAGTACGACGACCCCATCACCATCCCGCTAGCGCAGGAGACATCAAGCCGTACCGTGTATGGTGAACTATTTGTCATCGCGATAGCTGTACAGGTTTGAGGTAAATAGTTTCCTATTTGCCAGTGCCCCAGAGACGAATAGCTGACCGTCGGAGTTACTCTCATGCCGATCCCTTGGAGTATAAAATCAGAGTCATTGGCTCGGTAACAGTTCCCAATTGCCACGTACTCGTTATTTTCTGATCCTCCATAAACTCTGTAATACCGCTGACACCTAGCCAGAGTAATTTCGTACGGGGTTCTCGGTAAAGCAGTCGGGGTATTTCCTTCTTCAATGTAAATACCGGTAACTTCTATCCCGCCGTTCTGCAACATGCCTTGGGAGTAAACCGTCGGAACCAGAGATTTGGTCCCGCTAGGCACGGTAAACGACACCCAAAACCGCTGCTCGGTCGAACTGAGCGTTCCTGAACTTCCGTGGTCCGTCGTCCCGGAGTAGTTTCCACCTGTATAAAAGGTGCCTTGGTAATATCCAAGATCGCCACTATTACACCAGCCAGTAGCATCTACCGTCGAATAGCATCCGATAGCAAGCTGTATGTTATGACTTGCCTGCGTTGGAGCGCCGCTAATGAGCCTCGCGTAACAGGACAGAGTTACCATTTTCCCGGCAAAATGTTGGCAGTTTTCAGTTTCCATGTTCTGCTGGATATTTGCCGAGCCAGATACTGTCCCAACTTTCTTAATTTGTATCGCGTATCTGCAACCAGAAAATCCCGCGACTTGTCTGTACTCAGCCGCGCAGTCCTGATAGCCAACTTTCCAGCCGTCTGCCGTGTAAGGGGTTCCCGATATTCCGGTAAACGTAGTTCCGTCTTGCCAAACCTGCATCAGCCCGTTGTAGATTGGACTGCGATCCTCATATGCGCTGGCCATTGATACCGTGCCGCCTATTGCTGCGTTACCTGCGGCACTCAGCGTAGTAAAAGCCCCGCTGCTCGGAGTAGTTCCGCCGATTGCGCCGGGAGATGCCCAAGGAATAGCAGCCAGTACCGTTGATTTGAGATTCGCAAAAGTAAGCTTCTTGAGCGAGAAGGAGGCTTCCGAATCTGTTATTCCAAGCTCATCTGCATTTGCCGGAGTTGTTTTGGATGTTGCGGCGTGAGTTACTGCTGCGACGTCACTGGAAATAGCTAGAATCTTTACCAAAGATCCTTTAAGGACTGTGGCCTTAGTAATGAAATCAGGATATGAACTCATTGTTTCACCCAAGAAGAAATTACGCTAATATTACCAGATTCCCAAGTAAAGGTCTGGCGATACGTATTACCCGAACTAGTTACCTCGATATAATTTACTGTGCCGTCTCCATTATAAAAGAACCTTGTTGGAGCACCATCTAAGTCTATGCCTGAACCATCTGTTGCAATTGCATCTGCACCGCTCATAATCTATGTCTCCTAGAAAGCTGAGTTAAACTCTTGAACCTGCACCGCGTTTAAGTCTTGCTGCTGAATTACTGTTGAGGCAACAACAAATTCTCCGTACAGTTCTAATACTTTTGGTGCGTAACACAGTAAATCTAATATATCATCTGTGTTATCTGTGCGCAGTGGATTAAATTGAGAAATTTGTAAATGTGCCTCTGTACGAGAGTTTGGAGCTATAAATATTTCCCCTGCCTGATACGCCTTAAACATTTTCAAGATGCGGGAGTTTTTACTAAACCCTCCCGGATACACCTCTACAGCCTCAATACCAACTATACCTGCCTGCGCACAGACAAACTCAAACCAATAACAAAGAGATGCTTGATAAGCTACAGACTCAATTGTTACCAAGCGACAATTGTACGTAAGGCATAAGTTAAGAGCAGCTCTAATTGTTTCACCGGGAGATAGTCTAGCATTGACACACTCTACTAATACTGGGTATCCATCATAGACCTCAAAATATCCTATCGCTACATTATCTGAGGTAACTTTGTTATTTGATGGGTCTATGATAATAAAGTTACCTTGGTGAATGTCTCCTTCTTGATAAGGTAAAGCAGGCAAAGTTGAGAAGTCTATTTTATTGTTTGCAGACGCGTTTTCGTCATTTAGAACCTCCGCGTAAAATATCTCTGGCCTGCCAAGAGCTAAATCGTTAGCAAACTCACGCTTAAGTTGTTCTACAGGCTGCAAATCCTCCCAGAGTGAGGTGCCATCGGCAAGAATTCCACCGGCAATAAATTTAACCCAATTTTGGTTTGACTTTAGCTGGCGCAAAATGCTATATTTTGTAGGGTACATGTTAGCTACGAATAAAAACATACATCCATGCGGAGACTTAGCTTTCATCGCTGTACCAATCATCCAACGCATTAAGTTGTCTGACTGTAATTGAGAGTCGGCACACTCTCTTGATTGTATGTCATCAAATAATATTATATCTGGACGCTCATTTTTGATTGAGATTCCACGAATTCCAGATTCTGCGCCAGCCGCCATAAGTATAATATTACGGCCCCTAAATCCAAATTTTTTCAGCTTCTGTTGATCTACCTCGCAACCTAGCCGCCAATCGCCAAACACTTTTTTAATGTTTGATTCTTCTAGCATGTCAATTACGTCAGCGATAATATTTACAGCTTTTGACTCATTCTCGCAAATCACAAGAAAAAATTTCTTGTCTGTAAATAGTATGCAAAACAATAAAAATAGTTTCATCAGTACTGTTTTGCCAAAACCGCGCGGCAAACCTAGAGCTAATTGAGAGAAATCGCGGGGTTTAGCAACATACTCAAGCAGCCATTGCCACACAGTAATAAATACTGGAGGAAAGAGATAGCGATAGATTGTCGGCATTGCCAATGCAGCTAGAAAATCTAGTGAGTTGCGGGAAGACTGCTGTACATCAGCTGAAGATACAGTAATATCGGAAGTGGTTGGGAGAGGAAATTGAAAACTAGAGCTAGCGCTATAATTAGTGCTAGAACTATCGCTGGCCTCTGCGTCTGTCATACCTAAATCCATTTTACACTTTCAACTATCTCACTGTTACAAGAATTTCGCTGTAGCTGGAATAAAGCCAATTGCAGCACTTGGTTTGCTCTGCTCTTGTTTAGTTGCAGTTGGCGCAAAATATCTTCTCTTTTCCTGGTCATCTCCACTTGCGTCGTCTCTGCTGGAATCAATGTTACCATTTTGCGCCTCTCTTTCTTTCAGTAATGTGCTGGATTGTATTGTAAGTAATTCTTGTTGTCCAGCTCTGATTACTTGATTCTGCACATTTGTTACAAATTTATTTACTATCAAATTTGGCACAGTGATATTTACTACTTGCTGCGCAGTTGTTAGCTGTTCCGGTGCAGATTGTCCTCGACGCTTGAGAGAATTAACAATTTGGAGAGACTTAATTACTTCCATTGGCCGCATCATCAGTGGTACTAGCCCACTAAGTTTTTCTGCTAACGTATCTTCCAATGTATCGTAGTTAGAATCTCTCATATTGTGGCGCGAGAGTGTCTCATAGCGCAGAGTGGTTACTTGCGCCGAGAATGATTCATCCGCTAGTAATTGAGATATGCGAGATGCGGAAACTCCTAGCGCTGCCGCCACTTGTTCCGCAGATACCCCTGCTCCTAGCAAAGAGAGTGCGCGGCTCTCTGTGCTGCTGGTGGGGCCACTTGCTGTTGCTAAATTGCTCATGAAGTATTTGTCCTCTTATATTTGTGCTGTGCTTGTTGCTGGTGTGGCCATTTGCTCGGCTGTGCTCTTATATTTGTGCTTGTTGCTAGTTTTGCAGACGAAAGAGATAGAAGTTAGAAGGGATTAGATTTGGAGTTGTAAATTATTTAGAAAATTTAGTGTACCTAATTAGGAAGCCAGGAAGCCAGCACCTCAAAAAGGCTCCTACCCCCCACCAGCACCAGCACCAGCACCAGCACCAGCACCAGCACCAGCGATAGAGTTTGAAATTAACTAGATACTAAACTTGAAATTAATTAGATAGTCAGTTATAATGTAGTATGGTTTGCAATCGGTGCAAATCGAAAACAAAGGAGTAATACCATGAATACCATGAACAAGAAGTTTAACTTTCTGTCGTCAGCAAGGAGTTGTTTTGATTCAGTAGCTACTCATCCTGAGTACAGAGATTACGACAGGGGGTATGACGATGTTAAAATGCGCGACGCTCCAGCTCCGTTTCGAGTAATCAGCTATGACGAAACGTACGAAAGTACAAAAGAATGCCCTGACCACCAGCATGATTGCTGGATGGAGGGATGCGGCGTGACACGGAGTGAAGGAGGAAACATTGGCGTCTGTTTAATAGACGCAGACGGGGTCATATGGAGGGACGTCGGAATAGTGGTGAGGGGAGGTATAGGATTCTGATACCTCCTCAATGAGAGCGACCTCCACAAAAAGCCTCGGAGGTCGCTCTCGAATTGTGAAATCATGCTTCTAAATTATAACTTATTGGGATTTTAGGCAGAATGCCTAAATGCCTAAATGCCTAACTGCCTAACTGCCTAACTGCCTAACCCCCCCCTCGGCCCCTTTTTTTGGCCGTCCTGCGCAACTAACTCCCATATATATACATATAACTACCACACAGTATATATACATATAACTAACTCCCACACAGTATATATATAACTAATTCCCATATATATATGCCATATATCTTATACCCCATATATATACATATAACTATATATCTTATACCCCCTATAGAAAATAATATGGCATATATATATCTTATTTACCATATATATATAAAAAATATTTTTTATACCCCTAAAACACGACACATAGTGGAGACACTTACAGGTGCGTAGGAGCTTAATAAGCGCCGTAGGAGCTTAATCTAGTGATATAGGGGTTGGTAGGATAAGGAATAGGGGAATGGAAGTTATAAGGGCGGGAATAAGTAGTTAGTTAGCGAGAAACACCTTGACGAGAGGAGGGCGGAGGGGGTATAGTCTGTTAGGCAGTTAGGCACTTAGGCACTCTGCCTAAAATCCCAATAAGTTATAATTTAGGAGAAAAAACCATGAAAACCAGAGTTAAGACGTACAGGCCGTACCTGACGGAGCAAGAAGTGGTTACATTACTGTCTCTCGTACCGTCAAATACGGAATTGGGTAACAAATTAGCAAAACTAGCTTGGGGAATAAAAAATAATAGCATAAGCCCAGCAAGCACAAGAAAGCAGGAT
>Ga0334722_10006944_pt1 | contig 11081 bp, 13 predicted proteins | sample C3_bottom_MG_FD_207210 | JGI IMG/M metagenome (GOLD analysis project Ga0334722, IMG submission 207210) | Sediment microbial communities from Yellowstone Lake, YNP, Wyoming, USA - C3_bottom | ecosystem: Environmental > Aquatic > Freshwater > Lake > Sediment | place: USA: Wyoming | collected...
GCCCATCATTACAAGGAACTCTTTGACGAGCTCAAGATGAAAACCATCTCGGCCGGCTATGAGTTCGGGCATGAGGATGATTACGAGGGCCGCCAGGTGCTGCCCAATATCAAGCTCGATGCAGACAGTCGTAACATTGAAGAGCTTGAGGTTGAAGCGGACGAAACCCGCTTTAAGCCCCGCAAAAGCGACAAGGAGATGAAGGCCCTCGACAAGGCAGGCTATAAATTCAAGCAGTATGACGGCCTGGCTGCGGATATGGACAAGGGCACTCTGATTATCGACGACCTGAACCAGTACGAGGCGGAAAAACTCGTCGAATTGATGAAGCCGGATCTTTTTTGTGCAGGCATCAAGGAGAAATATTCCATCCAGAAACTGGGTGTGCCCATGAAGCAGCTCCATAGCTATGACTCCGGCGGCCCTTATGCCGGTTTCCAGGGGGCGGTCAACTTCTACAAGGAGATCGATCGCTTGGTGAACTCCAAGGTCTGGGGCTTTATGAAGGCTCCCTGGCAGAAGAACCCCCAGCTATCGGCCTCCTACAACTGGGAGTAATGAAAAACGCCGCTCAGCACCGAACCTGCGGCGTCATCGGTCAGGCCGCATAGCGGAGCTATGGCGGCCCGGCCTCTTCCTTGCATTTCCGGCACTGAACGACGTTTTTCTGGATGAACGAACATTATTATGACCTGTTTTTACAGGTTTGCGAGGTGAGACAAATGTTACTAAGACATACCCCCACAGAAATTACCGAGCGCACGGCCTTGACCATTAATCCGGCCAAGACCTGTCAGCCCATCGGCGCCATGTATGCGGCTCTCGGCATCCACGGATGCCTGCCGCACAGCCATGGCTCCCAGGGTTGCTGCGCGTATCACCGCTCCGCCTTGACCCGGCATTACAAGGAGCCGGTCTCCGCTTCCACCAGCTCTTTTACAGAGGGTGCCTCGGTTTTCGGCGGCCAGGCCAATATGCTGCAGGCCATTAATAACATCTTCACCGTCTATAACCCTGTGGTGATTGCCATCCACACCACCTGCCTTTCCGAGACCATCGGCGACGATCTTCCCCAGATCAAGAAAAAGGCGGCTGCGGAAGGAAAGGTCCCCGAGGGCAGGTATTTGATCAGTGCCTCCACCCCGAGCTACGCGGGGTCCCATGTCACCGGTTTTTCCAACATGGTCAAAGCCATGGCCGGGATGGCTGAACCAACCGGGAAGAAGAACGGCAAGGTGAACATCATCCCCGGCTGGGTGGAGCCTGCCGACATGGAGGAGATCAAGCGGATCACCGGGATGATCGGGGTGAAAACCATTCTTTTTCCGGACACCTCAGGCGTGCTCAACGGCCCGCTCTCCGGCGAGTACAAGATGTTTCCGGACGGCGGCACCACCGTGGCCGAGCTGCAAAGTACCGGGGACTCCAAGGGGACCCTGGCCCTGGGCGAATGGTGTTCTGCCGACGCAGCCCGTGAACTCGATAAAAAGCACAAGGTTCCTTGCAGCATATTGGATATGCCCTTCGGCCTCATGGCCACGGACCGTTTCATCGATGCCCTGCGGACCATCGCCGGAGTGAGCATCCCCGATGAGATTGTCAATGAACGCGGGCAGTTGGTGGACATGATTTCGGACATGCACCAGTACCTCTATGGCAAAAAGGTGGCCTTGGTCGGTGATCCGGATCAGCTCATCGCCATGACCGAGTTTCTGGTTTCCATGGATATGAAACCGATCCACATTGTTACCGGCACGCCGGGCAAGAAGTTCGAAAAAAGGATCAAGGAGCTCACCAAGGACATGGGCTGTGAGGTCAACGTCAAGGCCCAGGGGGATATGTTTCTGCTCCATCAGTGGATCAAAAACGAGCCGGTGGACCTGATTATCGGCAATACCTACTGCAAGTATATTGCCAGGGACGAGGACATTCCTTACGTGCGTTGGGGTTTCCCCATCCTGGATCGGCAGGGGCATCAGTACTTCCCCACCGTGGGTTACAAGGGCGGCCTCAGGCTGCTGGAGAAGATCCTCGGCGTTTTGCTCGATCGTAAAGATCGGGACGATTCCGAATCGAAGTTCGAGCTGGTGCTTTAGTCCCAATGAAATTGGGGACAGATTTCAAATCTATCCCCATCATGAAGAGAGTACAAAATGGCGGTGGCGGGGGAAGTGATTCCCCCGCCATGCCTTGCGCATTACGCCGGAGGCTGGTGTGACCATTATTCATTTACCCAAGTCCAAGCAAGGGTGCGGTGGCAAGATTCCCCAGTGGCTTATTCTGCCGGTGGCCCCTCAGGCTGCAGCCCGCATCCGGTTTTGCGGCGAGGATAAATTGCCCCAGGCGGTGCCCCTCCGGGGAGCGCTTACCTGGATTGCGGATTTGCTGGCCCAGGGAAGCGATATCGCTGGCCTGGACCTCCATGGTCCGGGAGACCCCATGGCCACCCCGACCATGACCCTGGATATCCTGGCCATGTTGCGGGAGCAGTATCCTGATTTGCCCCTGGGCATTACCACCCTGGGTCTCGGCCTGGCCGAGCATGCCGGGCTGTTGGCCGAGCAGGGTGTTTCCAGGGTTACCCTGCTGCTGGATGCGGTTACTCCGCAGACAGTCAAGAAAATCTATACCTGGATCCGGCCGGGCAAACGGAATACCCCCCTGGCAGAAGGGGCGGAGATTCTGATCAATGAGCAGGCTAAGGGGATCGCGGCCTGCAAAGCGGCAGGGATTGCGGTCTCCATCCAGACCACGGTGTATGGAGGGATCAATGAAGACGAAATTGAAAAGATTGCCCGCCAGGGTTCCGCTCTTGGCGCTGATTCCATAAGTCTGCTGCCCGGGAAGGGATGGCTGAAAACGGAAGAGAGACTGCCTCAGCCTTCGGCGGAGACAATGGCGGCTCTGGCAAAGAAGGCGGGCCAACACATCACGGTCGTTTGTCTGCCGGATGAGTCACCCCGGAGCGAGAGTATCCCCCCGGCCGATGGAGGAGCGCTAAGCGTGCCCAAGCCAACCACGGCCAGGCCCAATGTGGCCGTGCTCAGCTCAAACGGCATGGATATCGATCTTCATCTCGGTCAGGCCATTAAGGCCCTGATCTATGGCCCAAGGGAAGACGGCCTCGCCTGCCTGCTTGGGACCCGTGATCTCCCCGAGCCCGGCAGCGGCGACAACCGCTGGCAGCAGGTGGCGGAAATTTTAAACGATTGTTTTGTGCTTATGGCCGCCAGTGCGGGGCAAAAGCCACGGGATATTTTATCAAGCCTCGGTCTGACGGTGCTTTTACTGGAGGACAATGTCGAAGGCACGGTGGATGTGCTGTTCGGTGGTGGCAAAAAAGTGAAGTGTAAAAAATAAAAGAGAGAATTCGTCATAATAAGGAGATACCCCATGGCCATACCAGCGCGTCAGATAATCGTTTGCCAGAGTTTCCGGGTTGCCGGTGACAAGAAGGGCATTTGCCACAAGCAGACCGAAGGGTTTCTACAGTACATCGAAGAAGAGGTGCTCGATCGGGGGCTGGATTGCCTGATCAGCGCCACCACCTGTCTCAAGCAGTGTGAGTCTGGCCCCATCATGGTGATCCAGCCGGAGAACTGGTGGTTTAAGGGGGTGGACAGCGAAGAGGCGATTGACGCGATCCTTGACGGCCTTGAGGATGGTACGCCTGCTGCCGCCTATCTCATCACCGCATAGGGCGGAGACAGATGACCTTCAAGTCATACCTGGAGTCCAAGGGCGGTCTTTGTCCAAAATGCGGCTCCAAGGCCATTAAGGCGAGTGCGCCACCGGAAAAAACAGGGGCCGCTCAGGTGCAGGTCTCCATGTTTTGCGCGACCTGCGGCGCCAGATGGCGAGACACCTACACCCTCAGCAAATCCGAAGATTTATGAGCTGGCATGGGTGGAGCGGAGACAAAGAAGATTTGCTTAAACCGGGAGAAGAGAGGAATACAAGATGGGCCTAAAACCTCTGGGAACAGTCAAAACCATTGTCGAAGCGGCAGGGATGGGTGTCTCCTATGTCTATGATGATCTGGTTTTTATGGAACATAATTCTTTTTTGCTCCAATTCACCGACAATGACCAAGAGGTCAAGATCCATGTGAACAGCGAGGCGGACGAGGCCACGGTGCACGGCGATATAGAGAGATTGCAGGAGGTTGCTCGCAACCATACAATGCAATTTACTCGCGGAACGCACTACACCTTGATCCCGGAGGGAGAGGATGCTATCCGCATCGAGTTCAGTGGCTAGGTCGGAAGGTCGGGCCATGGCACAAGCAGTGATACGACCCGCCAAGCCTGCCGATCTTGATGCGTTGGTGGATTTGCTCCGGATCCTTTTTTCCATCGAGGCGGACTTTGATTTTGATGCAGCCCGGCAGCACCAAGGGCTGGCGATGCTTTTGGCCCTTGAGACAGCGGTTATTCTGGTTGCCGAGATAGCGGGACAGGTCATTGGTATGTGTTCCGGGCAACTCACCATCTCCACGGCCGAGGGAGGTTTTGCTCTGCTGGTGGAGGATGTGGTGGTTGCCGAACCATGGCAAGGGAGGGGGATAGGACGAGAATTGATGACGGCCCTGGAGCAATGGGCTGTAGGCAGAAAGGTTGGGCGTCTTCAGCTTCTGGCCGACCGGAACAATGCCGCGGCCCTGGAATTTTACCGTAAGCTCGGTTGGCAGCCCACCGAGCTTATCTGTCAGCGCAGACGACTATAACCAAGGAGGGAGAACCATGAAGGAATCAGGGAAGACACCGGTTGTTACCCTGGCGGGGTTTCCCGAGGTCAAAAGCGAACCCATCAAGGGATGGCAAGAGTTTCTTGAGGAGGGCAATCAGTTTTTGGCCACGGCCAACAATGCCTATACTCAGCGGAAAGAGGCATTCACCACCGCGATTCTGTATAATCTGGTGGCCATGGCCATTGAAAAACTGATCATGGCCTTGCTCATGAAAAACGGCAAGCTGCCATACAACCACACCATGCACGATCTGGTGGAAGCCATTGATGAGTTTCTGCCCGGCGAACTGGCCGGTCTTGGGGATGAGCTTAAGGCCTGGGATGGATTTCAGGATATCTGCGACATCGAGAGCTACTCCATCACCCCACCGACCATGGGGCAAATAGGCGGTATGCTCAAACTTGCCTTGGAGGTTCAGTCGCGAGTTATGACCTCTGTTACTAATTAATTGCATTAAAGGAGAACGACCATGGCGAGAAAAGACGTAGAGGCATTGCTTGTTGCCGGCGGCGGCGATAAGCATTTGCGGGCTAAATATGATGTTCCCGGCACCCGGGAGGAGTTTGTCGCTCTGGCTGCGGAAGAGGGCTATCATTTCACCGTGGAGGAGCTTGACGTGGTGCTCAAAGAGTCAGGCGATGTTTTTGAAAAAAACGGCAACCCGGCCAAGCGGCAGATCTGGTGGGTGTGAGGGCTGTGGTTCTCTTGCTGTTTGGCCAATGGCGAGCAGGGCTTCGCTCGTTCATTGGCGCTTGTCTGTCTTAGGAAAACCCTTGCGTAAGGAATACATGCAAATGGGAACCATAGAGATAATCACCTCAATTTGCTATTTTGTTTTGGCCGGGCTGTGCGAGATTGGCGGCGGATATCTTGTCTGGCTCTGGTTGCGCGAAGGGAAACCCGCGTGGTACGCGCTTGTCGGCGCATTCGTGCTTGTGCTCTATGCGATAATTCCCACTTTTCAGCCAGCGCATTTCGGCCGTGTCTACGCAGCATATGGCGGTGTTTTTATTGTTCTCTCAATCCTCTGGGGTTGGCAAGTCGATAGGATAGAGCCCGACAGGTTCGATATCCTTGGGGGTATCGTGGCCCTGCTTGGGGTGATGATCATTATGTACTGGCCGCGGCCCTCTTGAGCGTCATGTTTGCCAGGCTCAGCAAGAAACGCATCAAATCATGGGCGTCCCTGAAATCTTCCCGGTGAGGTGATGGATTATACTCGCTTTCCCTTGAGTTCCTTGCCAACGTTTAGAGATTTTGCGAGGCCATAAAAAATCTGATATTCAACGCCTGTTTTAACTTTTGGTGAAATATTTGCGTAACTTCTATCTCTGAAGCACCAATGAATGAATTGTTTATTATCTTCTGTTTGTTCAATATAACAGATCACATTGAGATCAAACAAAAACTGAAGAAAGTCATTCGCTGTTGACATGAATCTTGGCAGTGTGGCGGAAATAGACTTGATATGCTCCCTGAGCTTCTGGAAAGAGGAGGTGTAAAAGTCGTAGGTGAATTTGTCCTTTCCTTCCATGTACTCAAAGAATTTCAAGAAGATTTCATAGTGCTCCGGCCCGTAGTAAAATGAAAGATGGTCTTTCACTTCGCCTAGAAGATAGTTTGAATATTCGCGTTGAAAGTGGGGATTCTCAAAGTCTGCAAGAGAAAATGTCGACTTGTTTTGTCCGCCATTAATATTGCTCTTTAATAGTTCCAGCATGGTCACAATATCGCGCGGACGGTAATAAGACCAGCGTAAGAAGTTTATGAAAGACGTGGGCGTTGAGTATTGTTCATAAACATTGGAAGAGTTCCATGGAAAATAGTGGTCCCAAGCCACTCCCTTGGCGGAAGGCGGAGTTTGTTGCACTCCAAGCATGTGATCAACGACTTCAAAGAGTGGAGAGGTCCGATGTGCGTTGTATTCAGTGCGCCAGTCAAGGAAAACAGCATTGTCGCGAATCTTGGTGTTTTGATTCTGCAGGCCAATTGACTCAAAAATATCAGGCCTAATTAGAAGCACAGCTCTCATTCGACCTTTTCCGCCCTTAATTGATGGGAAAAAGTCGTTGTTTATTTCCCATACGGCATTTACGAGGCCTTTGATACATTCAAGGTATTCATCGTATGGGATAGTGGAAGGGCGGATGTCAATTCCATCGATAAATAATATATGATTCTGGGCAAGCCGTATTTGAGAGAGAGCCTCTTCAAATTGTTTCTGGATGTAGAATAAATTTATCTGAAACCGACTTTCAGAGAAGGTTATCGAATTCCTCTCTTCACCCTTAAGCGTGGCGTGCTTGTGCAATAGCTCAGCAGCTAGCTTTGACTCCTGGACAAAAGTGAGCGCTTGGATTATTTCAGGTGAAAAAGCACTGTGATAATACTCGTCGATCGCTGAAGTTAGGGCGCTAAATTTCGTGAAATTGAGGAGATGTGAAATAACCCCCTCTTTGTCTTGCACCTGTTTGGAGATTAGAAGATAAAGAATGACCTTCCAGATGCTTGAGAAATCAGAGAGCGACAAATGCTTCTCTCTTTTTAGAGTCATAAATTTTTGGTATTCAGTTTCTCGGACATACCTTGTGCTTGCAATGGTGTTCTTATAGTTGTTGTTCGTGAGAAAAATAGAATACGCGGTCTTTCCTGTTCCTTTTTCTCCAATTAAGAATGAGATGTTCGGTTGGCAAAGGTCATCGAGGTGGGCGTCTCGAATGAACACTCTATTGAGTAAGTCTTTGTTTTCACGGCGCTTGTAATTTTCTGCGTCGGCAAAGCCCAGCTCAAGATCCTTAATTGGTTTCATTGACACCTCTACGGGAGTGGAAGGGTGTGATCGCGGCACCTGACGAAGTCAGCGCCGCGATTCCTGGCTATCATGGACAGGGGTCTGGGGACAGTATACAAAACTATTCTGCCTTAGGGTTAATTCAAATTACAGGTGCACTGCGCGCCTCAATCGGTTTGTGGTAACTTGAGCAATCTTTCACTACGCCAAACCCTGACGATCTTCACTTGATCTCTATCCACACGATAGACAATCCGAAAGGGGGGCCGGATCAGCTCCAGCAGAAAATCTTGCTCAAATTCCGGCACCATGCGGCCCATGCGTGGCTGGCTGGACAGCAACTCAATGTCAGCGATAATTTCCGCGACTAATCGGCTGCCAACATGCGGCATTGCCTGGTCGGCATAATAGGCAAGAATGTCTTCCATGTCCTGAACCGCGGACTCCGCGAAGGTTATGGGCATTGTCCCGGCCATTTTCTTATGTCAGCCCCAGGCGTTTTTTTACCTCGGCAAGGGATGTCTCATGGCCTTGCTCCAGTTCAGCCATGCCCTTGACCACGGCCCGCATAAAAGAACATTCCTCTTCGACCTTTTCAAAATCTCGCAGATCCTGCATCACCGCCACCCCTCGCCCCCGGCTGGTCAACAAGACTGGTCGATGCGCCTCGGAAATATGCCGTATGACTTTGCCGGGGTTTGCTTTTAGATCGCTTAACGGGATGATATCTTCTGAAAATCTAGTATTCATGACATGGTCCTCCTTGAAGGGCTGTTAACAGTCCTAATTGTAGCACCTTGCAAGAGCACTGTACAGGGGAAAATCCAGATCACCCCTCTGCCTGCTTTGTTGTTCTCCAAACCCGCAGGGGCCGACAAAAATGTCCGGCCCCTTCTTTTTTGTCGCAAAGCTTACACAACCCTCCTTGGTCACTGCTCCTTCCCGCTTCAGCGCATAAAGCTGTTTTCGCTTAACTCTCAGTAATAACACAACAAAATATTATTTCCCCTGCGTGGCACATCCCTTGCTCTTACCCCTTTGTAACTCATTACACAGGAGCACGGACGCCATGGAAGCAGCGTTGCAGGAACGACAAGATTCGATACATCGCACCGGGGAGGCCCCCTTTGTCATGGATTGCAATAAGGACAGCCTGGCCGGGGCGGTGAGCCAGCGGGCCTGCGTGTTCTGCGGTTCCCGGGTGGTGTTGTATCCCATTGCCGATGCCCTGCATCTGGTGCATGGCCCCATCGGCTGTGCGGTCTACACCTGGGATATCCGGGGCGCCCTGTCCTCCGGGCCGGAGTTGCACCGGATGAGCTTTTCCACGGACATGCAGGAGATCGATGTCATCTTCGGCGGCGAAAAAAAACTCTACAACGCCTTGGTTGAACTCATCGACCGCCACAGCCCCAAGGCGGCCTTTGTCTATTCCACCTGTATCGTGGGAATCATCGGCGATGATATGCAGGCGGTGTGCCGCAGGGTTTCCGAAGAAAAGGGTATCCCGGTTCTGCCCGTGCAGTCGGAAGGATTCAAGGGCAACAAGCGGGCCGGATACAAGGCGGCCTGCAATGCCATGCGCCAGTTGGTGGGCATGGGCGACACCAGTGGGATCTCCAAATACAGCCTCAACATCCTGGGCGATTTCAATCTGGCCGGGGAGATCTGGCTGATCCGCGAATACTTTACCCGGATGGGCGTTGAGGTAGTGGCCAACATCACCGGGGACGGCCGGGTGGGGGATATTCAGCGGGCCCACGGGGCCGCGCTCAACGTGGTGCAGTGTTCCGGTTCCACCATGGATCTGGCCAAGATGATGGAGGAGGACTATGGCATTCCCTCGCTGCGGGTTTCTTATTTCGGGGTGGAGGATATGGCCGAGTCGCTCTATGCGGTGGCCGAGTTTTTCAAGGACGAAGAGATGATGCGCCGCACCAGGGAATTGGTCAAAGAGGAGCTTTCGCTGATCATGCCGGAACTCATGCGGTACCGGAAGGCCCTGGCGGGCAAGCGGGCCGCCATCTACGTGGGCGGAGCGTTCAAGGCCTTTTCACTGGTCAAGGCCTTCCGCACCATCGGTATGCAAGTGGTTATGGTCGGCTCCCAGACCGGGACTCCGGAGGATTATGAGGAGCTGGCCGAGATCACCGACCCCGGCACCATCATCGTGGATGATTCCAACCCCCTGGAGCTCTCCGCCTTTCTTCAGGAAAAGGATGTGGACATCTTTGTGGGCGGGGTCAAGGAGCGGCCCATTGCCTATAAGCTGGGCGTCGCCTTCTGCGACCACAACCACGAGCGCAAGGAGATGCTGGCCGGATTTACGGGCATGCTCAACTTTGCCCGTGAGGTCTACGGCTCGGTGATGAGCCCGGTCTGGCGGTTTGTGCCCCGGAAAAACGAAATCGTGCAGGAGGCGAGCAATGACTAAGATGCCCCCCCAGTATGTCTCCACCACCAATGCCTGCAAGCTGTGCAAGCCGTTGGGCGCCAGTCTCGCCTTTCGGGGTGTGGAAGGGGCGGTGCCCTTTCTCCACGGCTCCCAGGGCTGCGCGACCTATATGCGGCGCTACATCATCAGCCATTTTAACGAACCCATCGACATCGCCTCCTCCTCGCTGGGGGAGAAGAACGCCGTCTACGGCGGCGGGGCGAACCTGAAGCTGGGTCTGAAAAACGTGACGGAGAAATACCACCCCGCACTCATCGGTATCGCCACCACCTGCCTCACCGAAACCATCGGCGATGATGTGAAGAGGCTCCTCTTCGAGTACCGCCAGGAGTTTATGCAGGATGGCGGTCCGCTTTTGGTGCAGGTTTCCACCCCGAGCTATTCTGGCACCCACATGGAGGGATTTCATGCGGCGGTGCGGGCCTTGGTCGAGCAGTTGACCGAGGCGGCAGAACCGAACGGCACGGTGAATATTCTGCCAGGCTTTCTCTCGGCCGCGGACCTCAGGAGCCTCAAAGAGATTGCTGCGGATTGCGGTCTGATTGCCACCGTGCTGCCTGATTTTTCCGAAACCCTCGATGGCCCGGCCCTGCGGGACTATCCCCTGATCCCAAAGGGGGGAACAAAGATCAGCGATATCCGTGCAATGAGCGGAGCCAAGGCAACTGTTGATTTTGGCTATACCCTGCCGGATCAGCTCTCCGGGGGCAAGCATCTTGAAAAGACTTACAACGTGCCCCTGCACCGTTTGGGCATGCCGGTGGGCATCCGGGAAACAGACCGGTTTTTTGAGGTGCTGAGTGAACTTTCCGGTAAGCCCATGCCGGAGAAATACGCCATGGCCCGGGGCCGGTTGGTGGACAGCCTGGTGGACGGTCATAAATACGTGTTCGGCAAACGGGCCGTGGTCTACGGCGAAGAGGATCTGGTCATCGGCCTGACTTCGTTTCTTGCCGAGATCGGGGTGCAGCCGGTGCTCTGCGCCTCGGGCGGCACCAGCGGCGGCTTTGTTAAGGCCATCGAAAAGACGGTGGAAGGATTTGGGATGGAAATGCCCCGGATACATGAGGGCATGGATTTTCACG
>Ga0334722_10006945_pt1 | contig 11080 bp, 8 predicted proteins | sample C3_bottom_MG_FD_207210 | JGI IMG/M metagenome (GOLD analysis project Ga0334722, IMG submission 207210) | Sediment microbial communities from Yellowstone Lake, YNP, Wyoming, USA - C3_bottom | ecosystem: Environmental > Aquatic > Freshwater > Lake > Sediment | place: USA: Wyoming | collected...
CTTGACGCTGATTGTCTTTGCGGGTAAACTGTTTGTAGAACATCAGGTTGAAGGAGACCATAATTATGCTGTCACTTACCATCCCCGATTCGGTGCTGCATTCACTCAAGCTTCCCGAAAAGACACTCCCGAGCGACCTTATGAAGCTGTTGGCCGTAAAGTTATACGAAAAAGGCGCCTTGGGCATCGGCAAGGCTTGCGAACTGTGCGGTAAAAGCAGGTTGGAGTTTCTACAGGCGCTCAAAGAAGAGGGTGTCTCTCTGAATTATGATGACGCTGAGCTTGACCGCGACCTCGCCAATATGGAGTCCTTCCGGTGATAGTAGTCAGCGATTCCTAGCCGCTCATTGCCCTTTCCGCCGTGGATCGTCTTGACCTCCTGCAAATCTTATTTGATACGGTCATCATTCCGGTCTCGGTACGCGACGAAGTTATGGGCATGGCAGCGAAAATAACTGTGGAATTGCCTTCTTTCATTCACGTTGAACCGGTTGCCGCGGAATTGCCGGTTCGTTTTCTAAAGTTAAATCTCCATGCCGGCGAAAGCGAAGCGATAGCCCTCGCGCTGGAACGGGGTATTAAAGGCATTATTTTAGATGACAAACAGGCCCGGGAAATCGCCGACGAGCTTGGCCTTAAAGTCATCGGCACGCTGGGCTTGCTCATTTTGGCAAAGCGGAAGGGATTGCTTTCCGAGGTACGTCCAGTCATAGTCAAAATCATCGAGGGGGTGAATTTCCGTATCGCCCCTTCGGTGCTCAACCGTGCATTATCCCTTATCGACGAAGCCCCACTGTAATCATAAAAGCATATCCGGGGCGGACCAAGACAACCGACCATCCCCGACTCTTTCATCAGATATCTCCCAATAGTCAGTTTAAACCGGTCAACCTCGCCGCGAACTCTTCTCCCAGTACCACTATGGATTCAAGGTCAAGGTAACGGGGCGTGGTCCGGTCGAGGAGGAGTTTGCACTGGGCCGGGAAATGTTCCTCCTCCACGGCATCATAGAACAGGAGCAGCGAGGGGAAATGGGGAAAGAGATGAAATTCATAAGCCGCGTCATGACCGCCTTTCACATTCGACACAACTCCGCCTGATTTCTCACACGCCGCCTTCAATGCATTCAATGCTCCCGAAAAACAATTTGCGATCACGTCTTCAACATGTCCGGCCCAGGCCTTGTCCTTGGCATGGGATTGAGGAATAGCGCTGAAGGATATCCATTCTCCCGCGGGCTCGGGCGGATCAGGCATGCAGAGGTGATTGTAGATCAAAATAGAGATCCACGGCAGGGGCTCCTTGCCGGACGCATCCAGTATCTTCTCTTTGGCGACGACAAAGTCCTCGTTCAGGAACGTGAGCCCGAGCTTCTCGGGATCGACAAGTTTCGCTCCGAAAAGTGAGGCGACTTTCCGGAAGTCCAAGGCGAGGACCTTTGGGCGCAAGAACTCCAGCGCCTGCTTGTATACCGTGCCGGGAGAGCCATGCTCCGCGCCGGCCTCTCCAAGGGCGTCGCGCGCCGCATCGGTCATGTCGGGACAATCAGCCGGAGTCGCCTGGCCAGTGGCGAGCTTCGCTGCAAACCCGAAGCAGCTTGTCAAACCGCATTTCCCGCAGTTTGTCTTCGGGAGAAGCTTGTATATTTCGACCGCGGTTTTCATCATGATAAACTTAGCGCTTTTTACAAGGGGAGTCAATTCAATTGTCCGCAAGCTCCTTTCTTGACATCCACGACGGCGCTTGTTACTATTCACTATCAAACAAACGCCATCAGGAGGCCTGACAATGGAATGGTCCGAAAAATTATCTGTCGGCATCAAGACGATCGACAGCCAGCACCAGGAGCTGTTCAAGAGGATCAATAATCTTGTCGGAGCAATAAAACAACACCGGTGCAAGGACGAGATCGACGGAACAATACAATTTCTCGAGGATTATGCAAAGATCCATTTTGCCGAGGAAGAAAAGCACATGAAGGAAACAGGGTACGCAGGATACGAGGAACAGATCCAGGACCACAAGAAATACCTGGCCGCGCTTGCGGAAATAAAAGAGCAGGCCTCGCTCCCGCGCGTCCCGGGCGGTTCCTACGACCTCTCCGCGACGACCAACCAGGTGATCGTGGACTGGATTGTCGACCACATTATGAAAGTTGATATGAAGTTCGGCGAGTTTTTAAAGGGGGAAGCGGGGGACAATTAATTTTCCAGCGCTTCCCGTACCTTCTTCAGGAAAGCTGACGGCAAAATGGGCTTCGAGATGAAGTTCACGTTATTTTCAAGAATGCCCTGCCGGTGGATGATTTCCGCGGTGTATCCGCTGGTGAAGAGGACCTTGATGCCCGGATGCCTTTTGCGTATTTCCTCGTACACTTCCTTCCCGTTCTTCTTCGGCATGATGATATCGAGGACAAGGAGTTTGACAGTATCCCTGTGTTCCAGGAACATTTGGACGGCGTCCTCTCCATTCTCCGCGGCAATGACCGTATAGCCGAAATCCTCAAGTATGGACTTTGTGAGTTGTCTTACGGATTTGTCATCCTCCGCCAGAAGCACGGTTTCGGTCCCCCTGACGGGCGCTTCGACAGTCACGGCTTCGGGCGCTTCCACGTTTGAAGAAATCAGGGGGAGATATATTCTGAAGGTCGTGCCTTTCCCCGGCTCACTATAGACGTTGATATAGCCGCTGTGCTGCTTGATGATGCCATATACCATTGCGAGCCCGAGGCCGGTGCCCTTTCCCACCTCCTTTGTCGTGAAAAAAGGTTCGAAGATCCGCTCTTTTATTTTTTCATCCATTCCGACGCCGGTATCGGTTATTGCTATTAGGGCATAGCTCCCTATGTTTCCGTAGGAATGCGTTTCGATGAAATCGCTTCCCAGGTTCACCCGATCGGTTTCTATGGTGAGCACTCCACCCTGCGGCATGGCGTCCCGCGCATTCGTACACAGGTTCATGAACACCTGTTCCATCTGGTTCATGTCCGCCATGACCGTTAAATCGGCCATTATCCCTCCGGCATCAGGCAGGGGCGAGGAGGGCTTGAGGACTGTCCGAAAATCAATGTCCTCGCCGATGACTTGCCGCAGCAGCCTTTCCACCCTGCGTATGATCTCATTTACATCCACCGGTTTTGGGTTGATGAGCTGCTTTCTGCTGTAGGCGAGGAGGTTTGAGGTAAGATTTGCCGCTCGATCCGCGGAGTAAAGAATCTGCTCCACGTTGTGCCTCAGCGGATCTTTCTCGTGTAACTTCATCTTCAGAAGGTTTCCGTACCCGATAATGGCCGTCAGGATATTATTGAAGTCGTGAGCGACTCCACCGGCCAGCTGGCCTACGGCCTCCATCTTCTGCGCCTGGCGAAGCTGGTTTTCCAGCAGTTTAAGAGACGTGATGTCCGTCACCATGCTGTCATACGCGATCAGCCGCCCATCTTTGTCATTGCGCGGGACCGGCGTATTCCTGACCCAGCGGATAGAGCCGTCCTTATGGACGATCCGGTGTTCGAGAGGGACGACATAAGCGCCGGAAAGTATCTTTTCCGCATGCGTGAGCACCGCGCGCCTGTCTTCCTCGTGCACCATCCGGTACCACAGGTGCGGATCGGCGTCATATTCCTCCGCCGTGTACCCCGTCACCGTGACACAGCCGGGTCCGTGCACGGTCGCGACAGTCCTGCCGTTTTCCACTTCGACGGTGTAGATATAGTCGGTCACCGACTCAACGAGTCGCTTGTAGCGGTTCTCGCTCTCGATTTGCGCCTGTTCCGCCTGTTTATGCCGGGTGACATTCTGGACGGTGGAAATCATCAGGCCCTGCTGAAAGAGAGGGATATTCATGGCGGTGATATATCTTTTTTCTCCGGTCGGCAGGGTGATGGCGACATTTTCCCAATGCATTTTTGATGGATCGCCGCGGGCGATATCGGACAGGATCTTTTCTTTCATTTCCTTCCGATATGCGGGGTCGGGGTAAACATGATTAAAAAATTCGTCCACGTCGGTGATGATATTTTTCGGCCAGCCGTAGATTTCCTCGAATTGCGGGTTCATATATATCACTTTGCCGTTTTTTATGGTATTAACCGCCAGGCCTATCGGAAGACTGTTCAAAATAGATTCTATGAAATCGTTCCGCTCTTTCAGGGAAGCTTCCAGCGCCTTGCGCGCGGTGATGTCGCGGACAATACTCTGATATACCCGCTTTCCTCTGAAGTCGATGAGCCGCGAACTGACCTCCACGGGGAAAATGCCACCGTCCTTGCGCCGGTGCGCGGCCTCGAACACCATTCCGTTTCCGGATTTCAATTGATCCATGCGCAACCGCGCCTCGGATGCGGTCTCGGGAGGCATCAAGGTGTCAAGGATGTTCGAATCGATCAGTTCATTACGATCGTATCCGTACGTGTCAATGGCGCGATCATTGGCTTCCATGATCCTGCCGTCCAGGTTGATCAGCAGGATGATGTCATTCGCATACTTGCTCAGGTAATCATATTGCCGCGAAAGCGCCGCGCGTTCGGCTTCCGCATCGAGCTGCTTGAGGGCATACTCAGCGTTTTTTTGCCGCCACCATAGAATAACAATGACGCCGGCGGCAAGGACCAGGACTGTGACGAAAATAAACCTGAAACGCACGCGCTCATGGATGGGCGCATAGATTTCCCCGGTGTCCATTTTTGCGATGAGGAACCACGGTGTTCCCGGAACCGGGCGGGCCGCGGCAAGGACCCTTGCCTTGCGGTAGTCAATGCCCTCGAAGACCCCTGTTTTGCCGAGCACCGCCATGGCCGCGGGCAGATCACTGTTGCTCAACGGGATGCGCAAGGTCAAGGCCGTATTCGCCCGGTGGCGCAGCTCGTTGAGAAAGAGGACATGGTCCCCGTCCCTGCGGAACAGCAGTGTCTCCGCGGTCTTGCTCTTTCCAGGCCAGGTTTGGAGAAGGGGGAATAGGAAATCCTGCGGATCGATCCGAAAAAGGACCGCGCCAATGGCCATGGTTCCGTGTTCCTGATGGATAATTAACGGCGTGACGAGATCGAGGTGAGGATAGCTGACGACAGGCGCCCGGTGAAAGTCGGAAAGAACGACGCTTTGCTTATCCAGAGCTTCTCTTATGTTTTTCTTTGCGGGAGCCCCGATGTGGCTATCATTGACGTCAGTCGACAGCCGGACGCGGCCTTTGGCGTCCACAAGGAGGATGCTCCGGTAATGATAAACTTCCTGAAGGGATTTCATCCAGAGAAGGATGTCCCGCTGAAGGCCGGGTGTCCGCTGCTTTGCAAAAAACCGTTGTATCCGGGCCGCAATAAAGCCGGTCCTCATAATGCTGGTCGCATCTCCTATCCGTTCAATGCGCCAGGAGTTAATCTGATCGACTTTCAAATTCGAAATGGCGGTCAGCTCATCCTGCACGTCTTTTTTGAAGTGTTCCGTTTCCTGCTTATAATACCAGTAGCCCGCTAACCCGATTGAGACGGCAAGAAGAGCAAAAACGAGGATGAGGCGAACAAGTATGTTGTCCGTGGAGGGCCGGGAGACATTTGAATTTTGCCGGTCAGTACGCGGGTGGTCCGGTATATTTATAGGCCGCATGGCAGTTTAACAGTATCAAACAGCGCTCCTGTTGTCAATGAAACAACAGCATGCTGACGATTCCGCTAATCAAGTTTCTCAAGCAGGTGTACGGCGAGAATGTATTCCTCCCCTTCTTCCTGTTTTACGAGGTTAAAAAAATCACAGTTTTCACACGACTGAATTTTCTTTGCAAACGTGCCTTGAACGCAATTGCGGCAGAGGGTCCCGACAACGACCCAGCACGCCCGGCCGGCATTTGCGCCGCCATGGGCGCCCTGGAGTCTGTTCTCGACAGACGCGGGACAAGTCCCGAGGTCCTGCCGCCTGCCACCCGGCTCGCGACCGCATTGTTTCACTTCCCAACAGTTGAGCTTGATCCCCATATAACTCCTCTCCGATAAAAAGCTTTAGCAGAAATATATTAAACTACATAAATTAGTATTGTCAATATAATATATTATTGAAGTTAATAGCCGGAGTGATGCTATCTATTCAGGCAGTTATTGTCCAGTATTCGACTGCATGTCCGGATTCAGTCATCAATTCGATTTGTAACAGGCTGTCATATATATATTTTCCCCTGGCAAAAGAATTGCAAAATTAATCACTGTCAGTCAGATATTGGATGGTTTTCTGTCAGTTATTCGTCATTCACCTATGGAAAGCGAGGGATAGATCATGAAAAAGGCCACAATGCTGTCAGCCATTATATTAACAAGTCTTCTCTGTTTTTGTTCACTGCCTGCTTTTGCTGAAAACGGCGTCACTGACGGCCAGATTCTGGTCGGCATGTCCACGGTCCTGTCCGGCCCCGCATCTTTTCTGGGCACAAGTTTCAGAAACGGCGCCGAGGCGTATCTGAAAACAGCGAATGAAGCCGGCGGTGTGAATGGAAGAAAGATCAAGTTGATCGTTTACGATGACGGGTATGAGCCCGGAAGGGCGGTTCCCAACGTGACGAAGCTCATCAAGGACGACAAGGTATTTTGCCTTCTGGGGAATGTCGGCACACCGACCACAATGGCGATTAAGCCTATCATAACGCAGGAAAAAGTTCCGCTCTTCGGTCCGTTCACGGGGGCAGAGCCGCTGAGGCGTCCCGTTGTCGCGTATATTCTTAATTACCGGGCAAGCTATAGCCAGGAAGTGGAGGAGTTTATCCGCGGCATGGTCGATGTGCTGGGCCATAAAAGGATCGGAGTGTTCTTTCAGGACGATGCCTACGGCAGGGTTGTTCTGGAGAGCACAAAGACGGCCCTGGAAAAGCGGGGCTTGCAGCCTGCTGTGACGGGAATGTACAAGAGAAACACGGAGGATATTGAAGAGGGGCTCGCCGCGATTATAACTGGAAAGCCCGACGCGGTTGTCATGGTGGGCACGTATGCCGCATGCGGAAAGTTTATCATTGAGGGGAAAAAGAGGGGTTTCAAGCCGGTCTATATGAACGTTTCGTTTGTAGGTCCCGATAAACTGGCCGAGATAGTCGGAAAATACGGTGACGGAGAGGTCGTGACGAATGTGGTCCCGCCGTTCTATGGCGAAGACTCGCAGAGCTATTCCGCGGTCCAGGACTATCTATCCGCGATGAAGAAGCATTTCCCCGGCAATAAACCATCCTTCGTGGGGCTGGAAGGTTTCCTCGCCACAAAGGTTTTTTGCGAGGGACTCAGGAAAGCGGGCAAAAATCCGACCCGGGAATCCTTCATCCATGCGGTGGAAAGCATGCAGGATCTCGATATCGGAGCGGGCAACAAGATCAGCTTTTCAGCCGACAACCATCAGGGCTCTCAAAAGGTCTATCCGACTGTCATGAAGAACGGCAAGTTCAGCCTGATAAAGGACTGGGCCTCATTCAAATAGACAGAGTGCACGGCTCGAAATACGGAGGGGGACATGACGATCAGGAAAAAGTTCAAGGCGCTGGCATGGGCGGTCGGAGGAGTGCTGTTCACGGTCACTCTCATATCGTTCCTGACCAATGTGATTCTGGTGAGGGCGAACCGGGATATTTATGAGGAGTCCACGAAGGGGATCGAGGACATCAGCGTTATTCAGCATCTTCTGAACGACATGCGGAACATGGAAATCCTGGCGGTAAGCTACGCCGCAGTCGCAAACATGGAAAAGCTGGGAGAACTGGAAACGCGCATTGCAAAACAGAAGGAGTTGATGACCGAGAAACTGGCGGGCGTGAATATCGATGCGAAAGCCCGGGAAAACGTCACGGCCCTCATTCGAACATACCTTGATGCGTCGGGGATCACGTTTGAGCACGCGAAGCATTATGTTACTGACGAGGCTTCAAAGAACATCACGGAAAATTCTCGGGTCCCGTACGCCAAACTGGAAGAACAGTTCGGCCGGTTTATGGAAGCCAAGGTAGCGCTGGCTCAGCAGCAGAACAATCGGGCGGTAACATATGCCATGATCGGCAAGGCGCTGCTGGTCCTCGCGATTATTGCGGCAATAGGGCTTGTTGTTTTCCTCACCGTTCTGAGCAGGTCGATCCTTGATCCCATCAATAAAATGTCACAATTTGTGAAAACAATCGCATCCGGCGAACTGGACGAGACCATTACTGTGGATTCCCGCGATGAAATCGGTGAGATGGGGCATGCCCTGATGGAGATGAGTTCGTATCTCAAGGAAATGGCAAAGACCGCCGGGGAAATTGCCGAAGGGAAACTCGGGCGCGAGGTCGTGCCGAAATCCGACCGCGACGTTCTTGGTAATGCTTTTCACACGATGGTTGCCGGCCTGCGTGCGTTGATTTCCGAGATTCGTGGAGGGGCCGCGCAAATTGCATCGGCATCGACACAGATCGCGGCGTCGGCCGATCAGACCTCAAAGAACTCGGAGACCTCGGCGAGCGCGGTGGAAGAAATGACGGCCACCCTGCAGGAAATGTCCGCCAATATGCAGAATGTCGCGACAAACACCCAGAAGCAGGCGACCACCGTTACGGAGACCTCGACCTCAGTGGAGCAGATGGTCGCATCCATCGTGCGGGTCGCGGACAATGTCCGAAAACTCATCACCATCTCGGAACGGTCCCGGGAGGCTGTATCGGGCGGGTCCGTGGCCGTGGACAAAGCCTCGCAGGGGATGAACGGGATCAACACTGCGATCCAGAAATCGGCGCAGACCATCATGAGCCTCGGCAACAAAACGGATGATATGTCGAGGATCGTGGAGGTGATCGATGATATCGCGGAGCAAACCAACCTCCTCGCCCTCAATGCCGCCATCGAAGCGGCGAAAGCCGGAGACCAGGGACTCGGTTTTGCCGTGGTCGCCGACGAAGTGAGAAAGCTCGCCGAACGGTCCGCGCAGTCGACGAAGGAGATCGCCGAGCTGATCAAGTCGATTTCAAAGGAGTCGCAGAGCGCGGTGGATGATATGACTCGGAGCGCCGCCCTGGTGGAGCAGGGACTTCGTTTCAGCGCAGAGGTGAACCGCGCTCTCGATGGGATCAAATCGTCGGTGGACGACCTTTCACGATACTCCGGCGAGATCGGCGCAGCGACCCAGGAGCAGTCAAGCGGATCGGAGCAGATTAAAAAGGCGGTGATCGACCTCAACCAGATAATACATGAGATCAGCACCGCGTCCGAGGAACAGTCCCTGGGCGCCGGGCAGGTGGTGACGGCCATTGAGCGGGTGAAGGACATGGTCCAGCAGAACTCGTCAAGCGCCGTGCAGCTTGCCGCTTCCGCGGAGGAACTCAGCAAACAGGCGGTAGGTCTGCAGGGTCTTGTGGATAAATTCTCGTTGAACGGGCACGCGCCGTCCGAGCGTCCGACCCTTACTCTTGTCAGGGCTGCGTAAGCAGCATATTTTGATTAACTTACTATGATCGGCATGGACGGTTCAATGATATTATGTTCGATCTTCTTCCCACGCCGGGAAGGGTCCGCGTACTTTCATCCCCGGCGTTCCCCATGAAGCCCGTGAAAAAACGAGGATGATTCTACTATAACGGGAGCATGTCTTTTCTCCATTTCTCCAATTTCTCCTTTTCTCCCTCAAGATTTTGACGTCCTGCGTAGTTACCTTCTAATAAATGACCTTCCTGAGTATCTGATGTTCTTCACAATTGTTGCAGCTTTATGCGCTTCTATGAAATTATCGATGCTTTTAATGTTAAGCATATTAGAAACCTATTGACAATTATTCGCATTGTCATGTATTCTTCGCCGAGAAATTTTAAGAACAGGCGGGTTGGCATTTTTCGTTTTGAGTCAGCAGGCGTTCTGATTCATCGCAGCGTTCTGGAAGGGAGGTGAGAACAGAAGACGTTCCATTTTTTGCCAGATGTTTTTCCATCCGTTTTTAGATTCCGTCCACATCACTAACACCAAGGAGATATATATGTTCAGACTGAAAACCGCTGCAATGCTGTTTTGTATCGTTTGCGCAGTTCTTGTAACCGATGGGTTCGTTTTTGCCGGAGGAAGATCAGAAGGCCCGCATGGCAATCTTATCAAGCCGCAGAAAAAGTACAAATCAGGAGAGATACTCGTACGATTCAAGTCGGATGCAAGTGAAGTTTCGAAAAACAAGCTCCATAAGAAACTGGGATCTGAGAAAATAAAGGAGTTTCGGATTACCGGCCTTCAGCGCGTAAAAATATCGAAAACGCTGAGCGTGGAAGAGGCCGTCAAGCTATATTCGTCGGAGTCTTCGGTCGAGTATGCAGAGCCTGATTTCATATATTCGATACAGGCTTTGCCGAACGATCCCCGTTTAAGCGAACTCTGGGGACTGCATAATACCGGGCAGACCGGCGGTACGGTTGGTTCCGATATAGACGCACCGGAGGCCTGGAACATCACGACCGGAAGCAACAACGTCGTGGTGGCCGTTATCGATACCGGTGTGGACTACAACCATGAGGACCTCCATGCCAATATGTGGACAAATACGGCGGAGCTCCCCGGAAACGGAATCGACGACGATGGGAACGGCTGGGTCGATGATGTATACGGAATCGATGCGGTAAATGCCGACGGCGACCCGATGGACGATTTCGGTCACGGCACTCACGTATCAGGGACAATCGGCGCCGCGGGCAACAATTCCCTCGGCGTCGTCGGTGTGAACTGGAATGTCAAGATCATGGCTCTGAAGTTCCTGGATGCGAGCGGTTATGGATCTACGAGCGGCGCAATCGAATGCCTGGACTATATGAAGGCCATGAAGGACCGCGGGGTGAACATCGTTGCTTCGAACAACAGCTGGGGCGGGGGCGGATATTCCCGTGCGCTGCAGGATGCGATCGATGCTTCCCGTGAGGTGCTTTTCATTGCGTCAGCGGGAAACAGCGCGCTTGACAATGACCTCAATGATTTTTACCCCGCCAATTACCAGCTGCCGAATGTGTTTTGCCTCAGTCGGAAATGGACTATGCAGCCGTCTGAGTTAATGGATATCCGGATGCCCCGGATCGGGCTTTCTTCTCGTATGCCTGCTGCCTCTTGCTTCTCCGTTGTTCACGGGTG
>Ga0334722_10006946_pt1 | contig 11079 bp, 11 predicted proteins | sample C3_bottom_MG_FD_207210 | JGI IMG/M metagenome (GOLD analysis project Ga0334722, IMG submission 207210) | Sediment microbial communities from Yellowstone Lake, YNP, Wyoming, USA - C3_bottom | ecosystem: Environmental > Aquatic > Freshwater > Lake > Sediment | place: USA: Wyoming | collected...
CTCGCCGCTGAGAAAGTTCTGGCAAATGAAATTCCTTTTGTATTCGCCCAAGCAGAAGCGGCAAACACCATTATTATTGCCGCGAACGATGTCTTGCAAAGGGTGCAGAACAGTACGAGTACCGAGGCGTTTACTGCTGATACTGAACTGCTGAAAAATATACCACCAACAGCAACTGATGTAGGTAATGCACAACAAAATGCGGCAACCTCAGGGAATGCAGTCGCAAACCCGAAAGGATCACTCAATGTTTTGGACGGTTCTATGGTAGATAGGATGAATCTGATAAAGACCAATGCCGAAGCGCTCAAGACTTCGACATGTACATCTCCAGAGCCACCAGTCAGTTGGTGGTAATTATTATGAAACGATTTCTTCTTATCTCGTGTGCAGCATTCATTCTCATCATCGGCACTGCTGGCATTGCTCACGCGAAGGTTGGTGACGCTTGTAGCGCCGATGGTAATCCTGGCACCGAAAACGCTAGTGGTTTGTGTGTTCCAAAAGCAGCTGCAAGTGTTCCTCAAACAACCGACGGCACCAATAAACAAACAACAGAATCAGAAACACAAAAACAAGACACTGCCTATAACGGCGTCATGCTGAAGATTATGGGGCTCTTCGCATGGCTTCTCGGCGTCGCGGCGGTAACACTCGACTATGCGGTTTATTATACGGTTGTAAAAATGGGAGTATATGTGAGCGGTCTCTCGGCTGTCGGGGTAGCGTGGCGTATTCTTCGTGATTTAGGAAACATTGCGCTCATATTCGGCTTCCTCGCCATTGGTATCTCCACCATCATTGGCTCGGATCTTTATGGATGGGGTCAGAAGATGTTGCCGAAGCTGCTTATGGCGGCAGTGGCTCTCAACTTCTCACTCTTCTTCACAGAGGCAATTATCGATACGGGGAATCTCTTTGCAACCCAGTTTTATACACAGATTAAGGGTGGCCAATTACCAACCGCCGCACAATTATCGGGGAACAAGATTGAAAATATTCAAAACGAAGGGATTTCGGGTAAGATCATGTCCCAATTAGGGATGCAAAATATCTACGGCAAAGCGGTAAGCAATCAGGCAATATTTGAAGGTACTAATCCGTGGTTTATTGGCTTCATGGGTATTCTTCTCTTCATTACCGCCTCGTTCGTGATGTTCTCGCTCGCTTTTATTCTCATCGCGCGATTTGTGGCGCTTATATTTATTATTATCGTTGCACCAATCGGCGTTGTTGGTTTTGCTGTGCCGAAACTTGAAGGTATAGGGAAGAGTTGGCGCGACAAGCTCTTTGAACAGACCATCACGGCGCCAATTCTCCTCCTCATGCTCTATATTGCGCTCGCGGTTATCACCGATGCACAGTTCTTAACTGGCTTGGGCTCGGGAGGGAATCCAGATTGGAACGGCACCATGACCGGCAATCTCGCAGGATTTGCGAGCACATTCCTCTCCTTCCTTGTTGCGATGGGGCTCCTGCTCGCGGTGACGATGTATGCAAAGAAGATGGGTGCTGCTGGCGCAGCGATGGCAACAAAAACGGCCGGGAAGCTCACCTTTGGTGCAACTGCGTGGGGTTTGCGACAAACTGCTGGCCGTGGATTTCAAGGAGCATCTACTAAATTTAATGCAAGTAGGTTTTCTCGTGTTCCTGTCGTTGGACGAGCTATTTCTGGCGTGCTAGGTCGTGGCGCTGTAGCCAGTTATGACGTACGCGGTAGTAAGGCATGGGATGCGTTAAGTCACACACCTCTTGGTAAACCTGATGCCGGTGATGCCCAGAAGGGCGGTTTCAGTGCATCGCAAAAGGCAAGAAAAGATGTGATGAAGGCTTATGATACAACAACCAAAGTTGCAAGGTTGAAAAGTGAGTTTGCAAAAACGGCCCCTAATCCTTCAGAAATCAATAAGATTATGCGTAGCTTAAGCGACGATGACTTTAAAGATGGTGGTTTACTCGACCTCATAAGAAATAATCCATTAGCCGTACAGGCGTTGACCAGTCATCAAGCTAGCATATTGCCGGATTCTGTTATCACAAACGTGAATGTGTACTCGAACATGAGTGCCTCCCAACTAGAGGCAATTCGTACAGCTGGAAATATGACATCCTCGACCGCAAGAACCATTGGCGGTCTAGCAACAATTGCCGCGGCCAACGCTATATTTGGTATATGGCTTATTGGGCGGACTCCTACTCAAACAGCCGATCTTGTTGCTTATTGGGGACCATAAACATATGAAAAATTTTACAGACCAACAAATCAATGATGCCTATAAATCGGCTACGAAAGCGATACAAGAAACCATCAATGATGGTGAATCCTCTCTTGCGTCAATGCTTCTTAGTTTGGGTACCAAACTGAATCTTCATGTTGATCAGTTGGGTTTGATAGCGGTTTTAAATCGCAATATGCTCCTTGGTCTTGTCGGCCCTGAAGAATTTTTGAAAGAATTGATTACGACTGGAGTTTCAGACAAAGACGCGCGAGAAATTATTTCAGAAATTAATAAAAAAATCTTCATTCCTCTGCATGAGCAGATGAGAAATGGAACAACGACTGTACCAGAATCAGAAGAACAGGCAAAAAAAGCAATAGAACAAATAAAACCAACATCACCAAAAGAAGTAGAGAAGTGGGCCGAGAGTGTGCCACCTGCACCGCGAGCGCCACAAGTGAATGCGGCAGTGCCAAGTTATGCGTATGCGCCCCAACCAAAACAATCTTCACCACAATATTTCCATCTGCAGAATAAGCTCGCGCCCACCCCCCGTGCTTCGCTAGAAGCTACGCAGGGCGCAGCACCTCCGCCTAAGGCCGTTGCGCCTGTTGTCGCTGAGATTCAACCATCGCCAGTTATTATCGAGGCCGCGCCCCCTACTTCGCCAGAGGCTACGAAGGGAACAGCACATATAGAGTTAAAGGAGATACTCGCACAGGTTGTTCCCGAGCAGGTTTCTACGCTACGCATCGCAGAGGTACGTCAGGTAGATAAGGCAGAAGTGCCGCCGAATCTCCCCGGTGTCGTACAACCCACAGTGCCTGTCAAAGAATATGTTGCCGACCCTTATCGCGAACCGATCGACGAGACTGGCAGTAAGTAGCAGTTGCTTTATTCTCGCTATTCCTTTATATTGACTTTAAACCCCGTCGCGCCTGCCTGCCGGCAGGCAGGGGTTTTCTAAATAAATGTCTACCATCAATCAGCTCGCCAAGAAGGGCCGAAAGGATCGAACGTCGAAGACGAGCGTGCTTGCACTCGCCCGTGGTTTTAACGCGCTTAAGAACCGCCCGACCTACTATCCGTCGCCCTTCAAGAGAGGCGTCTGCACCAAGGTGACTACGAAGACCCCGCGCAAGCCGAACTCAGCTATTCGTAAGATCGCCCGTGTGAAACTCACCAACGGTATGGAGGTGACCGCCTACATCCCAGGTATGGGACACAACTTGCAGGAACACTCTGTGGTAATGCTCCGTGGTGGCCGTGTGAAGGATATTGGCGTGCAGTACACTATCGTTCGCGGTAAGCTCGATGCCAGTGGTGTTGATAAGCGCCGCAAGGGTCGCTCTCGCTACGGCGCGAAGAAGCCGAAGGCATAACTTTTAATGTTTCAACTTTTAAATATTTAAATATCTTTGTATGCGCCGACCCCTCAAACACAAGAGAACGTGGAGACCTGACCTGAAATACGGTTCGGAGACACTCTCGCGCTTTATCAATGCCGTCATGTGGAATGGGAAGAAGGACACGGCACGCACAATCGTCTATGATGCCCTAGCGGTTATCGAGAAGGATGGCGCGAACCCTCTTGAAACGTTTGAATCAGCGCTGCGCAACGTCTCGCCCTTGATGGAGGTGCGCTCCCGACGTGTCGGTGGCGCTAACTATCAGGTGCCGCGCGAAGTGCCTCAGGCACGCCGCCTCGCCCTCTCGTTCCGTTGGCTTATCAACGCCGCTCGTGCCAAGAAGGGTAAGCCGATGGCAGAGAAGCTCGCGGTTGAGCTCTTGCTCGCCGCCAAGAATGAGGGCGACGCTATCAAGAAGAAGGACGAGATGCACCGCATGGCTGAGGCAAACAAAGCATTTGCTCACTTCGCGTGGTAATTTTGCTTTAGCAAAATTATCCCGAGCGAAGTCGAGGGATTGTGCTACCATGGTGCGAGCGCAGTGCGCTTTTATTTTTTTAAAAACTTTATGAACAGAGATTACCCACTAGATAAAGTTCGCAATTTCGGCATCATCGCTCACATCGACGCGGGGAAGACGACCGTCTCCGAGCGCATTCTTTTCTATACGGGCTCTCAGCACAAGATCGGTGAGGTGCACGAGGGCGAGACCACGACCGACTGGATGGAGCAGGAACGCGAGCGCGGCATCACGATCACCTCAGCGGCTATCACCTGCTTCTGGACCAAGACGGGAGAGAAAGACAAGAAGGATACGGCGAAGAAAAATCGTTTTAATATCATCGACACTCCCGGGCACATCGACTTCACCGCTGAGGTACAGCGCTCAATGCGCGTGCTTGACGGCGCTATTGTCGTCTTCGACGGGGTGTCAGGCGTCGAGCCACAGTCTGAGACCAACTGGCGCTATGCCGATGATGCGGCCGTGCCGCGCCTCTGTCTCATCAATAAGCTTGATCGCACTGGCGCCTCCTTCGAGCGTTCTTACGCGAGCATTCTCGATCGGCTTTCGCCCAAGGCGATCCGCATGCAAATCCCGATTGGGGAGGAGTCGGCACACGAAGGTGTTGTCGATCTTTTGACCATGAAGTCCTACACCTTCACGGGGAATATGGGCGAAGAAGTTGTTGAAGGTGAAGTCCCAGAGAATCTGCTTGAAGATGCAAAGAAATATCGTGCTGAGCTTATCGAACGTATTGTTGAGCAAGACGATGCAGCAATGGGAGCCTATCTCGAGGGTAAAGAGCCGAGCATTGAGGAATTAAAGATAATCTTGCGCAAGGCGGTCATCAATAACGACATATTCCCAGTCTTTACCGGTTCTGCGCTCAAGAATAAGGGTGTCCAGCTGGTACTCGACGCAGTCGTCGATCTACTCCCTTCACCAGTTGATCTCAAGCCGGTCACGGGCATCAATCCAAAGACAGGCGAGCCTGTCGAGCGTCATGCCTCAGATGACGAGCCATTCTGCGCGCTCGCCTTTAAGCTCCAGACCGATCCATTCGTTGGCGCGCTGACCTTCTTCCGTGTCTATTCAGGCACTCTCGCTGCTGGTTCATATGTCTATAATTCAACAACGGGTTCAAAAGAGCGTGTTGGCCGTATTGTGCGCTTGCAAGCTGACAAGCGCGAAGAAGTCGCACAGGTGTTTACAGGCGAAATCGCGGCAGCGGTTGGGCTAAAGGATACGAAGACTTCGCACACGCTTTGTGATGAAGCAAATCCGATTATTCTCGAACAAATCAAGTTCCCTGAGCCGGTGGTGTCGCTCCGCATCGAGCCGAAGACGAAGGCTGATCAGGAGAAGATGGGCATCGCTCTGCGTAAGCTCTCTGACGAAGATCCTACCTTCCGCATCAAGACTGATGAAGAGACGGGCGAGACTATAATCTCAGGCATGGGTGAGCTTCACCTCGAGATTCTTGTCGAGCGTATGCGACGCGAATTCAACGTTGTCGCTGATGTGGGTAAGCCACAGGTAGCGTATCGCGAAACAATTCTCGGCTCTGCTGATGCAGAAGGGAAGTACATCAAGCAGACAGGCGGTCGCGGTCAGTATGGCCACGTGAAGATCAAGATGAAGAAGATGGAGCCAGTCGAAGAGGGTGCGAAGATCTCTAAGAACATTACTCGTGAAGACCACTTTGAATTCATCAATAACATTAAGGGTGGTGTTATCCCTCAAGAATTCATTGCGCCGGTTGAGAAGGGTCTCCGTGAAGCAATGTCGAGAGGATTCCTCGCAGGGTTCCCTATGGTGGACATCTCAGTCGATCTCTATGACGGCTCATTTCATGACGTGGACTCTTCAGAAATCGCCTTCAAGATTGCCGCCTCGATGGCCTTCCATGAGGCAGCTTCTAAGGCGAAGGCAGTTATTCTCGAGCCAATCATGAAGGTTGATGTCATAGTCCCTGAGCAGTTTATGGGTGACATCACCGGTAATCTCTCGGGCAAGCGCGGTCAGATCGAAGGCATGGAAGAGCGTGGTATGAACAAAGTCGTCCACGCGAAGGTGCCGCTCTCAGAGATGTTCGGCTACACTACAACCCTCCGCTCCATGACCGAAGGCCGTGGCTCAATGACTATGGAATTCGATCACTATGACACTGTGCCAAACAACGTCGCAACTGACATCATCGCAAGTCGGAAATAAATCACGGTTTGTGCTATAATGCGCTTATGAAAAAGAGCATCAAGTCATCAACACGCCTCTCGTCGCTCGCCGTCGAATTTGATCGCGAGGATGATGGTCGCTGGATTGCCGAAATTCCGAAGCTCCCAGGCGTGATGGCCTATGGCGCGACAAAGCGCGAAGCACAACAGCGTGTGTATGCCATCGCTCTTCGCACGATTGCTGACAGCGTAGAACAAGGGTCATTCTTCACTCCGGTTTCTCGCATGTTCGGCTATGGAGTGGCGAGCAACTAAAGCTTCGCGGGTATTGAAGGCACTTTTCTCCTGCGGTTGGAGTATTAAGCGACAAAAAAGTTCGCACCGAACACTCTCAAAAGCCGGCTGGCCTGATTACACTTTTGCCTTTCACGATAACGAAGAAATCGGTCCGCGCATGCTCGCCCGTATCGCCAAACATACTGGTCTCACACCAGACGATCTTTAGTGGGTAATTATCCCCGTCTTGCATTTGTTTTAGTGATTGCGTATAGTGCCTATAACGCATCTTGGCGTCGCTCTTTGGCTTGTCTATTCTGTGAGTCGGCGAGCCTTAGAGTTTTCCGACTTTATGTCGGATTTAATTCGTGAATTACTGCAAGCGAAGCGAGGTAAAAGAGAATGTCTTCATTATCTTTTCCGAGCGAGCGCAGCAGAAAGAAGTTCGTGACTTCTTATTAGAATAATTAACCGATATATGGCAGAATTTGATCGCAGCAAGCCACACATGAACGTCGGCACCATTGGCCACGTTGACCACGGCAAGACGACTCTCACCGCCGGTATTCTCCACATCCTCTCTATGATGACGGGTGAGGGGTACTCCGCACGTGTTGAGAACGTTGATAAGATTGACAGTGCACCAGAGGAGAAGGCTCGTGGTATCACGATCGCCCTTCACCACTCGGAGTATGAGACCCCGAATCGTCACTACGCGCACATTGACGCGCCAGGACACGCAGACTACATCAAGAATATGATTACGGGTGCTGCCCAGATGGATGGTGCTGTCCTCGTGGTTGCCGCGACTGATGGCGTTATGCCCCAGACACGTGAGCACATTCTTCTTGCGAAGCAGGTGGGTCTTAAAAAACTTATTGTCTTCTTGAACAAAGTTGACATGGTTGCAGAGGCAGATCTCATTGACCTCGTCGAAGAGGAGATCCGTGAATTGCTCACCAAGCAGGGTTATGACGGCGTTGCTACGCCGATTATCCGTGGTTCTGGTCTCAAGGCACTTGATGCGACCTCGGTCACTGACGAGTATGCAGTCAAGGTTAAGGAGCTTGTCGACACGATGGACTCCTACTTCGACATGCCAGAGCGCGAGATCAGCAAGCCATTCCTCATGCCGATTGAAGACATCTTCTCGATTGAAGGTCGCGGCACCGTGGTAACTGGCCGTATCGAGCGTGGGCAGGTCAAGGTTGGTGAAGAAGTTGAGATTGTTGGTATCAAGGCGACCGCGAAGACGACCGTCACGGGTATCGAGATGTTCAACAAGCAGCTCCAAGAGGGTAAGGCAGGCGACAATGCCGGCATTCTCCTCCGCGGTGTTAAGAAAGAGGATGTGCATCGTGGCCAAGTGCTCGCCAAGAGCGGCTCGGTCACCCCGCACACTGAATTCGAGGCTGAGGTCTATGTCTTGGGTAAAGATGAGGGTGGTCGTCACACGCCGTTCTTCTCTGGCTACAAGCCGCAGTTCTATGTCCGCACCACAGACGTGACTGGTGAAGTTACGCTCGCAGAGGGTAAGGAGATGGTGATGCCAGGCGACACAGCAACCTTCAAGGTCAAGCTTGTTGCCCCAATTGCACTCGAAGAGCAGATGCACTTTGCTATTCGTGAAGGAGGCAAGACCGTCGGCTCTGGCGTCGTAACGAAAATAACTGCGTAAGCAGTAAGCAGGAGCACCAAGCAGTTTGAAATTCCTGCCTCCTGCAACTGCTTCCTGCTAACTACTAAATTATGCCTACAGCGACAGCCACAAAAGAAAAGAAAGCTCCTGTGAAAAAGGTCGCAGCACCAAAGGTGCCGCGCTCGGGAAGCGCACCAAAGAAAGCGGCAACGCCGGTAGCGGTTGAGCACAAGCTCCGCATTCGCGTTCGCGCCTATGAGCACAAGATTCTTGATCTATCGGTGAAGCAGATCATGGACACCGCCGCGCGCTTTGATGCCGTTGTGGTTGGTCCAGTCCCGCTCCCAACTGAGATCAAGCGTTGGACCGTGAACCGCTCGACCTTCGTCCATAAGGACGCGAGAGAGCAGTTCGAGATGCGCATCCACAAGCGCCTTATCGACATCATGAACCCGTCATCCAAGGTGGTTGAGGCCCTCACGAACCTTAATCTCCCGTCGGGAGTCACGATAGACGTCAAGATGGTTTAACTCTTCTCACATGAGAAAACACGCAACCGCCCTCACGGGCGGTTGCGTGTTTTTGTCTGTGATATAATTCTCGCAATGGAAGACGCGAAAAAATCGAACGAATATGAACCAACGCTTTTGGACGTCCTAGATGCTGTTCAGAATGGGTTCACAAAGATGGAAGACCGGTTTACGGAAATGGGAGGACGATTCGATGACCTCGGTTATCGAGTAACAGCGGTTGAGAAGCGTGTTGGTGATGTAGAAAATACTCTTGAGGAGATGAAGGGGACGCTTGAAAGTATTGAACATGCTGTCGACAAAGACGCTGTCACTATCGTCGATCACGAGCATCGCATTGTGCATCTCGAGGAGGTCTGTGTCTGATCAATCATGGAGAAACCGAAATTCCTTTACGAAAAATACCCCGACATGCCAGGGTCAAAGCCCGTTGAACGCGCAGTGATAAGAGCGAGGCACGATCCTGAGAGAGAATTCGCACCACATTCTCGCGATGAACGTGTTCAGGCGTATCTGAATCGCATTGATAAGTTGGTAGAGAGCGAGCGCGGTTGGGAACTTCTCAAAAATAAAATCGTCAGAGAATTTACCATCGACACAGATGACGAAGATACGCTCGCAAAAATCGCCCACGGCCTGTATGAATCAGAAAAGAGAATTGCCGTAGAGCAGGGTAGGGGTGCGGATGTGGAACGTCTGGATCAGGATAAAGATGTCATTGAAAAATATAAAGGATTGGTTCAAGAGAAGCGCGATATTCAAGAACGCACGCTCGGGTCGTGGCTGGACTATCTGCAACAAAATGACGCTCAATATCCGACATGGTTCCGCTATTTCGTCGTCCGCAATCTCGAGAAGATGGGCACGCTTGATAAAGAAAAGGGTGAATACACCAAGCGCACGGGCTACACCGTCGCGCCATTTCCCGAAATCAACTCAGAGGCACTCGGCTTCGTCTATCGGATGCTCACCACCGGCATCGGCCATCAGGAGTTTACCGAAGAGCCCGAGAAGCGTGAGGAACTCGCAAAGCTGATCGCCAAAAAAGATTTTATTAAGCTCTACACTTTCGCGCAGATTGAAACCTCCGGTCAGCTCAATCGAGAATCACTCCAAGGAGAATGGGTGAAATATGATCAAGGCTCGGATCACCATCTTCTAGAAAATGCCCTCCGTGGCAAAGGAACTGGCTGGTGTACTGCCGAAGGGAGCGCTTACAGCCAGCTCCAAGGCGGCGACTTCTATGTCTACTACTCTCGCGGTACCTCAGGTACCTATAGCGAGCCGCGCATCGCCATTCGTATGGAAGGCGATCAGGTCGGCGAGGTGCGCGGGGTGAATCATCGCCAAGAATTGGAACCATCGCTCATAGACACCGCGACTCAGAAGTATCATTCGCTCCCCGGTGGCGAGAAATTTGATAAGAAGTCTCATGATATGCAGAAGGTGACAGAACTCGTGAAAAAACAGGAGAAAGGCGAGCAACTCAATAAAGAAGATCTCACGTTTCTCTATGAAATGGACGAACCGATTGAAGGATTCGGGTATGAAAAAGATCCGCGTATTGAGCAACTGCTAAATACACAAAATGCTGAAGCTAATATGCCGATTGTTTTTGACTGCGCACCTGAAGATATTGCGCACACTGTTTCAGAAGTTTCTGAAAATACGAAAGCGTATGTTGGGAAGCTTGAACTGGATATATTTGACGCGTTGCCGAAAGAAATTGAACACGTCTATACTAAGTTCCCTGAAGAAAAAATTAAGTTCAGGACTGTTGAGCTTGGCACGGGTATCAGAGATGGTGCAGAGTTTGGAAAAGTGATTGAGGAGCGGGGAATGAAAAAAACTAAATGGGCGACAGATCTATTGGAAAGCCCAGATTTTAAAGTTGTTGGCGAACGCCAAGACGCAGATCTTGTTGAAGTCTCGGTATCCGCACTTGGTTTCAATGGTTATACGAAATATGTGGACATTTGCGCGCGAGCGAATGAGATTGGGCTTGAGTTGTGTCCCGCTGAAGTCGGTCCGCAACTCCGTCTTCAGTATAAGGATCAACCTTTAAATGAATGGTTGGTTGTTGCGATGAATGCGGTTAACGGCTCGGGCGCGTACCCGGACGTCTTCAGCCTGGGTCGGAACGTCGGCGGGCTCTGGCTCGGCACGAACGATGGGAGGCCCGCTGACGAGTGGGATCCTGAGCTTCGCTTCGTGTTTCTCCGTCCCCGCAAGTAGCCCTTTGAACTTTGGATACTTAAAACTTTTGCCTTTAGCACTTTGAACCTTTGAACTTTGTCCTTTTGAATTTTTTGCTATCATCTACCACAGTC
>Ga0334722_10006947_pt1 | contig 11079 bp, 9 predicted proteins | sample C3_bottom_MG_FD_207210 | JGI IMG/M metagenome (GOLD analysis project Ga0334722, IMG submission 207210) | Sediment microbial communities from Yellowstone Lake, YNP, Wyoming, USA - C3_bottom | ecosystem: Environmental > Aquatic > Freshwater > Lake > Sediment | place: USA: Wyoming | collected...
GCGGGCGCAGTATCCACAGGTCATTGTCATCCAGAATGAGAAAAACCTTGGTTTTGCCGCAGCCAACAACAAGGCCCTGCGGGTTATGCAGGGCAAGTATGCGCTGCTGCTCAATACCGATGCCATCGTTACGGAAGGGGCAATCGCCAAGCTGTTTGGGTATATGGAAAGTCATGGGGATGTGGCCATGGCCTGCGGTCAGTTGCTCAACGCGGACGGCACCAAGCAGAATTCCATTGCCAATTTTCCCAGCCTGTTGGCCCTGCTCGCCAACGAAACCCTGCTCCGGATCCTGCTGCCGAAAAGGTTTCCCAGCAAGCGGCGGGACTATCCGGCGCCGATTGCGGTGGAGTCCTGCATCGGCGCCTGCCTCATGGTGCGGAAAGAGGCCATGGTGGCGGTGGGGCTGCTGGATGAACGCTACTTCTTCTTTATGGAAGAAACAGATTGGGCCTTTGCCATGCACCGGGCGGGGTGGAAATCCTGCCTTGTCCCAGAGGCCAAAATCTACCATTTGCAGGGACAGAGCGCCGGGCATAATGTCAGGGCCAGAATTATGTTTTACCGGGCGCGGTATCAGTATTTCCGCAAGTGGTTTCCGCGGATTTGGCCGCTTTATGCCTTGTTGCTTGTGGTGCGCCTGATCATGAATGCCCTGTTGAACAGCCTTGGCCTGATTCTGACCCTGGGATTGCATGGGGGAATTCGGGGGAGATTGGCACTGTACCTGCAACTGCTGTTATGGCATGTGCGGGGGTGTCCCTAAGCCTGATGGACATGAATTTGGTTGTAGGCAAAAAAACGATAATAGGATCGCCGCGCGGCATTCTGCTTATTCAGCTCGGCGATATCGGCGATGTAGTGCTCACGCTTCCCTGCATCAGAGCCCTGCGGGAAAATTATCCACAGGCAAGAATCGTGGTGGCGGTGTGGGGCAAGGCTGCCGAGTTGTTGGAGGATTGTCCCTGGCTTGATCAGGTTGTGGCAGTTACAAAGCGATCGCGATCGCTTTGGGCGGAACTCCGCTTCCAGATGGATTTTTTTCGCGATCTGCGAAGCCTTCATTGCGAGCTGGCCATTGACCTGAGAAGCGGAACGCGCGGGGCCATCATGGCATTTCTGTCGGGGGCCGCCCAAAGAATAGGTTTTTATGCCGGGGATGGCAAGTTGTGGCGGAATCGGCTTTTTACCAGTCTGTTGAAGCGTGATTATACCCCTGAGCTGCGTGTTGTTGATTATCTCCTCGGGTTGCTCGAAGCCTTTGGGGTTACAACCGAGAAGAGAACCCCTGAACTTGCCGTTGCGGTTGATAAACAGGAGCAAATTCAAATCCTGTGCGAAGGGGAGGGCGTTCCCCAGGAGAAAAAGATCGTTGTGGTGCAGCCGTTTTCCCTTTGGCAATACAAGGAATGGGGCAAGGAGAAATATATCGCCCTCATCCAATGGCTGATGGCGGAATATGGCGTGGCGGTGATCGTTTCCGGCTCTGCGGCGGAAAGGGAGCGGGCCGGGGAAATTGTCGAGAGTTGTGGCGCAGGATGCTATAACCTTGCCGGCAAGACCTCCCTTGCCACCTATGCGGCCTTATTGCAGAGATGCCGGTTTTTTATAGGGGTCGATAGCTCCGGGCTGCATATTGCCGCAGCGGTGGGAACCGCAACGGCCGGGATATTCGGGCCTTCGTCTCCGGTGTCCTGGGCGCCGGTGGGCAGGCATCATCTTGTCGTTCAGGAAAAAATGGACTGTGTCCCGTGCCGCCAGAAGGGGTGTGGTAATAGCGAGAAAAGCAGGTGTCTGGAGGCATTGGCTCTGGAAGAGGTCAAGGCGCTGATTGGTTCCCACCTACGGGCCAACGCGGCGATAATGGCCTCTTGAGAATAAATTCATAATTCAGCGAACATATGGTATACGGGGGCGTGGCTGCTTGAATGTTTTCTGGCTTGTGTGCGGGGCAATAGCGGTAGAAGAGATTTTCGTTGAATTACTTTCCGAGGCGTACGTTTGGTGGAGGCTATTGGTTGATGCTATTTCAAAAAATTAAATCGCTGCTGATCAATATCTTGCTTGTTATCGTCTCCCTGGGGATAGCCCTTGGGGCAATGGAGCTTATTTTGCCGTATCTCAGCATTTTCCCCATAGAAGAAGCGGTGTATCAGGTTAGGCGGCCAGTCGTGCAGTATCTCTATGGCGAATTTCATCCCGATTTGCATTATACCCTTGATAAGAATTTGAAAAATGTGCGGTTGTACTACCCTGGAAAGCTGGATTATACCGTTGATACAAATAGCCATGGTTTCCGAGGAGGGGAGTGGGATCTCTCCCCTGAACGAAGAAATATCGTTGTCTTGGGTGATTCCTTCGCCTTTGGCTGGGGGGTGCGCTTTGAAGATACTGTGGGGAAAAGGGTTGAACGGGAATTGCAGAAAATTGACCCGCGTTTTCAGGTTATCAACCTCGCACAGTCAGGATATTCGGTAAAAGAGGTAGTCCGCAGCTTTGAAATCTTTAAAGATATGCTGAAGCCAGAGGCGGTTGTTTACATCTTTTGCCCAAATGACACGGAAAGTATGACCAGTGAGGATGCAAAGGGCAACTATACGATTGAATACCGTCCTGAACCCGGGGAAAAAGAAGCATTCGCGACCATGCGGGAGCGAAATCAGCCCAATTATTGGAATTGGAATAAAGCCCGCAAGGCTTCCTATCTCCACGCCTTTTATGCCAGATTTGTCCGTCCTGTCATCAGCAGGAGGATCCGTGCCTCATTGGATGTTGATTCTCCGCCGCAAGGGTATGATTTTCTCCCGCCTTTGGCGGAAGTGCCGGTTGCTCCCGATCTGCCGGAAACGCGTTTTTTGACCTACTGCCTGGAGCGGCTTGCAAAGCAGGTGGACGGGAAGCTTTATCTCCTGCCCACCTCGGATAAATCGATTTTGTACCGCAAGGATAATGACCGGAACTTGCGTTGGGTTCTTGCCAACTTCAGCAAAAAGGAGCCCAAGGCACGGTTCCTTGATTTTGAGTCTGCCGTGCGGCTTACTTCTGACGGCAAGAAGTATTATTTCGTATTCGATGACCATTGGTCTGCCGCCGGGCATGGCTTGGCCGCCCAGATGCTCACGCAGGATATGGACAAGGATCTGGCGGTAAGATAAAAAAAAGATGCTGTCGGAGAGACTTGTCTCGATTTTTTTGGGGGAAAGAGATGTCGCAGGATAACGCAAAAGAGCAGGCAAAGGATACCGGCCTTGCCATTATTCTTATCTGTCTGCTTGTAATGCATTTTACCAAATACGATTTTTTCTTGCTGCCCGCCATCGCGGTCTTGGTAATAACCATGACCTGCCCAGGGATTCTCACGCCTGTTGCCAGGATCTGGTTTGGTTTTTCCCACCTGTTGGGCAGCGTCATGTCCAAGGTTTTGCTGACGGTGATTTTTTTTGCGGTTGCAACGCCAATCGGGTTCCTGCGGCGTCTTTCCGGCGCAGACTCCATGCTGATGCGGAGCTGGAAAAATGGAGTGCAGTCGGTGTTTACAGAGCGGAATCATACCTTTGTCAAGGGCGACCTTGAGAAGCCTTATTGATAGCGAGGAGAATGGAGATGGATTTTTTAACAGATCTGTGGGGATTTCTGAAAGAACGCAAGAAGTTTTGGCTGCTGCCGATCATCCTTGTCTTGCTGTTGTTTGGCGTTTTGCTTGTGTTGACGAGCGGTTCCGCCATTGCCCCTTTTATTTATACCCTCTTCTAGCGCACGGCCATGAAAGCTGTTTTAGGGATTTCCGCCTTTTATCATGATAGTGCCGCCGCGCTTTTGGTTGACGGGCAAATAGTCGCCGCTGCCCAAGAGGAGCGTTTTAGCCGGAAAAAGCATGATGCCGCTTTTCCCGTAAACGCCGTCCGGTATGTGCTCGAAGATGCGGGCCTCCAGATAGAAGACCTTTCCTGTATCGCCTTTTATGACAAACCATATCTCAAGTTTGAACGGCTTCTTGAAACCTACCATGCCTTTGCCCCCTGCGGCCTGAGGAGTTTTCTCTCCGCCATGCCGGTATGGATCAAGGAAAAACTTTTCATGCGGAAGATGGTTTGGGATGAGTTGGAGGCAATCAACGGGCAGAAGCTGCCTGCACGGCCCCGGCTCCTTTTTCCCGAGCACCACCTTTCCCATGCCGCCAGCGCCTTTTATCCTTCGCCTTTTCAGGAAGCGGCCATCTTGACCGTCGATGGCGTGGGCGAATGGGCAACCACCACCATCGGCAAGGGAAGCGGCAAGGAAATAACCATGTTGCGGGAACTTGATTTTCCGCATTCCATCGGCTTGCTGTATTCGGCCTTCACCTATTATTGCGGGTTTAAGGTCAACAGCGGGGAATATAAGCTCATGGGGCTTGCGCCCTATGGGAATGCAACCGGGGAGCGGGTCTCCCGGTTAAAAGAACGTATTTTCTCGGAATTGGTGGACTTGCGGGCAGACGGCTCCCTCTTGTTGAATATGGCTTATTTTGATTACGCCACCGGCTTGAAGATGTGCCGGAATGATCGATGGCATTCCCTGTTCGGTATTACCAAAAGGGAGCCGGAAAGTGAGTTGAGCCAAGAGTATATGGATATGGCCTTGGCGGTGCAGCAGGTCACCGAGGAGGTGGTTCTGCGTCTGGCCCGTACCGCACGGGAGATAACCGGTTGCAAAAATCTGGTTATGGCGGGCGGGGTTGCCTTAAATTGTGTGGCAAATGGCAAGCTCCAGCGGTCCGGGATCTTTGACGATATCTGGATTCAACCTGCTGCCGGCGATGCTGGCGGGGCACTTGGGGCTGCGTATGCGGCCCATCATATCTGGGACCAACAGTCCCGTCTTGTACTGGTAGCAGAGGCTGACGCCATGCGGGGCAGTTACCTCGGGCCTGAATTCGACAATAAAGATATTGTCCGGATGTGCCGGAAATACCAAGCCGTTTCTTCCCAATGGGAAGACCACAAAATGCTCTATGCCAAGGTGGCGGAGCTTTTGGCCGAGGGGCAGGTCGTGGGCTGGTTTCAGGGCCGGATGGAATATGGGCCAAGGGCTCTTGGCAATCGCAGCATTTTAGGAGATCCGCGGCATCCGGAGCTCCAGAAGAAGTTGAACCTGAAGATCAAGTACAGGGAGGGGTTTCGTCCATTTGCCCCTTCTGTTTTGGCGGAGGATGTTCAGGCGTATTTTGATCTGCAGGGAATTTCCCCCTATATGTTGCTCATCGACACGGTGAAAAAACAACGCTGCAAGCCTTTGCCAGAAGGCTATGATGCCATGGGAATGTATGAGCGGCTGTACCATCTGAGGTCCGATATCCCGGCGGTGACCCACGTTGATTATACGGCGAGAATTCAGACGGTGCATAAGGAGACCAATCCCCGTTATTGGGGTCTTATCAGCGCCTTCAAGGAGAAAACCGGCTACGGCCTTGTGGTGAATACCAGCTTTAATGTCCGGGGCGAGCCGATTGTCTGCAACCCGGCGGATGCATACCGCTGTTTCATGCGCACCGAGATGGACTGGCTGGTCATCGATGATTTCCTTTTTAAAAAAGAGGACCAGCCCAGATGGCGCGAGACGGAATCCTGGAGGGATGTCTATGGGTTGGATTGAGCTGAGACAGGGCCGGGGGGTCTTTTAGGACCATGCTTTTCAATTCCTATGGGTTTATTCTTTTTTTCTTGCCGATCTGCTTGCTGGGCTATTTTCTCTTGGGACGGAAGGGTGGTTCGCGTTTGGCCTTTGCCTGGCTGGCCGGCTGTTCGCTCTTGTTTTACGGGGCATGGAATGTGGCATATCCCTTTATTTTGCTGGGGTCAGTCGGCTTCAATTTCTTCCTGGGGCAAAGGCTTGCGAAAAAGGGGGGCAACCCATTTTCGCGCAAAATGCTTCTTGGCTTGGGAATTGGGGGAAACCTCCTCCTGCTGGGGTATTGCAAGTACGTAAATTTTTTTATTGAGAGCATCTCCTCTTTTTGGTCCCCTAATTTTTCTTCTTTGCAGGTCATGCTGCCGCTGGCAGTCTCTTTTTTTAGTTTTCAACAGATTGCGTATCTCGTTGATTCCGCTCAGGGGAAGACAGAAGCTCACACGTTTCTTGATTATTTGCTCTTTGTTTCATTTTTCCCCAAGCTCACTGCCGGGCCAATTGTCACCTATGGCGAGATGTTCCCTCAACTCACTCGTCCAGATATCTGCCGTTTCCGGCCAGAAAACCTCGCTGTAGGCATTACCATTTTCAGCGTAGGCCTTTTTAAAAAGGTCATCGTCGCCGAGCAGGCAGCCCGTTATGCAAATCCATTATTCGGCGCGGCTTTCAATGGAGTTAGCACTTCCTTTTTTGAGGCCTGGGGTGGTGTTTTAGCGTATTCCTTTCAAATCTATTTTGATTTTTCAGGATACAGCGACATGGCCATAGGTCTTGCGCGGATGTTTGGCTTTGTGCTGCCGGAAAATTTTAATTCTCCCTACAAGTCGCGAAGCATCACCGAGTTTTGGCGGTGCTGGCATATCTCCCTGTCAAATTTTTTAAAACGATATATCTACATTCCCTTGGGTGGCAACCGCTTGGGGAGCATCCGGAAACACCTGAATCTCATGATTACCATGGTGCTTGCCGGGGCGTGGCATGGGGCGGGATGGACCTTTGTTGTCTGGGGTGGGATGCATGGGGCATTCCTGGTGATCAACAATATCTGGCATGGCTGGCATCAAGCAATCGCAAGCAGGTGGAGAGTACTTCGTGGTGGGGCATATGACCGGTTTGCCTGTCTTGTTACTTTCCTGGCAGTGAGTGTGGCCTGGGTGTTTTTCCGTGCCGAAAATATGGCAACTTCATTTTCTGTGCTTGGCAGTCTCTTCGGCAGGCATGGCTTTGCCATGCCATATGATTTCCAGGAAAAACTGAATGCCTTTTTAAAAATCGGCGACTTGCTGGCTGCCCTGGGAGTTCCTTTTACTTCGGCACATGGGTTGCTTGAAAAAAAACAGCTTGTGCTCCTGGCCTTGATGGGCGGCGCAGTAAGCCTCTTGCCCAACACCCAGCAAATCATGGAATTGGCGAAGCCCGGCTTGAATATCACTGCTTCACCGTTGCCTGGCCGGTTGGGCTTTGCGCGCTGGCGACCGAACAATATTTTCTTGCTGATAACGCTTGTTTTGTTTTTGGTAAGTTTCTTGACCATAACCCAGAAAAGCGAATTTATTTATTTTCGTTTCTAGCAACCGGAGATCGCAACGTTAAAAATGCCGGATCGTTTGTATAGAACCTATTTTCTTCGATTCCTCCTTGTTGGCGGATCTCTTGTTATGTCGCTTGGGCTTTTCAATCTTGTGGTGGACCCATTTGACCTCTTCCGCTTGATTGCGATTTCAGGGGTCAACACGAATAAAATAATGGCCACAAAAAATATGCGGATGCATAAGGCCTATGCTGTTGTCCGCCAAAAACCCCAATCCATTATTCTGGGAAATTCCACTGCCGAAGCAGCGTTGTCTCCGGAACATCCAGGATTTCCCGTTGGTCCTGTGTATAATCTTGCGATTCCAGGGGCCACCATGTATGAGCTGCTAAGAAATTTTGAGCATGCGCACGCAATTCGTAGACTGGACACTGTTTTGTTATCCTTGGATTTTTCATCATTTGAGATCTACCCTGTCCAGCAACAGGGAGATTTTAATGAAGACCGCTTGACGACAAAGCGTGGGGCCTTTTCCCCATGGATTGCCCTCTATAAAACGGATTTGCTCTCTTCTCTGTTTTCCCTTGAGGCGACCAAGATGAGCCTTGCCACCCTGCGGAAACAGGGTGAAGCGGAGGAATGTCTTGATAATGGCATGCGAGACTGGAATATCTCTCTGCGAAAGATGATCATGGGGAAAGGGATAGTTGCAAGTTTTGCCGACACAGAAGATTTTTTGGTAAGGGGGGTCGCCACCCGCCCTGCTGACAAGGGAGAGAATGGGAGTCGTGGAAAGGCATATCATTACCTGGAAGAGCTGATCTCGATTTGTTATAGGGATAATATTCGCTTGATTTTACTGATCCCTCCCAATCATGTCCGGCGCAATGTTTTGCTTGATTTGGCGGGCATGGGAGAACAATCTGCCGCCTGGAAGAAGCGCGTCGTCGCCATAAATGAAATGCTGGCTAAGCAGAACGGCACCCCCCCCTTTTCGATTTGGGATTTTAGCGGCCCAAGCAGATACACCACCGAGTCGTTGCCACGGGACGAAGGAAAGGGTAAGGAGATGCAGTGGCACTGGGAGAGCGCGCATTATAAACGGGCGCTTGGCGATTTGGTCTTGGCGCGGGTATTGCCTTTGCCGCATTCAGCGCAGGATGTGCCAGATGATTTTGGGGAATTGCTTACTTCCGGGAATGTGGAGACAGTTCTTCGCAAACAGGCTGTCGCTTTAAGAGGATATTCAGAAAGCCATCCGCGTGATATTGCTGAACTAGTGCAGATCCGAGATCGGTATCTTGCTCAGCATTGACGGCGAGGTGCGATGAGTGCCGGTATTGAAGAAAATTGCCTTATCTCTAGAGAATTTTAGCCGGTACGGCGGCGGCGCAGAGTCCTATGCGGTCTCGCTTGCCGAACGCCTGATTCGTAGCGGGTGGGAAGTTCATTTTTTTGGCGAGCGTTGGGATGGAGAGCCTGCTGCGGCAATTTTTCACCGGATCAGCATTCCTGCTTTTCTTCCCGCCTGGGCCAAACTGCTGCTCTTTGCCCTGAAACATAGGCGCATGGTGGAAGACCAAGATTTTGATGTTGTGCTCGGGTTCGGCAACACCCTCGTCATGAATGTTTATCAGAGCCACGGCGGGGTGCATTGGCTTACCACCTACCGCAAGGTTTATTCCGAGAGCAATGCGTTTGTGCGTTTCATCAAGTGCCTCCTGATTCCTTTGAGCCTTAAGCATTATGTGCGGCATTGGATTGAATCCGCTCCTTTTCGCATGGTTCCCTTGCCGCGGATCGTCGCCATTTCCGACATGGTTCGTGATGACTATGTTGCCTATTATGGCGTTGCCAAGGATAAGATCGATCTTGTTTACAATGGCGTTGATCCGGAGCGATTCAGCGCGAGGGGGTCAATGGAGGACCGCGCCTTGCTTCGCGCCGGTCTTGGGATACAAGAGACCGAGGTTGTATTTCTTTTCGTATCCTATGACCTGGGAAAGAAGGGGATTATCCCGCTTATTCAGGCCGTGGCGCAATTGCATGCGCGGGGACGCAATGGTTTCAGGCTCCTGGTGGTGGGCGGGCTTCCTTCCTGGCGAATAGAGCATTTGGTGGCCAAATTGGGTGTGCAGCAATTTGTCCACTTCGCAGGACCGAAGAAGGATGTTCACAAAGTATTTGCGGCCAGCGATGTTTTGGTGCTGCCGACATATTATGATGCCTGCTCGTTGGTCGTCTTTGAGGCGATGATGTGTGGCCTGCCCGTCATTACCACGGTTTATAATGGGGCCGCAGGAATAATCACCAATGGGCATGATGGGTTCGTTGTTTCTCATCCTCCGGATTATACAGAGATTGCCTCAAAAATGGAGTTACTGCTGGATAACGGCTTCCGCACGCGCATGTCTGCTTTGGCCGTGCAACGGGGGAATGAATATCCCTTGGCGAAAAACCATGAGCAACTCATTCGAATTTTTGATGAAGTTGCGGGTGAACAACGATGAAACTGTTTACACGAAAGAAAAGAACTCGGTACACGAAAGATATTTTGCGAGGAAACTGCTTTCAGATTGGTGAGTATACCTACGGGGCTCCCGAGGTCCTTGCGCAGTCCCAGGGGGCAATGCTCAAGATTGGGAAGTTTTGCTCTCTTGCCGGTGGGGTGAAAATTATTCTGGGTGATAATCATCGCATGAATTGGATAACCACCTTCCCTTTTCCTGCTTTCGCCGAGCAATGGCCGGAAGTTGCCGGGAGAAAGGATTATTGGTTTACCAAAGGGGATGTCATTATCGGCAATGATGTGTGGATCGGTGAGGATGCCTTAATCCTTTCCGGGGTGACTGTTGGAGACGGGGCGGTGATAGGTGCCCGCAGTGTTGTGGCGAAAGATGTTGAGCCATATGCGGTAGTGGTGGGCAACCCGGCACGGATGAAAAAAAAACGGTTTAGCGACGAAATCATAGCACAATTATTGGCTATTGCCTGGTGGGATTGGCCAATAGAAAAAATCAGAGAACATCTTGAAATACTGTTGAGTTCAGATATTGAGGCGCTGTTGCGGTTGCACCCTTAAAATATCGTGCGAGTTTGTCGAGGAATTACAGGAGGGAGAGATGGAACGCGCCCCTGAGTGTTGCCTGGTTTGTGGAGCAAAAGAAAAAGAGCCATTAATCACCATAGGCGAGTGGCAAGTAATGCGTTGCCCTGCCTGTGGCATGGGAAGCCTTGATCCCCGCCCATCCGTGGCGGATTTGGCTGAGTTGTATGACAAGCAATATTGTAAAGAGAGATTCTGCGAGGGAGGAGGAGAGAGCTCGCTGAGCTTAGAAAAAAGACTCAGCCTTGAGTCGTCCAGGCTGCGATTTATTAAGAAATTTAAGGCAACGGGCAAGGTGTTGGATGTTGGTTGCGGTTTTGGTTATTTTCTGGCGGCATGCCGGGAGAAGGGGTATCTCGTCCACGGGGTGGATTTTTCCGGGTATGCTGTGGAGCATGCACAGAATCGGCTGAAGATCCCTGTTACAGTAGGGCCTCTTGATTCTGCGCAGCTGGAGGGCCGCCAGTTTGATGTGGTCACCATGTGGCATTCATTGGAACATACCCCTGATCCAAGCTCTGCCTTGGAAAAAGCCCGAGGCTGGCTGAAAACAGACGGGGTGTTGGTGGTGGATGTGCCGAATTACCTGGGAACAGATGCGGACAAATACGGTCGGGAGTGGACCGGCTGGGATCCTCCCTATCATTTGTGGCACTTCACCCCGGAGACGTTGGTCACGCTTCTTGCCAAACATGGCTTTGAAGTGCAAGCGATGAAGACCTACCATTCTGAATACTTAAAAGAAAAACTTAAAAAACACCTATTGCTCAAG
>Ga0334722_10006948_pt1 | contig 11079 bp, 10 predicted proteins | sample C3_bottom_MG_FD_207210 | JGI IMG/M metagenome (GOLD analysis project Ga0334722, IMG submission 207210) | Sediment microbial communities from Yellowstone Lake, YNP, Wyoming, USA - C3_bottom | ecosystem: Environmental > Aquatic > Freshwater > Lake > Sediment | place: USA: Wyoming | collected...
GGCAACTTATAGTAAATGTTTCTTTGAAGATTCGAGAACAAGCTATACAGATAGGTGATAGGTGGGGCTGATATTAGAAAGTGGGAAAAATCTAAATGAACTCAAGGGAAGCAATAAGAACAACAGCAAAATTACTTCTTAAAGATATCAATAACGAAGATCCCAAGTAGCGTTGAGTTAAATATGAAAATTGCTTTAATTAGAAGAATGAACGAACTAGTTATAGAGCTAACGAAAAAATTTTTATACCCAACACATTTCTACAGGACGTACAATGCTATATTGTGAGATCAATATCATGGCTTTACCTCGACAAAATTCAATAAATCTGATCAATAAGACCTTTTCTTACATTTTTCGTGTCCAGCCTTTATCTCTTAAGGGGTACTATAATTTGCTGCAAGGATTTGCTACATGGGTTTCAGATGGCTCAGGAGGAGGTGGCGGTACTTTTGATTGCCACTTGAAGGATGGTAGTATTGTGAGGTCTTGGGATGGCTTTTTATTCTATGCGAGGCCTAGGACTTCTGACCTTTATGCTATATGCTGTGAAGAGATTTACGAGCTTGAGAACTGGTTTAAGCTTCATGCAATGGGTGCCGTGGTCGATGTAGGCGCTTATATAGGGACATATACTGTTAGAGCAACGCATACAGCAGATCTTGTTATAGCTATAGAGCCCTTACCAATAAACTACAAAGCTCTACAAATTGGTATCAAGATGAATGATCGTAGACTAAGAGCTGATATAATCACAATTAATAAAGCTGTAGCTGAAACAAAAGGAAAGACCTACATCTATCTACCCATAGAATCTAAATGTATTGACACAGAAATAGCAAAAATAGAAGGTATCCCTAAATAAAGCTTTATGGGATTTAATGCGAAATTAATGCACTTGACAATATGTTAAATAAACTAGGTATCGAGAGAATTGATTTAATGAAAATAGATATAGAGGGCTATGTCTCTAAGGCTTTTCCGGGCATGATTGAAAGCTCAAAGAAGACAAAGTGGTTAATTGTAGAGCTGTGAGAGCAGGATCTACCAGTAATACACGCACTTAAGCAATTGGGATTTCGTTTAGTGGACAAACATGGTGAAACTTCTTATTTTTCAACGAATTTTAAAAAATGCCTTCGGGATAGTTTATGACTATTAATAAGACAACGAAAGTTCAGAAGTGTATAAGCGTTGTGATTACAACTTTTAACGATGAAGAAACATTAATGCCCGTTCTCCTAAGCTTATTTTCTAGCGGGGTCTCTACTCAAAATATTCAGCTTATTATAGTTGATGGAGGCAGTACTGATAATACTCTTCAATTAATTAAAGATTTCCTAAACGAGCACAAAGGCTCTTTTAGAGAGACGCTACTAGAGATTCATCATAGGAATCAAGGGGTTTCAAAAGCTAGAAATGATGGAATCAAATTAGCAAAATGTGAATATGTATTAATACTTGATTCTGATATCATTTTACCTTCGAATTCCATAAAAATTATGGTGGAATATTAGCAGACTATGCGTAAAAAAATTCTCAGGTAATAGCAGTCAAACTATTGTTGGATTCAGCCTTTCCATTGTTTAAGAGGCTTGCTCAAGGAAAAATACACAGACGAACATTGAGAGCCTCGGAGACACTATTGATAGTTACGGATATTATTCGGCAATTCATGCATGATGAAAGCCTAGGCCCACCTTTTTCAAGTGATGAAGATATAGAGTTGAGTGCGCGTTTGCTTAAACATGGTTACAAAATTCATATGTTATGCAACATTATTGCAACGCACTTAAAACCTCCTACATCACTTTACATTGCTAAAAGTACATCAATGTATGATATTATCAGAAAAGCTTTGAGAATTATAAAAAGTTATTATCATCGTTATGTGCAAAAGGGATTTTACAAATATTACATGAGCTTACCATTAATTGACAAATTTATTTATTTTATTTACTTTACAATGATATTCATTTTAATGCCGCTCTTTTTTATTGCTTTAATTCTTTCACCAAAGTTTGCAATATTTACTTTTTTATCAGTGCTTGCTCTGATTATGACTACCTTAATATATGAGGCTAAAATAGATCTTAGTGGATTGTTCGATATTAAAAGAATTCACATATTTTTGAGCTTTTACCTGATGGTTGCATTGAATAGAGCCTTAAGTTTAGCTCAATGCTTTTCTATTACATACCCAAATACTTAAAAATAAAAAAATAGATGAGAGGAGGAAGCAACATTGATGTCAAAGATTTTTGTAATAAGCGAAAAATATTGGCCTGATGGTAGCGGTGGAGAACTTGCTACTCATCTTATACTTAGTGTATTGAAGAAGAAGTTCAACATAATTGTTGTTACTGGCACAAAGAATCCTTCTAGAGTATCTGATGTAAAGTATATCTACGAGCCTTTGCTTTCGAGACAAGAGAAGCCTGTATTGTGGCTAAATATCTTGAGATTTGTTAATACCCAAAAGTTTCAAAAACTTCTTCTAGAAAGTGATATTGTGTATATACCTCGCTTTGCTTTTCCTATTATACCATTTGCGAAGAAGTTGGGCAAGAAGGTTGTGGTTCATCTGCATGATTATATCCCGATATCCTATACGTCAGTAGTGTTGGCTCCCTACGAAGAGCATAAGCATAGTATTATTTTGGATGACATCAAGTTGGAGTGCATGAGAAGCTTCAAGCATTGTATGGGGGCGAATCTTATATGGTGGTTACCGAAGTTAGCAAGAAAATGGATCTCTCAAGCAGATAAAGTAGCATGTGTATCAAGGAGACAAGCAGAGATAATAGCTGATCAGGCACCAGAGCTAAGGGACAAGATAGAGGTTGTATACAATCCGTTACCACCAGAAATAATCAATGTAGAGCCAAGGAAAGAACTTGATGATACACCTACATTTCTATATGTTGGAGGAGACAGCTATGTAAAAGGTTTCTACATACTCTTAAAGGCTATAAAGGAGTTGGGTAGGCAAGGGATCAAGGCAAGGTTTATACTAACAAATAAATATAGCCGTAAAAGCATAAAGATTTTAAACACATTGAACAACAAATATGAGAACCTAAGGATTGAACTTGTTGGAAGGGTGGAGTATCACGAACTTCTAAAGCTTCATGAGAAGGCATGGGCCTTGATATTTCCATCGATATGGGAGGAACCATTACCTTATGCAGTTGTTGAGGCAATGGCTTTGGGTACAATACCTATAGCTTCTAAAGTGGGAGGTATACCAGGGTTATTAGATGACACTATGCTCGAGTCATTTATGTTTACACCACAAAATAGCAGCGAATTAATCAAAATCATCAAAAAACTAAGTACATTTGATTCTAATGAAGTGCTGTCCTTAAGTCATAAAATTAGAAGTATTACATTGAAAAAGTTTGATACAAATAACATAAGCAGGAAGATAGTTCAGATATTCTCCTCTTACTAGAGTACAAAGTAGGGGAAGGATAAGTTACAAATTGGGCATCCTAATGATGCGCATTGTAGAGCTGTGTACAGATAGACTGCCTTGCCCACCACACAAAGGTGGTGCTATCGAAACTTATGTTTATGGCATTTCAAAAGCTATGGTTATGCAGGATGCAGATGTTACTGTCGCACCCTCATACTCTGAGGGAGCCCCCCTAGTAGTACCCGAGTCCTTAGCATGCGGAATACCAGTAATTGCAACGAACGTTGGTGGAAACCCTGAGTACCTCACCCTTACGAATCTGAGCGACTTAGTAGTGAAGCTAAATAGATATGACTTTTCCTTAGATTTAGCTATAACTATTGATAAAGCATTATATGTTAAGAAAACAATGTTTTATTTTGTAATTCCGTATTGGTATGATATTGCTAAAACATATTTTAGACTTTTAAACATATTTATGCGCTAGTCATGATAACCTAAAATACTTTACGGAATGTTGTGGGGGGCAAATTTGGTCCTTCGTGTAATCGAGTTATGGTTTAAGCTTCTTCCATTTCATTTCGGGGTTGAATATTCTCTGGTTATTGCTATTATAGGTTTACTATACTTTTCTCTTTCTAACTGTAAGCTAGGAGAATGAGAGAGATGAGATCCACCGACGTGTTTATAATATGTACTTATTTGGGAGAAGTCGGCGCCGCGTACAGAAGGCTCAGTTATTTTATCGAATATTTTAAATCCAGAAAGTTAAAGATCTCCTGCATTGGCTTTCTGCAACTCTCTAAAAGCGGAATTATTAAGCCTTCTAAGAAATGTTACAAACTACCTATCCTCTTTTCTACACAAAATCTCTTTATTGTGTTGATAAATTCTATTCTTTCAATATCTGTTGCAATGGTCATTTTATTTTTGCGACCTAAAATTGTAATTTTAAGTAGCCCGGACTCGTACCCTGTACTCGCTACTTACTTAGGGTGTAAGTCAGTGAGAACAAAACTCATCATAGATATCCGAGATCCTCAAGAAGAAATCATGGTCTACAAGTATAAAAAGGGATTTTCAGGTCTTATAGCAAAGATTTACCGGCAAATTAACTATAGTATTTACAGAAGAGCTGATGGAGTTTTAGGGGTAACGGAAAAACTCGTTAGAACGATAGCCAAGGAGATAGGTAGATCTGTATATTTGATTCCTAACGGGGCAGATTTAAGTATTTTTAAACCTCTTGATAAAAAGGAAGCTAGACTAAAACTCGGGTTAAATCAAGGATCCTTGTTTATTGGATATATAGGAGGGTTATCTACGTATGGGTATTATAACATTTTACCAGTATTGGAAGCAATTCGGAAGATCAGAAGAGAATTAGGTATTGATGTTAAGTTAGTTGCCGCAGGCCCCATCTATGATGATGTTACAAAGGGGATGGCTGAAGGCTATAGGGACGAGTTTAAATATCTAGGGGTTCTGAATACAAAAGGCGTCGTAACTCTTCTGTCTGCTTGCGATCTAGGTATTATTCCAAGAATAAAGGATCCAATTTATGACTACGCTATTCCAGTTAAGTTCTATGAATATGTAGCTACAGGGTTACCCTCAATTGCTATAGCTAATAAAGGAAGCGAGCTAGCGAGAATCGTGGAAAAATATAAGTTAGGATTTGTATGTGAGCCAGAGGATCAGGTTTGCATAGAAAAAGCTATTACGATGCTAGCAAGCAATAAAAGTTTAATGGATGATCTTAGGAAAAACGTGCTAAATTATAGAAGAAACGTTGATAGAAGGATTGGGGCTGAGAGATTATTTAGCCTTGTAAGTGAATTAATGCGTGTTGATGAACGCAATGTCTAAAAAGGAAGAGATCCTAGCTGTTCTATTAATAACGTCTTTTCTCTTTTTATACCTTTTGTTTTTAGCTTGGAAGTCTAGTCCGTTTATAGACTTGTGGCCTCTTGGTGGAATTTTCTGGGAGACAGCCATAGTTATCATCGGGGTTAGTTTACTGTCATATATGCTTTTTAAAAATAGGTCTTCTATAATTATTCCCCTAATTACTCAAGTATTCCTGGTAGTAGTTATACCTGTTCTGAAGAATCCTAACATGTTAAACCTTACTGGTCCCTGGGATAGCGTTGCTCACTTCTCATTTTCGAAGTGGATAATAATCAATGGTCATGTTGACACAACTGGAAATTTATTTTATTCCAACCAGTATGGATATCATCCTGGTAATGGTATTATACCAGCGTCACTCAGCCTTCTATCTTCGATCACTCTAGGGTGGAGTATGAATGCGGTGCTTATAACGATATATACAGGTTTCATTCTGTTTATTTTAGCAACGTTGAAAAGTTTAGGATGGTTAGAGTCGGAAAACATAGATATGCGTAGAAACCTGTGGCTAACAGCGATCTTTACATTATCAATATCGCCTGCAGTTTATTATGGTGGCGTAGAGATCGGTTACATATATGCTGGAGGGATTCTATATGCTCTTATAAGATGGATGAAACGAAAAGATGATATTTTTAAAAGCATACTACTTATGCTTTTGATATTTTTGGGTCTGCTTATTACTCACTTCTCCACAGCTGTCATAATGCTTGCCTATATATTGATTATCGCTTCTATGTCAATTGTTGCAAAATTATTTAATAAAAAAACAGGCATTGTAGGGATAAATTTAAGAGTAATAATGCCGGCTTTCATAATGTTATCCGCTTTCGTGATATATGAAATTTATTCGGACTTATCCTTGTTTGACAGTGTTGCTCGAGGAGCTATCCGCATTTTATATTCGTTGTACATAAGGGAAATTCAAGTAGCTAAAACGGCTATGGAAACTAAAGGGTTGACTTTTTCGGATCTTGTGCAGTACCTCATAAGTTATTACGCAAAGACGATTATAGTTCTTACCCTCATTTTTATTCATACAATTGGACTATTAATAAAATGGCGTTCTTTAAACCACGTTGAAAAAATGCTCGCGTTGCTTCTATTTGCTTCTTATCCAACTTGGATAATTGGTTGGGCTGGAGTGGGATCACTCTTAACAGGATCCAGGGCTTTTAGCGTAATCTGCTTCTTGCTTTCAACGAGTCTCGTCATAACGTACGAAAAACTATATGGATTCTTAACTAAAACATGCAGGTTCGTTTTTCCCTTGTTTTTAATTGTTTTAGGTTTCGTAGCAAACTTTGGGCTTCCGTTCCAGCCAATTATAAGAGCTAACGATGACACCTATACTTATGCGACTTTTTCTCAGGGCGGATTTAGTGATTATGTTCTTCACCCAACTACATATTTATCTTCATATAACAGTGGTTCGTCGTTCTTGTGTCTATCACCATATACTAGTTTCGGGCTCTGCGATATAATGTGGCAAACTCCAAAAATACCAAGACATGGTACTATATCACCAGAAGCTAATTCACCAGATTCCATGTTAGAATTAATTAAAAGTTATTCAAATAAAGACGTCATCGCTCCAATACCAGTAATAGATCGCGTTATTCCAGGTCTGATAGGATATCATAGCTTATATGATAAGCCATTATACTTCCTTTTAGGAAATGGAGAGACTTTAATTTATAATAACGGCTTTTACTTTCTTTTCTCAATCTAAATATGGTTATTTCTGATGGAAATGATATTAATGCTTTATCGTATGTTTAAAACTTCTAAAACTAATATTGTATCGATTTTAAATTATTAACAAGTGCAAAATAGACGCGATAGCAAAAAAGCATTTTAAAAATAATAAATAATTTATCACTAAATATTCTTTAGGTGGTTTAATTGAAATTGCTAAAAAGCGTACTTATTATAAGCACTATTTTGATAATTCTATTCCTAAGCTTTAAAATAGTATACATAACTAGCAACGAGCGTGTACCTGCCACTGTTACCATGCCAAATACAACAATAGCTTCCTCAACAAGTTTTCCCAATGTTTCTGATATAGGAAACCTTTCGGCAACGATAGAAGCCTCTTACATAGTATTTAAGGGCGACGATGGAAAGATTTATGCAAAAAATGGGGACACGGGGCAAATCGTTGCTAGTAGCAACGATTTGGGCGTTGTTTTGAATACGATTAACAGTATTGAACCAGATTATAAAGGTTTGTCTGTATACATAAAGCCAGGTCAATACGAAATGTTCACAGGCGTTAGAATTGCTAGATCTGGATTCGCATTGATTGGTGCTGGGACGTGGGACGCTAGCACAAGCTGGGAAATAGGTAATTGTCAGCAGTGTTATTTCGGGGCTCTCATTCTGTTGAGAAATGACAACGTCACATATTTTGATGTTGGATTCCAAGATGTTAATAGACCAATGAGGCTCTACATGGCTGGTTTTGGAGCGGTCGCATCCTCATCAGGTATAACATGGACTCAGCACCAGAACTCTATATTCCTCTACATGAGGAACTGGATGAGGCACACGACCCTTGAGAGAATATTCATTAGGAATGTCGGCAGGGGAATAAAGCACGAGGTCACCCACTCAGGCTTTACAGGAATGCAGGATGTATATATTTACAAAGTCGCTGTAGAAGTGCCATACTATACGGGATTAGAGCTGAGAGGCGGGGGCTACAACCTGCGCGTGGTAGATTTCTATACAGGATGGAACAAAAACACAGGGACTTCCGTAATTTATGTTGAGGGCTTTACAGATGTCTGGATAGATAGGCTGTGGATACTCGGTCTCAACATACCATATGACCAGACAGCAACGGGTGTAACAATAAACGGCTGTAAGAAGGTGTTTGTGAGAGACACGATTATAAGAGGGGTATCATCTAATTGGGCTCTCAGAATACTTAGCTCTAGCAATGTATTAGTTGATGGTGCGTTCATAAACCTAGACGGCGGGGACGTGCCAAATTTGATAATGGTTGAAAGTAGCAGTAACGTAATGCTGAGAAATATTTACGGTATATATACCCAAACTCCAATTCACATCAGTAGATCGCAATTGTTTATGAACAACGTAAGACTTTTGAACAAGAATACTGGTATTGAGTATAAAAGTGAGAATTCAGGCATAGTAACAATACCAGCAGGACAGACAAGAGTGACGGTAACGCATTATCTGTTTGGAGCGCCGAGCAAAGTATTGGTAACGCCACTTGGAAATGCTAAAGTGTGGGTTGAAAACATTACATCAAAAAGCTTCGATATAGTTATGGATAAAGCAATTAACGAGAACTTAAATGTATCTTGGTATGCAGATCTACAAACGTAAAAATTTTGTTATGCTACAAGATTTTATAATACAGAGTGAACATCTATGAGGAGCAACTATAACTGTTCTTTCAAATTTAGGGATATTCTTTTCGAAGCTCTTACACTATGTAGTAGTGTTCCATTTTTACGAGATCTTCCTATTAAATTTATAGATGATAGCGGTTTAAAGTACTACGCTAGATTCCAGGAGTCGTGGAGGTTTAATAAGCCATTTGAACCTTTAACATATGAATTTTTCATGAAGAATGCTAAAGAAAGCGATTTATTTCTTGATATAGGAGCACACGTGGGCATTTATAGCATTAAGCTGGCCCAAAAAGTTTCGAAAGTCATAGCACTGGAACCAGAACCTAAAAATTATGGTTTTCTCTATAAAAATGTATTTATAAATAATCTAAGTAATAAGGTTATACCGTTACCTATTGCAGCTTCTGATAAAGATGGCTATGCTGACTTATGCGTAAGAGTATCTTCAGGTGCTCATACTCTCGAAGACTCATTGAATTGTAAAAGAAAGATGAAAATTATTACTTTAAGGGTAGACACTTTGCTTAGGACCCTTAAGATTGAGAAGGTCAACATGATCAAGATCGATGTTGAAGGACACGAAACGAGAGTAATAGATGGCATGTATAGATTGCTAAACTATAATCCTCCGAAAGTTTTAGTAATAGAAATTCAAAAAAAGAACTCATATTTGCTTAAAATGTTCGTCGAACTTGGTTATAACGTTGTTAAGCTTGATTGTTATAACTCAGCATGCAACTATGGTTTTTATTTGATAATGAGATAAGTATAAGAAATCATGGTTTGGAAAATAGTTATCTAACTTTAAAGGAATTGGTATTCCAGCTGAGGATTAAAACGATCTTGTTCATTTAGCAAATTCTTCTTAACTTATTAAAGATAAATATTAAGATCTCATGTAAATGCTAGTCATGTTTATATTTTTGTTAATTAAATTGCACGTAAGACCAGAAAACTTTTTGAAATCGACGTTGTTTTTATTCGTTTTTTACAATTTCTGTCATCATCTTTGTTAGGACAAAAAACAGTCATTCTAGCTACCGTATCTTATAGGATTATGCACAGAATTTGACTACGAGACTTTAAAGCCTTTAATACATTAACAACGTATCATACATTGTAATATAAAAATTACTTAAAATAAAACATGTATTAATTGATGAAAAAGGCGAGCAATCAATGAGTTTTCAACAAAGAAAACTAACTGTAATAGGACTTGGTTATGTTGGTCTTCCTGCGGCAGTTGTTTTTGCTAGTAAAGGTTTTAATGTTATTGGTGTTGATGTCGATGCTAGTAAGATCGAAGCCGTGAACAGCGGTAGGTGTTATCTCAAGGAGCCTGGTCTAGATACATTGCTTCGTGATGCTGTTTCCAAGGGATTTTTGAGAGCAACTGCGGAAATCGCCGAAGATATAAGCGAGTCCGAAGCCGTGATAATCGCTGTTCCCACGCCCGTGAGAGATGGAATAGCAGACCTCTCTTATCTAAGAGAAGCACTTGAGTCAGTTAAGAAGAATTTGCATAGAGGTCTACTTGTTGTCATCGAGTCTACTATTCCTCCCGGCACAACTATGGGCTTAGCTAAAGCTCTACTCGAGGAATCCGGATTGAAAATCGAAGATGACTTCTATCTTGCGCACGTTCCCGAGAGAATTGCACCTGGCAAGGCCATCGAGGAATTGCTGAACATGCCAAGAGTCGTCGGCGGAGTTGGTCCTAGGTCTACTGAAAAAGCCCTCGAGCTATATGGTAAAGTAAACTCTAATCCCGTGCCTACCGATGCCACTACAGCCGAGTTCTCCAAACTCATAGAAAATACTTATAGAGATCTAAACATAGCTTACGCTAATCTATTGGCATTAATGGCTGAGAAACTAGGTATCGATGTATTCGAAGCTATAAAGCTGGCTAATACGCACAACCGCGTAAATATACACATCCCTGGAGCAGGAGTAGGGGGACCCTGCCTCACCAAAGATCCATATATGCTAGCTTCAATTTTTCCCGAATTCTGGGGTACGGAGCTCATTAAGCTTGCAAGGAAGATGAACGAATACATGCCAATGCACACAGTCGAAATAATGGAAAGGGCTTTGAAAGATTCAAGCTTAGATATCGGGAACTCTAAGGTCGCTGTACTGGGGGCTGCTTATAAGGGCGGAGTAGATGATACGCGCGAGAGCCCTGCGAAATATATAGTTAGAGAATTGATGGAAAAAGGCGCTAGAATTATTGTGTTTGATCCCTACACAGCGGAATCTTTTGGAGCTGAGAGAGCAGATTCGCTTGAAGATGCTGTTAAGGGATCTGATGCGGTTGTCATAGTCACAGATCATCCCGAGTTCAAGAATATCGACTTG
>Ga0334722_10006950_pt1 | contig 11078 bp, 9 predicted proteins | sample C3_bottom_MG_FD_207210 | JGI IMG/M metagenome (GOLD analysis project Ga0334722, IMG submission 207210) | Sediment microbial communities from Yellowstone Lake, YNP, Wyoming, USA - C3_bottom | ecosystem: Environmental > Aquatic > Freshwater > Lake > Sediment | place: USA: Wyoming | collected...
AGCGGGGGCAGATGGTGCTCCCGAAAGAGCTGCGCGACAAGGCGGGCATCAAGGCCGGCGACAAACTTGCCGTCGCCAGTTGGAAGAAGGACGGCGAGGTCTGCTGTATCACGCTCATCAAGGCAGGCAACCTCGGCGGCATGGTGCGGACCATGCTGGGACCGGTGATGAAGGATATCCTGTAGGTAGCACAAAAGGCCAATGCAAAAAACAAAGGCTATTTTACCGCAGAGGTCGCAGAGGAAGACAGCTCTTGAAATAAAGGCAGAACAGGAAAATGAGATCAGGTAAATTCGAAATATATTCAGTTTAAGCAAACATTCCTAAAAGGATTTCGAGAGGTTGCAGAGTAGATAGGAGCTGAGGAAGAGTTTTAATGTATCGATATTTATTTAAGAAGTTCTCTGCGTCCTCCGCGTCCTCTGCGGTGAAAATATTGAGATTAGTCGTGTTGTAGAAGGGAGTCTTTCATGCAAAAGCTCAAGATCGTAACAAAATCTCAATTGGACAGCGGCAGTTCCTGCTGCGGTCCGGCACAAAGCACGGGCGCACCCAGTTCCCGCGATGTGGCCAGGAACATGCTTTCCTGCTCTGATGCGAACAGGAGCGCCCCCCGCTGGATCACCGGAACGCTCCCGTCACCGGCTGGCGCGGTCCCGCAGATATCGACGGTATGGACCCGTTGCGACTATTGGGGAATGATCAAAAGCAGGTCCGGCGGCTACCGCATGAGATATACCGTCGCTCCGGGGCTCTATGCCGTAGGAGCGCCGGGCAACGATTCTGACGTATTGGTGACGGCCAACTACAAGTTGACCTTCGACACCGTGCGGCGGGAGCTTACGGGGTTAACTGCCTGGGTCCTCGTCCTCGATACGAAAAGCATCAACGTATGGTGCGCCGCAGGGAAAGGGACATTCAGCACCGATGAACTGGTGAAACGCATTACCGAAGCGCGTCTCGATGCTGTTGTCAAGCATCGGCGTGTCATCGTTCCGCAGCTCGGCGCTGTTGGCGTGAACGCGGCAGAGGTCATGAAGAGAACGGGGTTCCGGGTCTCCTTCGGGCCGGTGGAAGCACGGGACATTCCGGAATACATTCGCGCCGGATATAAGAAGACGAAGGCGATGAGCACGATGAAGTTCACCCTGCTCGACCGGTTGGTCCTGACGCCCATGGAGATCAATCCGGCCATGAAAAAATTCCCCTGGGTTGCCGCAGGCATCTTTCTGATCTTCGGTATCCAGCCGACCGGCCTTCTGTTCAAAGAGGCATGGTCCAACGGTCTGCCCTTTCTGCTGCTGGGCCTGTTGTCGGTCTTCACCGGAGCGCTCGTGACGCCGGCGCTGCTTCCCTTTGTTCCGTTCCGGTCCTTTGCGGTCAAAGGCTGGATCATGGGAGCGCTGTCGGTGTTCATTGCCACGCAATATATCGGGTCGACGGAAGTGCAAAACCCGGTATTGCTTGCCGCGGCCTATCTGTTCTTCCCGGCCTTAAGCTCCTACATCGCGCTCCAGTTCACCGGCGCGACGACCTTTACCGGAATGTCGGGCGTAAAAAAAGAACTCAAGTTCGGCATTCCGCTCTATATCGGCGCAGTGAGCCTATCGTTGATCCTGATGGTCGTGTTCAAACTCAGGGAATGGAGTGTGCTATGAAATACCTTGCGAACGTAACGACCCTTGAGTACTCACCGGATAAGTGCGTTGGCTGCGGCCGGTGCGCAGAGGTCTGCCCGCGCGGAGTCTTCGTCATGCAGGAAGACAACAGCACCCTCACCCCTGACCGACACATAGACTCCCCTCACCCCTTCCCTAATGAAAACTCACCCTCACCTTTGCTTCCTCTCCCCTCTGAGGGAGAGGATAAGAGGAGAGGGGGCGTCATCTTCGGAGAGGGACAAAGGGAGAGGGAGCTTTATCCTCGGGAGGGAATAAGGAAGGGGGGTGTTCGTCGCGCATCCGTAAATGACAAGGACCTCTGCCTGGAATGCGGGGCCTGCGCCTTGAACTGCGAATTCGGCGCGATCGCCGTCAATACCGGTGTGGGATGCGCCGCGGCGTTGATCAACGGTATGATCACCGGCGGGGAGCCGACCTGCGGCTGCGACAGTACGCCGGGCAGCGTCTGCTGCTGAGCTTAACCTAACCGTAAAAGATGGAGGCAAAGATTTTTTGACAGGATGACAGGATAACGGCGGATAGATCTTCGCAGATGTCCAGGATGCTTGTCTTTTTTGGGCAGCTCAGTGCGACGCTGTGCTAAGCATGTGGTTTGCACTGTCGTTCGGAACCAAGTGACCTAACGCAGCACTTTCCCTCGCCAAAAGCAGGGCTCGGCCGTGTCTGCTTTAGTTTTTTTAGTATCTCATTGTCTCGTGATTATGCCATGCACACGCACAGTCGTCGCGACCGAGCCGCCCGGCGCAGGGGTACGTCAAAGACTATAAGCCTTGCTTCCATATGCTAGTGACTCTGCATTCCCGTGCGAATATTTAGGCAGGCGACCGAGGACGAGGGTTAAACATTTCGGACTGTCTGAGCCCACATCTACAATAGGTTGGGGCGAGTTTCCGAAATGTACCGAGGACGACCGAGCATGCCGTTAAGAATATTCGCTGGGTGCATTCTTTGGGTCACCTTTCTTCGGGCAAGCAAGAAAGGTGACAAGAAAGTCTCCTAAATTTCTATGCTCCTCATCAACCCACCCGTTGCCAAACCCTCCGAACCGCCGGCAGGCATCGCCAAGCTGGCTGGCGCACTTGGTGCGCACGGGGTTCCTTTCCGGGTCCTCGATGCAAATCTTGAAGGCCTTCTCTATCTTCTGGACCAACCATGCTCCGCATCCGATACCTGGACCCGACGGGCCGTCAAGGGCATTTCGAAAAACATCGCCAGTCTCCGCGACCCCGCGACCTACCGGTCTCTTGACCGGTACAAACGCGCGGTCCGGGACATCAACCGGGTGCTCGCGGTATCAGGCGGGGCCAGCGGTGCTGTCCCGGGATTGGCCGATTATCAGCACCGGGACTGGTCTCCCCTCCGTAGCGCCGACCTGATCGCGGCAGCGGAACATCCCGAGCAAAATCTCTATTACCCATGGTTCAGCAGACGACTGCCGGAGCTATTCTCTGAAAAGCCGGTACGGTTCGTCGGGCTCTCGCTCAACTATCTGAGCCAGGCGCTCTGTGCGTTCGCCATGATCGGATACTTAAGGAAGGAATTCCCCGGGTCGAAGATCGTCCTGGGCGGGGGACTGGTGAGCTCATGGATGAAGCATCCCGGCTGGAAAGACCCCTTCACCGGACTGGTCGATCATCTGGTCGCAGGACCGGGAGAGAAGCCGCTGCTTTCCCTGCTCGGCGTCGAGCCACGGGGCGGAGAGCATTTCGTGCCTGACTACGGTTCCTTGCCTAGCGATAAGTATCTTTCTCCCGGATTGATCCTGCCTTACAGCGGATCGAGCGGATGCTACTGGAACAAATGCTCCTTCTGCCCTGAAACTGCGGAAGACAACCCCTATCATCCTGTTCCTGCCCATCGCGCCATGGAAGATATTCGTTCGCTTGCCGCGGGAACGAAGCCGGTCCTGCTTCACCTGCTCGACAATTCGGTAAGTCCGGCACTCATGCGCTCTCTCGCAGCCGACCCGCCCGGCGTCCCGTGGTATGGTTTCGCGCGGATCGGGCAGGATCTGACGGATCTCGACCACTGCGAGGCGCTCAAGCGCTCCGGCTGCGTGATGCTGAAGCTGGGGCTGGAATCGGGCGACCAGGGAGTGCTCGACCGGCTGCAGAAGGGGATCGACGTCGACATGGCGTCGCGGGTACTTAAGACCCTCAAAAAGGCCGGCATCGCGGCCTATGTCTATCTTCTCTTCGGCACGCCGGAAGAGACGGAGGCAGAAGCGAGGAAGACACTGGAGTTCACCGTCCGGCACGTCGATGCGATCAGCTTCTTGAACCTTGCCGTGTTCAACATGCCGGTCTGCTCACAGGAAGTGAAAGGGTATGATACTGAGAAATTCTACGATGGCGACCTTTCGCTCTATACCGGGTTCACCCATCCCCAAGGCTGGGACCGGAGCGCGGTGCGCCGGTTCCTGGACAATGAGTTCAAGAAGCACCCTGCCGTATCGGCCATTTTGAAGAACGATCCTCCCGTCTTCACCTCCAATCACGCGGCATTCTTCACAAAGGCCTAACGATTTGACGTTTCAAGTATCTCGCATTGCCATAGGCCGCACGTTCGTGTAACATACCCTCGGTCTCAGCTATAATCAGCGGTACCTTTATGACCTCCTATCCCATCGACACCATCCTTCCCGAACTGAAGGCGGCCGTTTTGCGCGGCCCTTCAATCATCGTCCATGCGCCGCCCGGCGCGGGAAAGACCACGCGCGTCCCGCTTGCGCTGCTCGACATCATTCCTGCCGGACTGGGCCGCATCGTCATGCTCGAGCCGCGGAGGATCGCGGCGGTGTCGGCGGCGCGCTGGATGGCGCGGACGCTGGGCGAAGAGGCAGGCGGGACCGTCGGCTACACCATCCGGTTCGACAGCAGAACTTCGGCGAAGACGCGCATCGAGGTCGTGACGGAGGGCATCCTGACCCGCCGCATCCAGTCCGATCCCGGCCTCGCCGGCGTGGCGCTGATCATCTTCGACGAGTTCCATGAACGGAGCCTCCATGCCGACCTGGCGCTCGCGCTTGCTCTCGATGTCCGCAAGGGACTGCGGCCGGACCTGAAGCTCCTCATCATGTCGGCGACCATGGACACGGGGCCTATCGCATCGCTTCTGGGTGACGCGGCGGTCGTCACCTCGTCGGGCAAGGCCTTTCCCGGAGAAGAGCGCTATCTCGCCGAAAGCAACCAGCCGGTCCACCGGCGCATTGCCGCAGCGGTCCGGACGGTGCTCCGGGAGACGAGCGGCGACATCCTTGCGTTCCTTCCCGGCTCGGGCGAGATCAGGTCCTGCGCACGGGAATTGCAGGAAGGGCTGGACCTCAACGAGGAGCGCATCGCCTTGCATGCGCTTTACGGCGATCTGCCCTTCGAGGAACAGGAGCGCGCAATCGTGCCTTCCCGGGATAAAAGAAAGATCGTGCTCGCAACCAACATCGCAGAGACGAGCCTCACCATCGAGGGAGTCCATGTGGTCATCGACAGCGGACAGACGCGCGGGCTCCGGTACGATCCTTCCACCGGCATGAACCGGTTGGTGACCGTGCCCGTATCCCGCGCTGCCGCGGAACAGCGCAAGGGCCGTGCCGGGCGCCTCGGACCCGGCGTCTGTTACCGGCTCTACAGCCGTCACGACCTGCAGGGCATGGCACCGTTCGCCCAGCCGGAGATCCTCGTGTCGGACCTTGCGCCGCTTGCCCTGGAGCTTGCGGCCTGGGGCGTCAAGGACCCTGCTGCGCTGACGTGGCTTGATATGCCGCCGGCGTCCGCGTGGGAGTCCGGCATCGGACTGCTTAAGGACTTGGGCGCACTCGACCGGTCCGGTTCGGTCACATCGCAGGGACGGGCAATGGCCCGTCTTCCGCTCCATCCGAGGCTTGCCCGGCTGATGGTGCGGGCGGAGGAACTGGGATGCCTGCGACTGGGCGCCGACCTCGCGGCCATCCTTTCGGAGCGGGACATCTTCCGGCAGAGCGGGGCTGACCGGGTCCATAATGAACGGGACGTATCGGAGCGGCTCGATATGCTGCGGCGATGGCGGAACGGATCGGATGCGAGCGGCGCGGCAAATCCCCAGGCGCTCAGGACCGTCGAGCGAACGTCGAAACAGCTCCTGTCGCTGGTCACGGGGAAACCGGGCTCCGATCGCGTACATGATGAGACCGATATGGTCAGCCGTCTTCTGCTCTGCGCTTTTCCCGACAGGATCTGCAAACGCCGGGAGGAGGGGGGCGGGCGGTTCGTGCTGGTCCAGGGAAGGGGCGTGCGTCTTTCGACGGACAGCGGCCTCGGCACCAGTCCCTTCATCATCGCTGTGAACCTGGACGCCGGTGATAAAACGACGGAAGGCTTTGTCCATGTTGCCGCGCCGGTCACGGAGGAGCTTGTCCGGAGCGAATGCGCAGGCCGCATTGAGACCGTCAGGAGAGTTGCGTGGGATGAAAAAACAGGCAGGATCGCGGCCGCTCTTGAGGAGCGGCTGGAGGCATTGCTCCTGTCGCAGCGGACATTCAAGCCGACCGACGAAGAGACAGGTCCGATCCTGTGCGAAGCGATAGGAACAACGCCGGGGATCCTGAATTTCAGCAAGGAGGCGCGGCAACTTCAGGCACGGGCAAACTTGATTAAGAAGGCATTCCCTGAAGAGACCTGGCCGGACCTGGCCGATGAGCATCTCCTTTCCCATCCGGAAGAGTGGCTCCTTCCCTGGCTCACCGACATCCGCAGCGCTCAAAGCCTTGGTGCACTGAATGTGCTTCCCGGCCTCAAGGCAAAGCTGAACCGGGAACAGCAGCAGCTCCTGGAAGAACGGGCGCCGCTGGCGATTGCGGTCCCGAGCGGAAGCCGCGTGACGATCGATTATACCGCGGGAGACATCCCGGTCCTTGCCGTGAAGCTGCAGGAGATGTTCGGCTGCGCGGACACGCCGATGATCGCGAAGGGCAGGGTGAAGGTCCTGCTGCACCTGCTGTCGCCGGCCGGCCGTCCTGTCCAGGTCACCCAGGACCTTAAGGGATTTTGGAACAGCGGTTACGGGCTGGTGAAGAAGGACCTGAAGGGCCGCTACCCCAGACACCCCTGGCCCGATGATCCCTGGAACGCCGTTCCCACGCGCCGCGCGAAGCCCCGGGGGACGTGAGAATGATGTTCTGTGCTATCTGACATTGACGGCTGTTGACAAGGATAAGGCAATTGACTATCATTACTACAATGATCCTTGCCCTGTAAGTTGATCCCCCTTCAATCAATAAATAACTCAGGAGGTTCACTATGATCAGTCAATGGATATTCGGCTCACGAGGAATTCAGAAAAAGGTCATCGGGAAGATGGTGTTTCTTGCGACGGTGGCTCTGGTGATGTCCTTTGCGCTTGCGGCCTGGTCGCTCACCGGAACGGTGTCGGCGGCCGATGCGCCGTCGGGCGCAGCGGTTAAAAATCCCTTTGAAGGAAAGCCCGAGGCGATCAAGGAAGGCGATAAGATCTTTGACGCGAAATGCTCGGAATGCCATATGGACGGGACGGGCGGCGCCGGGCCGAACCTCACCGATGACACCTGGATCTACGGCGGGTCCGATGCAGAAGTGTTCGAGACGATCTCCCGGGGCAGGAAGGGCGGGATGCCTTCCTGGAAGAGCGAATTGAGCAAGGACGATATCTGGAAGGTCATCGCCTTCATTAGGAGCATCGCCTATAAGAAGTAAGGGATGTTGTGCTCGTGCGTGACGCTTCCGCAAGGTAAACGAAAGGTTGCCATGAACGATCACGATGATACGAAGAGATCTGAGAATACAGGTGAAAACGGGCAAAGAGAGATCAAGTCCGTTGATTACCTCCGGGAGGTGCGTTCCCATATCCGGAATGGGAATAATAAGGATGCCTACAACCTGATTTTGCAGGCGACTGTCCGGTATCCCGAGGACCCTCTCATTCTTTCCTATTACGGCTGTCTTCAGGCCCTCGTGGACAAGAAATTCCGGAACGGCGTCGAGACCTGCAAACGAGCGATCGTCTTGCTTGAGAAACGAGGGTCCTCCACCGAGAAAGCTTACTTTCCAGTGTTCTATCATAACCTCGGGAAGGCCTACATCGCCGCGGGCAGGAATCAGGACGCTTTCGACGCGCTCAGAAAAGGGCTGAAGTACGACAGCGGGAACAGCGACCTCAAGAAAGAACTGCAGGTCTTGGGCGTGCGCAAGGCGCCGCCCTTGAAGTTCCTCGACCGGTCAAATCCGATCAATGTATTGCTAGGCATGGTGTTTAAAACATCAAAAAAAGCGCCTCCGGGAAAAAAGAGCGGGGGGCGGAGTTCATCACGCTGACCTGGAGAGGGAGTACCGCCGCATGATCGTAACCGACCTCAACCACATCGACCATCAGGTCCTGATGACGCCTTCCCTCCGGAAGGCTTTAGATTTTTTGCGGGGAAAGGACATCGACGCGCTTCCCGACGGCAGGGTGGATATTGACGGTGACAAGGTGTTCGCCCTGGTCCAGCGGTATGAGACGGCGCGGACCGAGGCCCCGAAGTTCGAGTGCCACCGGAATTACCTCGATGTCCAGTTCATCGTGTCGGGCGAAGAGGTCATCGGCTGGGCGGCCCAGGACACGATGAAGATCTCCGCGGCCTATGATGGCAAGAAGGACGTCTGCTTCGGCACCGTCGGGCCGGGGAAATGGACTCCGGTCCATCTTCAGGCCGGACAGCTGGCCGTGCTCTGGCCGGAGGACGCCCATGCGCCGAAACTTGCGGCAGGCGGGCCGTCACCGGTCGTGAAGATCGTGGTCAAGGTCGCGGTGCGATAGAGAAGGGCAAGAGTAGACAATAATCATTTCGACGCTGAAGAAACCGATCATCTTCCAGCCGTCATCCCCGAGTGTTGTTATCGGGGATCCAGAAAAAAACAAGAATCCACGCCGATAACCTCTCCTTATTCCTCCCCTTAACTTAAGGGGAGGGGCAGGGTGGGGTTACTATTTGTGAGAATGACGGTGTGAGAACAACGAGGTCAGGGGAAGGGTATGCGATGACGAAACACAAGAGAGACACTGAAAAGATAGCAGAGGAGTACAAGGCGCGGCAGAGCCGGCAGATAGTCGCTATCGCGGTAGCCATGTTCGCCGTGATCCTGAGTGCGGTGCTCTACAAGCGGCCCGATCTCCTGGGAACCATCTCCGGGCGGACACTGGTCGGGTTGCAGATCGTCAGCATCGCTTCGTTCGTGGTATTCTCCGCCTATAACTGGCGCTGTCCGTCCTGTGACAAGCATCTGGGGAACAATGTGCACAGGCAGCGCTGCGGAAAGTGCGGGGCAAGGCTGCAGTAGGTTGTGTGTAGAGCGAGGAGAACAAAGACATATTATCTCAATAGAGGCATGGCGTTTTTTTGGGCAGCCCGATGCGCCGCTATGCTAAGCATGCAGGATGCTACACACGTTCCCATCGTAATCTGGCACTTCCCGGCAGCGCTTTCCCTGCGGACGCGCTGCTTTCGAGTCGGTTCTGATTCGGTTCAGGTAAGGGCATGCTGAACGCACAGTCGTCGCAGTCGGACTGCCCGGCGTTGGGGAAAAGCAAAATAAAAGGCAGGCGGTCATGATGACCACCTGCCTTTTGTGATTAGCAGATACTGCCTTTCTAAAATGTCCCGGTTTCCTCTGTGCTCTCCGTGCCTCCGTGGTGATACCGTTATTGTCCTATATCTTCTCCAGCGCCTGCTTCAGGTCGGCGAGCAGGTCATCCACATCCTCAAGCCCCAGGGCGAGGCGCACGAGGTTGTCGGACATGCCGATCTTCTTCCGGTAGTCCTCGGGATAATCGAAGAACGACATCATCCACATCTGGGTGACCAGGCTTTCGCTGCCGCCGAGGCTCGGCGTTATCAGGAAGAGCTCGAGGGCGTCGATGAACTTCCGCGTCTTCGCGTCGTCGCCCCGGAGGAGGAAGGTGACCACACTGCCGAAGCCCTTCATCTGGGCCTTGGCGATCGCACGGTCGGGGTGCGAATCCAGGCCGGGATACCAGACCTTCTCGATCTTGGGGTGCGCCTCGAGCATCCGGGCCACGGCGAGCCCCGCTTCGTTGTGGTGCTTCATCCGCAGGCCGAAGGTCTTGAGGCCGCGCTCCAGCAGGAAGCAGGTGAGCGGGCCCGGTGTCGCGCCGATCATGCGCTGCATGCGGTAGATGTCGTTCATCAGCTTGTCCGAACCGAGGGAGACCCCGGCGAGCAGGTCGTTGTGGCCGCCCAGGTACTTGGTGGCCGAGTGGATGACCACGTCGACGCCCATCTCCAGCGGTTTCAGGTTGTACGACGTGGCGAGCGTGGAGTCGATGATGGTCAAGACCTTGTGCTGCTTCGCGACCTTCACCACGGCTTCGAGGTCCAGGCACCGCAGATAGGGGTTCGTGGGCGATTCCGTGAAGATGATGTTCGTATTGGGCCGGATCGCCTTTTCGATCGCCTCCGCGGTCGGGTCGGCCATGGAGACCTGGATGCCGAACTCGGCCAGCAGGTTCGCGGCGAAATCGCGGGTCTGGCGGTAGCAGTCGCTCGTAAAGATGATGTGGCCGTCGCGGCGCATGAAGGTCATGATCGTCAGGATCACGGCGGCCATGCCGCTGGCAAAGAGGACTGCGCGTTCGGCGCCTTCGACGGCGGCCAGTTTGCGCTCGCATTCCTGCTGGGTCGGATTTCCGTAGCGGCCGTACTCGTGCTCGCGGATGACCTTGCCCTCGCTCTTGGCCTTCATGAAGTCATAGACTTCCTGGGTGTTGTTGAAATAGTAGTTCGACGTGTGCGCGATGGGCGTCGACACGGCGAAGTGGGCGTGCTCGACGCGGTCGAGGCCGTGGATGCCCAGGGTCGCGGGCTTCCACGATTTTGGGTTGGACGGTTTCTTAGCCATTGATGGTTCTCCTCTTCTGTAATGCCTGTTCCAGCGCCTTCTTCACCGCGCTTACGGTCGGCGGCAGTTCGATGGGCTTGTTGGCGTAATGGCTGGGGAAGCCCAGCTTTTCTTCGTGATATTGCACCTTGAAGTCCGTGAACTTGAGACCGTGGGCCGTGGAGATGACCACGACGTGCTCGGACCTGTCGATCTTGCCGGCCTTGATCAGCTTGATCAGCGCGGCGAGGGCGACGCCGGTGTGCGGGCAGTTGAACATGCCGGTCGTGTCGCCGAGGGCGGCCGCGTCGGCCAGCTCCGACTCCGTGGCGTCCATGACGATGCCGTCGAACTGCTTGATCGTGCGGATCGCCTTCTCGATGCTGACGGGGTTGCCGATCTGGATCGCGCTGGCCAGCGTCTTCTGCGCTTCCATGGGCTCAAAGGACTTGAAATCTTTCTGATAGGAACGGTAGAGCGGATTGGCGCGTTCAGCCTGGGCTACGACGATCCT
>Ga0334722_10006951_pt1 | contig 11077 bp, 11 predicted proteins | sample C3_bottom_MG_FD_207210 | JGI IMG/M metagenome (GOLD analysis project Ga0334722, IMG submission 207210) | Sediment microbial communities from Yellowstone Lake, YNP, Wyoming, USA - C3_bottom | ecosystem: Environmental > Aquatic > Freshwater > Lake > Sediment | place: USA: Wyoming | collected...
TTGCCGCCAATGGTGGAAACGCGGTACGAGGACGGGTCGGCCGCAAAGAAAAACCCGTGCGGCCGCAAAAATTCTTGCAATCGGAGGTTTGTGACGCCCGGCTCCACAACCACGATGCGGTTTTGGGCATCGAACGAAACGATGCGGTTTAGCCGGCTCGTGGCGACCACGACGCCGCCGTGCACGGGCACTGCCCCTCCGCTCAAGGAGGTGCCTGCCCCGCGCGGCACCACCGGCAGCCCAAATGCCTCGGCCACCTGGACCACCCCGGCCACTTCCTGGGCGGAACCAGGCAGCACGACGGCATGCGGCCGGCGTTTCAACCCGGTGGCATCATACGAATACGCGGCCAGCGAAGCGGCACCGGCCAGGACATACCTGGCTCCCACCACTTCTGCCAGGGCAGCCACCAGTTCCCGCTGGACGTCTTGTTTTATTGCTTGCGTTTTTCTTCGCCCTCCGCCGTCCCCTGCGACGGCCGGCCGGTGTCCTTCGCCAGGCCGGCTTCAAACGTGGCACGCAGTCCCAACAAGCCCCCCATGGTGCCAAGCCCCATGGTCTCCACCGCTGTGCTCGGTACCACTACCAAGGCGCCCTTTTCCTTGAGCCCCTCATACAGCATGTTCATGGCCCGAAGGTGCAAGGCCGTGGGATTGTCCGCATAGACAGCGGCCGCTTCGCGGAACTTGTTGGCAATCTCGGTTTCGGCCGTGCCCAGGATGATACGGGCCCGCCGCTCACGTTCCGCCTGGGCCTCCCGGGACATGGCATCCTGCAGCTCCCTGGGAATGACCACGTCACGGATCTCTACCGATTGTACCGTCACGCCCCAAGGTTCGGTACGCTCGTCGATCATTTCCCGTAGCTCCTGGTCGATCTTCTCGCGTCCTGCCAGCATGTCGGCCAAAAGCGTACGCCCGATCACGTCCCGGAGAGCAGTCTGGGCAGCCCAGCTTACGGAACGCCGGTAGTCTGCCACCTCCAGGGCGGCCTTTTCGGCGTCGTAGACCATCCAGAACAAGACAGCGTCCACGTCTACCGGTACCGTATCCTTTGTGAGGGTCTGTTCCGCGTTGAAGCTCGTGGTCATGATCCGGTGGTCGATCCACTGGGCCACGCCTTCCACGACCGGAATGACGAAAAAGGGACCGGGACCGGCCAGCCGGCTGAACTTGCCCATCCGCAAAATGACGGCCTTTTGCCACTGGTTGGCGACCCGCAAGGATGCCGCCATCAAAAGTCCCGCAATGGCGCCGGCCACCGCGAAACCGGCCGACCCTGTCAGCCAGGAACCGAGGACTCCCGCTACGAGAATCAGAACGCCAAACACGATGCCCAGCGGGTTAAAATTGAAACCGAAGTCACCTGTGCCCATTCAGAGATCCCTCCGGTATTCAGTCTCGTGCCGCTCCGGCCAGCTCACGTCGATCGCAGCGTGCACCTCTTGCTGGGTATAACCGAGATAGTAGGCCGCCGACGTAAGGTGTGATACCATGGCCAAAAGACGTTCCGCACGCTCCCTGGCTGGTTGTGCTGCCGGCGCGGGAGCTACGAAGGTACCTTTGCCGCGCTGGGTCACCAGGCAGCCCTCCGCCTCCAGTTCGGCGTAAACGCGGCTGACCGTGTTGGCGTTGATCCGCAGATCCACTGCCATCTCGCGGACGGTGGGGAGCCGGTCGCCTGGCTTCAGCTCGCCGGTGGCAATAGCAAGGCGGATACGTTCTTTCAATTGAACGTAGATGGGTACCTCGCTTTTGTGGTCGATCCTGAACTCCATGTTACCACCGCGACGTCAATGTTTTCGCAGTACAGTGGGATTCTTCTAGTACAAATATACTGGGAAGAAAGGCAGCAGCATTTCGGGTGATGTGCTGCCTTTAATAGGGTGCCAGCCCTATGCGAAACCAGAATTTTCATACCCAGGAGGACAGGACGGTGCACGAACTGGAAGGACAAGTGGCAGTAGTCACAGGCGCCAGCCGGGGCATAGGCCGGGCAGTGGCGTTGGCCCTGGCGGAGGCCGGAGCAACGGTAGCGGTGAACTACCTTACGCACGGCGATGCCGCTGCCCAAGTAGTGGAGTCTATCCGCGCGGCCGGGGGCACCGCAGCGGCCTATCAGGCCGACGTGTCGGATCCCGAAAAGGTGCAAACTTTCATTGCCGCTGTCGAGGGCCGCTTTGGCAAAATTGATATCCTGGTGAACAACGCCGGCCATGCCGAAAGCGGCCTTCTCCAGGAGATCTCCATCGCCAGCTGGCGGCGCATGATGGCAGTGCACCTCGATGGTGCCTTCTACTGCACGCGGCTGTGCCTGCCGGGGATGATCCGCCGCCGGTACGGGCGTATCGTGAACATTGCTTCGATCTGGGGCATCACTGGCGCCGCAAACGAAGTGGCATATTCGGCTGCCAAGGCCGGGCTTGCCGGGTTCACCCGTGCTTTGGCCCTCGAGGTAGCCCCGTCCGGAATCACGGTGAACGCCGTGGCTCCCGGTGTCATCGACACCGACATGAACCGCGGGTATACCCCGCAGGAAATCGAAGATCTGCAAGCCCTCATCCCGGCCGGCCGCCTCGGCACGCCGGAGGAAATTGCCGCCGTGGTGAGGTTTTTGTGTTCCCCCCAGGCATCCTACATCACCGGCCAAGTCTTAAGCCCGAACGGAGGGCTCGTGACCACGTGAGGCGGGCAGGATGGACGAAACGGAGATCGCCGCTTTTGTAGCCAGGACCATCGAGCGCGGAGAGCTCGACGCCACCACCGGTGAGGGGCTCGTACAGGCTTTTGAACAGGCCTGGGCCAAGATGATGGGCGGTGGTCACGCACTTGCCCTGTGCAACGGCACCGCTGCCCTGTTTACCGCCCTTTTGGCGGCCGGGGCCGGCCCCGGGGACGAAGTCGTCTGCCCCCCGCTCGCACCGCCATACGCCCTGGCACCGATCCTCCACTGCGGGGCAAAGCCGGTTTTTGCCGACGTGGACCCGCGCACACTCACGATCGACCCGGGAGCGGCCCTCGCCCTGGCCGGCCCCCGCACGCGGGCAATATTGGCAGTGGATCTTTTCGGACATCCGGCCGATATTGCTTCCCTCGTACAAACGGCACACGCGTCAGGTATCACCGTCATCGAGGACTGTGCCCAGGCACTGGGTGCCACCTGCCACGGCTTGCCGGCGGGAGCAAAAGCCGACTTCGCGGTTTTCAGCCTGCACACCACCAAAAACCTGCCGGCCGGCGAGGGGGGCGTACTGTGGACACGTGACCGCCGGCTCTACGAGCGGGCACTCGTCGTGGGCATGCATCCGGTGCGGCTCGCGCGCGAGATTAGTGACCGCACTCTTCGCCGATACCTTGACACGGGGCGCGGGTACAATTTCCGGCCCCACCCGTTGGGGATCGCCCTGGCCTTGGCGAGGCTAAAAAGCTTCCCGGCCGACTTTGAACGGCGGCAAAAAGCCGGCCGCTACCTGGATGAAAAGATCAGTCAGATTCCGGGGCTGGAACCGGCTTTTGTGGCCCCGGGGTGCACGCACGCCTACAACCTTCATCCGGTCTTCTACCACGGACAACCACGTGGTGCCGGGAGCCTTGATGACTACGTCCGGCGGCTTCGGAAAGCCGGACTCGACGCCGATGTCCTATGGCCGCTCGCCTATGACCTTCCCCTTTTCCAGGAAAAGGGGTTCCCGCCACCACACTGCCCGGCAGCCGAAAACTTGGAAAGCACGGTGTTTTTCTTCGGCTGGGGAGGGTACACGGGCGCAAGCCACGACGATCTGGAGCGTGTTGCACGCCTCCTGGCAGCCGCCCTGCAATCCTGAACGTGATCCTCACTCGCGGGGCGGGCGGGGCCGTCCCTGGCCCGTCGCGGTTTCTGGCACCGCGTTCTGGCTGCCCTTTTCTTGTGCGGCGCTCAATAGGGTGCTACTTTTTGGTTCGCTGGACGTTTGGGGAGACAAACCAGGTTTTGAGGACGAAGGTACCTTGAACGCACTAATACCCGCAGGAGTGTTCACTGCAGACGGGGCCTGGTAATGACCGGAGGTCCAAAGCCAGCTGCCGGCCACCAAAAGAACGATCACGGCCGTTGCCAAAGCGGGGATAAACCGCTCCCACCGGCGGAGACGCTGTGCGGCCGGCAGGGCCGGTAACGACTGCATGACGCGTTCCAAAAATCCTGCCGGTGCCTGGCCACCGACCAATAATTCCCGCAGGAAGGCGTCTGTCCGGCTGACCGTCTCCGAGTACGCCCGGCAGGAAGGGCACGACCGCAGATGCTCGGCCAGCAGGGCCATCTTCTCCGCCCGGAGCTCGCCGTCGGCTTGCATGCTTATGAGAAACCGTGCTTCACGGCAGCGCACGATCATCAGTCTCCCCCGGCCAAACCCCCGTCAGCATCTTGGCCAGCATCGTCCTCGCCCGGTGTAGACGGGTCCCCACCGTGGCCACTGGCACCCCCAGTATTTGAGCCATCTCCTGGTAGCTGAGGTCGTCCACGTAACGCAGCACCACGGCGACACGGTAATCGTCGGGCAGCTTTTCGACGGCCCGCCACAGTAAGGCTTTCTGTTCAGCTTTTACGGCCCGCTCCTCCACCGACAGTGCTGTCCCCACCACCAAGCGCGCCCCGTCGTCCTCCTCCCCGCCGGGTGCGTCCCACCGTACCATCCGGCTTGACTTCCGGAGATACTCCCAGCACGTGTTCACTGCGATCCGGTAAAGCCAGGTAGAAAAAGCACTGTCGCCCCGGAACTGGGCCAGGCGCTGGAAAGCGCGCACAAATGCTTCCTGGGCCACGTCCTCCGCCAGGTGCGGATCGCGCAAGATACGCATGGCCAGGCTGTAAACCCGGTCCTGGTAACGCTCCACCAGGCGACCGAAAAGGATACGGTCGCCGGCCAGCACTTTTTTTATTACCTCCGCCTCATCAGGGGGCACCTGGTTTCCTCCCACCGTTTCTTTGACGCCTCCGCCCCCGCATTTCTTCCCGGTGGGCGTCAATTCCTCGCAGGAAAAAGTCAGCCGGGTGACAGCGTCACCCGGCCGACAGGAGGGAGGTGTGGGGTCCAAGCTCTACTGTCCACCCCAGAGCCGCCAACGATCTTTGACCTCCGAGGAGCAGGCGTAGGCTCACAGTCTGGCACTCGTGATGCTCAAGCCCAAGTCAGGCCTTCGCTCCAAGCTTTGACCTCGCACTCTGGGAGGAAGATTTATTTTTGACACCAATTCCCGCTTATTGATTCCCCAGGGTATCCGGCCATGCCCCCAGTGTCACCGAGATGGTAATGGCATGACCGCCACGCAGGACGTACACCTGCACCACGTCGCCGACCTTCCGCGTATCGAGGTAGGACGCGATGTCCTCTACCGACGTGACGGCGTGACCGTCGACCGCGGTGATGATGTCACCGTCCACAGGCGTGCTGCCGTCGGCCGTGGGCGTGCCGCCTTTGATACCGGCCTGGTCAGCAGGACCGTTCTGCCACACGGACACCACGAGCACGCCTTTCGAGACCGGCAGATGGGCCTGCTGCTGCAACTCAGGAGTTATAGCCACCCCAGTGATCCCGAGCCACGGATGCTGTACCTGCTGGGACTGCAACAGGTCGGGCAAGAACTTTTTGGCTGTATTGATGGGAATAGCAAAGCCGATCCCAATGTTGCCTTCGTTGGCACCGGAGATGATGGCAGTGTTGATGCCAATCACCTGCCCCGCCGCGTTCAGAAGTGGGCCACCGGAGTTGCCAGGGTTGATCGCCGCGTCGGTCTGAAGCATGTCCCGCATCGTGCGGCCGTTGGAGGCAGTCATCTCACGATTGCGGCCGCTGATAATCCCGAGCGTCACTGTCCCCGACAGGCCGTACGGGTTGCCCACCGCGATCGCAGGCTCACCGATCTGCACCTGGTCCGAGTCCCCAAGCGGCAAGGGCACAAGCTGGTCCGCCGGCACGTTCACCTTCAGCAAGGCCAGATCATCGCCGGGATCGGTCCCGGTTACCGTGGCCTTGACGCTTGTGCCGTTCGAGAAGGTCACGCTGATCTTGCTCGCGCCCTGAACGACGTGATAGTTCGTCAAGATGTGGCCCTGCTTGTCAATGACAAACCCCGAGCCAGCTCCTTCTTCCGTTTGCGGTCCCCAGAACCCCATGGCGATGCTCTGGGTGTTTACACTCACCACGCCGGCCGCCACCGCCTTGTATACCTCCGTGACGTAGTTGGTGGGACCGGACTGTTCGGCGGCAGTAGTCACCACGGTGTGGACAGCGCTGACGCCTGGCTGCCCAGCGGGTTGGGCCGCCAAGGCATTCCTCGTGATGAGACTCCCGGCCAGGCCGCCTGCGGCCGCGCTCACCACTACAGCCAACACCAGTACTGCCACCAGCCACCGTTTTTGCGGCCACGTGCCTGTAGACATCGTTCTCACCTCTCACACCAGGTTTTTCTCGCCGGGCCTTCGGTTGCGGCCTCAATTTCGGACAGCTATATTCGTAAATCCCAAACGTAAGACGCATATGAAAGTAAAAGAAAAATGGTCTCAGAAACCACCCTCGCCCGCCGGGGCATCTGCCCCATTGTTGTTTCGCCCGCCGGACGGCGCCGGGTTTTCTTCCCCGGGCGGGAGGGTGGTCTCCAGGGTAAAACTAAACACGCTGCCTACGCCCACTGTGCTTTGCACGTCGATTTTGGTGCCATGCTCTTGTGCGATCCAGCTGGCGATCGCGAGTCCGAGCCCGGTGCCTATCAGTCCCCGCGTCTCGGGTGCGCGATAAAACCGTTCAAAGATGTGCGGTATGTCCGCCTCCGGGATCCCGGGGCCGTGGTCGCGTACCCATACGCGGGCGCGGCCGTTCTGGCGGGCAAAGCCGAATTCGACCGGCTGACCCTCCGGAGTGTACTTGACCGCATTTTCGATGAGTATGAGGCACAGCTGCTGCAAATAGTCGCCGTTGCCGCGCACCCAGGTGCCCCACGCCTCATGCACGCCGGTCAGCTGCCATTGGTGGTTGGCTGCCAAAACCGCCCCTTTCCGGCTCACGTCCGTCACCACCTGGCCGAGGTCACAATACCCAAGCTCGATGTGCTGACCCGCGTCCGCCCGGGCAAGGGTCAGCAGTCCGGCCAAAAGGCGGGACATCCGTTGCGATTCCTCAATCAAGTCGCCCAGTACCTGCTTTTCCTCCTCGGTGCGGGCCGCCCCCAGCCGGGCCAGAATGTCTGCATTGCCGCGGATGATGGTGAGCGGAGTCCTTAGTTCGTGGGAGGCGTCGGCGATGAAACGCATCTGTGCCGCCATCGACCGTTCCAAGGCCACGTGGGTGGCCTGCAGGCGATCGAGCATTTTGTTGAACGTGGCGGCAAGCCACCCCACCTCGTCTTTCGGGCCGTGATATTCGACCCGCTGGCCCAAGTCACCGGACTGGCCGATCTGTTCCGCTATGCTCGTAATGTGCTTGATCGGAGCCAGGGCAGTGCCGGCGAGGAAAAGCCCGCCGGTTGCCGCCAATATGATCACGAAAAGACTGCCGAAAAATAAAATGACCCGCAACCGCAAAAGGGCCACGTCCATGACCCCGAGCTGCTGGCCCACCTGCAGGATACCCACCACCTGATTTTTCACCATGATCGGTACGTCATAGAGCCGCAGGCGCTGTGAGCCAGCCGTGGCGATTTCGTATACCGCCTGCCCGCGGAGTACACGGCTCATGGTGGCGGGTTGTATGGGAAGGGCATAACGTCCGAGGTTGGCCGAACGGGCGACGATGCTCTCTTGCGTATCGAGCACTTGGACAAAAACGCCCGGATACGCAAAAACATCGATGTCGGGCAGCACCACTTGCTGGATGTAGGACTGGCCCCGGGTGATGACGGTGATTGAGTGCACCACATCCGCGGCACGCTGCATGAGCCCCCGGTCCACCTCGGCCAGCATGAGATGGGCCAAAAGAAAATACACTACCACCCCGAACAGGATCAGGGTGACGGCCAGTACACTTGTATACCAGGCAGTAAGCCTGGTGCGAATGGACACGGTCAATCCTCTCCAGACGGTTCCCGCAGAACGTATCCTGCCCCCCGCACAGTGTGCAAAAGACGGGGCTCCCCACCCTCCTCCAGCTTGTGGCGAAGGTACCCCACGTACACCTCGAGCACGTTCGACTCCCCTTCAAAATCGAAGCCCCAGATCTCTTCCATGATGGCATCGCGGGTCAGCACCTGCCGCGGGTGCTGCATGAACATCGACAGGAGCTCGAATTCCTTGGTGGTGAGGTCGATCACCCGCTGCCCGCGCCGGGCCCGCCGCTCCCCGAGATCCAATATGAGGTCAGAAAACCGCAGCACCTTCGGTTCCTGCTGCGACCGCCGCAAAAGGGCCTTCACCCGCGCGAGCAGTTCCTCAAAAGCAAACGGTTTCACAAGATAGTCGTCCGCCCCGATCTCGAGGCCGTGCACCCGGTCTTTCACTTCGTCGCGGGCCGTGAGCATGAGGATGGGTATACCAAGCCCCTGGGAGCGCACGCGGCGGCATACTTCCCAGCCGTCCACTCCCGGCATCATGAGATCAAGAATAACGAGATCTGGTGATGATGACATGATCTTTTTGAGTCCGGTATCGCCGTTGTTAGCAGTGTCCACCTCGTAGCCTTCCAGACCAAGGCCACGGGCGAGCATCGTGGTAATCTTGGGGTCGTCATCTATAACCAGGATGTGACCCGCCACATGTATCACCCCGCGTATAATGGTACTGCAGAGCATCTGCCGTGTACAAAAACGGTATCTTTTGCCCCGCAAGCATCGTGTCATTCGAACCGGCACCTGGCCTTTGCCAGAACCGCCAGGAACATAACAAACGATTGTGAGAGATTTCTGAGATGAAAAAGGTTTTGCCAGGATTCATACACGTGCCGGGATGGCATTGCGGCTCGACCGCCCTGGCCGATGTCATGCGCTACCGCGGCTATAATTTGTCAGAAGCCATGTGCTTCGGACTGGGAAGCGGGCTTGGCTTCGTCTACTGGCAAGGGGGGCCCACTCCGACCCATGCCCTGGGCGGCCGTGCCCCAAACCTGGAGCTCACTTTCTTCGCCAACCTGGGTTACCACCTGCAGTGGGAAACCGCTCGCGCCGACGAGGTATGGCCGGCCATCAGGTCGGCTCTTGACCGCGGCGATCCGGTACTGGCCCTTACCGATTTATACCATCTCGACTATTACCGCTCCCATACGCATTTTTCCGGCCATGCCGTCGTGGTGGCCGGTTATGATGATGCGGCAATCGCCCTTTTGGCAGACACGGACAGGCCCGGACTGCAAGAAGTCAGCGTGCAAAGCCTCCTCCGAGCCATGCAGTCCGATTTCACACCGTTTCCCGTCCATTACCAATGGCTTGCCGTGCCGCCGCTGGCACCGGTACCGCTGGACGCACCTTTGCGGCAGGCCTTGACCAAAACGGCCCGCGACATGCTGGCACCGCCGTGGCCAGGGGCAGGCGTGCCCGGGATGCGGTCTTTGGCCGACGATCTGCCTGGCTGGGCGTCCGCGGCCGACTGGCAGTGGTCCGCCCGGTTCGCTTACCAGGTGATCGAGCGGCGCGGCACCGGCGGCGGCAGTTTCCGGTATCTTTATTCACGCTTCACTGCCGAGGCGTCGCACTGGATCCCGGAACTGGGCCACATAAATGCGCCGGCACGCTTTTGGGAAGCCGGCAGGCTTTGGACAGCCTTGGCCATGCTCTTCCGCCGCATCAGCGAGAATAGCAGCCCCGGCGGTTTCGACCAGGCGCAGGCACTGGTACGGACACTAGTAGCCGCGGAGGAATCCCTCTACCGGGACATCTTGTCAGTCCTGAAATGACAAGCTACCGCCTCTTCCAGGGCGGCATAGATTGCCCTGCGGAGGTGTGGTTTCTATGGTGCAGATGGTCCCGGTGGAGATCGACGGTCGTGTCGCCGTCGGCATTACAGTGGAACTTCCCAAGACGAGACTCGTCATCATAACGACCGGCAAAGGTTATCTGATGTGCGGGGCGCTTGACGTCGCCCTTCTCCGCACCCGGCTGGCTGACCGCGGCATCCTGGCGGCCCGGGCGGTCGGCGTGCGCACCATCGATGAACTTTTGGCCGCGCCAATCGACGATCTCACCCAGGCCGCTGAATCCGCTGGCATCCAACGCGGCATGCCCGGCCGCGAGGCCCTGGCGAGGATGTTCTGACCAGTGTATCAGGACGCGCGGTCTTTTTCGCCCGCCAGGTGGCGGTCGAACCAGGCAGCAATACGCTCCAGCCGGTCGACGCGGTTCCATGGGCGTCCAGTGCTGTACATGGTGTGGCTTTCGCCCGCATACCGGACAAATTCCGTCGTAAGGCCAAGCTGCTTCAAGGCGACATAGAACTGCTCCGCCTGTTCCATCGGACAGCGGAGGTCGTTTTCGTTATGGATGATCAGTACCGCCCCGTGGGCGTTGGCGACATACCGCATGGGCGAACGCTCGAGGAGCCGTTCTTCGTTTTCCCACGGGGTCCCGCCGTTTTCCGCCCGGTTAAAGAAATAGCCGATGTCAGCGGTCCCGTACATGCTGTACAGGTTGGAGATGCTGCCTTCGGTCACTGCCGCCGCGAAACGATCCGAATGCGTGATGATCCAGTTGGTCATGTAGCCGCCGTAGCTTAGACCCATGACCCCGAGCCGCTGCGGGTCGACGCCCAGGGCGATGGCCTTGTCCACACCCGCCATGATGTCCTGGAAATCGCCGCCGCCCCAGTCCCCCACACACCCGCTCGCGAAGTCGTGCCCGTACGACTCGCTCCCGCGCGGGTTCGTATAAAAAATCGCGTAACCGTGGCTGCACAGGTACTGGAATTGGAAGAAGAACGACCATCCGTAGGCCCCGTGCGGACCGCCATGGATCTGCAGGATGCCGGGCCAGGGACGTTCCACGCCGGGCGGCGCCATTAGCCAGCCATCGATCGGAAGCCCGTCTTTCGACTCCACCGTGAACGGCACCGGTTCCACCAGGTTCCACGACGACAGCACCGCCTCGTTGAGCGACAAAAGCCGCCGCGGAGAGCCGTTCGCATC
>Ga0334722_10006952_pt1 | contig 11077 bp, 7 predicted proteins | sample C3_bottom_MG_FD_207210 | JGI IMG/M metagenome (GOLD analysis project Ga0334722, IMG submission 207210) | Sediment microbial communities from Yellowstone Lake, YNP, Wyoming, USA - C3_bottom | ecosystem: Environmental > Aquatic > Freshwater > Lake > Sediment | place: USA: Wyoming | collected...
CGATCGCCGGGGGCTTCCTGTTCGGTACGTTCCCCACGGTGGTGTATGTGAATGTCGGCGCTACCTGCGGCGCGGTGCTGGCCTTTCTAGCAGCCCGGTATCTGCTCGGCGCGCGGCTCCAGGAGTCCTATGGGGCCCAGCTCGGGAAGTTCAACGGAGAAATGGAGCGGAACGGCGTCCGTTATCTCCTCACGGTGCGCCTCATTCCCGTCTTCCCTTTCTTTCTCGTCAACTTTCTTTCGGCGTTGACGCGAATTCCGCTTTCATCGTTCGCCTGGACCACGTCGATCGGCATCATCCCGGGCACGGCGGTGTTCGCTTATGCAGGACATCAGTTGGAGAACGTGCATTCCGTCGGCGACATATTCACCGGCAATGTCCTTTTCGCGTTCCTCCTTCTCGGTCTTTTCATGGTGGCGCCGGTGATCATCGGGCAAGTGAGAAAACGGTTTTCCCCGCCTTCTGCTCCGTGATCCCGCCCGCTGTTCTCCATGGCTTTCTGTTCGGGTCGGCTGTGCGCTCTGCGCCTTTCTGTCGTCTCCTGACGGGCATCGGGAAAAAATCCCTTGACTAACGACATTGCTCATGTATAATTCCTGCCCTAAGCGCCCGGTTTGCCGAGGACACCAGCATGTCACAGGACAGAGAACACCTACGCTCCTGGATCGGGCTGAGCAGCATACCCGGTATCGGCAGGATAACTTTTCGCAGACTCGTTGCTCACTTCGGGTCTGCAGGCCGCGTCCTTAGCGCATCAGAGAATGAGCAAAGGGAATATGCCGGCCTGTCCGGGAAGGTCATCAGCGAGCTCCGATCGTTCCCCTGGCAGGAACGGGCGGAAGAGGAACTGGCGAAAGCCGAGGCAGCAGGCGTCGCGATCATCACCGCGGCCGATCCCGCTTATCCGGGACCGCTGCTGAACACACCGGATCCTCCACTCTTTCTTTATATAAAGGGTTCCCTGCTTCCGGAGGATGAGAACGCCGTCGCCATGGTCGGTTCGCGAACGCCTACGCACTATGGACTGACCGTGACGCGCAGCATGGCGGCCGAGTTCGCCGCACGAAGGATCACCGTCGTGAGCGGCATGGCCCGCGGTATTGACACCCAGGCGCACAGGGGCGCGCTTGACGCTCAGGGCAGGACCATCGCCGTGCTCGGCTGCGGGATCGATACAGCCTACCCGCCCGAGAACCGGGGCCTCATGGAAGAGATCTCCCGGCACGGCGCCGTCGTGACCGAGAACCCCTTCGGCACACAGCCGGAAAGCGGATACTTCCCGGCGCGCAACCGGATCATCAGCGGCCTGGCAGCAGGCACCGTGATCATCGAGGCAGCCGAGGACAGCGGGTCCCTGATCACCGCCGATTATACGCTCAAGCAGAACCGGAAGCTCTTTGCCGTACCCGGGAACATCAGTTCGCCGCTGAGCCGCGGTACGAACAGCCTCATCAAACAGGGCGCCCTGCTCGTCGAGACGGCCGGGGATGTCCTGAACGGCCTGGATATATATAAAGGAAGCAGATCAACCGATACGGTCGACCGGCAGCTTCCTCCCCTGACGCCCGATGAGGCGTCGGTGTTCAAGGTCCTTACGGACGAACCGAAGCACATTGACGTTATCATGGCGGCAAGCGGCAGCGCCCCGGGCAGGCTGAGCGGTGTACTGATCACCCTGGAGCTGAAGGGTCTGGCGAAGCAGCTGCCGGGGAAATATTTTGTTCGGGAAATGCTGTGAACCATAATTGAGCGATCAGGATATCCCGGTTTCAACGTACTGACCCAACACCAGTTCACCCATCACTATGTCTCAATGGAGGTTTTTTTGGACGAACGGATCATAAACCTGGTTTCACTTATCGCTGATCAGGTCCAGACCAAACAGGAGCTGTTCAGCAATGAAGGAAAGATCATGGACTCGCTCATGAACAGCGGATACCGGCTTCATGAGGCGGACGCGGCGCTGACGCTCATGCAGACCCTGGCCCAGAACGACGAGGCGGCATTCTCCGCCGAGGGAGTCGCGCCGGTCCCGGACGGGATGCGTACGATGAACACCGAGGAACGCGCACGGTTCGACATGGAAGCCTTCAGCTTCGTCATCAAGCTTGCCCAACTGGGGATCATTTCCGGAGACCTCCGGGAAGAACTGCTTGATAAAGCGCTGACCCTCCATTCCCGGAAGATCGAACTTGCCCACGTAAAATCGCTGATCGCGCTGAACCTCTTCACCGAGGCCCAGGAGGACGAAGACCTGCTCCTGTCCGCCATGAACATCAAGGGTACGGTGTGGAACTGAAATCCAAGGGAAACGAGATTATAATTCAGCTGCAATTAATACACGAATAGACTTCTCAAATCAGCAGCAAGTTTTCTCGCAAAGACGCCAAGCTCGCAACAAAGGCAACTCACTTGAACTTACACCAGAATTTAAAGGTTTTTTTGGCGTACTTTGCGGCTTTGCGCAAGAGGCCTTGAGCCTTTGGTTCTGGCTTGTCCGAGTCAGGAACAAGTACCAGATTTCCATTGAATTCGGTAACTCCCGGCAATAAAAAGGTCTGCCAATCATGAAATCACTCGTCATCGTTGAATCACCCGCCAAGGCCAAGACCATCGGCAAGTACCTGGGCAAGGACTTCACGGTCAAAGCGTCGGTCGGCCACATCATGGACCTGCCCAAGAGCAAGCTGGGCGTGGATATCGAAAAGAACTTCGAACCTTCGTACATACAGATCAAGGGCAAGGCGAAGGTAGTCAACGAGCTCAAGTCGGCCGCCAAGAAGGCCGACCGCATCCTGATCGCGACCGACCCGGACCGCGAAGGCGAGGCCATTGCAGCCCATGTGGCCATGGTCGTTGCCAAGACCGCCAAGACCGAAGAGGTCTACCGCGTTTTGTTCAACGAGATCACCAAGAAGGCGATCCTCAAGGCCATCGATCAGCCCGGCAAGATCGACTCGAACAAGGTGGACGCCCAGCAGGCGCGCCGCATCCTGGACCGCCTCGTGGGCTATCAGATCAGCCCCATCCTCTGGAAAAAGGTGCGCCGTGGCCTGTCCGCCGGCCGCGTGCAGTCCGTGGCCCTGCGCATCATCTGCGAACGAGAAGAGGAGATCAAGGCGTTCGTTCCCGAGGAGTTCTGGTCGCTCACCGCGCTCCTCGCAGGAAAGCTCCCGCCGCAGTTCGAGGCCAAGCTGCTCAAGAAGGATGAGGAAAAGCTCCGGGTCAAGAACAACGACGAGGTCAAAGAGATCCTCGCGGGGCTCAAGGACGCAGCATACACAGTCTCCAAAGTTGAGAAAAAAGAGCGCCGCCGCAACCCCGTCCCGCCCTTTACGACGAGCAAGCTCCAGCAGGAAGGCGGACGGAAGCTCGGCTTCACCTCCCGGCGCACCATGGCCGTGGCCCAGGGCCTCTACGAAGGCGTTGACCTCGGCAAGGAAGGCGCCGTCGGCCTCATCACCTACATGCGTACCGACTCGACCCGCGTCGGCGCCGAAGCTCAGCAGGAGGCACGGGAGCTGATCACGGCCAAGTTCGGCAAGGAATACCTTCCTGCCGAACCTCCGGCGTACAAGAGCGCGAAAAGCGCCCAGGAGGCGCACGAGGCCATCCGCCCCACCTCGGCGATGCGGGAGCCCGATGCCATCAAGCAATATCTCGAACCGGACCAGTACAAGCTCTACAAGCTCATCTGGAACCGTTTCGTCGCCAGCCAGATGAATCCCGCCGTCATCGACCAGACCTCGGTGGATATCAAGGCCAACGCCTATATCTTCCGTGCCTCAGGCTCGGTCGTGAAGTTCCCCGGTTTCATGGCGGTCTACCTCGAGGAAAAGTCCGAAGACCAGGCGCCCTCCGATGACGACGCCGGCGAAGCGGTCCTCCCGGCGCTTGCCGAAGGCGACGTGCTCTCGCTCATCAAGCTCGATCCCAAGCAGCACTTCACCCAGCCTCCGCCGCGCTTCTCCGAAGCCCTGCTCGTGAAGACGCTGGAAGAAAAAGGGATCGGCAGGCCGAGCACCTACGCCGCGATCATTTCGACCATCCAGGACCGCGACTACGTCAACAAGCTGGAGAACAAGTTCCACCCCACCGAGCTCGGCGTGCTCGTGAACGATCTGCTGGTCACCCACTTCCCGGACATCCTGAACGTTACGTTCACCGCGAGGATGGAGGAAGAGCTCGACAAGATCGAGGAAGGTCAGATGCCCTGGGCTACTGTCATAAAGGACTTCTACGACCCCTTCAAGGTGGACCTCGAAAAAGCGCAGGCCGATATGAAGGACTTCAAGGCCGAGCAGACGCCCACCGACATCAACTGCGAAAAGTGCGGCAAACCCATGATCATCAAATGGGGCAGGAACGGCCAATTCCTCGCCTGCTCGGGCTATCCCGACTGCAAGACCACGAAGCCCTTCGTGCGCACCGAGAACGGCGGCGTCGAAGCCGCGCCCGAGGAGACCACCAGCGAGCTCTGCCCCAAGTGCGGCGCGGGCATGGTTGTCAAACGGGGGAAATTCGGCAAGTTCCTCGCCTGTTCCCGCTACCCGGAGTGCAACCACACCCAGGGGATGTCAACCGGGGTGCTCTGTCCCGACGACGGCGGCATGATCGTCGAGCGGCGGTCCCGCTTCGGCAAGATGTTCTATTCCTGCGCGAACTACCCCAACTGCAAGTTCGCCGTCTGGTACAAACCCGTGTCCCGCCCCTGCCCGCAGTGCGGCGCCCCCTTCCTGACGGAGAAGTACTCCAAGAAGACCGGCCCCTATATCGCCTGCTACAAGAAGGAATGCGGCTATAAGGAGGGCGGCGCGACTCAGGATGCCGACACGCCGGAGCAGCCGAAAGAACCTGCTCCGGAATAACTCTCCCCCTGCTTCCCGCACGTGACGACCCCTGCAATTCACCCTTGTCTTTCTAGCGGCTTGATGATATTCTTGGCCTGTTGGATCGATGAAGGATATGCCAGGGGGGGATATGAATCCGCGCAGTGCACTCCCAATATCAGCTAGGACAACTGCCTTCTATCGTTTCGTCTCCGTCCTCGTTCCTCTCGTTATCTTCTTCTTCCTGCTCATATCCCCTCATGGGTCCAATGCAGCGGACCATCTCACGGCCAGCGGCTGTTCTGTCAGCAATGTAGGGTATCTCACAGACCTTGCGAAGGAGTATGAGCGGCGCACGGGGATCAAAGTACTCGTGCGGGGCGGAGGCAGCGCCGTCGGGATCGATGACCTGCGGAGCGGCAAAGTGGATTTTGCGGCGGCATGCCGGTCGCGTTCCGCCGGAGATCCCGAAGATATCACCTTTATCCAGGTAGCCTGGGACGCCCTCGTCTTCATTGTCCATCCCTCGAATCCTATCACATCACTGTCGCTCGACAATGTCCGTTCGATCTATGCAGGCGGGACCGGCAATTGGCGGCAATTAAAAGGATCCAGCCTGCCGATAAAGATCTTCATCTCCCGTGCCCGGCAGGGACTGTCCGGTGTTGAAGCGTCGACCAATGCCATGGTCCTGAAAGGCAGGGAGCCCGCGGAGACCCCGAATACGCTCTTCCTGGCATCAACGGCGATCGTCGAGCAGATGGTGGAAACGACGCCCGAGGGTTTCGGCACGACGGGGTACACGAGCGCGCGAAAGCGCCGTGTCAAGATGCTGAAGGTCGACGGGATCGCGCCGACCGTCGGGAATATCATACAAGCACGGTATCCCTTGAAGCGCCCGCTGTACATACTCCTTCCGAAAGTCCCAAAACCCGCGGCCAGAAAATTCGTCGACTTTGTCCTGAGCAGGGACGGCCAGCAATACCTCCGCTCGCTGAACGTCGTGTCCCTTCTTGACGTCAAATGAAGCTTTCCCTCCGCACAAAGGTGTCTCTGGTCATCGCGGCGATCATCCTCGTGATCAGCGGGATCAGCACCTACCTCTTCACCACGGCCCATAGCCGCAGCAAGGAAAGGGGCAGTATCCAGAGGGGAACTGCGCTCTCCTACGCCCTCTCTAAGGCTGCTGAAGAAGGGCTGCTCAAGGAAGACCTCAACCTCATCAAAAAAGCTTCGTCTCTCATCAAGGCCGATGATGTCAAGCTGGTCCAGGTCTATTCGAACATCTGGAACATCGTTGACGTCTATCCGTTCGACCAGCTCAAAAGCCTTCCGCATCCTGCTGCCCTGGAACACTTCCGGGAATCCTCCACGCCGTTCCACATCGAACTCAGCGACGGTTATGAATTCTACACCCCCATCCGTTTCCAGGCATTCGAAGATGCACCGGCCATCACCATAGGATTTGTCCGGCTGATCCTTTCAACGGATACCATCAAACAGGAGATCAGGGAGACCATCGTCGTCAATATCCTGGTCTCCGCGGTCATCACCCTGATCGCGATCCTCTCGATCAATATCCTCATTGGCCGGCTTGTTGTCAGGCCGATCATGGAACTCTACCGTTCCGTCGCAGATTTCAAGAACGGGATCCTCGAACGGGAGACCATCCCTTCCCCTCATGCCGCAGTTGAGCTCAAAGACCTCATCGAGGAATTCAATCTCCTTTTCAGAACGCTCACCGATCGTGAGGAACAGCTCGTTAAATCGAACCTGAGGATCCACTCCCTCTTCGAGCGGGTGGAACACGGTATTTTCCATCTTGACCGGAATGGCTCCATCATCGAAGCGAACGAACTCTTCCGGTCCCTCTTTGGCAAAGCGAAGGAGCTGTGCGAGATACTTCTGGGAGACAGTTCCTCACCTGACTGCCTCAGGAAGGCATCCAAGGAGAGCTCCCTGCACGTGGATAGCAAGGCCGTGTCCCGGAACGGGGCCGAGCTTATGGTGTCGCTCTCGCTCTATCCGGAAAAGGACGCCACGGGAACGGTCGTAGGATTCGACGGATATATCATCGATATTACGGAAAAAAGACGGTTGGAAGAACGGCTCGTCCGGGCACAGAAGATGGAGGCGATCGGTACGCTCGCGGGCGGCCTGGCCCACGATTACAACAACCTCCTGACGGCCATTCTCGGCTACTCATCGATGCTCCTCAAGAAACTTCAGGAAAATGATCCGTTCTATAAACCAGTGTCCATCATCCACGAGGCTGCGCAGCGTGGCGCCAATCTGGGAAGAAAGATCCTCACGATCACGCGAAAAGAACAACGTGAGGTAAGACCGGTAGATCTGAACGCGACCGTGCTGACCGCTCTCGAATTGCTCCAGCGGAGCCTGCCCAAGGATATCGAGATCATAACGCATCTCGCCGGCGGTCTCCCGCTGACCCAGGCCGATCCGTCCCAGATGCAGCAGGTGATCATCAATCTCGCCGTCAATGCCCGCGACGCCATGCCCGGCGGAGGGAAACTGACCATCGAGACATCGCTGTCCGGGGTGAACGACACCGGCGGACCATCACCCGATGCCCGGACGGGCGGAACGCTCAGGCTTTCCGTCGCGGACAACGGGGCGGGGATCGACGCGGAAACGCAGGCGAGGATATTCGATCCGTTCTTTACGACCAAGGAGGTGGGTAAAGGCACGGGCCTCGGGCTGTATATCGTCCATTCCATCGTCCATAACCACGGCGGACACATCAACGTCCATAGCGAGCCGTCCCACGGCACCCAGTTCACCATATACCTGCCGGTCATCGCTGCCGATGCCGGGTCAACGATCCCTCCTGAGGTCACCGAGGTCACGGGCACCGGGACTATCCTGGTCATCGATGATGAGACCCATGTACGGGAAATGTGCAAGGACATGCTGGGAGCGCTCGGCTATACGGTACTTCTTGCCGAGAACGGCATGGCGGGGATCAAGACCTACCGTGATGGTCAACGGAAGATCGACCTGGTCATCCTTGACATGATCATGCCGAAAATGGGCGGACCCGAGGTGTTCGCGGCGCTCAAGGCAATTGATCCTGCGGTGAAGGTCCTGCTCTATTCGGGATACAGCAACAACAGCCTTGCCGGCATCGATGAGCTACTGAAGCGCGGCGTCTCGGGTTTCATCCAGAAACCGTTCTCCGCTGAGGACATCAGCATTGCCATCAAGACAGCCCTTTCCTGAAAAGACCTTTCCCTTGCAAAATATCACCCCCTACGCTACAGTAGCAACATGCGGAAGCACCTTGCCAACTTCCTGCTCCATCTCAGGAACGAAAAGAACGTCTCCCCCCACACTGAACGCAGCTACCGCTCCGACCTGGAACAGCTAGCGGAATTTCTCGGCGACCGGGACCTCGCCGGCGTCGACCACCAGGACCTGCGGCGGTTCCTCGGCCACCTCATCACGGGAAAGTTAAAGAAATCATCCCTTGCCCGCAAGCTCTCGGCTGTCCGCGCGTTCTTCAAGTATTTGCACCGTGAGGGGATCGTGCCGGGCAATCCGGCGCGGCTTATCGCGACGCCCAAACAGGACAAACGCCTGCCCTCGGTCCTCACCGTGGACGACGCCGTGCGGCTGATGAACGCGCCTGAGGGAGATGCTGTCGATGACCTGAGGGACCGCGCCGTGCTCGAGACGCTCTACTCGACCGGCATCCGCGCCAGCGAACTGGTCGGGATCAATTTCGAGGACATCAACAGGAACGACCATCTCATACGCATCCGGGGCAAGGGACGGAAAGAGCGGATCGTTCCGGTGGGCAGCAAAGCCCTCGCTGCCATCGATGCCTACGCGGCCCGGAAGAACGACAGGGACAAAGGTGCGTCGGTCTTTACCGGCCCTTCAGGAAATCGCTTGACAGCCCGAACGGTTCAGCGTATTTTAGGTAACTATCGGAAAAAGCTGGGTCTTTCGCAAAAAGCCAGTCCCCACACGCTTCGCCACAGCTTTGCGACGCACCTGCTGGAATCGGGCGCTGACCTCCGGGCGATCCAGGAACTTCTGGGACATGCCAGCCTGTCCACGACCCAAAGGTATACCCATGTGAACCTTGATTCCCTCATGGAGACCTACGACAAGGCGCACCCGAGGGCAAAGAAAAAATAACTCTTTTCACCGCAGAGGACGCAGAGGTCGCGGAGTGAAAAACATATTCCTTAATACGATTCTTAATGAAAGATCATGCCTTTTCAGAGCGACGTACAAGGTGTTATGATTTTTCAGCGTCATATTTTTTTGCCCTCTCCGCGTTCTCGGCGATCTCTGCGGTAAAACGGTTGTGGAGGAATTATGAGCGAGACGACAACCATACACGCGACCACGATCCTCTCGGTCAGACGGAACGGCAAGACCGCCATTGGCGGCGACGGGCAGGTCACCGTCGGGAACACCGTCATGAAGAGCAACGCCAGGAAAGTGCGAAAGATGTACAACGACAAGGTCCTCGCTGGCTTCGCCGGCGCCACTGCCGACGCGTTTACCCTCTTTGAGAAGTTCGAAGCGAAGCTCGAGCAATACCACGGGAACCTGACGCGCGCTGCCGTGGAACTCGCCAAGGACTGGCGGACCGACAAGGTCCTTCGCCGGCTCGAAGCGCTGATGATCGTTGCTGATGCCGAACGTTCGTTCATCCTTTCGGGGAACGGTGACGTCATCGAGCCCGAGGACGGCATCTCCGCCATAGGATCCGGCGGCCCCTACGCCCTTGCAGCCGCGCGGGCCCTTGTGGAGCACACGGACCTCGGCTCACGGAAGATCGTGGAAGCGGCCATGCAGATCGCCGGAGATATCTGTATCTATACGAACAAGGAGATCACGGTAGAAGAACTTTAAAGGCAGGGTCAAGGGGCAAGGAAACCCCAGTGTCCCGTTACCTTTGATCCTCATGACCCCTGACCCGTGACCCATACTTATGAAAGACACCCTGACACCACGCGAGATCGTCGCTGAACTGGACCACTTCATCATCGGCCAGAACAAGGCCAAGCGCGCCGTTGCCATCGCGCTCCGGAACCGCTGGCGGCGCCAGCGTCTGCCCGAGGACCTGCGCGACGAGGTGATGCCGAAGAACATCATCATGATCGGCCCCACAGGCGTGGGCAAGACCGAGATCGCCCGCCGTCTCGCCCGGCTCGTGAACGCACCGTTCCTCAAGATCGAGGCGTCGAAGTTCACGGAAGTTGGCTACGTGGGGCGCGACGTGGACTCCATCGTCCGCGACCTCACCGAGATCGGCATCAACATGGTGAAGGGCGAGGTGTCCGAACAGGTGAAGGAAAAAGCCTCGGCCATGGCCGAGGAACGGCTCCTGGACCTGCTCCTGCCCCCGCTCCGGTCCGCGGCCGCCGAGGCAACACCGGAAGATCAGGAAAAGCAGCAGGAACAACACGCCACGACCCGTGAAAAGCTCCGCCTGCAGCTTCGGGCCGGCAAGCTCGACGAGCGGATGCTGGAGCTTGACGCCAAGGAAAAAGTGATGCCCTTCGGCATCATCTCGAACGTGGGCATGGAAGAGATCGAGATGAACCTGAAGGAGATGCTCGGCGGCCTGCTTCCCGAGAAGACCAAAAAGCGGAAGCTCAAGGTCCCCGAGGCGCTCCGCTTCCTCGTGCAGGAAGAGGCGGCCAAGCTCATCGATATGGACAAGGTCATCCGCGAGGCGCTCCAGCGCGTCGAGCAGTCGGGCATCGTGTTCCTCGACGAGATCGACAAGATCGCAGGCCGCGAGACCCACGGCCCCGATGTCTCCCGGCAGGGTGTACAGCGCGACCTCCTGCCCATCGTTGAGGGTTCCACGATCACGACCAAGTACGGACCGGTGAAGACCGACCACGTGCTGTTCATCGCCGCGGGGGCGTTCCACATGTCCAAGCCCTCGGACCTCATTCCTGAGCTCCAGGGACGGTTCCCCATCCGGGTCGAGCTCGACGCACTGGGCAAGGACGAGTTCGTGCGCATCCTTACGGAGCCGCAGAACGCGCTGATCAAACAGCAGGTGGCGCTCCTGGCTACTGAGGAGATCACGCTTCACTTCGCGAAGGACTCCATCGAGGAGATCGCCGCGACGGCGGCGAGCGTGAACGAGCGCACCGAGAACATCGGCGCGCGGCGGCTCCACACGATCATCGAAAAGCTGCTGGACGAGATCTCCTTTGACGCGCCGGACAAAAAAGGGACGACAGTCTCGATCG
>Ga0334722_10006953_pt1 | contig 11076 bp, 13 predicted proteins | sample C3_bottom_MG_FD_207210 | JGI IMG/M metagenome (GOLD analysis project Ga0334722, IMG submission 207210) | Sediment microbial communities from Yellowstone Lake, YNP, Wyoming, USA - C3_bottom | ecosystem: Environmental > Aquatic > Freshwater > Lake > Sediment | place: USA: Wyoming | collected...
ATGGGACGCAGGCATTCTCGCCACCGACATCTCCAGCCGGGCCCTGGGCAAGGCCGAGCGCGGCGTTTATCCAGACAGCCAGGTGACTCAACTCCCCGACGGCCTCAAGCGCAAGTACATGCACCGCCTGCAAGACGATGATTGGGAAGTTGCCGCCGAACTACGTAAAGACGCGACTTTTCGCCGTTTTAATCTGATGAACGAAACTTTTCCTTTTAAGAAGCCTTTTCATATCATTTTCTGCCGCAACGTTATGATATACTTCGACTCAGATACCCGGGACCGCCTAGTCAGCAAATATCACAAGGCGCTGACTCCGAAGGGTTATCTATTTCTGGGACATGCCGAATCGGTAAATCACCATCTCGGCCTGTTTGCTCCTATTAAACCGGCGGTCTATCAAAAAATATGACTACTAACCAACAGCCCATAAGAGTTCTGGTGGTTGACGACTCGCCGCTGATCCAGAAGATCCTCACCCGGGGCTTAAGCAAGGATCCAACTCTGGAAATCGTCGGCGTGGCCGGCGACCCCTACGAGGCCAGAGACATGATCGTCAAGCTTAAGCCCGACGTGATGACTCTGGACATTGAGATGCCTAGGATGAATGGGCTGGAGTTTCTGCGCCGTCTGATCCCCAATTACCCAATGCCAGTGATCATGGTCAGCACCCTTTCCCAGGAAGGCGCCCAGATCACTTTCGATTGCCTGGCCGCAGGGGCCATGGACTTTGTCTGCAAGCCCAGCGGGGGCCAGAGCGGTGACACGGAATCAATGCTCATGGACCTGCGGGCGAAAATCCGCGGCGTGGTGCGTGGACGTCCGACCCACGTTGCCGCCACCACCCCAGCGCCCGCCGCCGCGCCTGCCGCCGTCAAAATTATCGGCGCCACCCACAAGCTGATTGCCCTGGGCGCCTCCACCGGCGGCACCGAGGCGACCCGCCGGGTGCTCCATGCCCTGCCGCCCCAGATCCCGGGCATGCTCATCGTCCAACACATGCCGCCAGGATTCACCAAGGCCTACGCCGCAAGGCTTAATGATGAATGCGCCATCGAGGTTAGAGAGGCCGTGCATGGTGACGTTTTGTACCCGGGCCTGGCCCTGCTCGCCCCCGGCGGCATGCACATGTCGGTGCGGCGCGATGGGGGTGAATATCATGTGGCCTGCTGGGCAGGTGATAAGGTAAACTGGCATTGTCCTTCGGTGGATGTGCTAATGGACTCGGTGGCCACCCATGCCCGTAAAATGGCCACCGGGATAATCCTGACCGGCATGGGCAATGATGGCGCCCAAGGATTGCTGGCCATGCGCCGGGCCGGGGCCAGAACCCTGGCCCAGGATGAAGAAACATCGGTGGTTTTCGGGATGCCCAGGGTTGCCTACGAATGCGGCGGCGCCGAAAAACTTTATGCTATTGACCGGATTGCCCCGGCCCTACTGGAAATTTTGAGCTCGACACAATCATGATAAATATCGTTTTAGGCATCGGGCATTTGGGCGCAGCGAACATGCCGGGCTCCACCATTAAAACCTTCGCGCTCGGCTCCTGCGTGGCCCTGGTTTTATTCTCGCCCAATTGTCAGGGAGTGGGTATGGTCCATATCGCCCTTTCCGACTCGGCGATTAACCCCACCAGAGCGGGAGAATTACCGGGATATTTCGCCGACACCGGTTTTCCGGCCTTGATGAAAAAGATGTCCATGATGAACCGTGGCAAGCCCGATCCCCAGATGTTCGCCAAAATTACTGGCGGAGCCTCGATGATCGGTGCCAGCGACGTTTTTAATATCGGCTTACGCAATGTCTCGAAAATCAAAGAAATCCTTAGAACCGCCGGGATACCACTCCGAGCGGAAGACACCGGCAAATCCATCAGCCGCACCGTCTCGGCCGAAATAGGCTCGGACGGCGTCGAAATTTTCACCCCGGGTCGACCAACTTGGAAAATTTAGCAGCAGGGGACAAACACACCATGGACCAGAACTTTAAAGCCAAGATTATTAAGTCCATCCAAAAGACGCCGGTGCTTTCTCCCAGCGCCTCCCGCCTGCTGATGGTTGCCGCCGATCCCAAGCACAGCTTGAAGGACATGATCGAGATTATCCGCGGCGACTTTGCCTTGACCGCCCAACTTCTGCGGGTGGCCAACTCGGTGGCCTTTTCTCCCTTGCAGCCGGTTACCTCCCTTGACCGGGCCGTCGCCTATCTGGGCGAGGTATACCTGATCGGCCTGGCCATCAGTAGCTGCGCGGCGGCGGTCTTCGACAGCGCCTTAACCGGTTATGAAGGGCACAAACGAGATCTCTGGCGGCATCAGTTGTACTGTGCCGTCGCCTCGCGGCTCATCGCCCGCTACTCCAAGCACGAGATGCCCGGCGACCTCGCCTTTACGGCCGGACTACTGCACGATATCGGCAAAGCCATCCTTTCGGAGCATATCGTCGATAGCTCCGCGGATATTTTGGATGGCATCAACGAAGGCCGCTACACCGACTACATGGATGCCGAAGAAAAACTTTTCGGCATGAACCATACCGAGGTCGGCTACGCTCTGGCCCAGCACTGGAAGCTCCCCCCGGTTTTACAGGAGGTCATTCTCCACCATCACAACCCGGAGGCCGCCTCCCCGGCGCACAAGGTGCTGGTCTATGCAGTCCACCTTGGCGACGCCCTGAGTATGCTGGCCGGATTCGATACCGGTAGCGATGGCCTGAAATACCAGCTCAGCACCGCCGCACTGGAGTCATTTACGCTCACCGATGGCAAACTTGAGGCCTTACAGATCGAGGCGGCCCAAGGATTTGATAAGTTTGAACAGAGCATAAACCCAGGAAATCCTGAACCCAAATAATTACCGAAGGAGAAGCAAGATGCCGAAAAAGATTTTAATCGTGGACGATTCCAGCACCATGCGGAAAATAGTGACCAGATCGCTACGCCAAGCCGGCTGGGAAGATTGTGAAATTATTGAGGCCGGCGACGGCCAGGAAGCCCTAAATCTGCTGGCCACCACCACCGTTGATTTGATCTTGAGCGACATCAACATGCCCAACATGGATGGCATGGAATTTCTGCGCCAAAAGGCCACCCTGCCCGCCATCAAGGACATCCCGGTGGTGATGATCACCACTGAGGCAGTGGCCGACACCGTGGAAAAAGTCAAGGAACTGGGAGCCAAAGGGAGCATAAAAAAACCATTTACCCCTGACCAGATCAAGGAAACCCTCGGACCACTTTTCTAGGAGCTACCAATGGACCTACATGCCAACATCATCAACAATACCAGAGAGGTGTTTTCCAGCATGCTGGGTATGGAAGTCGACCCGCAGGAAGCAATAGAAGCGGGGATGACCCATACAAATTCTATCTCCGGCATCATTGGCCTGGCTGGTAGTATCAAGGGGATGCTGGCTGTCCACGCCCCGGAGAAGGTCGCTCTGGCGATTACCGGCGGTTTCCTGGGGATGGAGGTCGCGGAGATCAACGAAGATGTCCAGGACGCCATCGGTGAACTGGCCAACATGCTGGCTGGTGGCGTCAAGCTCACCTTGACCGATAACAGTAGCGAGATCAAACTGTCCGTACCCTCAGTGATCTACGGCGACACGTACAACGTCAGCGCCCCTTCCAAGGCAGTTACCTTCATAATTCCCTTCGCCATCGAAGCGGGACTGTTCTATGTCGAATTTCACCTGGTCACTACCGACAGTTGAGGGGAAAAGACAGCAGCCTGATTGCCAAAGATAGGACAGAGTGAGGGGACACTTGCCCGCCATAAGCCAGACTCGTGTAACTGCGAGTAGCGCTGGCGGGCAACATCGCTTATAGTGCCGATGTTTTAGCTAAGAATTAGTAGAGGCTGCAGCAGAAATTCTCTTTCGACAACTTACGTTCACATTCAGTCCCAAGGAGTAATAAGCCGAACGTGGCAATGACCGACCTGGAAATAGCGAATCTCATTCTGCAGAAGGCTGTCACCAAGGTTGCCAGCGAACTCAGCAAGCTCATCGGTGAGGAGATAGAATGCACCGCCGGTGAAGGGCGAACCGTTGGCTCTGAGGAGTTTTCCGCCCAGTTCAAGGGGAAGCTGGTTCTCTGTAATTTTGTCATTGCTGGTGACTATACCGGCGAATCCTACCTGGTATCCGGGGCTGATGCCGCCATTCTCCTGGGCGGGAAACTCATCATGCTCCCCGCCGATGTCCTGGAGAAACGCGTCAAGGAAGATGATTTTGACGGCGAACTGGCCGACGCCTTCGAAGAAATCAGCAACATCATCACCGGCTCCTTGAACGCTGAATTTCTGAACGGTATCCCCAAGAAGCTCCATTTCAAAAAAACCAACATCAAACTTGAGAGCGCGCCATTCATCCCGACCGGTATCATTCCCGGGATAGGCGAGGGCACGTACCACCTCACTTCCGCAGCCATTACCGCGGGGGGGCAAAAACTCGGATCGTTCTGGTTCTTACTTCCCCTGGCCGCCCTCAATCTGGACAAGAAAGAAGAGGAGGTTGAGGATGAGGCCGCAGCCTCCACCACGTTAGTAAACGAACAAGCCAACCCCATCATTCTGGTGGTGGCCGACGAACCGACGGAAAGGGAACAAATCGCCAGCCTGCTGGCTGGAAAAGGTATTGAGTATGTGCAGGCTGGCGCCCAGGAGGACTTGCGCAGCGTCTTGGGAGGGCGCGATGCCACAGTTGCCCTGCTGGTTATGCGCGAGGTCGGGGAGCAAGGCTTTGCCGCCGCCATTAAGATTCGGGCGGTGATTAAACCAGAAACGCCACTCATCGCCGCCGGTCCGGCTTGGACCAAAAAAGCCGTGCTGCAGGCCGTAAAATACGGGGCCTGCGACATCATGATCACCCCGGTTTCAGCGGAAGATTTGTTAGAGAAATTGAAAGGTTACAAATTCCCCCAGAACGACTGACCGCTACACATCAGCACCGGCGGCGGTCATCCAAGTCATCAGATTGCTTCTACTTGTTTTTTTCCAACAGGAACGCCCGGTAAGATTGTCATCAAACTCTTCAAGATTTTTCTTTTTGATTTTTTCCAATAGGGTCGTTCGCTTGAGGTTCAGCAACCGAGCTGCTTCCTTTTTGTTGCCACCGCTCATGGCTAAGGCTTGCAGGATCAGGTGATCCTCGAACTCACTGATCAGCGTGTTAAAATCTACCTCCGCCTCACCCCTAGCCACTCCCAATGAATCAGCTGGACGCGCTGGGGCAACAACACTGCCCCCGCTTCCCACAGGCCGATATTGTGCCGGCAAGTCACCCAACCCAACAAGTTTGCCCTCACAAATTATCCCCATCCTCTGCACCAGATTTTCCAACTCTCGGACATTTCCCGGCCAGTTATAGGCCTGTAAAGCATCCACTGCGGCCGGGCTGAAACCCCGTTGCTTGACCATCCGGGTATCGTTGAAACGCCGCACAAAATTTTCAATCAATAGATGAATATCTTCGCGGCGTTCGCGCAATGGCGGAATGGTGATGGGAAAAACATTCAAGCGATAATAAAGGTCTTCGCGAAAACCGCCTGCTGCCACCAATTGCTCCAAATCCCGGTGGGTGGCTGCCACTACCCGGATGTTGACCTTGACTGACTTTAAACCGCCCAGCGGCTCAAATTCCCTTTCCTGGAGAACCCGCAACAGTTTTGCTTGCAGATTAGGGGTCATGTCACCTATTTCATCCAGAAACAAGGTGCCGTGATCAGCATATTCGACCCGCCCAATTTTAGTCTGGGCCGCACCGGTAAAGGCACCCTTCACAAAGCCAAACAATTCACTTTCCAGAAGATCCCCGGGAATGGCCGCGCAGTTAATCGGGACGAAATTTTTGGACTGCCGAGCGCTGCAAGCATGGATTGCCCTGGCTACCAGCTCTTTCCCCGTCCCGCTTTCTCCCCGGATCAAAACCGTGCTGCCATCATCGCCAGCAACTTTCTCCAGCAGAGAGAACATCTCGCGCATCTTCGGGGAGTTGCCGATCAACCCGCAGCAGATATCACCCTTGCGGACTTTCGGGGGGGTAGTACTAGGCAGAGCCACCCCGGCATATTCCATTGCCCGGGCGGCAACCATGGTTACCTCGCCATGGTTAAAGGGAGATTGGACGTAGAACAACACTCCCTGCTGCATGATCTCAACCACCAGCTCCCGGTCACCCTCGGGCAGCACGGCGATGGTGATCACCTGCGGATCCAGACCATGCACCTTCTTGAACAACTCCAGCCCGCTTTTTTGCGGCAGAAAGAGGGAGCTGATCAAAACATTGACACTCCCGCCTGTGGCGATCTCAAAAGCTTGCTCTGGATTATCACTTTCGACAACAACGCAACCGATCTGCTTGCGAAGAGCTGCGGCCAGTTTGCCACGTTCCACGCCATCAGCATCGACAAGCAAGATACTGCCAAAATTACCCACGCAAACTCCCCCGCAAAGAAGATTCACGCCGCTCGAATGCAAGAAGATCCACTTAACTTCTGACAGCGACATGTCGAAAAGGCACCATGACCAGAAAATTGCTGCCGTGGTAGAGCGCAACAGCGAAAAAATTGTATTACAAAAGAAGATGCCTTATCAAGCCATCAGCCCATCATTTTGCATAAAAAGTCAAAAAATTGGCTGAGAGGAACTAACCGCAGTCCTGTTGCCAGATTTGTTGTTGACAGACGACAACGCGTTTCTATAGGATTTTTCGTGCTGGGAAATAGCCCGTAAACCAACGGCCCGGTTTTTGCTTAACATGAAAGAGGTGGATTTGTTCCGTTCCTTCTCTTCCAACGCAGAGTGTTTATGATAAAGCTGACTAGACGTGATAAGCAGGAACTGATCCTTAATTCCGACCTGATTGAAACCATCGAAGAAACCCCGGACACCGTCATAACTCTTACCAACGGCCGTCTGCATCTGGTTAGCGAGTCGTCGGCACAAATACTCGATAAGATTATCGAATTCAAGGCAGCCATCCTCTGTCGCTGGTCGTTACTTACACCCAAGACCGGGGCCCAGCCCCAGGAGCCATTGCCCCCCGATTCTGTTCCTTGAGGAAACTACTCCGACTTGCGACCATACCGGCCGCAAGTCACAAAATCCTCCGGGTGTCAAAACTTTAACGCTAAGGAAATATCGCGATGGAAATAGCCTCAATCATTGGCCTGGTCATGGGATTATCGGCCATCATCGGTGGCCATCTTCTTGAGGGCGGCCACATCGGAGCCCTCATTCAACCGACCGCCGCCATGATTGTTGCGGGAGGAGCATTCGGGGCGTCCTGCGTCAGCTTCCCCTTACCTGCGGTTATTAAGGCCCTGAAGGATGTCGTCCATGTCTTTTTCCCACCCAAGTATGACCCTGAGCAGATAATCAAAGAGATCGTCGGTTGGTCGACCAAGGCCAGGCAAAACGGGCTGATTTCCCTGGAGCAAGATGCCAAAAATATCGCCGACCCCTATATCCGAAAAGGCCTCAACCTGATCGTCGATGGCACCGAGCCGGAGACCTTCCGGGAAACCATGGAAACAGAACTGGGAACCTTTGAAGAGCACGAGAAGACCAGCGCAGAATTTTATGAATCAGTCGGAGGTTTTGCGCCAACCGTCGGCATCATCGGCGCCGTGTTGGGGCTCATCCATGTAATGGAGAACCTTTCCGATTCGAGCAAACTCGGGGCGGGAATTGCCGTGGCCTTCGTGGCCACCATCTACGGACTGGTCATCGCCAATATCATCTGTCTTCCCTTTTGCACCAAGCTCAAAGGACAGCTCAAGCAGCAGGTGCGGCAAAAGGAAATTATCCTGGAGGGTCTTTATGCGCTCCAGGCCGGGGCAAACCCGCGCATTATTGAGGAAAAACTCCGGGCCTACCTGGTCGATGATGGCAAGGAGAAGCCCAAGTGAGCAAACGCAAGAAAGCCCACGAAAAGGAACCCAACCTGGAGCGTTGGCTGGTTTCCTATGCCGACTTCATCACCCTGCTCTTTGCAGTTTTCGTGGTTCTCTATGCCATGGGACAGGTTGACAAGGCCAAGGCCGAAGCAGTCATGTCGTCCATACAGATGGCTTTCGGGGTTTCGCCCCCGATGGGGAAAAATGGCGCCAAACACCTCAAAACCACCGATCTGCGCCGACTGACCATCGTCGGCCCACATGGCGCCTCCAAAGAGTCCGGGACGGGCGGCGGCAAGCTCCAGATCAACGATCTGCTGCTTTTAAAGGATCTTCTGGATGAGAATGTCAAGAAAGAGGGATTGGGCGCCAACACCAGACTGACCATCAACCCCCAGGGACTGGTCGTTAGCCTGCAGGCGGCCAACCTGTTCACTCCCGGGACCGCGATCCTGCAGAAGGAAGCCTACCCGCAGTTGGATACGATCGCCCAGACCCTGAGTAATAACATCCGGCCGATTGCCATCAGCGGCTACACCGACAACTCACCCATCGACACCGGCTCGTACAAATCCAACTGGGAGCTCTCTTCGGCCCGGGCGCTCACCGTGCTCCACTATCTGATTGACCGCCACAACTTCGACCCCACCCTGCTCTCAGCCTCAGGCTACGCCGCCAACAGTCCCATCGCTGACAACGACACCGAAGAAGGGCGAAAATTAAACCGCCGGGTCGAACTGGTCGTTCAGGCCGACGCCGATAACTGGCCGGGACGCTGATTTAAGCAGAGAAGCTTCAGCACGTTCCCCGGTGAGTTCAAATGGTGCTGGCGGAGCTAGAAGAAGCGGGAGCTACCTGCATCAATCCCGGCGTCAACTCCTCGCCCTCATTGCTGGCTATGGTCAGCCTCTTTTTTCTTCCGCCGCCGGGTCGGGTCATAGCGCTCCTCCTCGCTGTAAATACACCCGCAATAAGGCTGGCGATAAAGCCCCATCTCGACGCTCATCTCAATCCCCTCCTGCCAGCCTTCCCGAAAATCTTGGTAGTAGAAGGGCACCCCGTACTCCACAGCCAGCCGTTCCCCTAAACTTTTCAGCGCAGAGTGGTTCTGGTAGCGGCTGTACAACAGGGTAGAGGTGAAGGCGTCAGCGCCAGTCTCCTTGGCCCGCCGAGCCACCGCGCGCAAGCGCATCTCGTAGCAGCTCAAGCAGCGTGCCTCCTCGTGGAACACCACCTGACGCAGAAACTCCCGCAGGCCATATTCGCGGTCATAGTCCACCGGCAGGTTCCGGGCCGCACTAAAAACCTCCAGCGCCTCCAGCCGCCGCCGAAATTCCTGGTAGGGATGAATATTGGGGTTATGGAACCAGCCCTGCACCGCATGGCCCTCGCCCCGTAAGACTTGCAGAGGATAAGCCGTGCACGGGCCGCAGCAGATATGGAGGAGGATGTTCATACTTTACCGGTGCGAAAGATCCGGCAGTCGATTTGAAACTTGCTGATCTTGTAATTGATAATCCGCAGCGAGGTGCCCAGATCCTTGGCGGCCTTGGTCTGGTTACCCCGGCAGCGCTTGAGGGCGGATATGATCAACTCACGCTCGAAATTATCCACTGCCTGCGCGAAGTCGCCGGAGAAAGTTTTGCCACCGGCAACGGTTTCGGCCACCTGGAGTGAAGGCGGCAGATGATAGCTCTTGATCGCCTCCTCGTTACAGATCAAGACCGCCCGTTCGATGCAATTCTCCAGCTCGCGGACGTTGCCGGGCCAGTGATACTGCATGAGCAGGTCGATGGCCGGGGTAGAGATCCGGCTGATCTTCTTGCGGTTTTCCTGGCAATACTTGGAGAGGAAGAACTCGGCCAGGAGCAGGATGTCGGTGCGGCGCTCCCGCAGCGGCGGCATATAGATAGGGAAGACATTGAGCCGGTAATAGAGATCCTCACGGAAGGTTCCGGCCTCCACCGCCGTCTCCAGATCCTTGTTGGTGGCGGCCACCAGCCGGGCTCCGGACTTGATCACCTTGTTGCCGCCCAACCGCTGAAACTCGCGCTCCTGGACCACATTCAAAAGTTTGACCTGGATGGCCTGGGAAAGTTCGCCAATCTCATCGAGAAAAAGGGTGCCGTTACCGGCCAGCTCAAAGCGGCCCTTCTTGGCGATGTGCGCCCCGGTGAAGGCCCCCTTCTCGTGGCCAAACAGTTCACTCTCCAGCAATGTCTCGGGCATGGCCGAGCAGTTTACCACCACAAAAGGCTCGTGGCGGCGCAGACTATTGTAGTGGACGGCCTTGGCCACCAGAGTCTTACCAGTGCCGGACTCGCCCCGCAGCAGCACCGTGGCCCCGGAGTCTTTCACCTGGTGCATCATCTCATACACCTCCAGCATCCGGCTGGAGTTGCTGATCATGTTCTCGAACTGATATTTACCAGAGAGCTCCAATTTCAAAAGCCGGTTTTCGCTCTGCAACCGCTCCCGCTCCCGGTTGACCATCTGGATACGGGTGACGGTCTGGGCAATCAGGCCACTGATGATGGTGAGAAATTGCAGTTCCTTCTCGAAGTTTAACCCGGACTGGTATTCCCGGTCGATACTGAGGGCGCCGATGGTATCGCGGCCACGCTTGATGGGCACACAGAGGAAGGAACGCTGCTGGGCGTCGACATCGCCGCGGGTGCCGGTGCGGTTAAGAAATAGCGGTTCGGCGCTGATTTGCGGCACCACAATGGGAGCGCCGCTGGCCACCACTCGCCCGGTGATGCCTTCACCGATCTTGTAGACCCCGCGTTTTCTGGCCTCCTCGCTTAAATCGTGACCCACCTCAATCTCCAGCTGGCCGGTGTTGGGATTGATGATGGTGACGGTACCGTGCTGCATCCCAGTGCTGTCGGCCAGGATCTCCATGATCTCCTCGACGCAATCACGCAGGTCGCTGGAAGAGGCCAGGGCCCGAGTAATTTCGTAAAGACAGGCCAAGTCGGCCGGGTCATAATGGCTGACGGCATTGTTCTTAGGGTTGGTCATAAGCGGACAACCTCGTTGCAGGTTGGTAATTTGGCCAAATATCTCGGGCGAAATATTACATGTTTGTAACCTGAGTACAACCAGGAATAGCCAGTTTCTATTGCCCGGACGCCATTATCTTGCTAATCTTGGCCGCCAAAGGCTAACCGG
>Ga0334722_10006954_pt1 | contig 11075 bp, 11 predicted proteins | sample C3_bottom_MG_FD_207210 | JGI IMG/M metagenome (GOLD analysis project Ga0334722, IMG submission 207210) | Sediment microbial communities from Yellowstone Lake, YNP, Wyoming, USA - C3_bottom | ecosystem: Environmental > Aquatic > Freshwater > Lake > Sediment | place: USA: Wyoming | collected...
TCACCATGCCCACTGCGAGCGGCGCCAGAATCCGCTTGGCGCGGTTGCCGTAGGTGCCGCTCACACCCCGCTTCTCGACCAGCAGCGAGGTGAAAAAGCCCGCCAGGAGGAAAAACGTCGGCATGCGAAAGCTGTGTATGAAGAACAGGATGGCGTCGAACGCAAGCGCGGTGTTGCGGTCGGTTGGGAACGGATGGTGTGGCGGCGGTTCGGCAATGTAAAGCATGGCCGCGTGCAGCACGATGCCCAGCATCATCATGCCGCCGCGCAAGGCGTCCAGACCGTAATACCGGCGCTCATCCATGTGCGATCCCCTTTTGCCTCAGTCCGCGGACCAGCGAGCATCCCGCGCCCCGTCAATACCCGTCGCGGCACCTCATTCGATCACCTCGTCGGCGCGCAGCAGCAGTTCCTGCGGCAGGTTCAGTTTGAGCGCCCGCGCGGTCCTGACATTGATCGCCAGGTGGAATTTGGTCGGCTGCTCGATCGGCAGATCGCCCGGCTTGGCGCCCTTCATGATCTTGCTCACGTATTTCGCCGCCTGCGCGAACAGTTCGACGGCATCCTCGCCGTAGCTCAGTAGGCCTCCGGCTTCCACGTTCTCACGGATGGCGAAGAAGGACGGCAGTTGGTGCTTTTGCGCCAGATTGGCTATCTGCCGTCGCTCCCGGTGGAATATCGCGTCGGCGACGGCGACAAAGGCGTCGGCGCGCTCGCGTGTCATGTCAGCGAACGCGCGCGGAAGTTGCTCCACCGAGTCGACGGGCAGAACCTGCAGCCGCAGCCCCAGTTTCAGCGCCGCGTCGCGAATCTTCTGCTCCAGCTTGGAAACCGCCCCCAGTTCGACCGGAGCGAGGATCGCAACACGTGACGCCTTGGGTAGGACAGCCTTCACGAGTTCCAGATGCTTGGGAATCAGGTCGCCGTAGAAGGTCGCCAGGCCGGTGAGGTTGCCGCCGGGCCGGGCCAGGCTGGCCGCCATTCCCGCGCCTACCGGGTCGTGCGCAGCGATGAAGACAATGGGCACGGTCTTGCTCGCCCCGCGCGCGGCGCTCACCGCGACGGGAGTCACCGGAACAATTATGTCGACCTTGAGCCGCAGCAGCTCCTGGGCCAGTTCCGGCAGGCGCTCGTACTCGCCGGCAGCCGAGCGCAGCATTACCACATAGTTCACCCGGTAACTTTGGCCGGCCGCCTTCATTTCACGCATGAACGCCGCCGCGTAAGGATCAGGTTTGGCCGGGTTCACATCGGGCGCGTAAGGATCGCTGCCGCCGGGAGCTGGGTCGAGCATGCTGGGCACCAGAAAGCCGATGCGCCAGACCTTATCCGGCTGCTGGGCGTAGCCTGCGCGCGGTAAGGCGAGAATTGCTGCGGCGGCGACCAGCAACTGCCTGCGCCGGTTTTGGCTCATGATGCCCCTTCCCGGAGGTGCCTGCCGCCGACTTTACGCCGCCGCCGCTTGTTTGGGAAGCGCTCCGATTCAATCGCGCGTAATCGCCTCCCCGGGGTTACATGAGCCGCAATTCGTTCTTCACCGACTTCACACCCTCGACGCGGCGCGCGACTTCACCGGCCTTGTCGATCGTCGACTGCGATGCGACGACGCCGCGGAGCCGGACCGCGCCCTTGAAGGTATCCACCCGGATTTCGGACGATTTCAGTTGAGGCTGGTCCAGGATCGCCGCCTTCACCTTGGTGGTGATGACCGCGTCGTCAACGTACTCGCCCGTGCTTTCTCTGTTGGCGGTTGCGGCGCAGCCCACGACGGTTACCAGCGCGGCGGCCAGGAAAACGGCGGAAATACTTCTCTTGAAGTGGTTCATTGCAAGACGCTCCATTGATTACCGCACGGGGACCAAGGTAGGATAAGCTGCATTCGCGTTGGTTCAACGCCTATTCTCAAAAAATATTTACTGTGCGAATTCACGCCTGCCCGGCGATGCCGCCGCAACCGTCTATTCGATCACGCGACCGGCGAGGAGCAGGATAGACTGCGGGATAGTGAGCTTGAGCGCCTTGGCGGTTTTGAGGTTGATCACTACCTCGAAGGTGGTCGGTTGCTCGATCGGCAGATCACCCGGTTTGGTTCCCTTCAGAATCTTGTCCACGTACGCCGCAGCGCGCCGGTGCATGTCCGGATAATTCGGTCCAAAAGACATGAGACTGCCGCTATCGACCAATTCCTGGTGGGTAACCATCGTTGGCAGGTGATGCTTCGCGGCGAACTCCGTGATGCGCTGGCGAAAATGCAGAAAAACCCGGTCCGCCAGGACGACGAGCGCGTCCGGGCGGCTCTTGGGGATCGCCGCAAACGCTTCTGCAAATTCATTCGAGTTGCGCACATCAAAGAACTGCACCTTGATGCCCATCGATTGCGCGGCAACCTCGGTCTGTTTGGAGGAACCGGCGTGAAACGGGTTACTCGGATTGCGCAGCACAGCGACCTGCGTCAGCGCCGGCAGCACTTCCCTGAGTAGCCCCAGGCGTTTTCCTTCCAGGTCGGGCGCCATCGAGGACACCCCGGTCACGTTCCCGCCCGGCCGCCTCAGGCTCGCAACCAGGCCGGTGGCAACAGGGTCGCCGACCGCCACCATGACCAGAGGGATGGACGGGGCCGCATTCTTGACCGCAACGGAGGCCGGCGTGCCTGCGGTCACGATCACATCCACCTTCAGACCGGCCAGCTCGGCGACGAGCGCGGGAAAGCGCTCGTACCTTCCCTCTGCCCAGCGATACTCGATCCGCGTATTCTGGCCCTCGATATAACCGAGTTCTTTCAAGCCTTCGCGAAACGGACCGACGAGATTGGCCTCGATCGCCGCCGTCGAATTGCCGAGGAAACCGATGCGGTAAACTTTTCCCGGCTGCTGCGCCCGGACGAGCGGCGCCGCGAGCAGCGCGCCCGCGGCCAGCAGAAACTTTCTGCGTCGATTTTGGTTCACCACTCCCCTCCCGACAAGCCTGGAGACAGGCTGCGCTCGAATGCTCGCTGCTTTTCCAGCAAGTTTCTCGGCTTGGACTCGAGTGTAGCAGTTCGGTCGATAGCTGTCGGTCGCCGGAACAAAAATCCATCCCTGACATCCGCACGCAAGCCTGCCGTCCTTGGCGCAGGCGCGCATAATACGCGCACGGATTGGCGTGAGGGGCAATGAACAAACGCCGCAAACTTCTGGTTGCACTGGGCATGGGTGCGCTCGCAGCGCCGCTCGTGTCCTTTGCTCAGCACCAGCCGGACAAAGTTGCCCGAATAGGGTTCCTGGGAAACTCCACCGCTGCGTTTGAGGCAAACCTCGTCGGGCCGTTTCGCGAGGGCCTGCGCGATCTCGGCTATGTCGAAGCACGAAATGTCTTGATCGAGTATCGGTGGGCGGAAGGAAAGTATGAACGCTTTCCCGCCCTTATCGCCGAGCTGATCGCACTGAATGTGGATGTGATCGTGACCGCCGGCACGCCCGCCACCCTCGCCGTCAAGAAGGCGACAAGGTCGGTCCCGCTGGTCATGGTGGCGGTCGGCGATCCTGTCGGCACGGGTATCGTCGCGAGCCTGGCGCGGCCCGGCGGCAACATCACCGGCTTGACCTCGATCGCGCACGACCTGGACGGGAAGCGCCTGGAACTGCTCAGGGAGGTGATTCCTGGAGTCTCGCACATCGCCGTGCTCTGGAATTCGGCGAGCCCGCTGCAGGTCATCCAGGAGAGGGCGACGCGGGCCGCCGCCCAGGTACTGGGCATAAAGCTGCTGTCTCTGGGGGTTTGGAACGAGGCGGGCCTGGAGAAAGTATTGGCCGACATCATGAGGGCGCGACCGGACGCGCTCCTCGTGCTCGCGGACCGCCTATTCCTGCACCATCGCGTGCGGATCATGGACTTCGCCACCCAGCATCGCCTGCCCGGGGTCTACGCTTACCGCGAATTGGTCGAGGCAGGTGGCTTGATGTCCTTCGGGCCAAGCTACGCGGCCATGCACAGGCGGGCCGCCTACTTCGTCGACCGGATTCTAAAGGGTGCGAAACCAGCGGATCTCCCCGTCGAGCAACCGGCAACTTTCGAACTGGTGATCAACCTCGGGACGGCCAAGGCCCTCGGGCTGACGATCCCGCAGCCGGTTCTCGCCCGCGCAACGGAGGTGATGCGGTGATTGACCGACGGTCGCTCATCGCAAGCGTGCAGGCGGGGCCAACGCGGTTAACCGGGTAGCAACCGGGGAGCGATCCTTGAAGCTATTCAGAGTCGATGACGAACACGCCGGGCGAGTATGGTTCTTCCGTATCGCTCCGCTGGTCGCCATTATCGCGGTGATTGCCGCGATCGGCGTGTTTTTCCGCGCGGGCAACGCCCCCGTCGCCATCGTGTTGCTGGTGACAGCCTGTGCCCTGGCGGTCGTGCTCGCGTGGAGCTGGACCGGCTTCCTGTTCGCATCGCTCGAACGGGCGAAGCACTACGTCGATGGCGCCGAGGGCGCGCATCGGCATGAGTGGTATTCGTTCAAAGGCCAGCGCGTTCGCGTCGTTCTGGACGATATGCAGCGACCCTGGTTTGCGGCCAATGAAATCGCGTTCATTCTCGGCATCGAGGACGAGAAACATACCTTCCGGCACTACGGACCGCACGAATACGGGATTCCGGAATCGGCGTCCGAGCACTATGTCTCCGAGGCCGGGCTGCGGCATTTGATCAAATACAGCACCCACCCCGACGCCGGCGCACTGGGAATCTGGCTCGAGCGCGAGGTGCTGCGCATGCTGAGAAACCGAAAGAAGCGCCGCGAAACAGGTGGGTTGACGCCGGATGAGTAGAGCGTTCCGGCCAGCCGGCCCGGACGAGCGCTTCGGAGGAGGTCGACTGCCGGCCAACTACCGCATCGTTCCAGGAACGCGGCACTTCATTCGATCACCTCGTCGGCGCGCAGCAGCAGTTCCTGCGGAATGTTCAGCTTTAGCGCCCGCGCGGTCCTGACATTGATCGCCAGCTGGAATTTTTTCGGCTGCTCGATCGGCAGATCGCCCGGCTTCACTCCCCCCATGATCTTGCTCACGTATTTCGCCGCCTGCGCGAACAGGTCGACGAAATCCTCGCCGTAGCTCAGGAGGCCTCCGGCAGCCACGTTTTCGCGGGTAGGAAAGAACGAGGGCAGGCGGTGTTTCAGCGCCAGCTCGGCGAGCTGGCGCCGATCCCGCACGAATGCCGGATCGGCGACGGTGATGAAAGCGTCGGCGCGCTCGCGCGTCATGTCGGCGAACGCACGCGGCAGCTGTTCCGTCGAGTCGACGGGAACGAGCTGCAGACGCATCCCCAGCTTCAACGCTGCGTCGCGCACCTTCTGCAGGGCGCCCGGATCCAACAGGGTTGCGGCAATGGCGAGGCCTGCGACGCGGGATGCACCGGGCACAATCGACTTCAGCAGTTCCAGGTGCTTGGGAATGATCTCGGCGTAGAAGGTCGCCAGGCCGGTCAGGTTGCCGCCGGGCCGGGCGAGGCTCGCCGCCAATCCCATGCCCACCGGATCGTGCGCGCCGATGCAGACGATGGGTACGGTCTTGCTCGCCTGATACGCAGCGCTGATCGCAACCGGACTCACCGGGACGAGGATATCGGCCTTGAGCTGCAGCAGTTCCCTCGCCAGCGCCGGCAGGCGTTCGTACTCTCCGACAGCCGAGCGTATGGTGATGACGTAGTCTGCAAACATCCTATGGCCGGCGGCCTTCATTTGGCGCGTGAACGCCTCGGAGTAAGGATCGGGGTCGCCGGGATTCAACTCAGGCATGCTGGGCACCAGGAAGCCGATGCGCCAGACCTTGCCTGACTGCTGCGCCAAGCCCGCGAACGGCGCGGCGAGCAGCGCACCCGAGGCGATGAGCAGATTGCGCCTTTTCATTCGACCACCTTGTCCGCGCGCAGCAGTATCGACTGCGGGACAGTGATACCGATCGCTTTGGCAGTTTTCAAATTGACGACCAGCTCGAATTTTGACGGCAGCTGGATCGGGAGTTCGCCCGGCTTGGCGCCGCCCCAAAGGATACGGTCAACGTATGCGCTTGCCTGCGGAATCAGAAGACCGGGAACGGCGCCGTAGCTCATCAGCGGCTGGAGCTCGATGCCGCTCCAGGGAAAATCCGTGATCGTCGGCAGGCGCCTCTCGGCCGCGAACTGCAGAATCTCCTGCCGGCGCGCAGCCACCGAGACCCCCGAGGTAAGAAGCAGCGCTTCCAGTCGCTCGGCTGCCGCGATTGCAAGCGCGTCCGCAAGTTGTTCGGGTTTCGCTATCTCGAAAATGCGTATGTCGACTCCGAGCAGGCGGCCGGCATCGCGTATCTCCTGCATGATAGGCTCAGCCTCCTCCGCCGGATTAAACGGCGGAAGGTAAGTACACAAAGCGCCGATGCGCTTGATGCCCGGCTTGGCCTCGCGCAATAGCTGGACGAGTTTCCCGAAGACTTCGGCTCCCGCATAGATGGTCACACCGGTCACGTTCTTGCCCGGCCGCGCGAGGCTCAGGGCCACACCGCCCTCGACCGGGAAGCCGCTGATCCACATGACGATCGGTGTGGTTTTCGTGAGCTTGTGGGCAGCGACGGCATAGCCCAGATTGTTGGTGAAAATCAGATCGGGGTTCTCGTCAACGACGCGCCTGACCGCTCGGTCGATATCCTGGCCGTAAAAGATCCCCGAGCGATAGAAAACGAAGTCGCGTCCCTCGATGCGCCCCGACCGGCGCAGCGTCTCGGCAAACAGCCTCAACAGAGACTCTTGGCTCCGAGGCAAATCGGAAAGCAGCGCGATGCGATAGGGCTTGTTCCCCGGTTGCGCCTGCGCGAGAGCACAAAGCGGCCCTGCAGTCGCGCCTAGCGCAAGCAGTGCGGCGATGGTGTCACGCCTGTTCACTTGATCGTCCTTCGATGGCCACGAAGCAGAGCAAGCACCGGGGCAGTCGGGCGGGGAGCCGTGCGACCCTGATTGGCGTTCAGTCTACGCCCAAAACGCGCAAACGGCGTAAGATTGCCGGCAGCGTCAATCCCCGGGGGGCGGCGGCATGGGCCTGGTTGGAGGTAGGCAGTTCCTGATCGTCGCGGGCACGCTCGACGTCGCAATCCCGCAGCCCTTCCTTGCAAATGCCGACCGGATGACGGAATGATCTACCGCGGCAAACTGTTTCGCAAGTATGCGGCGCTGATGCTGTCGCTGGTCGGCGGCGCGCTCGCGGTCAGCGGCGCCATCAGCGTGTATTTCTCCTATCAGGAGATGCGCAACGGTTTGCTCGCGCTGGAGGAGGAGAAAGCGCAGTCCGCGGCGGCGCGCATCGGCCAGTTCGTCAAGGAAATCGAGCACCAGATCGGCTGGACGCGTTTGCCGCAGATTACCTCGGGCGGCAACGCGATGGAATTGAAGCGCCTGGACTTCGTGAAACTGCAGCGCCAGGTGCCGGCGATTACCGAGGTGACCGAAATCGACGGCAACGGGCGCGAGCAGCTGCGGCTGTCGCGGCTCGAGATGGACGCGCTCGACTCGGGCCAGGACCGGTCCAAGGATCCGCGCTTCGTCCAGGCGCGCGCCGGCAATACCTACTTCGGGCCGGTGTATTTCCGCAAGGAAACCGAACCCTACATGTCGATCGCCATCCCCTCGGGGCGCGGCGGCGTCACGGCGGCCGAAGTGAACCTGAAATTCATCTGGGATGTCATCACCCAGATCCGCGTCGGCAAGAGCGGCCTCGCCTACGTGGTCGGCCCGAGTGGCAAGCTGATCGCGCACCCGGACATCAGCCTGGTGCTGCAACAGACCGACATGTCGGCGCTGCCCCAGGTCAAGGCCGCGCTCTCGGGTGCGGACAGAACGGCGGAGGGCGGCATCGCCGGCGAAGCACGCGACCGCGCCGGCAGGGCGGTACTGACTTCCCATGTGCGCATCGAACCTCTGGGCTGGACCATATTCGTCGAGCAGCCGGTGCGCGAAGCCTTCGCGCCGCTGTATGCCTCCATCGTGCGCACCGGCGTCGTGCTGCTGGCGGCGCTGCTGCTGTCGCTATTGGCAAGCCTGATGCTCGCGCGGCGCATGGTGCGGCCGATAGGCGCGCTGCAGGCAGGGGCGGCCGCGATCGGCGCCGGCCGTCTCGATCAGCGCATCGAGGTCGTGACCGACGACGAACTGCAGGAGCTGGCCGAGCAGTTCAACAAGATGGCGGTCGAGTTGCGCGAGTCCTATGCCGGCCTGGAACGCAAGGTGGAGGAGCGCACCGCGGAGTTGCGCGAGACGCTGGACTATCAGACCGCAACCGCCGAGATTCTGCGCGTGATCAGCGGTTCGCCCACCGACGTACAGCCGGTATTCGACACCATCGCCGAGCGGGCTGCGCGGCTGTGCGACGCCAATTTCGGCTTCGTCTTCACCCTCGATGACGCGTTGATCCATGTGCGCAGCACTTTCGGCCTGGATCAGCAGGGCATCGAAGCCGTACGCCAGCAGTTCCCGCTGCCCCCCGAGAGCCACTCCATGGTCGGCCGGACGATCAGAGAGGGGGTCGTGGTCCACGTGCCAGACGTGCTTGCCGATCCGGAGTACGCGTTAAAGGCGACCGCCGAGGTAGCGGGCTATCACGCCTGCCTCGGCGTACCCATGCTGCGCGAGGGCCAGATCGTCGGCGCCATAACCGTCCTGCGCCGGGAAGCCGGGCACTTCTCCGACAAACAGATCGATCTGCTCAAGACCTTCGCCAGCCAGGCGGTGATCGCCATCCAGAACGTGCGCCTGTTCAAGGAGATCCAGGAGAAAAGCGCCCAACTCGAGGTCGCCAACCGGCACAAGTCGGAGTTCCTCGCCAACATGTCGCACGAGCTGAGGACGCCGCTCAACGCCATCATCGGCTTCTCCGAGGTGCTGATCGAAAAAATGTTCGGCGAAATGAACGAAAAGCAGGAAGACTACCTCAAGGACATCCACTCCTCCGGCCACCACCTGCTGTCGCTGATCAACGACATTCTCGATCTGTCGAAGGTCGAAGCGGGGCGCATGGAACTGGAGTTGTCCCGGTTCGATCTGCCGCAGCTGCTCGATAACACGCTGACCCTGATACGCGAACGGGCGCTGCGCCACCGCATCGGCGTCACGCTCGAGTGCGATCCGACGCTCGGCGAGTGGACGGCGGACGAGCGCAAGGTGAAGCAGATCATGCTCAACCTCTTGTCCAATGCGGTGAAATTCACGCCCGACGGCGGCAAGATAGCGGTCACCGCGCAACGCGCAGACGGCGGCGTCGCCATCGCGGTGACGGACACCGGCATCGGCATCGCGGAACAGGACCGGGAACTCGTGTTCGAGGAGTTCCGTCAGGTGGGACGCGATCACCTGAAGAAAGCGGAGGGCACGGGACTGGGACTCGCGCTTACGCGCAAGCTGGTGGAATTGCACGGCGGATCCGTCCGCCTGCAAAGCGAAATCGACAAAGGATCCACGTTTATTTTCACCCTGCCTGAACAAACGCAGGAGGACACATGACGCTCATACTCATCGTCGAAGACAATGAAAAGAACATGAAGCTGGTGCGCGATATCCTGCAATTCAAGGGCTACCAGACGCTGGAGGCGACCAACGGCACCGACGGCCTGCGGCTCGCGGCCGAGAACAACCCCGACCTCATCCTGATGGACATCCAGCTTCCCGACATCGACGGCATCACCGCCCTCGGCCGGCTGCGCGCCGAACCGCGCACGCGCGACACGCCGGTCATCGCCGTGTCGGCCTCCGTCATGCCGGACGAGCAGCAGGCGATCGCCGCGTCGGGCTTCAACGCTTACATCACCAAACCGATCAATGTGAAGAGTTTCGTCGAGACGGTGGAAAAACACATCGGCAAACCGGCGCAAGCGCAGCCATGACCGAGAAAATACTGGTCGTCGACGACGAGCCCAAGAACGTCAAGCTGCTCGCCGACATCCTGCGGTTCAGGGGTTACGCAGTCGTCACCGCCGAATCGGGCGAGCAGGCGCTCGCATGCGTCGCGCGCGATGCGCCCGACCTGCTGCTGCTCGATGTCATGATGCCCGGAATCGACGGCTTCGAGGTCGCGCGGCGGCTCAAGGCGAACGAAGCCACGCGGCCGATCCCGATCATTCTGGTGACCGCCCTGAACGACCGGGACTCGAAGATCAAGGGGCTGGACGCGGGCGCGGAGGACTTCCTCGGCAAACCGGTGGATCGCGTCGAGCTGGAGGTGCGGGTGCGCAATCTGCTGCTGCTGAAATCGCACGCCGACTTCCTGCGCAACCACAACGCGATTCTCGAGGCCAAGGTCGCGGAGCGCACGCGCGAGTTGCGCGAAAGTTTCCGCGACACCGTGGCGACGCTGATCAAGGTGTCTTCCTACAAGGACGAGGAGACCGGAGCGCACGTCAAGCGCATCAGCTATCTGACCAGCGAGCTCGCGCGCCAGATGGGCATGGGGGCGGAGTTCGTCGATCTGATGTTCCACGGCAGCCCGATGCACGACGTCGGCAAGATCGGCATTCCCGACCTCATACTCAAGAAGCCGGGGGGATTCACGCCGGACGAATGGGCGATCATGAAAAGCCACTCGGCGTTCGGCGCGCAGATGCTGGCGCACTCGACTTCGCCCTTCCTCAGGCTGGGCGCGGAAATCGCGCAGTCCCACCACGAACGCTGGGACGGCGGAGGCTATCCGGCCGGACTCCAAGGGGAGTCCATCCCGCTTTCGGCGCGGATCATGAACATCTGCGACCAATACGACGCGCTGCGTTCACAGAGGCCCTACAAGCCGGCGTTCGAACACGCGCGCACGGTCGAGATCCTGACGCTCGGCGACGGGCGCACCAAGCCCGAGCATTTCGCGCCCGCAGTGCTCGCCGCGTTTCGCTCATGCGCCGGCCGGTTCGAGGAAATATTCGACACCATCAGGGACGGCGAACAGGCCGCTACCGCATGAGCACCGCCGCCGCGGCACACACGATTCTGGTCGTCGACGATCAACCGAAGAACGTCAAGCTTCTGGCCGACATACTCACCGTCAAGGGCTACAGCGTGACCACCGCCGACTGCGGCACCCGGGCGCTCGAAAGCATCAA
>Ga0334722_10006955_pt1 | contig 11074 bp, 5 predicted proteins | sample C3_bottom_MG_FD_207210 | JGI IMG/M metagenome (GOLD analysis project Ga0334722, IMG submission 207210) | Sediment microbial communities from Yellowstone Lake, YNP, Wyoming, USA - C3_bottom | ecosystem: Environmental > Aquatic > Freshwater > Lake > Sediment | place: USA: Wyoming | collected...
AATTATCCCTGGGGCGACGATGCCGACCCGATGAAAGCCAACGTACCGGAGTCGAAGAACCCATTTCGCGTCGCTTCCCGGCCATCATCTCCGCCGGCGGGCTACAAACAAGCCAACGGTCCCGGCGGCCAAGCGTGGCGCATGGGCGTACGTCCATTGACGACGCCAGTCGGTTTTTTCAACGGCAAACTCCAACGCAAAGCTGACTTTGGTTGGCCAGGTGATCAAGAAACTTTTCAGGCAGCAAACGGTGCCAACGGTTACGGCCTCTATGATATGGCCGGTAATGTCTGGCAATGGTGTACCGAATGGTATGAGCGGGATTACTACTCCTATTCGCCAGCCGAAAATCCCACCGGCCCGGCTGCCGGCAGTCCGATGCCGGGTGGCAAGATGTACCGGTGCATCCGCGGTGGAAGTTGGTTCAATGGCGAGTTTGGCCACAGCCGCGTCTCGAACCGCGATCCGTCTTACTATCGTGGGCCCGATCCGGTTACCGGCCTCAGTGATGCCGACGGTCCATGGTTCCACATCGGCTTTCGTGTGATTCGCCCGGTCAATGCCGAAAGCCGGCCGGTCATCAAGCCGACGCCAGTGCAACATGTTGCCGGACGTGAAGGTGGACCCGGTGTCGGCCAGCGCAGCAACGATCAGATGCGTTCCGGCAACGAACGCGCGTCGCGCGAGACTCAAAGCGGTGCCAGTGGGGCATCTCGAGGAATTCGTCTGCTACTCCCACGCGCTCAGGAACAGCTAAACCTGACGAGTGACCAACAAAAACAAATCGCGGACTTGGAAGTAGAGGCGAAAGCGAAGCTCGAAAAAATCCTGACGCCGGAACAACAGCAACAGTTGCAGCAGTTGCGTTCGCCGCCGCGCCAAGGCAATGGCGACGGTGGCAATTTCGATCAGACCTCCAATTCCGAAAATCGTCAGCAGGGGGTTGAGGAACAGCAACAGGATCGCGTCGAAACGCCCAACATCCTGCGTAAGCCCAGCAGTACGTTCACCCTGCGGAGTTCCGCCATGACCAATGGTGGCGCGATGCCGAAAGAATTCACCGGCGACGGTGCCGGCACTACGCCACCGCTCGCATGGACCGGCGCGCCCGCCGGCACGAAGAGCTACGCGCTTATCATGCACCACACCAATCACGGGGAGACCATCAGCTATTGGGTGCTCTACAACATTCCCGGAAACGTCCAGAGTTTGTCGAAAGATGTGAAAGGCATCGGTGGTCTCGGTATCAGCAGTCGTGGCAATCACGCCGGTTACACGCCGCCGCACTCGAAGGGGCCGGGATCGAAGACGTATGTGTTCACAGTCTATGCGTTGTCAGCACCGCCGCAAATCACCGGCACGCCGTCGAGCGAAGCGTTGCAGGCCGCCATGAAAGACAAAATTCTCGCCAGCGCTGACCTGAGCGTGTCGCACACCCGTTACACTGTGAGTGGCACAAGCGAAGGACAGAGTGAAACCCAACCTTCGCCACGCCAAGATAATCAGGGCAGTGGCGGAGTGCAGCGCCGTGGCGGTGGCGGCGGTCGATTGGCGGAGCACAATAAAACACCAACGTCACCGAATCCCGGCCAGACCGTTGGCGTGTTTCTCAACACATCGAAAGCCTACAACGGCTACACGCTCATGGCGCCGAAGCACAACACCGGCATCTACCTCATGGACAACGCAGGCCGTGTCGTTCACCAGTGGAAGAGTGCCTACGAGCCGGGCCAAGCGGTTTATCTCAAACCGAACGGTAACCTCCTGCACCCGTGCATGACCCGCAACCACTTTACCGGCGGCGGCGAAGGCGGTCGCATCGAGGAGTATGATTGGAACGGCAAACTCATTTGGGAATTTCCGTATTCAACTGAAAAGTATTCGCAGCATCACGACATCGCGCCGCTCCCCAACGGCAACATCTTGATGCTCGTCGCCGAGAAAAAGACCGTCGCGGAATGCGTCGCGGCCGGCTGGCCGGAGGATTCGATTGAGAGCCGGGAACTGACCCCGGACAGCGTCGTGGAGATTCAGCCGATCTACCCCAACAGCGGCAAAGTCGTTTGGGAATGGCACGTGTGGGATCACATGGTTCAGGAGTTTGATAAAGTGAAAGCCAACTACGGCGAGATCGCCGCTCACCCGGAACTGATCGCCATCCGCGGACGCAGCGGACCGAACGGTTTCTGGAACCACGCCAATTCCATCGCTTACAACGCCAAGCTCGACCAGATCATCGTCAGCGCCCGCGGCCAAAGCGAGATCTGGTTCATCGACCACAGCACCACGACCAAGGAAGCCGCTGGACACACCGGCGGCAAACACGGCAAAGGCGGCGACCTGATTTACCGGTGGGGCAATCCTGCCGGCTACGGTCGAGGCACGACGCGCGACGCGCAACTCAATCAGCAGCACGACGGCGAATGGATACCGGACGGGTACCCCGGTGCCGGTCACGTCACGATCTTCAACAACGGCTACAATCGCGGGTATTCCAGCATCGAAGAGATCGTCCCGCCGGTCGATGCCAACGGCCGGTACCTCCTCGAATCCGGCAAGGCTTTCGGACCGGAGAAACCAGTCTGGCATTACGAGGCGAAAAACCGCACCGACTTCTTCTCCAGCGAAATCTCCGGCACCCAACGTCTGCCCAACGGCAACACCCTTATCTGCGCCGGCGTCATCGGTAACCTATTTGAAGTGACGCCCACCGGCGAAACCGTCTGGCAATACGTCAACCCGGTCGTCCGCGGCGGCATCCTCGCGCAGGGAGAGTTGCCGGGCACAGATGTGCGTGGCCATCTTTTCAACGCCGTTTTCAAGGTTCACCGGTACGCTCCAGATTATCCCGGTCTTAAAAATCGCGACCTCACGCCCAAGGGCGTCATCGAGTTACCGGCTTCGCAGAAAGGCAAAACCGGTATGGATCAAGCCAACGCCGTCGCCGGCGAACGCCCGCCCGATCGCGGCCGATCCGCACCATGAAACATATTGCGCTTGTTTGCAGTCTGCTCGCCAGTGCGGCCGTTGCTGCTACGCCGCAGCGCCCAAACTTCGTTGTCATCCTCGGCGAAGGGCACGGATGGAGCAGCACGTCGGTGCGGATGGATGACGCGGTGCCGGGATCGAAGAGCGATTATGTCCGCGCGCCGAACTTCGAGAAACTGGCGGCGGCGGGGATGCGCCTTGCCAATTTCTACGCGCCGTCGCCGCGGTGCACGCCGTCGCGGGTTGCCTACTTCACCGGCAAAAGCCCGGCGCAGTTGCACATGACATTCATCAACGAAGGCAAGAAGGACGGCGGCGGAGCCGGGAATACGCGCGTGATTCTGCCGTCCGCCTCGATGGAATTGCCGACGAGCGAGACGACCATCGCGAAGTTGCTCAAACGTGCCGGCTACGCGACCGCCCACTTCGGCAAATGGCACATGGGCCGCGCCAATCCCTCGCAGCATGGCTACGACGAGAACGACGGTGCCAACGGCAACGGTGGCCCCGACAACGTTGATAATCCGCACCCGAAACAACTCTACGCCATGACCGAGCACGGCCTGGACTTCATGGCGCGCCAAGTCAAAGCCGGTAAACCGTTTTTCCTCGAACTCGATCACTACGCCTCCCGGAACGGCGGTGACGCGCGGCCGGAGACGGTTGCCGCCGTGAAAAAATGGGGCGGCAACCTGAACGAACGGGAACTCGCAGAAGCCGCCGCCGATCTCGATCTCGACATCGCGTTCGGGATGGTGCTGAAGAAACTCGACGAACTCGGCATCGCCAACAACACCTACGTCATCTTCACCACCGACCACGGCACGCCGGGAAGAAATCCGCCGTTGGCCGGCGGCAAAGGCACGGTATGGGAAGGCGGTTTGCGTGTGCCGTTCATCATCCGCGGCCCCGGCATCAAAGCCGGTAGCTGTTCGCACGTACGCGCCGTCGGCGTCGACTTGTTTCCCACCATCGCCGAACTCGCGCACGTCACCGTCTCACTGCCGAAAGGCATCGAAGGCGGCAGCCTCGTACCGGTATTCACCGCTGGCGCAGTGAAACGGACGCACGAGGAATACGTCGTCCATTTCCCGCACTACGACAAGGACGCCATCGGCCCGGCCTCCGCGATCCTGCTCGGCGACTTCAAGTTGATCCACGCCTACGAGACCGGCACACTGCGTCTGTTCAACATAGCTAAAGACCCCGGCGAGCGCCACGACCTCGCCAAGGAGATGCCGGACAAGGTTGTCGAACTGAATCGCCGGCTCGACGAGTATCTGAAGTCCATGAATGCGCAGATGCCGACGCCGAATCCAAATTACGATCCGAGCAAGCCCACCGACGCATCCCGCGAAGGCAAACGCAAGAAGGACCGGCGCTGATGCGACTGGTCCTCGTGTTTCTATTTTCTGCCGGTATGGCGCTGGGACAAGATCAATTCACGTTCACTGTCACTGCCGATTCGCACCTCGACGACCACACCGACCTTGCGTTGTACCAGCGCACGCTGAGCAATGCTGCGGCGGACAAACCGGTATTCCACATTGACCTCGGCGACACCTTCATGTCGGAGAAGCACACCAACCGTACCGCTGCCGCTCAGCAGTACCTCGACCAACGCCGGTACTTTGATCTGTTGCATTGTCCGCTGCACCTCGTCACCGGTAACCACGACGGCGAGAGCGGCCGGTACCTTGATGGCACGACCAACAACCTCGCCATGTGGTCGCGTGCCATGCGAATGCGTTACTTTCCCGGGCAGGAGAAGAATTATTACTCGTGGGAGCACGGCAACGCGTTGTTCGTCGTGCTCGATCCGTACTGGTTTACGCCCCGGCAACACCGCGACGATGACAACTGGGTTCGCACGCTGGGCAAGGCGCAATACGATTGGCTCAAGAAGACTCTCGAAACCAGCAAGGCGACGTTCAAGTTCGTCTTCATCCACCAACTCGTTGGCGGATTGGAACGAGCCGGTCGAGGTGGCGTGGAAGTCGCGAACTTGTTTGAGTGGGGCGGCAAAGACCTTTTCAAGCAACGTCGTCCCGGCTGGGCGATGCCGATTCACCAGTTGCTCATCACCAACCACGTCAACATCGTCTTCCACGGCCACGATCACCTCTACGCCAAGCAAGACCTCGACGGCATCGTCTATCAAGAAGTTCCGCAACCCGGTGATCCGCGCGGCAGCACTCGCAGCGCCGCGGAGTACGGCTACAAGAGCGGCGTCATTCTCGGCAGTTCCGGCTACATGCGTGTCACGGTATCTCCCAGTCAGGCGACGCTGGAATATGTCCGTCCCGACTGCACAATCGCCCACTCATATTCGATTTCATCACGGAGTAAGCTATGAACAGCATTCTCCTCACAATCGCTCTCACCCTTGTGACTTGGTGTGTGAGTGCTGAGACCTACCGCATTGTCGGAACCGGCCAGACGAAGTGCTACGACAACCGTAATGAAATCGCTCCTCCGAAATCGGGACAGCCGTTTTACGGTCAGGACGCGCAGTTCCAAGGAACGAAGCCGGCCTACAAGGACAACGGGAACGGTACCGTGACCGATTTGAATACCGGCTTGATGTGGCAGAAGACGCCGCCGAAAGAGCGTTTCTCTTGGGCGGATGCTGCACAGTATGCCTCGACTAATCGCCTTGCCGGCTTTTCGGATTGGCGCTTGCCGAGTATCAAGGAATCCTTTTCGCTGGCGCAGTATTACAGCACGTTTCGCCCATCGGTTTATCTCGACACGAAGTTTTTTGATTACTGGAAGCCGGTCGATTCTGGACTCGGACCCGAGATGGGACAATATTGGGTCGCCACGGCGTATGCCGGCCTCGGAGGGCCGCCGGGGATGCCCAAGCGGCAAGGTCATTGGATGTTCAATTTTTCCGACGGTCACTTGAAGGCCAAAACAAAAGGCCCCAACTGGGTCCGTTTGGTGCGCGGCAATAGTTGTGGCGAAAACAAATTTGTGGACAACCACAACGGCACTATCAGTGACCTTGCCACCGGTTTGATGTGGCAAAAAGCTGACGACGGCGTCGGCCGCACGTGGAGTAATGCATTGGCGTACGCGCACAACCTAAGGCTTGCCGGCTACACGGACTGGCGTGTTCCAAATTTGAAAGAACTGCAAAGCATCGTGGATTACACCCGCGCGCCGGATGCCAGCGCCACAAATCGCCAGACCGCCGCCATCGACCCCATTTTCTCCTGCACGTTAAACCCCAACAAGCTTGCGTATTTCTGGACAAGCACGACGACCTGCGAAGGACCGCGCAACGCCTACTACATTTCCTTCGGAGAAGCGTTGTCGGTGATGGGAAACAACACACACGGCGCCGGCGCGATTCGTAGCGATCCCAAAGCCGGCAATCCCGCCGACTGGTCGCGGGGACTTGGACCGCCACCAGCGGACGTGGTGGTCATCACCAACTACGTGCGTTGCGTGCGCAAGGTGATGCTATGAAAAAAGCTCTATTTGTGGCACTCGCAATTTTGGCAGCTTCGGCAACCCACGGCCAGCAGCGCCAGCAAACTGGTCCGCCGCATCTCGGCTATGTTTATCCTGCCGGCGGGCAACGAGGCACCACGTTTGAAGTTGTTGTGGGCGGGCAGTTTCTCGATGGCGTCACCGGCGCGTATCTCTCCGGCCGTGGTGTTCGCGTGATTGTCCAAAGCCAAACCCGGCCGTTGTTGAAGCACGAGCACCGGGATTTGAAAGTAAAGTTGTCGCAATTAGAGGACTTGCAAGCGACGTTGTCCGGACGTGCCAGTCGGCCGCGCGAGTCTGGCAAATCGTCCGCCGCCACTAACAAGTTGGCATCCGTGGAATGGACCCCAGCCCACGAAAAGTGGATGCAAGCCATCCGCATGCGAATCGCCAGTTCACCCATCAGCGGCCGGCAACCAACTCCGTCGCTGGCCGAAACCGTGACGCTGCGGATCACGCTGTCACCGGATGCGGAACCGGGCGAGCGAGAGTTGCGCCTGCTCGCATCTACCGGCTTGACGAATCCACTCAAGTTCTTCGTCGGCCAACTGCCGGAAGTCACCGAGAAACCTTTCGAGATTGTTGTTCAACACGGTAAGGATGCGTCCACTCCCAAAGCCACCACCGCCAAGGAAATGCGCATCACACTGCCGGCCACCGTCAACGGCCAGATCCTGCCCGGCGGCATTAACCGCTACCGGTTTGCCGCGCGCCAAGGCCAGCGGTTGGTCGCTGCTGCCAGCGCGCGCACGTTGCTTCCATATCTGCCCGATACCGTCCCCGGCTGGATCCAAGCCACGATGACGCTTTACGATGCAGCCGGCAACACCTTGGAGTATGCCGACCATTATGAGTTCAGTCCCGATCCGGTTCTGTATTACGAAATCCCCAAGGACGGCGACTACTCGCTCGAAATCCGCGACAGCCTCTATCGTGGACGCGACGATTTCGTCTATCGCATCACGCTGGGGGAACAACCGTTTGTCGTCAGTTTTTTCCCGTTGGGCTGCCCAACGGACCACCAAGCCACCGTCGCGGTTCGTGGAGTGAATCTGCCAGTGAATCAGTTGACGCTAAACGCCAGCGGTAAGCCAACGGGAACCTATCCAGTTCTTGTGGGGCAAGGCGACGGCGTCCACAACAGCGCGATGTTCGCGGTGGACACGCTCTCAGAATGTTTCGAGCAGGAAACAAACAACACCACAGCGACCGCGCAGCCGGTAACGCTGCCCATCATCATAAACGGCCGCATCAATACGCCGGGCGACACGGACGTGTTCCGGTTTGAAGGCCATGCCGGTCAGACAATCGTTGCGGAAGTCATCGCGCGCCGGCTGAATTCGCCGATGGATTCTGTGATTACTTTTACCGACGCCGCCGGTAAACAACTGGGAAGAAATGACGATTATGAAGACAAAGGCGCCGGGCTGTTGACGCATCAGGCGGATTCCTATCTTCGCATCACGTTGCCGGCGGATGGAACTTACTATCTGCACTTGGCCGACACGCAGCACAAGGGCGGCCCCGACTACTCCTACCGGCTCCGCCTCAGCGCGCCCCGTCCCGATTTTCAATTACGCGTCACGCCGTCGAGCCTCACCGCTCGTGCCGGTGCAAGCGCAACAGTAACGGTGTACGCTCTACGTCGCGACGGCTTCACGAATGCGATTGTCCTCGGCTTGGTTAACGCTCCGGCTGGATTTCAACTAAGCAACGTTTCCGTGCCGGCCAATCAGGACAAAGTCGAACTCAAGCTCACCGTCCCGGCAACGCCCACCACCGATCCCATCAGTCTGAATTTGGAGGGACGCGCGCTGATTGACGGCCAGACGGTTGTCCGCCGAGCCGTACCGGCTGATGACATGATGCAAGCGTTTGCCTACCGGCATCTCGTTACCGCCCGTGACCTGAAAGTGGCCGTGACGGAACGTTCTCCGCAAAAGCTGGAGCGCATCCTGAGCAGCCTTCCTGTCAAAATTCCTGCCGGCGGGACGGCTCGTGTCCGTATCACAATCGCCACCACCACACTTTTGCTGGCCCCGACAATTGAATTAAGCGACTCGCCCAAAGGCATCACTCTCGCGGATACCGTGCCGATTCATGAAGGCGCCGAGTTGGTGTTACAAACCGTCGCTGCCAACGTGAAGCCCGGCCAGAAAGGAACTTTAACCGTCAAAATCCTCGGCGAGAGACCCGGTCCCCGGGACCAGATTCAACCGTCATCGAACAAACCGCGCGCGACTCTGGCCACCTTACCACCCATTCCATTCGAGATTGTCGCGCCTGACATGAAGACTAAGGAAAGCCACAAATGAAACAAATCCTGATTGTCTGCATTTTGTTCGCCAGCGCGGCTGTCGCCGCCGAGCGACCGCTCAGTTACCCAATCGTCGATACTGGCCAGACGAAGTGTTACGACAATCGTAGCGAAATCGCACCGCCGAAACCTGCTCAACCGTTCTACGGTCAGGATGCGCAGTTTCAAGGTGTCCAGCCTGCGTACAAAAACAACGACAACGGCTCGGTGACCGACCTCAATACCGGGTTGATGTGGATCCAAAAGCCGCCCACCTACAAGTACACGTGGACCGATGCGACCAACGTGGCCGTCTGGCTGAACGAGCGAAACTTTGCCGGCCACAATGACTGGCGGTTGCCGAACGTCAAAGAGCTTTATTCCATCATCAATCACAGCAAAGGCTGGCCGTACATTGCCACGAACTACTTCGTCTGTGAACTTTCCCCGCATATTCAGGATCAGGTGAAGAACACGCAGTACTGGACCTGCAACAAATTAATGACAACCGGCGGCCGCACCGAAGCGTTCGGCGTCAACTTCGCCACCGGCCACATCAAAGCGTATGCGTCCGGCATGGCAAGTTATGTCCGTTGCGTGCGAGGGAATCCGAACTACGGCAAGAATGATTTCGTTGATAACAAAGATCAAACCATCACCGATCGCGCGACCGGCTTGATGTGGTCGAAGGGTGACAGCAAGAAGGGAATGAACTGGGAAGCGGCGTTGGCGTGGGTACAGGCGAAGAACAGAGAAAATTACCATGGCCACAATGATTGGCGGCTGCCCAGCGTCCGGGAGTTGCAAAGCATCGTTGACTATGTGCGGCTACCGGAGGCCGCCGCTTCGACCAATGTGGCCACGGCCATCAATCCGCTGTTCCGCTGCACGCCGATTACCAATCAAGAGGGCAACGTGGACTGTCCTTATTACTGGACGAGTACATCGTGCTATCACGGCCCCTCAAATCGGGAATATCGTTCCGCTTGGTACGTCGCTTTCGGTCGGTCGCAGAGTCCCGCCGGCAACGACGGACCGGGCGCTAACCGGCAACGCAGTCGTCTGGTGGCCGAAGCCGGTGCCACGCGCTATGATGCGAAGGTCAAAGGTGGTTCGGGCGGTGGACCGGGCGGAGGCGGCGAGCGGATTGATAATTACGTCCGCCTCGTCCGTGGCGGCGTGAGTAAATGAAACGCCGCTTCACATTCCTGTTCGCGTTAATCACCCTCGGCAACATCTGCACCGCGCAGACATACGTTGTCGTGGATACCGGCCAGACCAATTGCTACAACGCCAGCGGGACGGTCATCTCGCCACCGGCCGCCAACAGCGTCTATTACGGTCAGGACGCGCAGTTTCAGAACGCCCCATTTTCTTACCACGACAACGGCGATGGCACCGTCAGCGATCTCAATACCGGTCTGATGTGGCAACAGACCACCGACACCAATCGCTTCACATGGGCCGACGCCGTGACCTACGCCGCGACCAACCAACTAGCCGGTTACACCGACTGGCGGCTGCCGGAAATCAAGGAACTGGTTTCCCTCACTCTCTTCTACAACGCCACGCCCACGATCTTCATCAGCACAAATTATTTCACCCTCTGGACGCCGGCGGATTTCGGATTGTCGACCGAGATGGGGCAGACGTGGGCCAACACCATATGCTGCTATAAGGCAGCCGTCACCGGCAACCAAGGGCATTGGATGTTCAACTTCTCCGACGGCCATCTCAAGGGCAACACCAAGGGACCGAACTGGGTCCGCATCGTCCGCGGCCCCATCCACGGCATCAACAACTTCGTCAACAACGGCGACGGCACTGTCACCGACCTCGCCACCGGCCTCATGTGGCAGCAAGCCGACGCCGGCATTGGCATGGACTGGACCAACGCCTTGGTTTACGCGAAGAACCTGCGCACCGGCGGTTATGCCGACTGGCGCTTGCCCAACGTCAAGGAACTCGACAGCATCCTCGACTACACCCGCGGCCCCGACGCCGTTGACCCCACCAAACGATCTGCCGCCATTGACACAAACTTTTTCTCCTGCACGCTGCGCTCCGACACACTCGGTTACTATTGGACCAGCACCACCGCTGTCGGGAGTGGTCCCGGCGGGAACGCCTACTACGTCGCTTTTGGCGAAGCCCTCGCCGTTACCGGTGTGGACACGCACGGTCCCGGCGCCATCCGCACCGATCCCAAAGTTGGCGACACCGCATCGTGGACCAACGGACTCGGCCCATCGCCATCCGATGTCGTCTGCATCACCAACTTCGTTCGCTGCG
>Ga0334722_10006956_pt1 | contig 11073 bp, 8 predicted proteins | sample C3_bottom_MG_FD_207210 | JGI IMG/M metagenome (GOLD analysis project Ga0334722, IMG submission 207210) | Sediment microbial communities from Yellowstone Lake, YNP, Wyoming, USA - C3_bottom | ecosystem: Environmental > Aquatic > Freshwater > Lake > Sediment | place: USA: Wyoming | collected...
CGCCGACCCGATGCTTTCTTCTTGACCATCAAAAACTCCTTTTCGCCGGGCTTTCAGCCCGGCATCATGCCCGGAGTTTCCACTTATCGTGCTGTTCAAATTTGCGGGACCACTTCTCAATGACGGTGGCGGCGGTAGCGGCGTACTACGACGAACAAAGAATTGACCCAAATGGATTGGACGATGCGTCGCTAAATGTATTGAAGTATTTGCAGCAGAACGGTGCTACGTCGGAGCAACGGCTGCGAAAAGCTCTAGGTATAACAAACGAAGGTGATTTTGGCGAAATTGACGAGTACCTCGGTCGCCTCCAATTGATTGACGTAGGTTCCAGCGGAAGAGTCTTGACCCGAACAGGTAAGAAGTACATTACGGTCGGCCCTATTCCTCTTCGTCATTTGATATCGAGGCAGAGATCGCTATAGGCGAAACGCACCCGTATGCAGCTAGAGGGAACAATTAGTGGGTATCGCGGCTATTGGTACTGATTGGTTTGGCGGCAACGGTCGAAATTGTCTATGCCGTATTCGCATTGCCGCTGCCGCTAGGAGTCCGCGCAATTGCGAATGTCCGCGGTTTGGCATTGAAAGCATCGTCCTCGCGAATTCCGCTTGGTGAGAGGAGTCGCGTAACGAGAAAGTAGATAACCTAATTCGGAGCAGAAAATGCCGGTCCCGACGAGTCCACTATTCGAGCGCTTCATCGGCGAGTCTCGTTTGGTAAGGGATTTGCCGAAAGGACCACACATCGAGTTCTCTCGACTCTCTCTATCCCCGGAAGTGCAGAAAGCGAGACAGCTTCCGAATCTCTACCTTTCTTACCCTGACATGGAGTTGAAGCTTGAGTCCGTACTCGGGGTGATCCAAAGGGAATTGGTTGCGAATAGCTCGCGGGCGGATAGGGATATCTCGATTGCGTTGTTGGGCATTATCGGGGAAACGCGAAGTCCAAGCGACTCTGCGGTCGAACACGCAAATAGATGTTTGTCTAACGTCATTCATGCGAATCTGCACCTTAGCATCGTGCTTCCGCATACGGTACGCCCGTCTTACAACGTTCAACTTGGAGACATCTGCTTTCGAAGCTTCGATCCCCAACAATTTCTATATTGGTCCAAGAAGGGGAAGTGTGGCTACCCGATCGAACTTTCCGCGTTAAGGGGACGCTTCTCGGTTAATCGTAACAATATCGCGCTCAAGATTGTTAACCTGGATTTGATCCAGGGTGGCGAGCATGTATTACGCAGATGGGGGCAAGAAATAGCAACCGCACTCATCTGGGATCAGTACTATCAGGCAATCTTTCGAAGCGCCGCGATGGAGATCCCTCGGCTTCTGCGCGAGGCGCTACTGATCTTGGAAGCTGGCGCCTTAGTCCACGTCGACGATGAGAGTCTGCTGTCGCTGCCTCTCAATAATCAAATTGGCCTTTTTACTTGGCAAAATGCACAGGGCCCGCGGGGTTGGGCTTTACTAGCAGAGCAGACTGGTCTGAACCTAAATACGCCGCCAGAGGATACCGTAAATAAGTGCAGAGAGTGGCTCCTTAAGGTTATGCGGCACCGGGAGCTATGTCCAACAAAACATCTGGATAATTCTATAAGGAATTATGCAAGATTTATGCAGCTGGCCCAGCACCACAGACTAAATAAAAGGGCAAATGAGGCGTTCTTGCATTTCGTAATAGCACTCGACCTGTTGTTTGGAACAGACGGTCGCTTGGGCGACAGCGTATCACTTCGCTCGGCTGCATTGATTCATCGGCAAATGCGAGCGACATTTAGCGATCAGACTGACAAGCTAAAGGAACTTTACCGTAAGAGAAGCAAGTACGTGCATGAGGGAGTCCATGTCGCCGCTAAGGATGTACGAGAAATTGAGCAAATTTGCTTGGCAGTACTATGGTCGCTTCTATCGGTATCTGCACAGGACATATATCAAAGCATCTTGGAATGGCTGCAGCAAGTAGACTTTGCCGCGGCGGCGTTCAACGCGAACCGGCCAATATCAGAAAATGATCTTGCCAAGATAGGTATTCCTGGTATTAACGAATATCCCATTCCGCCAAATCATGTCGATTAGGGGAGCTCTGCGTCTCTCTTCCAATTGAAGTAGAGGTGACGCATATTTGAGCGGATGCGGAACCAGTGGCAGCGTAGGAGTAAGGCAAAGAGAAGCGGTGGGAGGTAAAGGCTAAGGAATATAGGAACGAGGTTACGATGGCAAGTGCTCGTCGCCTGGCCAACGATTTGCGCGCAGGCTGAACCAAATTCGACTATATCTTGTTTGTTTTACGGACTTCGAGGTGAAATTGTCAAGGTTAAAGAACTCTCAGGCGAAAGCTACGGTAATTTTTGATGGGGATGACACGCTTTGGGAAACGCAGTCGCTTTACGAGGTAGCGAAAGAGGAATTTTTTCGCGAGATGGCCAAATTGGGCTTTCGACCGGACAAGGTACGAGAGCGGTTTGAAACCATTGATCATGCGAATGTCAAAAAGCGGGGTTTTTCGAAAAGCCGGTTTCCACGGTCCATGGCTGAAACATATCGGGCATTTTGCGTCGACAATCGCGTAGCGATTGATAACTCTATTGCACGTCGTGCACGCTACATAGGAGGAAAAGTATTTCGAGCGTCCCCTCGTATCTTAGACGAGGTGGTTGATACACTGTCTGAGCTCCGCGCGCGGAAAATAAGGCTCTTACTTGCAACCAAAGGTGAGCGTGACGTGCAGGAAAGAAGAGTAGAGCAATCTGGATTGCGGTATTTGTTCGATCGGGTGTTTATATTCGGCCACAAGGGGCGCGAAGAGTTCGAGCACATCTTGCTTGAGGAAGATATCGATGCCTCGAAAGGTTGGTCAGTTGGCAACAGCATCAAGTCTGATATTAACCCAGCATTGACCGTGGGGTTGAACGCAATCTGGATTCCTCAAAACACGTGGGCCTATGAGGAAGAGAGGCCGATTGTCAGTTCACGCCTCTATAAGGTTCAAAGCATAAGGCAAATTACGGAAATTATTTTGGGGAGCACTTAATGCTTATCCTGTTTTGCTCAGCTGCGACGGCCTTGTACAAGAGGGATGCGCTTGCAGCCATATCCTATCCTAAAGGACATATTTTTCGATTTCGATACGCCACAAAATATGTAGATCAAACGGTATTGGATCACCTTGAGCGGGATACAGGCGAAAGGGGGATCATTGTTTTCGCAGATACTATTACGACGACAGCAATAGCGGAATTCAAGTTTTACCCGGTTCGAATTATTAGCGCCATCCGACTCACTCATCTTGCGGATGCAATCTACGTTGATTTTGAGCTAGGCGAATTCCTGAATTATGGTTCAGATGGAAAAAAGGAAGACGTCTGGAACGAGTACTTGAAAGCGTTAGGGAAGAGGCCATGGCCGCCGGCATTAAAATCTGGTCGTAAAGAAGGTGAAGAAGGTTGCTTTCTTCTCGAAGCTACTGGCAGCCCATTTGAAGTTACCGCGAGAGAGAAGACTCCTTACGAAAATTGGCACACCGTGGTCAACCACTTAGACCGCTCAGTTAACCTTGGCAAGTCAACTTTCTTGCTATGCCTGGGTTTCTATCAAATAAGGAGCAATTGGTTTTTTTGGCATTCGGAATCCGAACTCAAATCAAAGAATAATAAATTCCACTCCATTTACCCGGTACCAATGGGGAAAAGTGTTGTCCTTAAAGTACTTTTGTCACGTCCGAGTTACGACTATGATTCTCCAGAGAGCGTTCGCACACTGAGCGTCAAGTACGGCGGCGACGCGTTTTCTGGCATATCGAAGGAAACAATAGGTTCGGAAAGCCGATATGACGAAGATCGAACGGTACTCGTGTGTAAGCGTGTGTTTGATAGTGCGCTTTCGGTTGTGTCTATAGAGGAAACGGGTGATAAGACTGCGCGATCCCCTCGTCTTACTCTACTGACGAAGGTTAGGGTGCCTACATGGGTGATGTTACTGGTAATCGGCGGTGTCGCTATTAGTACACTGCTTCTCGCTTTGGACGAGCAAGTGCTGAGGTTTATCGCGTTGCTTCTTGATGACGCATGGAGAAGCGCGTTGGATAGAAACGTAAAGGCAATTGCCGCAATTGGGAAGCTACTTGCACCATTTCCGATTGCCGTTTCTGCGTACTTAGCTTTCAAACGGCTACCGATCAAGTAGGTGCGTCGCGGACCGTGGCAATAATTTTTGTATCGGGTAGGCTAAACATAGAATGATTGAAGCGAGGTGGCTCGTATTAGTTCTGACGCTCCAGAAGATATGCAGATACTCACACAAGGACTGGGGTGCAGTCCGAACTCATGGTCAGTCGGTTTGTGCAAGGAAATCAGTAATTAATTTCCAGTTGTTTAGATAGCTTTTGTAGTTTTCAATATTTGTGATATTCGTCTTACCCCATTTACTCTTCGGATTTCTTGCCTGTCGAATGACATCGACCGGAAACACATAGAACTCGGGGTCCTTTACGCCGCTATCATCCGGCTTAGGCTTCTTTCCAAACCGATAGCCACGGTTGAGCGCAACGTGTACGACAAAATCGCAATCGTAATTTTTAATCGGAAAGCTCTTGTCATAATTAGTAGCCCAGCGGCTCTTAACCTGAAGTTTTGCGATCCGTGATGTCACTGGATCGGTTGCCACCAAGTCGTATCCAGGAAAATTCACATACGCCTTGTAGCAAGACACGCCCTCAACAAGCAGGTTACCGAGTACGAGAAATTCCGCACCTTCGGATTCGAGCTTAGTGTTTTGTCTAACCTGCGCCATAACTACTTTGTTGCTCCACTCCACTCCCGCGGCGGCACTGGTTCATTATCCGCCCATAGTCCACGCCTTGCAGCCTTGGCTGTGTCCTGAAGGGGATAGAGGGGGCTGCCGGGCTTGCAGCAACGGTCATTCGGACAGTGTGTCGGACTGGATAAAGCCAGAATCTACGCGGTTCTCAAGCCAGCGGTCGATCCTGCTGCACTTATAGCGCAGTGCTGTGAAACGGTATCACTTCGGCCCCTGCCTTCAGCTTGTCGAGGTAGTCCGCCCATTGCTGCATCATCTTCCGACGTTCGGGAAGGAACTTCGTCCTGTTGTAAGCCGTGCCGAGTACGTCCGGCACTCGGTGCGCCAGCTGGTGCTCGATTACTTCCGGCGCGATGCCTAGTACTTCGTGAAGTATCGTGCGCGCCATTGCTCTAAAGCCGTGGCCGGTAATTTCGGTGCGGGTGTTGTATCCCATGCGTCGCAATGCGGCATTAACCGCGGCATCGCTCATCGCGCGCCCGTTGGTTCGTGCTCCCGGAAATACGAAGGCCGTATGCCCGGTCAGCGGGTGCAAGTCGCGCAAGATCGATATTGCCTGCGATGCTAGCGGAACAAGGTGCAAGGTCTTGGTCTTGGTTACCAGATATTTCCACTCTGCCGTTTCGAGGTCGAATTGCTCCCAGCGCGCCTGTCGCAGTTCGCCTGGCCGGACGAACAGCATAGGTGCCAGCTTCAAGGCGCACTGCACGATGAACGTGCCCTTGAATCCTTCTATAGCGCGGAGAAGCTCCCCGACCTCGGCCGGTTCGGTAATCGCCGCGAAATGCTCTTGCTTCACTACGGGCAATGCCCCGCGTAGGTCGCCTGTAGGATCACGTTGAGCGCGTCCAGTCGCGACGGCATAACGAAATACCTGCCCGCATGCTTGACCGACTCTATGGGCGGTATCGATTGTTCCCCGGCCTTCTACCCGTCGGAGCGCAGCGAGGATTTCTGGCGCGGTAATCTCGGCTATCGGCCTACTCCCTACCCAGGGAAACACATTATTCGATAGACGCGTTGTGGTTTTTTTGGTGTGGCTTTCTGACCATCCCGCCTTCCGCTTGCTTATCCACTCCCGCGCCACTGCCTCAAAAGTATTCGCCTCCAGCGATTTGCGTGTCGCCTTTGCGGCCTTGCGGTGTTCGCTTGGGTCTACGTTCTCGGCGAGTAGCTTCCGTGCATCATCACGCTTCTGCCGTGCGCGTGCGAGGGATACCGCTGGATAGACACCCAACGCGAGCAGTTTTCCCTTGCCGCCAAATCGGTACTTAAGGCGCCAAAGCTTGCTTCCGTTCGTGGTTATCTCAAGGTACATCCCGCCGCCGTCGAAGACGCGGAGAGTCCTTTCGCCGGGTTTTGCGTTGCGTACTGCGGTATCTGTTAGCGGCATGGCATTCTCACGTTGTCAGTTTGACCAACAGGTCCTTGACCGCTAGTGCTTCTCCGGATGTCAGGCACATAACCGCGCGTCCTTTCCAGATTTCCACTGCTCCATCTATCGAAGCGGAAACCTTGATGGTTGATGGGTTCAGTGCCGCTAAATGTTCACACCTATCGCGGGCCTTTTCTTGGCGGCGAACTTGTGCCGGGTCTATCCCTTGTGCCAGCAAATGCCGCGCTTGATCGCGCTGCTGCCGCGCATCATCTAGTCCGACTGCTGGGTAGACGCCAAGCGCGAGGGCATTCTGCTTGTTCTTGAATCTGTACCTGAAGCGCCAGTGCCTGCCGCCGGATGAAGTAACGATCAAGAACAGCCCGCGCTCGTCGGACATCTTCCTGTCTTTCGCGCCCGGCTCGGCGCTCCTGATTGCATCCTCTGTCAATGGCATATTGAACCTCGCTCTAGCGCGAAAAATACCCACAAGGCTTGCTGAATACTGACAGATATACTCCCAATAATGGGAGGATGTCAACGGAGCGCATCGGATCGTTACGGGCAATAAAAAGGCCGTAATCCATGATTTAGCTAGGATTTACGGCCTTCGTTGGACTGCTTTGGACTTCGTCAAGCTAGATATTGGTGGGCCCACCTGGACTCGAACCAGGGACCAAAGGATTATGAGTCCTCTGCTCTAACCAACTGAGCTATAGGCCCTTAGGAAAATGATACCGGGAACTTATTCAACACTCCGCATCCCATGCCGCGCATTGTATTGTTAATTGGAGCGGGGCAGTTCTCTAAGCTTCGCTGTACCTCCGGCCGCGCGTCGCGCTTAACTTGCGGCAGGCGCAAGTTAGCCTACGCCGCAATGTGTGCATGACGGCTTGGCCGTCATGCTTCATTGTCCAGGAAACTGCGCAAGCGCTCCGAACGCGAGGGATGGCGCAGTTTTCGCAGCGCTTTCGCCTCTATCTGGCGGATGCGCTCGCGGGTGACGTCGAACTGCTTGCCGACTTCCTCGAGGGTGTGGTCGGTGTTCATTTCGATGCCGAAGCGCATGCGCAGCACCTTGGCTTCGCGCGGCGTGAGCGAGTCCAGCACTTCTTTGGTCGCGTCGCGCAAAGAGCCGTACACGGCGGCATCTACCGGCGCCATGGTGGCCGCGTCTTCGATGAAATCGCCCAAGTGCGAATCGTCGTCGTCGCCGATCGGAGTCTCCATCGAGATCGGCTCTTTCGAGATCTTGAGGATCTTGCGGATCTTGTCCTCGGGCATTTCCATCTTCACCGCGAGCGTGGCCGGATCGGGCTCCTGCCCGGTCTCCTGCAGTATCTGGCGCGAGATGCGGTTCATCTTGTTGATGGTCTCGATCATGTGCACCGGGATGCGGATGGTGCGCGCCTGATCTGCGATCGAGCGCGTGATTGCCTGGCGAATCCACCAGGTGGCGTAAGTAGAGAACTTGTAGCCGCGCCGGTATTCGAACTTGTCCACCGCTTTCATCAAGCCGATGTTGCCTTCCTGGATCAGGTCGAGGAACTGCAGCCCGCGATTGGTGTACTTCTTCGCGATCGAAATGACCAGGCGCAGGTTGGCCTCGGTCATTTCACGCTTGGCGCGCCGCGCCTTGGCCTCGCCCGTGGACATCTGTTTGTTGATGTCCTTGAGATCCTTGAGCGGGATGCCGATCTTCGCCTGCAGGTTCAACAGCTTCTGCTGGTTTTCCATGATCGCCGGCTGGTAGCGCGCAAGCTGGGTGCTGTAGGCATGGCGCGCGACGATTTCGTTGCCCACCCATTTCAGGTTGGTTTCGTTGCCCGGAAACACCTTGATGAAATGCGGACGCGGCATGTTGCTCTTGGTCACGCACAGCTGCTGGATGTGACGTTCGTGCCGGCGCGCTTCCTCCACCAGGCCGCGCAGGGAGTCGCACAGGCGCTCGACGATGCGCGCGGAAAAACGGATGTGCATCAACTCCGCGGAAATCTTGTCGCGGAACTTCAAGTACTCCTTGCTGCGCGATCCGTGCTTGATCAGTGCCGCCTTCTTTTTCTCGAACAGGCGGTGAATGATGGCAAAGCGCTCCAGCGCGTCCTGCTTCAACTGCTGAAGACTCGCGGTGATCGCGGCGTTTTGCGCTTCCTCGTCGAGCTCCTCTTCTTCCTCGACGGGCACTTCCGCCATTTCGGCGATGGGCTCGTTTTTGGCATTCGGATCGATCAGGCCGTCGACCAGTTCGTCGACGCGCATCTCGTCGCGCGATACCTTGGCGGCGAGGGCGAGAATTTCGGCGATCGTGGTGGGGCAGGCGGAAATCGCCTGGATCATGTGCTTCAGTCCGTCTTCGATGCGCTTGGCGATTTCGATCTCGCCTTCGCGCGTGAGCAGTTCGACCGAGCCCATCTCGCGCATGTACATGCGCACCGGGTCGGTGGTGCGGCCGAATTCGGGATCGACCGTGGACAGCGCGGCCTCGGCTTCTTCCTCGGCATCTTCATCGGGGACGACCGCTGGCGCGTTCTCAGAGATCAGCAGTGTTTCAGCGTCGGGAGCCGCATCGTAGACCTGGATGCCCATGTCGCTGAAGGTGGTGATAATCGACTCGATCTGTTCCGCATCCACCAGGTCGTCGGGCAGGTGATCGTTGATTTCTGAATAGGTGAGGAAGCCGCGTTCCTTGCCCAGTTTGATCAGGTTCTTCAGGCGCGTGCGCCGCGCCTCCGCGTCCTCGGGTTTTTGTTCGGCGCGGTTCCTCAACTCCTGTTTCTGCCTTGCCGATAGCTTTACCGCCTGCTGTTTGGCAATTTGTTTGGCGATTTGCTTGGCCGACTTTGCCGGCGCCACCGCTGCCTGCTTGGCAGCCTTACCCTTGGCCGGCGCACCGCCTTTGTCGGCAGCGTGGGACTTGGCGGCAGAGGACTTCGCCTCGGGTTTGGGGGCGTGCCTGGCTTGGGCGTTCACCGCCGGGTGGGCCTTCTTGCTCGGGGCCGCAGGCTGGTTCTTTTTCCCGGTCAGGGGCTTGGAAACGTGCGCGCGCTTTTTCTTCGGCGGCGCAGCGCCCTTGTGCGCAGCCTTCGGCTTGCCGCTTTTCGCATGGGAAGCTGCGACGGGTTTCTTCGCTTTGATCTGCTTAGCCTTCGCCTGATGTGCTGCCATTAGCTTTTCCTAAGTCGGTGAAGTATTGGAAAAAAGCCGCGGATTATACCACAGAGCGGTTTGCGCCCGGGCGCTGATCCAGCGCCGCCTTGCGTTTGGTCAGCTCGTTCATCCGCTCCGCGTCGGCACGGCTGAACGCCCCCATTCTGGCTCTACCCTGCAACTCATTGAGTTGCAGGTCTATATGGTCGCGCTCCAGCTTGGGCAGCGAGTCGCGGAACTCGGCTTCGGCCTGCTCGGGGGATAAGTTGAGCACCATCAACTCGGAACGCAGCTGGTTGAACAGGGTTTCGAACTCGGTGCCGCGGAAATGATCGATTACCAGGGCGTCGAAATTGTCGCCCGTCTCGAGTTGGACCAGTGAATACTCGGCCAAAGCGACCAGCGCTTTGGATTCGACATCCTCCCCGTAGAAGCGTTCAAGCGGCAGCTCGCGCGCCAACCCGGACTTGACCAGCAGGCGCTTGAGCAGCCAGCGCTGCACGCTTTGCGGCGCCGTGCGCTGGGCTTTGGGCAACTCGGGTTTTTCCCAGGCGCTGGCAAAAGCCTTGGTACGCCGCAGTTCCCACTGTTGCTCGACCTCGGTTTGCGTCATGCCGGCCAGCTCGGCGACCTGTTTCAAAAGCTGCAATTGCAGCGCAGGGGCTGCGGTGATGTTCATCAACAGCGGTTTGGCTTCATGGAGCAATCGTGAACGGCCTTCCGCGCTGTTCGTGTCCACGCGCGCGCGCAGTTGCGCCAGCAGATAGGCCGAAAGCGGCTCCGCGCGTGCGGCCAGTTCCTCGAACGAGCGCTTGCCCTGCGTGCGCACATAGGTGTCCGGGTCCTCGCCTTCGGGCAGGAACAGAAAGCGAATTGTCTTGTGATCCAGCGTCGCCGGCAGGCTAACTTCCAACGCATGCCAGGCCGCTTTTCTGCCTGCCGCATCGCCATCGAAACTGAACACGATTTCGTCGGCCAGGCGCAGCAGCTTCTGCAGGTGGGTGGGTGTGGTCGCCGTCCCCAGCGTGGCGACCGCATACTCCACGCCGTGCTGCGCCAGTGCCACCACATCCATATAGCCTTCGACCACCAGCACGCGGCCGGCATCGCGTATCGCCTGGCGTGCCTGTGGCAGCCCGTAGAGCTCGCGCCCTTTTTCGAACAGCGGCGTCTCCGGCGAATTGAGGTATTTCGGCTCTCCCGTGCCGATGACGCGTCCGCCGAAACCGATAACGAAGCCGCGCTGATTGACGATGGGGAACATGATGCGGTCGCGGAAACGGTCGTAGCGTTTACCCGCGTCGTTCTCGATCACGAGGCCGACTTCTTTCAAGTTTTTGTCGTCGTATTTCGGAAATACGGCCTGCAGGTTCTGCCAGCCGTCGGGCGCGTAGCCGATGCCGAAGCGCGCCGCGACCTGCCCCGACAGTCCCCGCCCCTTCAGATATTCGATCGCGCGCGGCGAGCTTTTCAGCTGCTCGCGGTAGAACTGGGTAGCGCGCTGCATGAGGTCGTACAGATCCGGGGCGTCGTCGTCCTTCTTCTTCGCGAAACGGGGTTCGAATTCAGGCATGGTCATGCCCGCACCCGCCGCCAGTTCCTTGATCGCCTCGATATAGCCCAGGCCAGAGTACTCCATCAGAAAACCGATGGCGTCGCCGTGCGCGCCACAGCCGAAGCAGTGATAGAACTGCTTCGATGGACTGACGGTGAACGAGGGCGATTTTTCGT
>Ga0334722_10006958_pt1 | contig 11072 bp, 13 predicted proteins | sample C3_bottom_MG_FD_207210 | JGI IMG/M metagenome (GOLD analysis project Ga0334722, IMG submission 207210) | Sediment microbial communities from Yellowstone Lake, YNP, Wyoming, USA - C3_bottom | ecosystem: Environmental > Aquatic > Freshwater > Lake > Sediment | place: USA: Wyoming | collected...
TCTTGAGAAAACTTTGAAGGCGTTGAAGGAATTATGAACTGAAAACTATTTTCACTTTTTGGTTTTCATCAACTTCTTCAGCCAGGATATCGCTTCATTCTTGTTTTTGAAAAATTTCATAGGATGTTTCGGATTGAAGAACTCAAAGAAGAATGTTGCCGCAAGCCGGATGGAAACGGATTTGGTTACATATGCAGATGCATATAATAATTTCTGATTATACTGTTTCTTTGCCTCTTTAATAGCTTTATTATTTATGGGAATAAAACCATTGAAGGTAATGAGAGCAAAAACCGGTTTCCCATTTCCATTTATTCTATAATATTCATATATCTGAGAAATATCCGACACAGTTAGTTCTTTAACTTTTTTTAAGTTGATATGTATAATCTTATCCTCTATAACAGATGCAGTGAAAGCAGGAAAATCACTATTATCTTTCATAATAAGGTTTCAGCAAAAATAAAAAAAACTGAACCAGATAATCACAAATACTTTTTCAACCAACCGATTGCGTCTTCTTTCGAATTAAAAAGCTTGGTGGGTAATTCTGGTTTGAAAAAATTCAAATAAAAATTAGTTCCAAGCCGAAGCGCGAGAGAATCCACTACAACCGCTACTGCCGCAGTGTATTTTATGTTTTTTTCTTCAGCAGCGTATTTCATTGTTTCGTCATTTGGAGAATTATATGAAGAAATTGTCAATAAAACAGGAAGTTTCTTTCCCTCCCCGAGTTCAAATAGTGCTTTCGTCTGTGCGTCAACAATTTCTATGGTATAATCCTTAATATCCTTCATATCAAAATGAACAATACCATCGCTGCGCAGTGAAGCAATAAAGGAAGAATGCTCTGATTTTTTTAATATTGAAATTTTTTCTGACATACTTTTATCAAAAAGAGAAGTAAAGTTATAATAATATTTCTAAAATAGCGAACCAGTTTCAGGAAAAAACTTACATGTTTATTTATTTCTTCGTTCCCAGTATAATTCCCCTTCTTTTTCCGGTTCTTGATTCCAGAATGCAATGGAAACTACATTATTCTCTGTAGTTAAAAGGGAGCGCTCATACACTGCAAGCATAGGATGAAAAGAAATATCAGTTACTCCAACTGTAAAAGTTGAAGGAAGAGGGGGCGGTGGTGGCGGAGGTGGCGGTACTTGAACTTCTGCTCCTGCTGCAGGAACAATTGGCTTAGGCGCTGGTTTCTGAGGTGGAGGTGGAGTTGGCGCAGCAACAACCGTGAAACCATTGTGCTCCAGAAGTTTTTTCAGGAATTCCACCCGATCAGGCGCAACATTTTTCTCAACGATGGAACAACGCACCCCGTTGATTTCTTCTACCACATGTCCTTCTTTTGCAAGACGGTTCATAATCCGAAACTTAATGAATGAATGTACTCAAAAATATAATTAATAAATCCTGTAACTAAAATGCCGAGTGCGCAAATCACCATTACAATCTTCGCAGATGAATCGCTCGAAAATTTTTCTATTGGATTTTCATTCTTATCTACAAACATTGCTTTAACAATCCGCAAATAGTAATAAAGAGAAATAATCATGTTAAGCGAAGCTATAATAATCAGGGTGATCAATCCTGCTGATGCACCAGAAGCAAGAAGAAAAACTTTTCCGAAAAAACCTGCAGTAGGAGGCACACCCGCCAAAGAAAATAAAGCAAGCATAAGCGCTAAACTTAACAGCGGATTGGTTTTATAAAGTCCTTTGTAGTCATCCACATTATCTTTTCCGGTTTTATCTGCAATTACAGACACCACAGTGAACGCGCCAATGTTTGAGAAAATATAGATAAGAATAAAATATAGTACTGAAGTCATTGATTGTACGGAAGCAGCAGCTACACCGATTAAAATATATCCTGCCTGAGTGATGGAAGAGAAAGCAAGGAATCGTTTAATATTATTTTGCCGGAGAGCAAAAAGGTTTCCAATTGTCATAGTGATAATGGAAAGAAGAACAAGAATATTAATCCATGTTGCTGAACTCATTGCGAAAACTTTATAGAGAATGGTCATGAAAATAAAAATGGAAGCTCCTTTTGAAACAACCGACAGGAAGGAAGTAATGGCAATTGGCGCTCCTTCGTACACATCAGCTGTCCAGAAATGAAAAGGTACAATAGAAATTTTGAAAGCAAACCCGACAAAAATAAATGTGAGCGCAAATAATTCAAGAACAGAAGAAGAATACGCTTCTTTCACAGCGGTAAAATCAAGTGAACCGGTAGTTCCATAAAGAATTGACAAGCCGAAAAGAAGAATGGCAGAAGAGAAGGCAGAAGACAAAATCATTTTTCCAGCGCTTTCTGCAGAACGAATCCGGTTAAAGTCAAACGCTGCAAGAGCTGCGAGAGGAATGGTTGCCATTTCCAGCGAGAGATAGAACATCAGGAAGTTTCCGGATGAAATAAGGAAATACATACCGATAAGAACAGAAAACAACAAAAGATAAAACTCAATATAATGCTGATGATTTTTCAGCCAGTTATATGCTTGCAAAGAAATAAGAAGTGTTGCGAACGTGATAATTTCTTTCTCGAGAATTAGGGTGCCGTCATTCAAAAACATCCCGCCAAAAACACTTCCATGAGGATGTCCGATGAAACCAGCAACAAGAATTGCAAGAAGAGACAGATTAACCATCCCAAGAATAAAAGATACGTTCAGTTTATCGGAGAAAATCTTAATAAGTAAAAGCAACGCAATCACACCGAGTGAAGCAACTTCAAAACGCATCATTGATATGTAATTCAGCACTGTCATATTATTTAATCACTGCCCCAAATAAAGTTTCAGTTGTTTTTGTAATCATATCCGATAACCACAGCGGCATTGTTCCCATTATCACTATTGACACTACTAACACAGCAGAAGCAAGTTTTTCATTCCAAGTTGCATCCGAAAGATTTCCCCCCGAGTACTCGGGGTTCTTAATCGGTCCCCATAGTGAAATTCCCACCGCTCGTAAAATATACACAGCAGTCACCACGATTGAAGCAGTCGCAATTATAGTTGCCACCCGGTGAAATGTATCTGCTACTTGAAATGAACCTACAAACACTGTCATTTCTGCAACAAATCCGCTGAAGCCGGGAAGTCCGAGCGATGTCAATCCCGCTATGATAAATATGGTGCCGAGGAAAGGCATCACTTTCAGCAGTCCGCCCATTTCACTTCCTATGCGAGTGTGAGACCGTTCGTAAATCATTCCGATGACAGCGAAGAAAAGGGCAGTCATCACTCCGTGAGAAATCATTTGCAGCACCGCACCGGTCATTGCTGTCCGGGTGAGCATGGCGATGCCAAGCAGAACAAAACCGCAGTGGCTCACAGATGAATACGCGTTCATCAGTTTTATATCTCGCTGTTTGAGCGTGACGAAAGCTCCGTATAAAATTCCGATACAGGCAAGAATGATAATGTAAATGGAATATTCACGGGCAGCATCGGGCAAAAGCACTGTGGCAACACGCAGGCAACCATATCCTCCCAACTTCATAGAAATTCCAGCAAGGAACATTGAAGCAGCAGTTGGAGCAGAAGAATGTCCGTCAGGCGCCCATGTATGAAACGGAAACATCGCGCTAAGCACTCCAAAGCCAATGAACAAGAATGGGAAAACAAACATTTGTTTTTCAGGAGATAATCCGAGCTTGGAAATTTCCAACAAAGAAAATGTCGGAGTTCCTGACTGCACTGAAAAATAATACAATGATAAAATTCCTATCAGCACCAGTGCAGAGCCGCCCATCAGCATTAACACCAGTTTCATAGCGGAATATTCTTTTCTTCCGCTTCCCCAGATAGCAATGAGTAAATACTTTGGAATTACTGCCAGTTCAAAGAAGAAGAACTGAGTAAATAAATCAACTGAGATAAAGAAACCAAACGCGCCCATTGCAAGCATTACAAGCAAAAAGAAAAATTCTTTTGTCTGATATTCAACGTTCCACGAAACAAGAACTCCTGCAAACAGCACAACTGAAGTAAGCAATATCATCGCAAGGGAAATGCCGTCAATACCAATGTGATAATTAATATTCCATTGCGAAAACCAAATGTATTTTGATTCGAACAAAAGCGAAGCAGCGTTGCCTGCACTTCTTTCATTCATATAAGCAAACAAAAGAAAAAGCGCAAGACACAATTGCAAAAGTGAACCCGCAAAAGCAACAACTCGCGCGTTCTCTCTTTTGAAAAGCAAAATGCCGACCAAAGTAAGAACGGGAATTAATATGAGCAATGACAAATTCATAAACACTAATTTCAACTAATTAATTTCATAACATAAAAATTACAATTGCCGACAAACCAATCGCTCCAATAAAAAACCATAAAACATAATCAGCTATCTTACCTGATTGCGCTTCTTTAATTCCGTCTGAAAAATTCTCTGTAACGACTGAAAGTAAATTCATCAAGCCATCTACAATATTTCTGTCGAACCATGCAGCAGGCGCAGAAATTAAATTGAAAATTATTTTTTTGGTAACAAAAAGATAAATTTCATCTATGTAGAATTTCTGATACGCAGATTTGTAAACAGTTCCAAACGTTTCTGAAATTTTTTGCGGAAGATGACTCGGTTTCATGTAGAATGCAGTTGCTATTCCGATTCCGATAAGTCCGGCTGCTACAGCTGCTATGGCAAGTATCAGATGAAACTCCGATTCAATGACCGAACCGTCTGCAGAAATAAATTTCCCGAATGGAATAAATCCGACAACAACTGTTGCAATTGCTAGAAATATCAAAGGGATTTTCATCGTTATGGGCGCTTCTGAATGATGTTCATGATGAGATTCGCTTTCTTTTCCCCAGAAAATATTGAAATATAAGCGGAACATATAAAACGCAGTAAGACAAGCTGTAAGCAATCCAAATGCATAAATGATTTTGCTGTGATTAAGTGCTGCAGTAAGAATTTCTTCTTTGCTGAAAAATCCCGCAAGAGGAGGAATACCTGAAATCGCAAGACACGCTATGAGAAATACTGCATTTGTAATCGGCATTTGTTTTCTCAGTCCTCCCATGTCAGTCATTTCGTTGGAATGAATATAGTGAATCACTGCGCCTGCACCAAGGAAGAGCAATGCTTTGAACATGGCGTGCGTGAAAAGATGAAACATGGATGCAGTGTAACCAAGACCTTGTTCTCCCCAATAGCCCGAGACACCGAGCGCAAACATCATATAGCCGATTTGTGAAATTGTGGAATACGCCAGAACGCGTTTTATATCTGTTTGAGTGCAGGCAATCACCGCTGCAAAAAATGCAGTGAATACACCCACATACGCGACTACATTGAGCGCTGCAGGAATCTGTACATACACAGGAAATAATCTCGCAACAAGAAAAACTCCCGCAACTACCATTGTCGCTGCGTGAATGAGGGCGGATACAGGAGTGGGACCTTCCATTGCATCGGGCAGCCAGATATGAAGAGGGAACATGGCAGATTTACCCGCGCCTCCTATGAAAATCAAACAAAGCGCCCATGTTAGTGCAGATAATCCCATGAATGAAGCGGTGTTTGCTGAAATGAAAATTGAAGAGTTGTAGTCCATCATCCGGTGAATGATGGTTGGAATGTCAAGCGATTCGCTGTAGAAAGATAAAATCAGAATTCCCGCAAGGAATCCTAAATCAGCAAAGCGCGTGACGATGAATGCTTTTTTTGCTGCGGCAACTGCCGATGGCTTGCTGAAATAAAATCCTACCAACAGAAAAGATGAAACTCCGACAAGCTCCCAGAAGATATACATCTGAAAAATGTTGGTGGAAATTACCAAGCCAAGCATAGAGAAACTGAATAGGGAAAGAAAAGAATAGTAAGTGGAATATCTTTCTTCTCCGTGCATGTAACCGATGCTGTAGAGATGAACCATCAATGAAACCGTAGTGACCACCACGAGCATCATAACGGAAATCGGGTCAACCATAATTCCCATGTCAATGCTCAGGGAAGGAGAAAAATTAAGCCAGGTATGTGTGAGAGCGATGATGGTGGGAAAAACTCCATCCGCTCCTCTGCCTTTTACAAAGAAATATTCGTATGCAGTGAAATAAGCAAGCAAAGCGCAAATAAGCATGGAAACAGTTCCCAACACACCGGACAATGCAGGAATTTTCTTTCCGAATAATCCGGTGATTACAAATACCGAAAGCGGCAACAGCAAAATGAGTGCTATGTATGAATAACCTACCATTTCAATGTATTTGCATCTTCCGCATCAATCGAACGGAACTTGCGGTAAATATTTATAATGATTGCAATTGCCACAGCCGCTTCAGCAGCTGCAATAGTGATAATGAAAATCGTAAAGAAGATTCCGTCTGCTTTATCTGTAAAAAGATATTTGTTGAATGCTATAAAATTAATGTTCACGGCATTCAGCATGAGTTCAATTGACATTAGCATAGTGATCATGTTCCTACGTGTTAGAAAACCATACGCTCCAATGAAAAAGAGAGCGAAACCCACAAAAAGCACGTATGTCATTTTTATTTCAAGCATTCTTTTTTGTTTTTACAGCAATTGCTATACATCCAACCATTGCAGCTAATAATAAAATACTCACCACTTCAAAAGGCAGAACAAATCCGCCATTTCCATAATTCAGCATTTGTTTTCCTATATAAGATACAGACAAATCAGTCAGTGCATTCTCATTTGCAGGAAAATGATGGGCAATCAATAATGAAAATGCAAATCCAAAACCGAACAGGCAGGCAAGCAATGCAAAAAACATTCTGCTCAAAGGAGGAGATGGCAAATTTACATCCACCTGATGGGTAAGGAATAGCGAGAATAAAATCAACACCACAATTCCTCCGACATAAACTACAATTTGCACTGCAGCAATAAATTCATAGTTGAGATAAAAATATAAAGCGGCAACATTTATTAATGAAAACAGCAAGTAAATTGCAGAACGGAAAATTTTCCTTGATGTCACGGTGAGAACACCAAAGACAAGAATCATGGATGAGATGAGATAAAAAAAGAATGCAGATATGCTCATATTATTTTTTGTTCCGTCATTGCGAGCGAAGCGAAGCAATCTCACAAAGAGATTCAGGAGATTGCTTCGTCACTGCGTTCCTCGCAATGACGTTTATTTTATTCTTCTACTCCTTTCATTAATTTAGAACCTGGTTTATTTAAAATTTTTGTCAATGATTTTCTATCGGTCGTGCTGTGCTCAAACTCGTGTCCCATTTTGATTGCATCCGTTGGACAAGCAACGATGCAAAGATTACAAAATGTACACATACCCAAATGATAAACAAACTGATCAATAGCTTTCTTCTTTTTCTTTGTTTCAGGATCAATTTCAAATTTACTTATGATGCGGATGGTTCCGTTGGGGCAAGCGATTTCGCAGGCGGAGCATCCGGTGCAGCGATGCTCGTTATTCTGATCGTGAGTCATTATAACTTCTCCGCGAAACCTCTCTCCAAAAACTAATGTGCTGCGGTTTTCCGGATATTCCTGAGTTAAGATTTCCTTGTGATGCGTGAAATAATATCCTGTCAGCTTCATTCCTTTCCATAGCGAACCAAGCGATTGAAAAACTGTTTTTATATAGGTTAACAAAAATCTCATACTAAAAGTGCCATTTCATTATTACTATTAATGCAACCAAAAGCATATTCATCAAACTTATCGGCATTAAATATTTCCATTCAAGTGTCAGGAGTTGGTCAATTCGCAGTCGGGGAAATGTCCATCTGAACCACATGATGACCCATACTAGAAAAAATGTTTTCCCGATGAACCAGACAAACGGAGGAATGAAATCCATGATGTGGTTGAATCCTTCCAAATGTCCTACATGAAACGGCATCCATCCACCGAGGAAAAGTGTAGCGCCAATTGCACAGACGATAAACATGTTCACATATTCAGCAAGGAAGAACATGGCGAAACGCATTCCGGTTATTTCTGTATGAAATCCGCCAGTGAGTTCCTGTTCGGCTTCAGCCATGTCAAAGGGAGCTCGGTTGAGTTCAGCCGTACCTGCAATGATAAAAATGATAAATGCAATGATGGCAGGAATATGTCCTTTAAAAATCCACCAGCCGGTTCGCTGACTTTCCACAATGTCATTTAAACTCATGCTTCCTGCAAGCGCCACAATGGCAACGAGAGAAAGTCCTGCTGAAAGTTCATAACTTACAATCTGCGCTCCGCTTCTCATGGCTCCGAGCAGAGAATATTTATTGTAGCTCGACCATCCCACCATCAGAATTCCTATCACTGAAACAGAAGAAACGGCAGAAACATAAAACACACCTATATTCAAGTCATACATCTGTAATCCTTTTGCAAATGGAATTGGCGCAAGCGCCAGCATGGAAACGATGATCACAATGAAGGGAGCAACGTAGAACAAAAATTTATCGGAAGCGGATGGCGTTAATCCTTCTTTCAGTAACAGTTTAAAAGTGTCAGCAAGCGCCTGCAATGTTCCCTTTGGACCCACACGATTAGGACCGAGACGCAGCTGCATAAAAGCAGCAACTTTTCTTTCCATGTAAACAAACGTCAGCCCCAGCACAACAAACAATAAAAGAATGCATAGCCCGACAATTACCATTTCCCAGATAGTAACCCACAGATTGCTGCAATGCAAATAAAGCCAGTTGTGGATTTTTGTTGTGAGATATGAAAAGTCGTAAATAAATTTCATAATTATCTGTCAATATCCGGTATTATTAAATCCAGTGATGCCATTATTGCCACGAGGTCGCCAATCTTTCCACCTATAGTCATATGTTTTAATGCAGATAGATTGCAGAAATTCGGTGAACGGAATTTTATTCTGTACGGATTCATGCTTCCATCACTAATAATGTACACACCCAATTCTCCTCTGGCAGTTTCTACACGTGAATAAAACTCTCCTTTCGGCAACTTGATTACATTTTTTGTTTTCGCCTGAAAATCTCCTTCCGGAATATTATCAATCAGTTGCTCAATGATTTTTGCGCTTTGCAGCATTTCTTTCATTCTCACCTGGTATCGGGCAAAACAGTCACCTTTTGTTTCAAGAATTTCATCGAACTGAACATTTTCATATCCGTCATAGGGAAGCCACTTGCGTACATCGCAACTCACACCGGAACCGCGTGCCACAGGACCGGAGCAACCATTAGACACAGCATCTTCAGGAGAAAGATAGCCGACACCTTTCATGCGCCCCTGAAAAATCACATTGCCTGTGAGTAACTCATCGTATTCATGATGACGCTTATTAAATTTCTTCATGAACTCTTTCACTCTGCGTTGAAAGTTCGGATGGATATCATACATCACGCCTCCGGGCACATTATAATTCATCGTAAGGCGCGCACCACAGGTTTCTTCAAAAATGTCGAGTATGTCTTCACGGTCACGGAAGCCGACAAAGAATGGAGTCACTGCGCCTAAATCCAATCCGGCTGAACTCCACCACAACGTATGCGATGCAATGCGTGTGAGTTCCGACATCAGCACGCGGATTATTTTTGCCCTCGGAGGAATCTCCAGTGCCATTCCCTTCTCTACCGCCATTGCACATGCCTGATTGTTCATGTGTGCGGAGAGATAATCCATCCGGCTCGTGAGATAAATAAAATTGCGGTAAGAAGATGCCTCGCACATTTTTTCAATGGAACGGTGAATGTAGCCCATGTGCAGCTGAACATCTGTTACCGTTTCACCGTGAAGTTTTATTTTCAGATGCAGCACACCGTGCGTTGACGGATGCTGAGGACCTACATTGAGAATAAAATCCTCTTCGTGTGAGTCAATCAAATCTTCTATTTCTTCTTTGTTGTTCACAAGGAAACTATTGTAATGTCATCTTTATAATCTTTCCTCAACGGAAACCCCCATGTATCATCAAGAAACAATCTTCTCAAATCCGGGTGGTTATTGAATTTCACTCCGAACAAATCATATACTTCTCTTTCCATCAGTTCAGCAACTTTCCAGATGTCACAAACCGTATCAACTGTCGGATTATTTCTATCAGCTATTTTTACTTTAAGAACTATTGAATGCCTGAACTTCCGGGAAGTCAAATGATAAACAACCATGAAATGATCCTTCCAGTCAACTCCGCTCAAGCAAAACAAATAATCAAAACCGGCAAATGAATTTTCACGTAAATATTTTGCAAGTGAATGAATTTTTTCAGAAGGAACAAAAGCATTTAAGAATTGTGATTCTTCAAAAGTTACTTCGTGAGTATGTGCAGTAATAAAATTTTTTAATTCTTCGTTGGTCATATCTTAAAATCCGATATTTATTTTTTCCCTTGGTCCACCTTCCTTGATTTTATTCTGCAAAGAGATAAGGGCATGTAAAAGCGCTTCAGGTCTCGGAGGGCATCCGGCAATGTAAACATCCACCGGAATGAGATGATCAATCCCTTTTAATACGGAATATGAATTATAAAAAAATGGTCCTCCGGTAATCGTACATGCACCCATAGCAATTACATATTTCGGATCGGGCATCTGGTCGTAAAGGCGTTTGAGAACAGGCGCCATTTTGTAAACGATAGTTCCGGCACAAATAATTAAATCCGCCTGTCTTGGAGAAGCTCTTGCAACTTCAAATCCAAACCGTGACCAGTCGTATTTTGCCGATGCGGCAGACATCATTTCAATAGCACAGCAGGAAGTTCCGAATACCAAAGGCCAGAGAGAATTGGAACGCGACCAGTTCACAATTTTATCAATAGAAGTAGTTACAATATTTCCACCGCCCGGGAGCGGCTGCAACTTACCGGGGAAACTTTTTATATCAAACTTTGTTGCTGCTTTAGTGTCCATATTGTTTTTTGCCTATTGCCTACTTGCATTTATTATTGCCATTTAAGTGCTCCTGATTTCCATGCATATAACAAACCAAGAAATAATATGGCTATGAAAATCAGAATTTCAATGAAGGCAATCATTCCCACTTCGCGCAAAACAACTGCCCATGGAAAAAGAAAAACTATCTCCACATCAAACACAAGAAAAATGAGGGCAAAGAGATAATAACCTACGTTAT
>Ga0334722_10006959_pt1 | contig 11072 bp, 6 predicted proteins | sample C3_bottom_MG_FD_207210 | JGI IMG/M metagenome (GOLD analysis project Ga0334722, IMG submission 207210) | Sediment microbial communities from Yellowstone Lake, YNP, Wyoming, USA - C3_bottom | ecosystem: Environmental > Aquatic > Freshwater > Lake > Sediment | place: USA: Wyoming | collected...
ATGTGGTTATCATCCACCGGCCGATGATAACCAGGCTGTGGTATCACGCCCAGGCCGAGGCCCTGCACCCCGGCTTCAAGACGCTCGATCCGGGGATTGTCCCCTGGGGCACCACCATCCAGCCGGACATGCTCATCAACATTTTTTTGCGCTCCCATTACGGAAAACGGGAGGTAGCATTTACCTACATCCCCAACGCCGAGGTGGCGGGCGGATATAAGGCTACCCCCGATTTCGCCCTCTTCCGGCTGGGCCGGAAGGAGGACCGCCAGCCCCTGCCCAGGGCGGACGAGTTTGCCCGGCAGGTTTCCCGGATGCGCCAGCGGTATCTTTTTACCGACTACGGCGACAAGGGTTTCCGGTTCAGGGAGGTCGCCGGGGCAATCCCGTCATCCTGGGTCCAGCTGGCGGTCCTCTGGTACACGGCCGACAATCCCGAAGAAGCGCGCCTGTGCATGAGGAAGGCGCTCCGGTATCCATACACCCGGGTCGTCAAGGAAGACCTCGAAAAGATGATGCTGGCGCTGAATATTTGATCCGCCCGACCCTTCCTATTTAAATGTCCCAAACTCCCGGCACGCCTCCACGAAAGCTTCAATGTTCGCGATCGGCACCTCCGGCTCCAGGACATGGGTCGGAGACAGAATCAGTCCCCCGTTTCGGCCGTATTTTTCTATGCACTCCTTCACCCGCATCCTGACCTGATCCGGACTGCCGAAGGGCATGGTTGTCTGCGTCCCCATGCATCCGTCGAACGAGAGAACGCCGCCCCACTTCCGGTGTATCTCGTCCGTATCCAGGCACTCCGGCTGGACCGGATTCAGGATGACCAGGCCGGCTTCGACCATCTCCGGGATAAGCGGTGTGACATTGCCGTCACTGTGGTAGTGGATCACCACATCCGGCTTTACCGCCTTGGCGGCCCTCCAGACCTCTTTCCAGCGCGCCAGAATAAACTCCCGCCACATCGGAAGCGAGAACATAGGGTACTGCTGGTTGGCGACATCGTCCCCGCACTGGATCATGTCCACCCCGGCTTTTGCCGCCTCAACTGCGGCGTGCAGGTTGCTGAGGAAAAACTTTTCGAGCAAGGCATGCGCCCATTCAGGCCGCTCAACCATGTCCTCAAGAAACGGTTCATACCCCCTGATCTGCCAGCTGTTTTCATACATATGGCCGATCCATGCAACAGCCGGAACGCCCCTGGCGTGCGCATCCCGCACACCCCCGGCAAAATCAGAGAAATCCGCATTCCGGTAATTCCCCACCGGATAACCGTCGATCTCCGCCTTGCTGGCAGCATTGCGAAGGGGAGAAACATATCCGGTGAAATGGTGGAATCCCCCGGGAACCTCAAGAACCCCCAGGTGGTTTATCCAGGAGCCGGCCGGCATGTCATATCCCTTCCAGTACGGGGAGTAGTCCGCCTGGGCTGTACCGGCGGGCCACCTAATGTCCGGATGGTGGGAGTTAAAACAGCCGTAATGCCGGTACCAGTTGCCGTCCCCGCCCACATGCGCCGAAAGCCGGGCCGCCAGGTCGGGAGTGCAGTCAAAGTGGTAGAGGATGCGGGCCGGGGGACGGTGGTTAACCGTGTCGAGGAACACCCCCAGGTCGCTGTTGCGGGCCGTTACATCTATGATCATTCCCTCCATTTTTTTCACCTCCATTTATTGAACTTTACCATTCGCCTGTGAGCCCATGGCTCCCAAGGGTCGCCGCCCCCCGATCGCAAGCGAACCTGGTGAGCGCGCCCTGAGCGAGAGAACTTTGTGAACGAGTCGAATGGGCTCAGGGTAAGGTGGTGGTCTATATACAAATTAGTTGACCACCACCTTAAAGCATACACATCCGGTGGAATTCACATACACATCCCGGACTGTCCAGCGGAGCCACCGCGTGGTGCCTCCCGCCAAACTGCCGGGATTAACGGTGGCAAAATTGGTGGGAGGCGTAGTGGTGGTGCTGGCGGAGGCGGCCAGCGACACCGATGCATCAAAAGGGCCGTTCTGCCCGCAAACCGCCAGGCTGGCGAGCTCGGGTACATAGGTGGTCCCGTTGGGGACGGCATCCGTGATGGTGAAGGAAAACCCCGAAGCCGACGAGTAGTTGCTCCAGCAAATCCAGAACTGCACGGTGTCCCCCGAAGCCGCCACCGACAGTTTCTTCCTCTTTTCCAGCTTGATGTCCGCCCCCACCACCATGATCGCGGCCAGCCCCGTTATGGAGCCGTCCAGGGTGTCCTGGGCGACCAGGGATTGGAGCCCCAGCCGGGTGAACGACACATTGATGAAAATCTTTACCCCGGCGTCGCCCAGGTTCCAGACATAGTTGTATCCATCCATCCCCACCGCCTGGATCTTAGCCCCCGGATCGGTCGAGGTGAAGGAGGTCGTCCCGGTGTAGTCCGTCTTGGTTCCCCCCCCCGTCTCCCTGACGATAATGGTGATCCAGAAATTCTGGCCGACATAGGCGACCGGCGGGGCGATGATGGAGTAGTAAACCCCCTGGGACAGGAAGGGGGCGGTGAATATCTTCTGGTGGACCGTGCACTTGATTTCCTGCACGACCGCGATGTTCCCGCCGGCCGAAGTGAACTTCCAGTTGCGCCGGGCCCCCAGGGCCGGGGGAGTCAGCGACTTGAACGCCACGCACTGGTCGGATCCGGTCGTCGTATAATGCGCGGTGTATCCGTCGTTGCTGACGGCCTGGATAACCACCCCGGATTTGGGAACGAATACATCAATCACCATGGACGCCCAGTCCGGAGAGCCGCAGTCCTTGGACCCGTAATCAACCTTGTCCGTAAGGTGGAACCAGAATTCGCTCCCCGACGGTTTTCCGGTAACAGAGTGCAAAACCGAGCCCCCGCCATAGCTGGAGTGCATCTTCAGGCCGTTATAGACCTCAACCGGTCCCCCACTGAGGAGCTTAACCTTGTAGAAAGTCCGGTCATCGGTGCACCCCGTGTCATACCCAAGCTGGTAAGCGTGCGGATTGCCCGCGTTACCCAGGCCGGCCGGGACATTATCCGTCCTCCGCTGGCTCCAGGTACCCGAAGAACCGACCAGGAAAGGGCTTTGGTGCTTGGCGGAAATCATGGGAAGCAGGGGATTGTCCGCGGCATACTTCCAGACCTCGTACGAAGCATCGGCGGCCCCCACATTGCCGACAATCAGGGCCCCGCCCGCCAGCGAATCCGTTTCACAGAAGGCATAGAAATTAGCCGGAACAGTGGAATTGACCAGATATCCGTTCTCCTTGTTGGGCGCTACGGAATAGAGGTCCGGATTGGCGGTTAGCGGGAGCGCTTTGTAATGGATGAATTTAGTGTCGGAGGAAATAACCATGTAGGAATTCTGCTCAGAAGGGTAGAAGAACCACACGCTTTCCACCCCCAATTCCCCGGTGGCCTGGTAGGCCCAGGAGAGGGTCGAAGCGTCCCACTCAAATACATGGGCGGTGGTCGGGTCGGTCTCGGAAGTGTTTACGATATAAAGCCCGTCCCGGTTCCCCGCTGAATCGCAGGTGCGCGCATACGCATAACTGGCGTATCCGGCATAGGTCAGGCTCGTTGTTCCCACATAGGTCGATGCTTCTGCTCCCGAATGGATGTCCCCGGTGTCCAGTTCCCAGATCAGGGGCGAATTGGAGACGAGCTTGAACAGGTCGCTGAACGGGGTCGTGAAGGTGCAGGTGCTGTATGCGGCAGGCAGGAAATACGCCGGGGCTCGTTCCGCGTTGCATCCCGGTATCCATTCGGGGCCGCCGCCCACGCATCCCCCCGCCGCCATCGAAATGGTGGGGCTCACCCCCCCATTGTTGGAATAGGCGTCATTGGGATGGAACTGCTTGTAAAGGCTGAAATTAGTCTTTTTGTTGAGGGGAAAGAAAACCAGCCAATAGGTCTGCGTGGCAAAGGCGGCGACATCGTTGCAACACTGCCAGTAATCCGTGTTGGCACCCGCCATTCCCATGTAGCTCACATACATGGTTGGCAGAAGGATGGGGGCCTGGTGGGTAAAATTCCGGGGGGCCCCGGAGTGGCCCGTCCCATCGACGATATTGGTCCTGCCGTATGCCAGCACGGAGGCCCGGTTCAGGGCGGTCGAATCCGGGGCCACGGATCCCTTCACCTGCGCCTTCCATCGCAAATTAAGGGTAACCCCCGGGGGCATGTCCAGTTTCCAGGTCAGCAGGGTTGTTCCGGCGACCACGGACGTGCCGGGCGACGCCGAGGCGCATCCCGAGGGGGTCATGGTCCAGCCGACGCAGGCGTCCTCGAATCCGCAGTTGGCTCCCCACGAATCCAGCTCGGCCGGCACGGTGTCCCAAATCCTGACATCCCACCAGGTCTTGGTGGAGGACATGTTCTTGATGAAAATAGAGTAAATCATCTCGTCCGCCGGCTGGCCGATGGAGGCGGAAAACAGGATATCGTTGTCACCCAATTTCCAGAAAAGGAACCGCCTCACCACGGTGGTGACCGGCGGTGTCACCCGCGAGGTCGGGGAACAGCTGGTTCCGCCGAAAAACACCTGGGCGCTGTTCTTCAGCCTCTGCCCTTCCGGCGCGGCGACATCACCGGAACCAGGCTCAAAGGACTCCCCGTTGCCCCAGTCCACCGTCAGCGCGAACACTATTGCCGAAGTCGGGCCGCCGGTTACCGGTATTGGCCCGGTAAAACTCCAGCGCAACCGGGCGGGTGGCCCGGGATTGGGGTCCCATCCCGGAAGCGGAGCCGGATTCCCGCTGCCCGTTAGATAGTGCGTGTAAGGCGGCATGGTGTCCATCACTTCCAGGCTGGAAAGCGGACCCGCTCCCGGCTTCCCATAGTAAACGGTGTAGGAAATCGTATCGCCCGGCGCCGCGCTTTCCAGGTCCCCTTCCTTATAGTCGTATACGACGGTGTGCTTGGCGGAATTCATGTCGTACCACGGGACGGCGCACCCGGCGTTGTCGCTGATCGATCCGTACCAGGCATTAACCGAATTGAAGGGGAAACCCAGGTCGATGGTGACTCCGGGGACCGGGCACGCCTGGATATCGGTGAACACATCAACGGTAAAAAGCCCCCCGCAGGCTCCCCCGCACATATCGGCGCAGGCGGCCAGGTTGATCGAAGCCCCGGCCCAGGTCCAGGCCGGATACGATCCGGAATCCTCGTTGAACACCCCGGCATAGGTCATGGTCTGAAACCCGGTTGTCGTCGCCCCGCAGGACGCGCGCCAGTACACCGTCTTGATGTCGGCCGGCAGGGCCGTGCCGAAATTAACCACGGTCAGCCCGGTAAGTGACTCGGTCCCAACCAGCTGAAGGAGGAGGACATCAAAGGAAGCCACCCACACCTTTTGCCAGTTCGGGAACACATAACTGTCCGAAACGCTCTGGTTGTTCCAGGAATCCATCGCGCAATTGTCGGCTCCCGCCGGCCCGGCCGCCAAAAACATCATGGCGGAAAATATAATTATCAGGGCCGCCGCCGGTCCCGGTCGGCACCCCATCCGCTTCCCCGCAGTCAGGCGGTTCATGTCCATTTGCATACGGAAAGTCTCCGCATAATTCTCCTGGCTGGCTCCATCCCTTCCCTTACTCTCCACCGATGTTCCCTCCCCAATCCGTCCTGGACAATGGACAGGATGGGATTAAACTTGTATGTTTTGGTATCATGAAATCATGGCAATTGACCCCTTCTATAGACGCCATGTGCAATTCAAATATGCCTCCACCTCCCAATTGGGGCGGGTTACCCAGGCCGGCCTTATTCCAGCGAGTACCGGGCCATCTGAGACACCTGATCGTGTTCTCCCAAGTTATGCCCTGGTTTACACGGTCGCGGGAAAAGCGGAATACCAGGATAGCCAGGGAGGACATACGGAACTTGTTCCCGGCGACCTGCTTTTCCTTTTTCCGGGGATACCGCACACATACAAGCCGGTGGCTCCAGGATCCTGGACTGAGTTCTATATCATTTTCGAGGGGCCGGTTTTCGACCTTTGGCTCACCAATGGCCTGCTTGATCCGGAAAAACCGGTCCACCACTGTGAACCGGTGGACTTATGGCTTCGGCGGTTGGAAGCGGTCACCGGGGCGCCCCGTGAAACCGAGTTTGAGCATCCCCTGCTGGAAGTTTGCCGACTTCAGCAGGTCCTGGCCGACATGCTCATCATAAAAGAGGGAGGAAGTCCCGAAGCCAGGGAAATGCGCATGACCTCCCAGGCCTGCGCCATCCTCGAATCGGATCTGGGGAAGGACATGGATATTCCGGGCATAGCCCGCCAAATGGGTGTTAATCATGAAACATTCCGTAAAATATTCACAAAAAAGGTGGGAATGCCCCCGGCGCGTTACCGGAATGCCCGCATCATCGATCGCGCCTGCGAATTGATGCAACGGGGCCAGATGAAGGACGCCCAAATCGCCCAAAAACTGGGATTCTGTGACGAATACCATTTCTCCCGTCTTTTCAAGACCGTCGTCGGCGTCTCTCCGCGCATATTTAAAAAAATGTTCCTGCAAATCCCCCCGGCCCGAACCGGCCGGGACCGGGTGGAGGAGATGAAACCGGCGAAAAACTCCTAGCTTCTCCCCGGTTTCTTCCCCCCCCTTTTGCCGGCCACCGGGGGCAACCCGTTCCGGGAGGGCACCACAATTTCCTTTCCCCCGTTCATATTCAATTCCAGGTCGTGGATGAAGTCACGCAGTTTCGCGGCCCGCTCGAATTCCAGGTTGGCGGCCGCCTTGCGCATTTCCTCGCGCAAAGCCGCCATCTTCTTGGGCATCTCGTCGAGCGGGACCCACTCGCCCATGTTCTCGCCCACGGCCGGGACGGTCAGGTAGTCCTTTTCATAGACGCTGTTCAGGATTTCCTTGATGTTCGACTTGATGGTCTCCGGGGTTATCCCGTGCTTTTTGTTGTAGGCGCCCTGGATGATCCTCCGCCGGTTGGTCTCGTCGATGGCCTTCTTCATGGCCCCCGTCACCGAGTGGGCGTACATGAACACCGTCCCGTCCACATTTCGCGCCGCGCGCCCGATGGTCTGGATGAGGGACCGTTCACTGCGCAGGAATCCCTCCTTATCGGCGTCCAGAATGGCCACCAGCGTTACCTCCGGCAGGTCCAGGCCCTCCCGCAGAAGATTGATGCCCACCAGGCAGTCATGCACCCCCAGCCGCAGGTCGCGCAGGATTTTCATCCGGTCGATCGTCTCGACATCCGAATGCATCCACGCCACCTTCACCCCGGCAGAACGCAGGTGCTCGGCCAGGTCCTCCGCCATCCTTTTCGTGAGGGTGGTTACCAGCGTGCGCTCGTTGCGCTTGGCGCGCTCCAGGACCTGTTCCAACAGGTCGGCTATCTGCCCCTCCGCCGGGCGGATTTCCACCCGCGGGTCCATCAGCCCGGTGGGGCGGATGACCTGCTCGACGAACTTGCCGCCGGTCTTCCCCATTTCATAGGGGCCCGGCGTGGCGGAAGCGTAGATGGTCTGGTGAACCCGCTCCTCAAATTCCTTGAAAAACAGGGGCCGGTTGTCATAGGCTGAGGGCAGGCGGAATCCGTAATTAACCAGGGTATCCTTCCGGGACCGGTCCCCCTTGTACATCGCACCCAGCTGGGAAACAGTGATGTGCGACTCGTCAATTACTATCAGCGAATCCTCCGGCATGTAATCCATGAGCGTGGAGGGGGGCGAGTCCGGCGCCCGCCCGTCCAGGTGGCGCGAGTAGTTCTCGATGCCGTGGCAGTATCCGGTCTCAGCCATCATCTCCAGGTCAAACCGGGTCCTTTGCTCCAGCCTCTGCGCCTCGATCAGCTTGTTCGCCTTCTTTAATTTGGCCAGCTGTTCCGCCAGCTCGGCCTCAATGGACGCCATCGCCCCGTCCAATTGGCCCTCGGGCAGGACATAGTGCTTGGCCGGATAGATGGCCGCCGTTTCCATCCGGCGCAGGGTGGAACCGGTCAGCGGGTCAATCTCCGAGAGCGCTTCCACTTCGTCGCCCAGGAACTCGACGCGGATGGCGGTGTCCCCCGAGACCGGGAACACCTCGACCACATCGCCCCGCACCCGGAACTTTCCCCGCGCGAAATCCAGGTCATTGCGGGAATACTGGATGTCCACCATCTTCCTGAGCATGGTGTCCCGGTCCAGCTTCTGGCCCTTTTCCAGCATCACCAGCAGTTTCCGGTAGTTCTGGGGTGAGCCCAGGCCGTAGATGCAGGAGACCGAGGCCACGATGACCACATCCCGGCGCTCGAACAGGCTGGTGGTGGCGGCGTGCCGCATCCGGTCCAGTTCCTCGTTGATGGCCGAGTCCTTGTCAATGTAGGTGTCGGTGGTCGGGATGTAGGCCTCCGGCTGGTAATAGTCGTAATAGGAGACGAAGTAGCCGACCGAGTTGCGCGGGAAAAACGACTTGAACTCGGAATAGAGCTGGGCGGCCAGCGTCTTGTTGGGGGATATCACCAGCGTCGGCTTGTTGGTCCGGGCGATGACTTCGGAAATCGTGTAGGTTTTTCCGCTGCCCGTTACCCCGAGCAGGACCTGGTGGGCCGCGCCCGCCCGGACGCCCTTCACCAGCGCGTCGATGGCCTGGGGCTGGTCGCCCGCCGGCTTGTAATCGGATACCAGTTCGAACTTCATGGCCTTTACAGATTACAGGAAGGGGCAAGGAGCCGGGGTATCATGGGGAATATGGGCGAGAAAGCCGTAATCGCGCTGGTTGCCGCCTTCGTCATTTCCCGGGCCATAATCACAATATGGCGGATAGCCAGGGGGCGTCGCCTGGATGGTTATTCTTCCGTTCCAACGGCAAAGCAGGCTGACCACGGCAGGAATCGGCACGGTCGGGGCGCGACTGAAATCACGGTATCCGGCGACATGTTCCTCATCAATGGAAAGCCATCATACAAAGGAAGGACCTGGCAGGGCCGGTCAATCGAGGGGCTCCTCATGAATTCCCGGATGGTACAGGGAATTTTCGACGACCTGAACCCGGAAACCCGCGGACTCTGGGCCTATCCCGACACCGGCAAGTGGGACCCGGACCGCAATACAGCGGAATTCATCGCCGCCATGCCGGAATGGCGGGACAATGGCCTGCTCGCCTTCACCATCAACCTGCAGGGAGGTATGCCCAAGCCGTTCACCGAAACCACCCAGCCCTGGCACAATTCGGCCCTGACAGAAATCGGGGAATTGCGCCCAGATTACCTGTCACGGCTGGAAAAGATCCTGGACCGGGCTGACGAACTGGGTATGGCGGTAATCCTCGGTATCTATTACTTCGGACAGGACCACCGGATGCGGGACGAAACAGCGGTTATAAGGGGGCTCGACAATGCTGTGGATTGGGTCCTGGATGGGGGATGGCTCAATGTCCTCATCGAGGTAAACAACGAGTGCGATGTCCATTACACCCACCCCATCCTCCAGCCCAGGCGGGTGGATGAACTGATTGTCCGGGCCCAAAACCGCCGCCGGGGCATGCGGTGCCTGCTGGTGGGAACCAGCTACGGGGGCGGGCAGGTCCCCCGGCCCAATGTGGTAGAAGCGGCCGATTTCCTTCTCCTGCACGGCAACGGGGTGGAAGACCCCAACCGCATTACCGAGATGGTCCGGGAAACCCGGCAGGTCCGCGGATACACCGAAAAACCGGTCATGTTCAACGAGGACGACCATTACCGCTTTGACGAACAAAAAAACAACCTGGCCGCAGCGGTGGGCGAGTATGCCGGTTGGGGGTACTACGACCAGGGGGAGGGGAATTACCGGGACGGCTACCAGTCCCCTCCGGTAAACTGGGGTATATCATCGGACCGGAAAAGGGCCTTTTTTAACGCCGTCCGGGAAATTTCGGGAGGGGAAAAATGAACATAATCCATGTATTCGGCGCGGTCGCCTGGACCGTCATCCTGCCCATCTTCCTGCTCATCGGGCTGGGCTTTTACCTGGGGAGGAAATTCCACCTGGATGCCGGCACGCTCAACAAGCTGAACCTCTATGCCCTCGCGCCGGGCCTGATATTCTCCAAGTTCTTCCACTCCTCACTCACTCTCACCGAGGCGGGGGGTATCGCCGCCTTCTGGGCCGTCCTGGTTGTGTGCCTGTGGCTGACATCCAGCCTGGCCTGCTCCATTTTCAAGGTCAAGGCGAAGGAGCGTTCCGCCGTGCATATGGCCGCCATGTTCTCCAACACCGGGAACTACGGGATACCCGCCGCGGAACTGGCCTTCGGACCCGCGGGAGTGGCGGTCCAGGTGGTCATCCTGGCCATGCAGGATGTGCTGTTTTTTTCGCTGGGCCTCTTTGTAGCCGGGGGCGGAATTGCCCGGGCCCGCCACGCGCTGGCATTGGCTCTCCGGATGCCATTCCTCTATGCCATATTCGCCGCCGTTGTTTTGCGCGCCGGGGACTGGTCCTTTCCCACCCCGGTGGACAGCGCCATCACCCTGCTTGGGCAGGGCCTAATCCCAGTTGCATTGCTCACCCTGGGAGCCCAACTGGGAGCCACTAAGCGCATCGGCTTCCGGAAGGAATTGCCAATCGCCATATCGCTCCGGCTGGTGGCTGCCCCCCTGCTGGCATTCGCCCTGGCCCGCGCCTTCAACCTGGACCCGGTCCTCTCCGCCAGCCTGGTAGTAGCCGCCTCGTTTCCAACCGCAGTCAACACCGCCCTCATCGCCATTGAATTCAGGAGGAACGAGGTCCTTTCCTCGGCACTGGTGGTGGCGACCACATTGTTATCGGCGGTTACGGTAACGCTGGCAATCGCCCTTTCCAGGATTTAGCCGGAAGAATCCCAGGTGAAACTTCAGTCCACGGTTAAATGCCCCAAATGCGGGAAGGAAAATACTGAGACCATGCCAGTGGAAACCTGCCTCATCCGCTACAAATGCACATTTTGCGGTGAATTGCTCAAACCCAAACCGGGTGATTGCTGTGTCTTCTGCTCCTACGGCACCGAGCGCTGCCCTTCCAAACAATCCAAATAATACTTCCGTTTGCATTATGGGAAAAATCTGGAATTCTCGCTAGTCGGACAATCAACAGCAGGAAGGTCCTTGTGAACAA
>Ga0334722_10006961_pt1 | contig 11070 bp, 13 predicted proteins | sample C3_bottom_MG_FD_207210 | JGI IMG/M metagenome (GOLD analysis project Ga0334722, IMG submission 207210) | Sediment microbial communities from Yellowstone Lake, YNP, Wyoming, USA - C3_bottom | ecosystem: Environmental > Aquatic > Freshwater > Lake > Sediment | place: USA: Wyoming | collected...
TCGAAATTGTTGACGAACTCGCCAGAAAAATCTGCAAGGATCTTGAAATACCATTTGTGAGGTAAAATTATGAAGTACAGGGCGGTAATGAAACAGGTAGATGGCTGGTGGATAGGTTGGCTAGTTGATCTCCCCGGTGTCAATGGACAGGAAAAAACACAGGAAAAACTGCTTGATTCGCTCCGTATTGGCGCAGAGGAAAGGCTGGCCACAGAAATCCCTTTCACGCCTGGCTGTATCATGACTGTGGTTAATGTCCCAGACCACGCATGCCTTGCTTGAAAAGAAAATGCACTTAAAATATAAGAGAATCAGAAAGGCGCCCCAAATTTGCTGAATAGTTGCATTCCGTGGTTTTCGTCCAATTCCGGCATTAAGCTGGATAGTTACAAGCAATTTTGACAACCAGCTAAAACTGCGGACAAAATCACTTCTGGCATTTTCTTGATTACTGCTTAACATGTATGATATGTTAAGCAGCGATGAGGGAACAACAAAGAATCACTGCCTGCGGAAAGAAGTTCTCTTTTGCAACGGAGGAATGAAGATGGCGCCCCCCATTGACAGCCTATCAACTCAGCCCCCCCAATCAGCAAACCGCCCTCCCTTGTACGACACGGCCCGCCGGGAAGCAGCACAGAGAGTGCGTGAAGCCCAAAACTACCAGCAGCAGAGGGCCGAAGACACCGACAAGGCAAGAGCCCAGGCAGACGCAGCTCGAGAGAGGCTGCAAACCGCCAAGACTGAAGAACAGCGGGCCGCCGAAAGGGTCCGCGCCGCCAAGGCCGATGAACAAGAGGCGACCAGGGCCAGTCAGCAACAATTGCGCGGCAAAGCCATCGACGTGGTTGCCTGAACCACACGCAACCCGACAACCTGCATGACCGCCGACAAACCGCTGGTTTGCTACCCAGAGCAGACTCCTGACGTCTCAAAAAATAGCACGTTTACTCCACACCCCCCTCTGCCTTTCCGGTTTCAGCAAACCCGGCCAATCTCTTCCTGCCCAGCAACCAGACCGCGACAATACTCACCTCATAGAGGACAATCAGAGGCAGGGCCATGAGGCACTGGTTGATCACGTCCGGGGTGGGAGTGAGTATGGCGGCGATGACAAAGGCAAGCAGGATGGCATACTTGCGGTGCCTGTTCAGGAAGGCCGCGCTCACCAGGCCCATTTTGGCCAGCAGCACCATGAAGATGGGGAGTTCAAAAATAACGCCAAAGGCAATGAGCAACCGCAGGCAGAGGGAAAAGTATTCCTTTACCGTGGGCATGGGGCTTAGAAAATCGTTGGAGTAGCCAAGGAGAAATTTGAAGGCCGGAGGGAATACGACGAAATAGCCAAAGGCCGCGCCGCCAAAAAAGAACAGCGAGGAGAGCAGGGTGAAGGGCAGAATCACCCGTTTTTCATGCTGATACAGGCCTGGGGCGACAAAGCGCCAGAGTTGGTAAAAGATCACTGGGCTGGCCAGGAGAAGCCCGGCAACCAGGGAAAGCTTTAGATAAAAAAAAACCCTTCCTGGTACGAGGTGAAGATCAGGCTGGAGCCTGCGGGCATGGCCTCGTACAGGGGCTTGAACAGCAACTGGCCAAGTTCCTTGCTGTAGGAATAGCACACCCCAAATCCTGCCACCGTGGCAAGCAACGAATAGATCAGGCACTTGCGCAACTCGGTGAGGTGTTCAGTAAGACCCTGTTTTTGAAAATCATCCATATCCGACACCAAAAAATGTTTCCTGATTAGCGCTAATCTTCCGCAGAACACTAAAAGTGTCATTCCCGAAGCGCTTCTGATCGGGAATCCAGCCTCTAACCGACCGAAATCATGGATCCCCGATAAAGACGTTCGGGGATGACAAGCTTGTTGCGGAAGATTAGCGCTAATCAGGAAATGTTTTGCTTGAGCCTCAAGATACGAGCCAAGCCATACTACCCCTACTCCCACGCCGGTCAAGGACGAGCGTGGACAAAAAACGACACCCCCTCGACCTTCACTAGCCAGTTTTAGCCGCCGCGTTCATGGCATCCTTGAGTTGCATGCTCAATTTCCACAACGGGGTAATCTTGCGAATTCGTTTCGGCGGCAGCATATCCCACAAAACACTTTGCTCAACATGGCTGCCTGGATTATGCAGGGCAATGCCCTCTGGGGTTATGAACCCATTGAGGCGGACATCCCAGGCGCCGCGCTCGATCTCCTGACCCAGAAGCTGCGCCTGCTCTCCCACTGCGTAGGCCTCCGCGTTGGGGGTAAGCCCATGCAATTCAGCGAGAATGGCGACCGCGAGGTCGAAAAAGCCCTTGCCATCGCCGACGAAATATCCCGCCGAATCCACGGCCAGACAATCGGTGATGAGCAGACCGACAGGCCCCTGGCAAAGCTCATCCACCGCAACCCTGCGGCCGTATTGGGCCATCCCCTTGTAGCCAACGGCATAGTTCAAGTGCTTGAAGGGGATCTCATAGGGCGCCAGAAGATAGAACCCCTCCTTCAAACCTGGCGCAGGCGCCAGCAGTTCCTTGCCGTCGGTCAGGGCGTTGATCCTGATCTGCTGCAATCTTGCGGTGGGTCCGACAAAGATCCTTTTGGCCTCCCGATATTGCGCAAGACGCCGCACCAGTTCCGCAACTTTGCCGGAAGCTTTCCCCCCCAACGCCTCCGAAAACGCCGCCCTAGCCTCTACCTTGCTAATCATGGTTCCACATCGCCGCTTTCAACAAAAAAGCCGACAGGGGAAATCCCGTCGGCTTTGATCCTGTTATGGTATTCGCTCCTACAGTCTGGCTTTTTTCTTTTGCCCGGTCAACATGACATACTGGACATGTTCCTTGGCCAGGCTCTTCCCGTTGCCCCGCGAAACCCGCACACCATCGGCATCATCACCCGGCAGCCGCGAGGCCATTTCCTGCTTGGCAAAACCGTGATCGACCAAGGTGGCAATATCATCCCACATGGAAGCGCTGCCCAGCAAGGCAACAATAATCGCCCGACCATCCCGCTGGAATTTACCGACATAGGTTTTCCCGGCCGCAACCGTGTAGCCGGTTTTTCCGCCAACCGCCCCGTCCATGGTCCACAAGGCCTTGTTGTGGCTCCGCAGCAGTTTGCCATCGCTGGTGTGCACCTGAACGGTGGACATGCGCTCGGCAAACTCGGGGTTATGCATGGCCCGGTTAAAAACCGTGGCCAAATCCCGGGCCGTGGTCTGCTGGCCGGGGCGGGTCAAGCCGTTGGCGCTTTTACAAATAGTGTTTTGCGCGCCAAGGGCCTCTGCCTTCTTGGTCATCAAGCGGGCAAATGCCTCCTCGGATCCGGCAACCTTTTCCGCCAAGGCAACGCTGGCGTCATTTGCGGAAGCAAGCAACACGGCGTTAATCAAATCGTTGGCCTGATAGGAAGCGCCCTTTTTCAAAAACACCTTCGAAGCCGGCATGTTCGCGGCATAGGCGCTGGCGCGGACCATCTCATTGTTGTGGAGGCTTTCAACGGCGATGAGGCCGGTGATGATTTTAATGGTGCTGGCAGGCTGGCCTGGCCGGTCAGCGCTGCGGTCGTACAAAACCCTGCCGGTTCTGGCGTCCATGATATAGGCGCTGCGGCAGGTGAGTTTACCCTGCAATTCCGAGGGCGCCGGAGCCTCGGTTGCGATAGCGGTATGGCGCTGCTGCTCCTCCGCCAATTTGCGTTTCAACTCTTCCACGGCAACCAGCGTGGCTTTTTCAGCGCGTCTTTCCTGCTTTTTCTTGCTTGCGGCCTTAACAGGTGCGAATTTGTGCGCTGACCGCAAGGAGACGACCTTTGTATTTTTCACGCACTTTTTTACATGATTTTGCGCCGCTGCCGGAGAGGCGAGCAGAAAAACAAGCAAGGCAACAGAGAGAAGAGATCGGTAAAAAAATGAACCCATAATTTGTCCACATTTCATCTTGAAAGATTGATTCAGAAAAAGACTTATAATTTCAAAACGCTAACTCTATGTTTAGCTATAATTTATACTTGCCTGCTAAATCAAGTTTTTTTTGAGGTTATTGTTCTATCTGGCTGATTTATTGTTTTTACAAATACAAAAAAACTTTCTCGCCCAACGTCGGATGATTCTTGTTTCCTTTCTTATCGGACGCTACAGCATCTTCATAACCTCGGCGGGGATATCGAGCAGCGGCACAACCTTGTCCACTCCCCCGGCAGCTATGGCCTCCTTGGGCATCCCGAAAACAACGCAGGTTTTTTCATCCTGGGCGATTGTTTGCGCGCCCGCCTCTTTCATCTTCAACATGCCCTGGGCGCCATCCTTGCCCATGCCGGTGAGGATAACGCCAACCGCGTTGGCCCCGCCGTAGGCGGCCACCGAATTGAACAAAACATCCACCGCTGGCCGCTGATAACAGACCAAGGGCCCGCTTTTGATATTGACATAATACCTGGCGCCGCTCCGCCGCAAGACCATATGGAAATTACCCGGCGCAAGCAAGGCGGTGCCCGGCGACACGGAATCGCCATCCTGCGCCTCTTTTACCCGAATCTGACAGAGGCTGTTCAGCCTCTCGGCAAAACTGGTGGTGAAATTGGCGGGCATGTGCTGAACAATCATGATCCCTGGGGAATTTGCCGGAAACTGGGTAAGCACATCCTTCAAGGCTTCAGTGCCCCCGGTGGAGGCGCCGATGGCGATCAATTTATTGGTCGTCTTGGTCAGGGAAAGCCTGGGCGCATCGGCGGGCCGAACCGTGGCAAGATGCATGGCCCGTTGCGCCATGTCCACATGGGAAGCGGCCCGGATTTTTTCCGCCAACTGGGCGCTCATGTCGCCGACGGAATAGGCCTCGCCCGGCTTACAGATAACATCGACCGCGCCGCTGTCCATGGCCTCCAGGGCCAGGGCTCCGCCCGCCTTGGTCAGGGAACTGACGATGATGACCGGCAGCGGAAAATAACGCATCAGCTTTCTAAGAAAGGTAATGCCATCCATCCGTGGCATTTCCACGTCAAGGGTCACCACATCGGGCTTGAGGGCGACAATCTTATCCCTTGCCACATAGGGGTCTGGCGCCGTGGCCACAACCTCGATGTCCTTTTCGTGTGACAATTCCTCGCTGAAAACCTTGCGGACCACCGCGGAATCATCCACCACCAATACGCGTATTTTTCTCATGGTCTCTTCTTGTCTTTCGGGTATCTCAAGAAAATCGTGCCCTTGCCCCAGGACGTGCCCATCCTACTCGTGTGTTCCCACAACCCAGAGGGTTCCAAATTCGGTGTTAAACATGCACAATCCGACCTCGTCCAGCATGGTCTCGGGAGAAAAATCGGCAAGCACGCGGGCTTGGGGAATAGCCAGCGAGGCCTTGCCTCCTGGATCCAGCTTGCCCAACAAACTGCCGATGGCCATGTTTGCCGTTTCCGCCGCCGTGTCCGTGATCTGCCCGTCCAGGACCTCATCCTCGTCAACCCCAAGGAAATTCACGGTGATGTTCTTGCCAAGTTCCCAGGGAAAATAAAAAAGGAAATCCCCCTTGCAGCCCCCGGAATAACTAATCTTGGCCTCGATGAATCTGCCGCGACCGAGTTCTTCCTTGCCCGGCGCCTCTTCAAGCGGCTCCAGAAAGGTAAAAAACATGGTCTCGAAGACCTCTGAAAAAGTTTCAAATATAATTCGCCGCAAATCCTCATCCATTCAGCCATCCTCCCCTAAACCGTCGCTAAGCCGTTGTTAAAAAATAACTTGGTCATTTCGTAATGGCTAAAACGGCTCCTAAAAATCGCTCTCCTCGCCCGCCGCTTCTTCTGGTTTATCTGCCAGCCTGTGCGCATAGGCCTTTTCCAATACCTCGTAGAGGATGGCCTTGATGGTCTCGGGCTGGAACGGTTTTTTCACATAGCCCGCCACGCCAAGCTTACGCGCCTCTTCCATGCGGGCGTCGCTGGCCTCGGTGGTAATGAAGATCAGGGGAATCTTCCTGAGATCCTCATCCTCGCTGACCTTTTTCAAAAGTTCCATCCCGCCCATTTCCGGCATATTGATGTCCGATAAAATGACATCAATCCAGGTTCCCGCCAAGACAGCAAGAGCCTCTTTGCCATTGGCCGCCTCATGAAACTCTCCGACAGGCACCCCGGACATGCTCACGGTTTTCTTGATCACGGCCCGCATGGTTTCAGAGTCATCCGTCACCAAAATATTGAAAGCCATCGCCCTCTCCCACTTCACTTGAATTAAATTAACACCCACAAAGCCGGGGTTTTTTCCTTAGGGAATTTATATATTGAACAGCTCCTGGGCCCGGTCGATTTCCGTAAGAAGATTGGCCATGCACAGCTCAAGATGCATTGGTGTAATGCCAAACCTTTTCAAGCCTCCGCCTTGCATTTTCACGGACAAGCCATCAGCTCCGACGCCGATCCCCATGCTGATGACCAGGGCATTGGCCAAGGCCACGATGGCGGTCAGGGAGTCCTTTTCCAGGGCATCTGGGTCATGGTGCTGCAAGACAGCCAGCTCAATCTCCTTGGGAAACCCCCACTGACTCATAATCATCCCGCCAAGCTCGGCATGGGATGCCCCCACCAGCTCCTTCTCCGCCTCAACAAAAGAGCAGCCGTCCTGAACAACTTTCATCATGATTCTTTTAAAATCATCGGCGACAAAACTGCTCAAAAAACGTTTGCCGATGTCATGCAGCAACCCGGCGGTATAGGCGCTTCCCTGGTCCACGTCCTTGATATACTTGACCAACTCCTTGGCCATAATGCCAACGGCAATGGAATGCTTCCACAGTTCTCCCTGGTCCAGCTTGTAGCCTTCTCCGGCGGCGCCCTTATAAAAACGGGCGCTGCTGCTGGTGATAATAATATCCTTGAGCGTGTCATTGCCCACAATAACCAGGGCCTCATCCAGCGACGAAACCTTGCGGGGCAGGCCAAAGTAAGCGGCGTTGCAGATCTTCAACACATTGGCCGTAATCACCTGATCGTATTGAATAACCTCGGCCAAAGCGGTGGCGCTCACCTCCGGGTCGTTCAGCATCTCTGAAACCCGCTGGGCCACCTTGGGAAAAGGCGGAACATGCTTCACCAGGGAAAGTATCTCATCCAGACGGCTCATAACTCAAACTCCCCTATTCCAGAAACCTTCAAGTGGGTAATCCCTGTGCCAATTTCCAAACTCACCGTGCGATTCCCCGTGCCGCCGACATCCTCCTTGGCCAGCATAATCTGGTTCTTCCAGAACATCTTCCGCAGGACAGCCTGGTTTCGCTTGCCGATATTAAAGATCCCGGCGTTATCCATGATTTGCGACCCGCCCACCGCCTTGACAATCAAACGATTTTTAATGGCTCCGAACTTGTAGGTTTCCTTGAACAACCTCGGGATGCCGGTATCGGCAAACATGAAGGGCTTGGCCTCGGCCTTCTCCTTGTCCAAGGAGGAATCCGGTAGCATATAATGCAGCAAGCCGCCAACCTTGGCCACCGGATCCCATACCACCACGCCAATACAGGAACCGAGGGAATAGGTGATCAGGACATCATCCGGCTTGTTGCTGACTTTCATGTCTGAAATGCCAACGATTATCTTCATGCGTTTCCTGTAACGAACGTCATCGTTTCAAATAGGCGGTGGCATCAACCTGGGTGAAATTATGCTTCAAGCCGCTGATACTTTCGGAGTGCCCGATAAAAAGATAACCCCCGGGGGTAAGCGCCTCATGAAATTTACTCACCAGCTCCTGCTGGGTCTCGCGATTGAAATAGATCATGACGTTTCGGCAGAAAATGACATCTATGGCTTCGCGCCAGGGAAAGTCGCCCATGAGATTAAAGCGGTCAAAATGCACCATCCGCCGGAGATCTTCCTTCACCTTCACCAGGCCGTCGGAACTGCCCACCCCTTTCTGGAAGTATTTTTTCAAGAAGGGCTTGGGCACCTTCGCGATTCTTTCCTCGGCATAGACCCCTCTTTTCGCTTGCGCCAAAACCCGGGTGGAGATGTCCGTGGCCATGATGCGATAGCGCGTCCCTGGGTGCTGGCTGACGAAATCATCCACCACCATGGCCATGGTGTATGGCTCTTCCCCCGATGAACTGGCGGAGGACCAGAGCAGAATATCCTTGTTTTTGCCCCGCCCCTCCTTGACAAAGGCGGGCAAAACAGTGGTGGTCAAGATCTCGAAATGGGAGTTTTCCCTAAAAAACGAAGTGAAATTGGTGGAAACGCTGTCGATGAGATGAACAAGCTCGACCCCGGAACGATCGTGCATGACATACCCGTAGTATTCTTTAAACGAGTCTATCCCGGTGGCCCGCAGTCTCTTGCCCAGGCGGGCGTTCAGCAGCTCCTTTTTTTCCGGTTTCAGAAAGATCCCGGTTTTTTCATATACCAGATCGCTGAATTTCTGAAACAAGCCATCGCTGAGCTGCTGATAGTGAATAACGCTTGCTCCGTCACTGTTCAATGCCACAAAGGCGCTCCCTTGTATCCTCTCGCAGAAAAATCCAAAACGTCCCCCCGCAAAAACAGAAATGGCCGCACCGCCAGTTCCGCCGAGGTTAACGGCCTTCCGTTTTTATTGCTAGGCAGCGAACTGCTGCAAAAGCCCTTCGCCAACGACCTTGTCCACGTCAAGCAGGATCTTGACCTCGCCCTTGGCTTTCGCCATGCCCAGAATATTCTCGGTTTCAGACGAAGAACCAAGGGAAGGCGGAGGCTCGATTTCCCCGGCGGCGATATTCAGGACTTCGGAAACGGAGTCCACGACCATGCCGACCTGCACCGGAGCAGTTTGCCCCCGAACCTCGACCACGATGATACAGGTCCGTTCGTCATAATCCTTGTGGTTCATGTCGAACTTAAGGCGCAGATCCAACACGGGAATAACCTTGCCTCGCAGGTTGATCACCCCACGGATATAAGGCGGGGTATGAGGCACCGCCGTAATCTCCATGACCCCGATAATCTCCCGGACGCTAAGAATCCCGACGCCGTATCCCTCATTTCCCAGGGAGAAGGTGAGATATTTCCCCGCCAGTTCCGCTCCTTGGCCTAAATTTCGCGCTACGCTTGCTGCTTCCATCAACATCCTCCTTTTTCATGAAAGACCCACGGGATGACTTCCTCAACTCCTGGGGATGAAAACCAAAACTTAATCCGCCTTGTTGGCAATAACCCCTGCCAGGTCAAGGATAAGGCCAACCCTGCCATCCCCGAGAATGGTCCCGCCGGCAACCCCTGGCACATCAATACCGCCAAGATTTTTAATGACTACCTCCTCCTTGCCCAGAAGTTCGTCAACCATCAAGGCGCGACGCCTGCCCTCGTTTTCCACCACCACGACGATGGCCTCACAGGGGTCGGTATTGGTCGATTCCACGCCAAATTTTTCATACAGCCTGATAATGGGCACCAATTCGCCGCGCACCAGCAGAGTCTCCCCCCGGCCATGCACCGTGCTGTAGTTTGTGCGATCGGGGCGCATGGACTCCTGAATGGCAATGGTGGGGATGATATAGCGCTCACTGCCGACCCGGACAATGATGCCGTCGATGATCGCCAGGGTCAGGGGCAAGCGGATCGTGAACAGCGAACCCTTGCCCGACTGGCTTTGCACATCCACCTTGCCTCGCAGCTTTTCCACCGCTTTTTTCACCACATCCATGCCCACCCCGCGGCCGGAGACATCGGTGATTTTGTCCGCCGTGGAAAATCCTGGGAGAAAAATAAGGTTGTTCAATTCAAAATCAGACAGGTTGTCGGACTCGCTGACCAGCCCGCGCTCAATGGCTTTTTTCCTGATCTTCTGGGTGTTCAGCCCCTCGCCATCATCCTCGATCTCGATCATCATGCTCCCGCCTTTCTGGTAGGCGCGAAGAAAAACATTGCCGGTTTCCGGCTTGCCGCACTTCTCCCGGTCGGCGGGGGGAGAGATGCCGTGGTCCACCGAGTTTCGCATCATGTGGACAAGCGGGTCGTAGATTGATTCCACCATGTTGCGGTCAATCTCGGTATCAGCGCCCTCCATGATCAGATCGACCTTTTTCCCTGATTTCTTGGAAAGATCCCTGACCAGACGAATCATCTTGTCAAAGGTCTGCTTGATGGGAACCATGCGCATGGACATGGCCGTGCGCTGCAACTCGGAGGTGATTCGGGTGAGCTGGGAAAAATCCTTGGTGAGCTTGGGGTCGGCGATCCGGGAAACCAGCTTGTTCTGCCGGACCAGCGATTGCATGATCACCAGTTCGCCCACTGCGTTCACCAGGGCGTCGAGTTTTTCCACGTCAACCTTGATGGAGGCGCCGATTTTTTTCTGACCCGAATCGGCGGCCGGACGAGCGGCAGGGCCGGCCGGGGCTTCGGCTCTCGGCGAGACGGCGCCCTGCGCTGCTCTGGCGACGCTGGCGCGGGGTGCGGCAACCGGCGCCGCAGCCTCTTCCGCGGCCTCCTCGCTTGCCAACGGTTCAGCCTCTTCACCTTCGGAAACCTCGGACGGCAAATCAGGCGCAGGGGCGGAAACAGTCTCGACCGGCGGGGCTCCTGAGCCTCCCTCTTGCAGCTGGGTTATATCCGCCAGAAAACCGCTGATATCGGGATCCTTATAATTGGCAGGGCCATTCTGCAAAACATCCTTGATGTTTTCAACCATGGATTTCAGCGCATCGCCAACGGTCAGAACGATGTCAATGACCGCCGAATCCATGGGCCGCTTGCCATTGCGCACATCATCCAGCAGATTTTCCGTGGCATGGGCAAGCCTGTTGATGGTTTTCAGGTTGAGAAAACCGGAAACCCCCTTGATCGTATGGAAAGGCCGAAATATATTGTTAATGATATCCTGATCATCCGGGCTTTGCTCCAACTCAAGCACGTTGACCTCGATGGATTCAAGATGTTCAAACGCCTCCTCGATAAACCCGGCCAGAAGATCAGTGTCCTGGAGAAAATCTGGCAGCGCCTCCTGACTCGGCCCACCCGTCGCGGGGGCTTGCGCCTGGGCCTCGTTGCTCCGAAGCGGGGGGGCGCAGACTTCCTCGCTCCCGGTCTTCTCTTCAACCTCGCCCATCCCCGTCCCG